>Ga0187892_10008163_pt1 | contig 14476 bp, 11 predicted proteins | sample MA1701073metaG_FD_139345 | JGI IMG/M metagenome (GOLD analysis project Ga0187892, IMG submission 139345) | Bio-ooze microbial communities from a basaltic lava cave in the Kipuka Kanohina Cave System on the Island of Hawaii, USA - MA170107-3 metaG ... | reverse complement strand
GACGGGAGCCCTGCCGCCCGAAACCGAGGATCGCTTCGACCTCCTTCTCTGCACCGACGTGCTCGCCGAGGGCATGAACCTGCAGCAGTGCCGGAACGTCGTGAACTACGATCTCCCGTGGAACCCGATGCGCCTCGTCCAGCGCCACGGGCGCGTGGACCGCATCGGAAGTCCGCACCGTGAGGTGTATCTCCGGACCTTCTTCCCTGACGCGCAGCTCGATGTGCTCCTGAATCTCGAGGGCCGCGTTCGACGCAAGCTCGCGCAGGCGGCGGCGTCGGTCGGCCTCGAGGAGGCGCCGATCGAGCGCGGAGCCACCGGGGAACAGTCCTTCGCCGAGACGCGCGAGGAGATCGAGAAGGTGCACCGCGGGGATGCTTCGATCTACGAAGCTGGCGGTACCGCTGGCGCCGCGCAGACCGGCGAGGAGTACCGTCAGGAACTGCGCCGAGGGCTGGAGAAGCTTGGCGGGATGATCCGCGATCTCCCATGGCGCGTGGGCTCAGGCATGAGAAAGGGAGCGCGCGAGGGGCACGTCTTCTGCGCGACAGTCGGCGACCGGCTCTACCTTCGGTTCGTACCCCGTGAACCCGAAGGCGAGATCGTCGGCGAGCTCGGCACCTGCCTGCGGCTGTTGGAATGCACCGAGGACACGCCGCGGATGCTCACCGACGAAATGGCCCGGGCGGCATACGGAGCGTGGGAGAGAGCCCGAAAGAACATCCTGGAGGCGTGGACGTTCGAGACCGACCCGGCCAATCTGCAACCACGGATCCGCAAGCTCAACCGCGAGGTCGCCGCGTTCCTGCGCGCCAATCTGCCGCCCGACGCAAACCAAGAGCGCATCAATCGGGCGCTCGACGCCGTGGAGTCACCCTGGCCGCGTCGGGAGGAGAACTTGCTGCGGGTGACCTGGGAGCGCGCCTACTCATCGCCCCACGACAAGGCCCAATCTCTCGTCGAGGAGATCGAGGGGCTCGGGGCTGAGCCGTTCCACGCTCCGGAACCACTACCTCCGATTACCCACGAGGAGATCCACTTGATCACGTGGTTGGCACTGGAGCGGGACGGAGCCGAGAGTGTCGGCCAACAGCCGGTTGCAGCGGGCGGCGCTGCGCGCCGCCGCTGATGCGGCGCGTTAGGTGGACACGATGGATGACCGGATTGGAACCGCTGGCTCGGCCCGGTCGAAGGAGCGTCCGCCGGCCCGGACCCGTGATCTCCCTGGTAGAGAGATTGCTCGATCGCCCTTGCCGCCGGCTGCCCCGCGGGCGCGCCCCGGTCACCTGATGATCACGAACCGCCCCACCTCGTGGCCGCCGGGCCATTCCACGGTGAAGAGGTAGACGCCGGACTCGACGTCCTGGCCGTTGCGCGAGATCAGGTTCCACTCCGCCTGGCCGTCGCCCTGCGTGCCGTCGTGGTCGAGCGTCTGCACTAGGTCGCCCGCCAGCGTGTAGATGCGGATGCGCGACCGCGCGCGCGGCAGGCCGAAGAAGTCCACGTGGCGCGTGAACACGTCGCCGGGGATCGGCTCCCGCTCCCACGGCGCCCGCACCCTGAACGGGTTGGGCACCACCCACACCCGGCCGTCGCGGAAGCGCTGGCCCGATGCGACCTGCGGCCGGACGATGCCGGTGAACACGGCGCGGAACGGCGACTCGAGCAGCTCCACCCGCGGCGTGCCGCTGATGGTGATCGTGCGCTGGGCCACCGCGGTCACCACGTAGTGGTAGTCGAAGCCGTCGAGCACGCGCGTGTCCACGTGGCGGTAGCGGCCGACCGGGTAGTGCTTGCGCTCGTAGGCGATCGAATCGTAGTCCACGGCCGGGTCCAGCACCTCGGCGAGCGGCCGCGCCCCGAGCGTGGTGTCCACGCCCCAGCTCGCCACCTGCTGCCAGCGGCTCGCGGGCGGCAGCAGCGATTCGCGCTGCCAGCGGTCGAGCCGGTAGAGCCGGTAGCCCCAGAACCTCCACGGCGCGCCCGGCAGGACGCCGGCGTCGGCGAGCAGCTCGGGAAGGTTGTCCCACTCGACGGTCACGACGCGGTCGCCGGCGACCGAACGGAACTTGGGCTGCGGCGGTGCGGGCGCCTGCACGTACCAGGGCACCACGGTCTCGCGCCCGTCGAGCCCCGTGCAGGCGTCGCAGTCCATGTCGGTCCAGACGCACGGCAGGTCGGCGCTGTAGGTGGCCTCGCTCGTGCCGCCGGGCGGCAGGGCGGGGGGCGGGATGTAGGCGGGGTCGGTGTAGAACTTGTTCGTGCAGTGCGGGTCGTTGGTGAACACGATCCCGGGCGGGGGCTGGTAGCAGATCTCGTGGCCGTTGATGCCGGTGCGGCCCTCGAGGAAGCTGTTGCCCGCGGGCGGTGGGATGTCCGCCAGCCGGTTGAGCCGCGAGCCGCGCCAGGCGAGCCGGGCCGACTGGGCCGCGGCCACGAGGCTGTCGGCGTTCTCGCCGGCGATGAACGCGACCGCGAACTCGAGCGACTCGCCCGGATCGAGCCGCGCGAACGGGCCGCACGAGAGCAGCACGGCGTAGTCGCGCGGCTCGTCCACCGGCGCCTGCGCGTACTGCCCGCGCAGCGCGGCCATGCGCTCGGTGTCCAGCGTGGGCGGCCCGCCCTGGCGCGGCGGCAGCGAGGGCGAGAACACCGAGTAGGTGAACGCCGTGTCGCGCCGCGGCGCGCGGGCCGCGGCCTGCGCCTCGCGCGCCCCCGTGAACGCGAAGTTGTTGAGGAAGCCGAGCGGGTCGGTGGTGTGGCTCACGCCGATGACCGCGGCCCACGGCGCGGTGGACGAGGCGGCGGCGTCGCGCACGGCGGGCCACTCGCCCCCGAGCGTCGTGAAGCAGGCCTTCGTGAACACGCTCGCCAGCACCGAGACGCCCTCGAACACGGTCACCGAGTCGCGCATGAAGCTCACCAGGTCGTCCAGGTGGCTGCTGCCGCCGCGGCGGTCGCGCGAGTCGAGGTTCGCGTACACGCCGAAGCGCACGTCGCGCAGCCGCTCGCGGCCGTGGTTCGTGACCGTGTAGTGCACCGCCGCGACCTTCTCGAAGCCCGGGTGCGTCCAGGCGTGCGCCTCCTGGCGCACGGTGAGCCCCATCGGGAGGTGCCGCTCGCCGTTCTCGTAGCCGAAGTTCGCCGCCTCGGGCCGGTCGTCCACGTAGGCGCACGCGGCGGTCTGCTGTGCCGGGAAGCGAAGATCCTCGTCCACCTCGCCGTCGCCGTCGTCGTCGCGGCGGTCGAGGAACTCCTCGTCGTAGCGCCCGTCGCCGTCGTCATCGAACGTGGCGCGCGTGCCCCGGTCCCCGGCGAAGCGGATCTGGACGACGTCGTCCGGGTCGAGCGTCGGGCGCCACTCGAGCATCGGGCCTCCGGAGACGGTGACGGTCCCATCCTCGCGCGTGGCCCCCACCCACAGCTCGGCGTGCTCCAGGCACTCGTGACCGCTGCCCTTCGGGAACTCGAACGACGGATCGAACGAGAGCCCCTTGTTGAAGAACGCGTTGCCGATGACGCCGATGTTGGTGATGCGCATGGCGAATCGGCCGGCATCGAGGAGCGCGCCGTTGTTCGCGATGTCCATGACGGCGTGCGCGGGCGCGGCGGCGAGCGCGAGCGCGAACACGGCCGCGCGCGCGCACCCGGCGGCCGGCAGGCTCCGCCGCGCGCCGGCGGCGGCCGCCGGGCGGGCGGGGGCGTGTCGCGGGGATGGGGGGTGATCCGCGGTCGCGAGGTGCGGGTTCGTGCGGAGAAGGGTCACTCGCCGGGTTCGTTCACTCCACGCTGCGCGTGGTGGCCTCGAAGCCGAGCACCACCCATCCCGCCCCACGCGGTTGGAAGGTCACGCGGAACGCCTCCGAGCGTCCCCGGAAGAACACCATCTCGGGCGCGTTGGCCTCGGTGCCCGGGGCCGGGCGCCAGCGGCCGAGCGCCGGGTCGTGCCACTCGTAGCGGCGCGCGAACTCGACCAGCGAGGGGTCGGACACGTAGCGCTCGGCGGTGTACCGGTCGCCAGCGACGAGCGCGCCCACGAACGCGGTGAACGTGGCGTAGGGGGACGCCACCATGCGCTCGTCCTCGCGGACGAAGCCCTGCGGCCCCCAGCGGAAGCGGCGCTCCCAGTAGACGTGCGGGCAGGTGGTGCACTCGTCGAACCCGGGCGTGGCGCGGAACGTGCGCGTGACGAGCACGCGGTCCTCGAACTGGCCGCCTCCGGTGCCCCCGAGCGAGTCCGGGCCGAGCGTCTGCGAGAGGTCCCAGCGGCCGCCGAGCGCGTGCCGCCAGGTGAGGAGCAGCGGCTGCTGGCCGGCGGCCGCGCGCCGGCCCCACAGCACCGCCACCTGCGCCGAGTCGCCCGCGCCGACCGCGTCGAATCCGCGCGCCGCCATGTCCACGAGCCGCATGCCGCGGCCTTCCAGCGCCTGCATGCGCACCGTGCCGCCCTCGCTCCAGTAGAAGAACGGCCACGACGAGCTCTCGCCCTCGGCGCGCGAGAACAGGTTGACGACCGCGGTGCGCCCGACGCCCGCCACCTCGGCGCCGACGTGCAGCGAGTCGAGCAGCGCCCGGGCGCGGTCGCCCCAGCCCTCCGAGGGGTCGGCCGTGAGCCGCGCCAGCACCACGCGCGCCGTGGTCGTGGCGGCGGGCTCGGACTGCCCCGACTCCCACTGCCGCACGGCCTCGCGGGCCAGGATGGAGACCGAGTCGTCGCCGGTGCCGAGGCTGTCGGCGGAGGCCGGCACGAGGCGCGGACGGCGGTCGCAGCCGGCGAGCGGCGCGACGAGCGCGAGGCAGAGGCAGAGGCAGAGCGCCATGCCGGCGCGGTGAACCCTGGCGAGCTTCACGGACGTCGTCCTCCCGTCTTCGCCGGCTGCCCCGCGGCCGGGTCCGGCCCGGGCGAGCCCTCGGCGATCCAATCCCTGATCAACCAGCGTCCGTCGCGGAGCGTGAAGCGGAACACCCAGCGCCGCGCGCCCGACGCGCCGGTGATCCGCGCGCCGAGCCACATGGGCCACGGCTGCGATTCCTCCTGCCGGTCCACGACGAAGTTACGCGGAGATCGCTCCGCTGCCCAGCCGGCCGCCCGGATCTCCTCGAGCCGGGCCGGCTCGGCGAGCAGCCACCGCGCCCGTTCGCGATCGCCCCTGCGGAACGCGATCAGGAACTGGCGCAGGGTCTCGAGCGGGCCCGGCACGAAGCGGGCGTCGTGGACCACGAAGCCCTCGTCGCGCTCGGTGAAGATGGCCTCCCGGGTCACCGGCCGCACGGGGGCCGCCACGCTGAAGAGCGAGTCCGGCGGCGACGGCGACCAGGCGACCAGCTCGGGACGGCCATCGCGGTTCAGGTCGGCGAACACCGCGTCGCCCCCCTCGCCCAGCTCGGGTCCGTTCCCCTCGTACTGGACCAGCTCCCAGTAGTAGCCCTCGGGCGTGAGCCGCAGGAACTTGAACCCCATCCGCGCGGCCGGGCCGCGCTCGCGGTAGACGATGGCCACCGAGTAGGGCGCCTTGGCCGCCCCGCTCCACCAGGCCCGGATCCGCGGCTCGGCCGCGGGCGGGAACGCCATGCCCTGCATGCGCAGGTCGGGGCCGCGGTACCAGAGCAGGTAGCCCACCGCCTGCATGCCTGGCCGCTCGGGGTTGCGCACCAGCACGAACACGATGTTCGGGAGCGAGGGGTCCTGGACGACGTCCGTGTCGAGCCCGAGCGAGTCGAGCGTGGCCTCGATCGAGGGCGCGAGCAGGGCGCGCTCGCGCCCGAGCCGGCGGAGCAGCCGGCGCGCGGCCTGCCCGACGCGCTCGAACGGGCCCATGTTCTGCTCGGTGATGGTGTCGCCCTCGAGCCGGCGGAAGCCGAGCCGCGCCTCCGAGGCGAACGCCTGCACGGAGTCCTGCCCCGGCGGCGCCCAGGCCCGCGGCGCGGCCGCGGCCGCGGGCGTGCCCGCGAGCAGCGCGAGACCCGCCCCCGCGAGCCCGGCCCGCAGCCACCGCGCGGGCCCGCTCACGAGGGCGGACGCGGCGGGACCCGCTGGAAGCGGATGACGAGCCGCGGGTGCTTGGCCGAGTCGAACGCCAGCGCCGAATGGAACTGCACGTCGAGCGGTGTGCGCACGAGCAGGCCGCTCAGCAGCGTGCGCTGGCGCGCCATGGCCTCGACGAACGCCGCGAGCCGGTCGGAGCTGAAGTCGAGCTGGATCGGGGTGACCGCGTTCCCGCTCGCCAGGTGACCGCTCAGCTCCGGGTACGGCGGTCCCGGCGCAAGCACCGAGCACGCGGTCCAGTCGTTCTGCGAGAGCCACACCCCGGAGTTCGCGCCCCCGGTGGCGCCGGCGTTCCCGTCGAGCGCGGTGAGCGTGAGCGTTGCCCCGACCAGGCGCGCGCCTGCCGGGACGGTCGAGTAGTTCCAGTGGATCGCGGCATTGAAGCTCGGGCCCGCCGGCAGCGTCTGGCGCGTGCAGTATTGGACGTTCCGGTTGCGGATGTCGCTGCTGCCGACGTCGCGGAGGCTCACGCTCGCCTCCTCCACGGGAACCGAAGCGGGCAGCACGCGGAACGTCTGCACCGGGCCGTCCATGCGCTCGCCGGTGAGCAGGTTCTCGCTCGTGACCGCCCAGAAGACGCGGCTCCCGGCCGGCCACGCCGCGTGCGGCAGGAAGCGCGTGAACACGGTGCGCTGGAGCGAGGCCACGGCGCGCCCGGCGACGGCGGCCGAATCGGCGCCCGCGTAGACCTCGTAGAAGATCTCGTTCACCGGGATCTGCGTGCCGCCCCAGCCGAGGGTCACGACCGGGCCCTCGAGCGCGTCCGGGGTCGGGTAGTCGTACGCCACGCGGCGCAGGCTGTTGGTGCTGAACTGGAAGAAGATCCCCGGCGGGAGCGGCGTGCCGCCGGCGTCGAGCACGGCCGGCGTGAACTCCACCGTGTACGTGCGGCGCAGCTCCAGCACCACCGTCGGGCGCAGATGGATGCGTCGGGTGGCGGCCTCGTAGGTCACCGTGCTCGGGATGCGCGCGCCGTCCAGCTTGAGGAACACGCTCCGGGGGGTGACCGTGGCCGGGTCGAGCGCGCGGTCGAACTCGCCCCAGATCTCGGTGTCGTAGATCACCGAGGTCGAGCGCGCGGGCGGGTGGGTGGCGACGAGGACGGCCGAGGTGCCGCCCGCGAGCGGCTCCGGCGCCGTGGCCTTCCGGCCGCAGCCGGAGACGGCCGCGGCGGCGAGCAGCAGGGTCGGGAGAAGGGTCGGGCGCATGGGTTCGGGCCGGCGGCCTCCGGCGACCCACGATGGTAGGTGGCGGCCCCGGCCCTGACAACGCCCATCGCGCCCGGCGCGCCCGTCCCGACGCCGGTCGCGCGCCTCGCGCCCGCCCGGCGGGTGCGGCGCGCGCGGGGAGGCTCCCGCGGCTTCCGCGGCCGCCGGGCCCGCGGGCCTCGCCGGGCGCGGGTTTCGGGTAACCTGCGCCACGGACCGGCTCCTGCCGAGGGCGAGAACACCGGTCCACCGTCCACGCCGCACCCCGGGCCCGGAGCCTCCGCGCGTGATAAGAGCGATCGTCTTCGATCTCGACAACACGCTCACCGACTTCATGCGCATGAAGGAGGCTGCGATCGAGGCCGCCATCGACGGGATGCTCGACGCGGGCCTCAAGCTGGACCGCGACGAGGTGCGCCGCCGGGTGCAGGCGATCTACGCCGAGCGCGGGCTCGAGTTCCAGCAGGTGTTCGACGAGCTGCTCGAGGCCGCCCTGGGCGAGGTGGACCCGAAGATCCTGGCCTCGGGCATCGTCGCCTACCGCCGCGCCCGCGCCTCCGAGCTGGTGCTCTACCCGCACGCGCTCATGACGCTGCTCGAGCTGGCCAAGCGCGGCATCCGGCTGGGCGTGGTCTCGGACGCGCCGCGCCTCCAGGTGTGGCTGCGGCTGTGCTCGCTCGGGCTCCAGCACCTGTTCGACGCCGTGGTCACGTTCGACGACACGCGCGAGCGCAAGCCCGCCGCGGCGCCGTTCCGCGAGGTGCTGCGCCGGCTCGGCGTGCCGGCCGCGGAGTCGCTCATGATCGGCGACTGGGCCGAGCGCGACGTGGTCGGGGCCAGGAGCCTCGGCATGACCACCGTGTTCGCGCGTTACGGCGACACGTTCGACACCAAGGAGTCGGGTGCGGACCACGACATCGAGGACATCCACGAGCTCGTGGGCATCGTGGACCGGCTGAACGGCCGCGGGTCACTCCACGAAGGAGGATCGCATGTCCGGTGAGAAGGTGCGCGCCGCGCGCGCGCACGTGTACACCCCGCCCGAGGGCGTGGCGGGCGACCACAAGGTGCACGTGTACATCTTCGACGTGTTCCGGGACGCGTTCCTGCCCGGGAAGTCGTTCGACAGCGTGGAGCGGGCGGTCCAGTTCCAGCGCCACGAGCAGGAGCGCATCTACCTGGAGCAGGAAGCGGAGCCCGAGCTGTTCGACCTGCCGTTCCTCTCGAGCGATCCCGACCTCGTGGCGCGCGTGGAGCGCGACCCCGAGTACAAGAAGCACCTGGTCCGCGACCTGAAGGGCGACGCGCGCTCGCGCGGCCGCCGGCGCTGAAGCGCGCGGCATGCTGCTCCTGACGGCCGCCGAGATGCGGGCCGTCGACCGGGCCACGATCGCCGCGGGCACCCCGGGCGCGACGCTGATGGAGCGGGCCGGCGTCGCGGTGGCGGGCGCGCTCGAGAGCCGCTGGGGCTCACCGCTGGCGATGCGCGTGCTCGTGCTCGCGGGCGGCGGCCACAACGGCGGCGACGGCTTCGTCGCGGCGCGGGTGCTGGCCGGGCGCGGCGCCCGCGTGACCGTGGCGCTGTGTGCCCCGCGCGCGAAGCTCGCGGGTGACCCGCTCGCCGCGTTCGAGCGGCTCGACCCGCGCCGGGTGCGGATCGAGGAGCCGGCCGACGACGCCGCGCTCGCCGCGTGCGCGGCGCGGCTCGATCACTGGGACTTCGTGGTGGACGCGCTCCTGGGCACCGGCGCCGAGGGCGCACCGCGCGGGCTCGTGGCGGCCGCCTGCCGGCTCGCGAACGCGCTGCGCGCGCGCGGCTGCCGCGTGCTCGCCGTGGACCTGCCGACCGGCGTCTCGAGCGACGAGGGCGCGGTCGCGCCCGACGCGGTGCGCGCCGACGCCACGGTCACTTTCGGCCACCCGCGGCGCGGCCACTGGCTGTGGCCGGGCCGCGGCCACCGCGGCGCGCTGGAGGTGGCCGACATCGGGCTCGTCGCACCCGAGCGCGCGAGCCTCTCGCCGGCCGAGCTCGCCGGCGCCGACTCGCTCGCGCGGCTCGTGCCGCGGCGCGAGCCGCGCGCGCACAAGGGCTCGGCCGGCCGGGTGCTGCTCGTGGGCGGCTCGGCGGGCCTCACGGGCGCCATCGTGCTGTGCGCGCGCGCGGCCGCGCGCGCCGGGGCCGGCTACGTGCGCGTGGCGACCCCCGCGAGCGTCCAGGACACGCTCGCCGCCCACCTGGTCGAGCCGACCGTGCTCGGCTGCGGCGAGGACGAGCGCCGCTCGCTCGCGGCCACGGCGCTCCCCGAGGTGCTGGCCGAGGCCGGGCATGCGGACGCCGTGGCGGTGGGCTGCGGGCTGTCGCGGAGGCCGCAGGCCGGCCAGCTCGCGCGCGAGCTGGCCGCCCGGCTCGCCCGCCCGCTCGTGCTCGACGCCGATGCCCTGTTCGCGCTCTCGCCCGCGGACGAGCGGCTCGTGCCGGCGCTCAGGCTCGCGCCCGCCCCGCGCGTGCTCACGCCGCACCTGATCGAGATGGAGCGCCTCACCGGGATCGCCGCGGCCGAGCTCGAGGCGCGCCGCATCGACGCGGCGCGCGGCTGGGCGCAGCGCTGGGGCGCGGTGCTGGTGATGAAGGGCGCGCCCACGGTGGTCGCCGCGCCCGACGGCCGCGTGAGCGTGAACCCCACCGGGAGCGCCGCGCTCGCCACCGCGGGCACCGGCGACGTGCTCACGGGCACGCTCGTGGCGCTGCTCGCCCAGGGGCTCCCGGCGTGGGACGCCGCGCGGGTGGCGGTGTACGCGCACGGGCGCGCGGGCGAGCTGGCCGAGGTCGCGATCGGCTCGCCGGGAGTGGTGGCGGGCGACGTGGTGGCGCAGCTCCCGCGGGCGCTAGGCGAGCTGGCGACCGCGCACCCTTAGGGAAGCTCCAGCGATCCGGGCGCCCGCCGCGTCAGACGTGGCGCGAGACCATCGCCGCCAGCTCCGACTTCGGACGGTTGCCGATGACCCGCTCGACCATCTCGCCGTTCTTGAACACCATCAGCGTCGGGATCGAGCCGACGCCGTAGCGGACGGCCACCTCCTGGTCCTCGTCCGTGTTGAGCTTCACCACCTTGAGCTTCGCGCCGAACTCGTTCGCGAGGGCCTCGACCGTGGGCGCAACGGCGCGGCAGGGCCCGCACCAGGGGGCCCAGAAGTCCACGAGGACGGGCGTGCTCGCCTTGAGCACCTCGCTGTCGAAGTTGGCGTCGGTCACGGGGATGGCGTTGGACATGGGGCTCTCCGGAAGAATGAGGTGGATGCCGGGGGCGTTCGGGACGATGCCCGGGACAGGTCGGTCACCGTGACCGGGCCGGCGCGGCGGGTGGTTTCGGCCTCATTCCGATGCGGCCGGCCGCGGCCGGTTGCTCGCGGATTCACGGCGGGGCGGGCAGAATAGGCAGCCGCGGACGGGACGTCAACGACGCCGCGGCCCTCCGGCCGCCCCGTTCTCCAATGCCAGGAAGCTGCGGATGATCCCACTTCGTGATGACAACAAGGCGCAAAGAGTCCCGGTCGTCACGCGCGCGCTCATCCTCGCGAACGTGGTCGCGTTCGCGTTCGAGCTCTCGCTCGGCGACTCGCTCACCGAGTTCATGCGCGAGTGGGGCGTCGTCCCCGGCCGGCTCATCGCCTCGTTCTCCGGCGACACGTCGCTGCCCGTGGAGTTCGCCACCCTGCTCACCTCGATGTTCCTGCACGGCGGCTGGCTCCATCTCATCGGCAACATGTGGTACCTGTGGATCTTCGGCGACAACGTCGAGGACCGCATGAACCCGGTCCGCTACCTCTTCTTCTACCTGGCCGCCGGCGTGTTCGCGGCTCTGGTCCACTCGGCGCTCCTGCCGGGCTCGCCGGTGCCCACCGTGGGCGCGAGCGGGGCGATCGCCGGCGTGCTCGGCGCCTACGCCCAGGCCTACCCGCGCGCCCGCGTGCTCACGCTCATCCCGGTGTTCTTCTTCTTCCAGGTGGTCGCCATCCCGGCGCTCATCCTGCTCGGCGTCTGGTTCCTCATCCAGTTCATCTCCGGCACGCTCTCGTTCGGGAGCGGCAGCGGGGGCGTGGCGTGGTGGGCGCACATCGCCGGGTTCGTGTTCGGCTTCGTCACCATGGCGCTCATGAACCGCCGGCGGCCGTCGCGCGCCGAGGTCGTGGGATAGGCGGGAACTCCGCGAGGCCGCGGGAGGTTCCCGGTGCGGGCCCCGCCGCAACCGGCGCGGCGGCGGCGCGCGCGCGCCATGCGAAAGGGCCGGCGCCGCGGGGCGCCGGCCCTTCGCGTCCGGACGGGCGGAGCGCTACTTCTTCTCCGCCTTCGCCGCCTTGACGCCCTCGGCCGCCGGCGCGGCCTCGGCCATCGTCGCGCTGACGTGGCTCTCGAGCATGTGGCTGCCGACCATCGAGGCGTAGACCTCGGACGGCATCTGCGCGAGCGTCACCGAGATCTGCTTCTCGTATCCGGCGCGCGACACGGTGTAGGTGACGGCGCTGCCGATCTTCAGCTCGGCCTTGGCCTTCTTCATCGCCTCCTTGTCCGAGAGCTTGGCGCCGTTCATGGCCACGAGCACGTCGCCCACCTGGAAGCCGGCCGAGGCGGCGGGGCTGCCCGCCGTGATCGCCTTGATCGAGGTGGTGCCGTTCTCGGCCGTGTCGTACTGGAGCCCGGCCCACGGCTTCTCCTTGCCCTTGGCCCAGTGGTTCAGGCAGGCCTGCGCGCTCTCCGAGCACTTGGCCCCGCCGCCGGCCAGCGCCGGGGCGGCGATCGCCAGGGCCATCGTCGCGAGCATCGTCCACGCGATCGGCTTCTTCATGGGGAGTCCCTCCATTCGTCGGGCCCGCGTGAGCGGGGGTTCGGGGGGCGCGTCTCGCCCCCCACTGCTTTCCGCAGGGAACCCCTCCCGGAGCGCGAGCGCAACCGCATCACGCCGAGCGCCCCCCGCGCGCGGGCGAGTGCGCGGAGTGTCCGGTCCGGGTAAACTTCCCCGTCCCTCGCCGCGCGCCCGCCGGACGCGGGCCCCGGAGCCCCTGGACGGGCGCCCCGGCGCGGCACCCGGTTGCCCGAACGCCCCCGGAGGACACCCGTGCGCTCCGACCTCGACCGATTGATGCAGCAGAAGGGTCTCGCGGGCCTCGTCGTGCTCGCGCTCGACCGCTACAGCCCGGCCTTCTACTACGCCACCGGCCAGAAGATCCACCACGGCTTCTACGTGCGTGCCGCGGACGGCCGCGCGCACCTCGTGCACGACCCCATGGAGCGCGACCAGGCCGCGCTCGTCGGCTGCCCCGCCACGTCGTACGCGCAGCGGGGCTTCCTGCAGCGCGTGAAGACCGCGGACTCGCAGGTGCGCGCGCTGGCCGAGCTCGTGGCCGAGGTGGCGGGCGAGCTCTCGCTCGCGGGTCGCGTGGCCTTCACCGGCGACGTCCCGCTCGGCTACGGCTGGACGATGCTCGACCAAGTGCGGAGGCTCGCGCCGGCGCTCGAGGTGGACTCCGCCCAGCCCGACCTCTTGGCCGAGGCGGCGATGACCAAGGCCGACGACGAGCTGGAGAAGATCCGCCACTGCTCGCGCGGCGCGGTCGAGGCCATGCGCCGCGTGCGCGAGGAGCTGGGCTCGCTCCGGCCGAACGGCGAGGGCTTCGTCACGCGCTCGGGCGAGCGCGCCACCCTCGGCCACCTGCGGCGGCTCCTGCATCGCACGTTCGCCGAGTTCGGGCTCGCCGAGGACGGCGAGAGCATCGTCGCCCAGGGCCGCGACGCGGGCGTGCCGCACAACCGCGGCAACGACGCGGACGCGATCCGCGCCGGCGAGCCGATCCTGGTGGACATCTTCCCCGCCGAGGCGGGGGGCGGCTACCACACCGACATGACGCGCACGTTCTGCCTGGGGCCCGCGCCCGCGCCGCTCAAGCAGGTCTACGCCGAGTGCCGCGAGGCGTTCGACACGGCCATGGCGCGCGTGAGGGGCGGCGAGCCCTGCCGCGATCTCCAGGAGCTGGTGTGCGACGTGTTCGAGCGGCAGGGCCACACGACGATCCGCAGGGACCAAGCGGCGCAGGAGGGCTACCTGCACGGGCTCGGCCACGGCGTCGGCCTCGCGGTGCACGAGGGCCCGCGCCTCGGCGGCCCGCCCACGAACACCGCGAAGCTCGCGCCCGGTCACGTGGTCTCGGTGGAGCCGGGGCTCTACTACCCCTCGCGCGGCCTGGGCGTGCGCATCGAGGACCTGGTCGCGGTGCGCGCCGACGGCGGGATCGAGAACCTCACCCCCGCGCCCTACGAGCTGGAGGTGCCGATCCACGCATGAAGTCCGCCTCGTACGAAGTCCCGCGGCCGCCGCGGAACGAACGCGCCGTGCTCGTGGGCCACGTGCGCGGGGCCCGCGGGCGCTCGCGCCGGGCGGCCACGGCCGGGGACGGCGGCGACGAGCGCACGCACCTCGAGCGCTCGCTCGACGAGCTGGCGCTGCTCGCCGACACCGCCGGCGCGATCGTCACCGACACGCTGGTGCAGCGCCGCGGCGAGGTGCACCCCGGCACGTTCCTCGGCAAGGGCAAGGTGGCCGAGCTGAAGGAGCTAGTGGAGGCCCGCGACGCCGAGCTGGTGATCTTCGACGACGATCTCTCGCCGGCGCAGGTCAAGAACCTGGAGAAGTCCCTCTCGCGGAAGGTCGTGGACCGGAGCGAGCTGATCCTCGACATCTTCGCGAAGCGCGCGCGCACGCGCGAGAGCCGGCTCCAGGTGGAGCTGGCGCAGCTCGAGTACACGCTCCCGCGGCTCACCGGCATGTGGAAGCACCTCGAGCGCCAGGCCGGCGGCATCGGCACGCGCGGCCCCGGCGAGACCCAGCTCGAGACCGACCGCCGGCTCGTGCGCGAGCGGATCGCGCGCTTGAAGCGAGAGCTGGAGGCGGTCGAGCGCGAGCGCGAGACGCAGCGCGCGCGCCGCCGCCGCGAGTTCCGCGCCACGCTCGTGGGCTACACGAACGCCGGCAAGAGCACGCTGTTCAACGCGCTCACGCGCGCCGGCGTGTTCGTGGAGGACCGCCTGTTCGCCACGCTGGATTCCACCACACGGCAGCTCGTGAGCCCGGAGCGCGAGGTGGCGCTCGTCACCGACACGCTGGTGCAGCGCCGCGGCGAGGTGCACCCCGGCACGTTCCTCGGCAAGGGCAAGGTGGCCGAGCTGAAG
>Ga0187892_10008162_pt1 | contig 14477 bp, 12 predicted proteins | sample MA1701073metaG_FD_139345 | JGI IMG/M metagenome (GOLD analysis project Ga0187892, IMG submission 139345) | Bio-ooze microbial communities from a basaltic lava cave in the Kipuka Kanohina Cave System on the Island of Hawaii, USA - MA170107-3 metaG ... | reverse complement strand
CGCCAATGCAGGCTATGCTGCAACTTAAATGGATCATGCTCTAGTCCAGCCGTTTCTTATTCCTCGTCATGCCCGGGCTTGACCCGGGCATCCATGCCGTTACGTCTCAGCGCGTTGAAGCGCCAATGGAATGGATTACCGGAGCCTGTCCCCGGACTCGATCCGGGGATCAAGCCCGGCAATGACGAAAAGGGAAAGTTCCTGATCGAGACTGACTAGAGCGTGATTCAATTTTTTCGAATCGTAGGGGCATTCCCTCTGAAAACACTTGGCGCCAAATCGACACGCTGCTCGATTGCTTCACACCGGCCGAACGCGCCAACCATCTCGCCAATGCAGGCTATGCTGCAACTTAAGTGGATCATGCTCTAGTGATGTTTTTCTTTCTTCTTGGCGCGAAAATCCTCGTGGCAGGACTTGCACGCCTCGCCGACCTTCTGGAAGGCGGGCTTCCAATTCTCACTTGCGCTGTCGCCGAGCGCCGCGGCGAGCGCCTCGGCGGCGCTTCCGAGATCGTCCGCGTTGGCGGTGAAGCGGTCCCAGTTCTCCCACACCGCGGGCAGCGCATCGCTCTTATTCTTTTCCCCGCCGCTCCCTTCAGGGAATAGCTCCGGGATCTTCTTTGCGGTGTCGCCGATATCGCGCGCGGCCTCCGACGCCTTGGCGGCATCGAACGCGGTCTTGCCCTTGGCCATGTCGCCCATGACTTTCATGGCCTCTTTCTGCGTCTCCATCAGATCCATGCGCTCCTTGACCACACCGGTCGCACCCTCATGGGCGAGCGCAAGCGTGGCTGATGCGACGCAAACAAGACCAGCAATCCGAAGCTGCCTTAAGACCATGGTTCTTCCTCCTGATACCGACGATTTTTCTCTTTCCTCTGCTCGCGATGCAAGCCCTGGCGATCGGCCCTATTGCCGCAGCTCCGTCTTCGGGTCTTGTGCTCCCATTCCGAGCACTTTGAAGGCGACATCCACGCTCCCTGAGCGCTCGAAGGTCAATCTTGCCGTGACAGTGTCGCCTTCCTCGAGCGGTCGGGTCAGTTGCCTAAACATCAAGTGATAAGAGTTGGGCTCCAACTTGACCGTGCCCTTGGCCGGAACAGAGACACCGCCGGGAACCGGCCGCATACGCATCACCCCGTCGGCCATGCTCGTTTGGTGGATCTCGGTCTCGCCGGCGAAGGGAGCGCTTGCCCCAAGGAGGCGGTCAGGCTCATCGCCGTCGTTCCTGACGGTAAGGTAGCCAACGGCGACCTTGGAGCCGCTCCGCACAGCGCGCGACCAGGCATTCTCGACTGAAATCGAGCCAACCGTCTCAGCGGGTGCATTGCCGCCGGCAAGCAGGAGACCGGCGAGCGACAAGACGCAAAACGAGAGCCGGGGCAGGACGCGGTCCATGTGAGAAGCTCCGAGAGATGGCAGGCCAAGACAAGCTTAGGGCGGCGAAAGCCTGGCACGCCTATTTGTATTCGACCTTGAGCACCTGGTAGGACTTGCCGCCGCCGGGGGTCGAGACCTCGACGATGTCTTTCCTGCGCTTGCCGAGCAGAGCACGGGCGATGGGCGAGGTGATCGAGATCTTGCCGCTCCTGACCTCTGCCTCGAGCTCGCCGACAATCCGGTACTTGACCTTCTCGTCGGTGTCCTCGTCGAGCAGGGTGACGGTCGCGCCGAACATCACCTGGTCGCCCTTAAGCTTTGACACATCGATGATATCGGCGCGGGACAGCTTGTCCTCGAGGTCGGCGACCCGAGCTTCGGTGATGCCCTGCTGCTCCTTGGCGGCATGGTACTCGGCGTTCTCCGAGAGGTCGCCATGGGTGCGGGCATCGGCGATTTGCTTGATGATGCGGGGCCGCTCAACGGTCTTGAGGTGCTTGATCTCGGCCTCAAGGGAGGCATAACCCTCCGCGGTCATCGGCACTTTCTCCATCTCAGTCAAAGCTCCCCTGGCTTCCCCGGACCGAATACTGTCCAGGAATTGCCCAGTCTAAGTCAAGAATCCGTTGATTTTGAGCGTTTTGTCAGCCCGTCTCGGCGCGTTTCTGGGGCTGGGTGCCCACGTAGCTCTGCAACGGGGCCACGCTTAGGTTCCCAGCCCTGAGCGCCTTGATAGCCTCGGTCACGGCAAGAGCACCCGCTACGGTTGTATAGTAGGGAATGTGATAGAGCAAGGCGGAGCGGCGGATCGAGAACGAGTCGGCGAGCGCCTTCGCCCCCTCGGTGGTGTTGAAGACGATATCGACCTCGCCATTGGTGATGGCATCCACCACGTGGGGGCGACCCTCCAGCACCTTGTTGACCCTCTCGCAAGCGATGCCGTGGGCATCGAAATGCCGCTTGGTCCCTCTGGTGGCAATGATGCGAAAGCCCATTTCGGCAAGCGCACGGACAGGCGCCACCACCTTGTCCTTGTCGGAGTCCTTCACCGACACGAACACGGTGCCTGAGAGCGGCAGCCGCGAGCCGCCGCCCAACTGGCTCTTGGCGAAGGCGACGGCATAATCGCGGTCTATGCCCATCACCTCGCCGGTCGAGCGCATCTCGGGACCGAGCACGGGATCGACGCCGGGGAAGCGCGCGAAGGGGAACACCGCCTCCTTGACCGCGATATGGCCGAGCTTCGGCCGCTTCAGGCCGAAAGAGGCAAGCGGCGTCCCGGCCATCACCTCTGCGGCGATCCCTGCGACCGGCAGTCCGATCACCTTGGCGACGAAGGGCACCGTGCGCGAGGCGCGCGGATTGACCTCGAGAATGTAGATGTCGTCGTGCTGGATGGCGAACTGGACGTTCATCAGGCCGACCACGTTCAGCGCCCGGGCGAGCTCAATGGTCTGGCGCTCGAGATCGGCGACGATGGCAGGCTTCAGGGAATGCGGCGGCAGCGAGCAGGCCGAGTCGCCGGAATGCACGCCCGCCTCCTCGATATGTTCCATCACGCCGCAGATGAATACGTGCCTGCCGTCGGCGATGGCGTCGACGTCCACCTCGATGGCGTCCCTGAGATAAGAGTCGAGCAGCACCGGGCTCTTGCCCGACACCACCACGGCCTCGGCGATGTATCGGTCGAGCTGCGCTTCGTCATGGACGATCTCCATGGCCCTGCCGCCGAGCACGTAGGACGGCCGGATGACGAGGGGGAACCCGATCTCAGCCGCGATGGCCTTGGCCTCTTTTGCCGAGCGGGCGATGCCGCTGCGGGGCTGCCTAAGCCCCAGCCGCTCGATCAACGCCTTGAAGCGGTCGCGGTCCTCGGCGAGATCGATGGCGTCGGGCGACGTGCCGAGGATCGGCACTTGCGCGCTCTCGAGCGCCTGGGCAAGCTTGAGTGGCGTCTGGCCGCCGAACTGTACGATGACCCCCTTCACGGTCCCGCTCTGCCGCTCGGTGCGGACGATCTCGAGCACGTCCTCTTCGGTGAGCGGCTCGAAATAGAGCCGGTCCGAGGTGTCGTAATCGGTCGAGACGGTTTCCGGATTGCAATTGACCATGATGGTCTCGTAGCCGGCATCCGACAGCGCGAAGGCGGCATGGCAGCAGCAATAGTCGAATTCGATGCCCTGGCCGATGCGGTTAGGTCCGCCGCCGAGAATGACGATCTTCTCGGCTTCCGTGGGCCGCGCCTCGCATGCGGCTAGTCCGGCGAACGGGGCCTCGTAAGTGGAATACATATAGGCCGTGGGCGAGGCGAACTCTGCCGCGCAAGTGTCGATGCGCTTGTAGACCGGATGCACATCGAGTGCCCTGCGCCTGGACGAAGCTTCGCTCGCCTCGAGCCCCGTAAGCCGTCCGAGCCGCTCGTCTGAAAACCCCATCGCCTTCAGCATGCGGAACTGATCGGGATTAGCGGGGAGGCCGTGCTCCCGCACCCGCGCCTCCATGTCGACGATGTCCCTGATCTGACGGATGAACCAGGGATCGATCTTGCAGGCCTCGAAGATCTGCGCCTCGTCGAAGCCGAGCCTCAGGGCCTGCGCCACCTTGAGCAGGCGGTCGGGGGAGGGGGTACCGAGCGCGGCGCGGACCACGTTCTTGTCGTCACCCTGGCCGAGCCCGATGAAGTCGATGTCGTCGAGGCCGCTGAGCCCCGTTTCCATCGAGCGCAGCGCCTTCTGCAGCGACTCGGGGAAGGTGCGGCCGATGGCCATGGCTTCGCCCACCGACTTCATCGAAGTCGTGAGCACCGGCTGCGAGCCGGGAAACTTCTCGAACGCGAAACGCGGAATCTTGGTCACGACGTAATCGATGGTCGGCTCGAAGGAAGCCGGCGTCGCTCCGCCGGTGATGTCGTTGGCGAGCTCATCGAGCGTGTAGCCGATGGCAAGCTTGGCGGCGACCTTGGCGATGGGAAAGCCCGTGGCCTTCGATGCGAGCGCCGATGAGCGCGACACCCGCGGGTTCATCTCGATGATGACCAGCCTTCCGTCGGCCGGATTCACGGCGAATTGCACATTCGAGCCGCCGGTCTCGACCCCGATCTCGCGCAACACCGCGATCGAGGCGTTGCGCATGATCTGATATTCCTTGTCGGTGAGGGTCAGCGCCGGCGCCACCGTGATCGAGTCGCCGGTATGCACGCCCATCGGATCGACATTCTCGATCGAGCAGACGATGATGCAGTTGTCGTCCTTGTCGCGGACGACCTCCATCTCGTACTCCTTCCAGCCGAGCACCGACTCCTCGATCAGCACTTCGCACGTGGGCGAGGCATCGAGCCCGCGCTCGACGATTTCGAGAAACTCCTCGCGGTTATAGGCGATGCCGCCGCCGGTGCCGCCGAGCGTGAAGGAGGGGCGAATGATGGCGGGAAGGCCGATATCGGTCAGCGCATCGAGTGCCTCGATCAGGCCCTTCTCGACATAACGCCGGCGCCGTTCGCTTTCGGTCCTTGCCCATTCGGCTTCGAACTTTGCGAGCGCCCGCGCCTTCTCCTGCGAGTCGGTGTCGGAGGCCTCGATGCGGGCGATCTCGTCCTTATATTTCTGCCGGTCGGCGCGCTTGAGCGTGGCGGCGTCGGCGAGCCGCGAGCGCGGCGTCTCGAGCCCGATCTTGTGCATCGCCTCGCGAAACAACTCGCGATCCTCGGCCTTGTCGATGACCTCGGCGCGGGCGCCGATCATCTCGACGCCGTATCTCTTGAGCACGCCGGCCCGCTCGAGGCTGAGCGCGGCGTTGAGAGCGGTCTGGCCGCCCATGGTGGGCAGCAGCGCGTCGGGACGCTCCTTCTCGATGATCTGGGTGAGGAACTCGGGCGTAATCGGCTCGATATAGGTGGCGTCGGCCAGCTCGGGGTCGGTCATGATCGTGGCCGGGTTCGAGTTCACCAGCACGATGCGGTAGCCCTCCTCTTTCAAGGCCTTGCAGGCCTGGGTGCCGGAATAGTCGAACTCGCAGGCCTGGCCGATGACGATCGGCCCGGCGCCCACGATCAGGATCGACTTTATGTCTGTACGCTTAGGCATCGGGTAGATTAGTGCGCTCCCCCTCTCCCCCGAGGGGACTGTTGCGCAATAGAACGATGTTCCTGGTTCGATTCTGGTGCGTTCTCTCTCTGATTCCGGAACGTCCCGTGAATACCGGAATTGCGCAACAGTCCCCCGAGGGGAGAGGGTTGGGGTGAGGGGGTATGAAACAAATTGGCACGCATCGAGCCCGCAGCTTGCGAGCCGACCTGACCGCCGCCGAACGAAAACTTTGGTACCAGCTTCGCGACCGCCGCCTCGCCGGATGCAAGTTCCGCCGCCAAGTTCCAGTTGGGCCCTGGGTTGTCGACTTTCTGTGCAAGGAAAAGAGCCTTGTGATTGAGGTCGACGGCGGCCAGCACTCTCATAGTGAGCGCGACAGGCGCCGCGACGCGGACCTTGCACGCAGAGGCTATCGTGTTCTGCGATTTTGGAATTCGGATGTGCTGCAAAATACGGATGGTGTCTTGACCGTCATTCTTTCCGAACTCGAAAGTCGCGCAGAAAAGTGACGTCCCCCTCACCCTAGCCCTCTCCCCAAAGGGGAGAGGGGAAAGTGAGGCCCCATTCTCCCTAGCCCTCCCCCTCAAGGGGGGAGGGGATTTGGCCTCGCTTTTGTTGGGCATCATTCGCAACGCCAAGGACTGTAGCGGACAAAACCGCGGAGCTTCATTTCTGGCCTCCCGAACCGCGCTCGCCCTTCCGCTTCTCCATCAGCGCGACGAAGCGGGTGAAGAGATAGTGGCTGTCTTGAGGTCCGGGCGACGCCTCGGGATGGTACTGCACCGAGAACACGGGCCGGTCCTTGAGCTTGAGCCCGCAATTCGAGCCGTCGAACAGCGAGACATGCGTCTCCTCGACAGTCTCGGGCAGGCTGTCGCGATGCACCGCGAATCCGTGATTCATCGAAGTGATCTCGACCTTGCGCGTGGTGAAGTCCTTGACCGGGTGGTTCGCGCCGTGATGGCCCTGATGCATCTTGGCGGTGGTTCCGCCGAGCGCTAGCCCGAGCATCTGGTGACCGAGACAGATGCCGAAGACCGGCAGACCAGAGGCCACGAGTTTCTTGATCTCGGGCACCGCATAGATTCCGGTGGCCGCCGGATCGCCCGGTCCGTTCGACAGAAACACGCCGTCGGGCTTCCGCTCCAGAATCTCATCTGCCGTCGTGGTTGCCGGCACGACCGTGAGCCGGCAACCCACTGTCGCAAGCTCGCGCAAGATGTTGCGCTTGAGCCCATAGTCGATGGCGACGACATGAAAGCGCGGGCTCTCCTGCCGTCCATAGCCCTCGCCCCATTGCCACCCGGTCTCCTCCCAGCTGTAGCTCTGACCCGAGGTCACATCCTTGGCGAGGTCCAAGCCGACCATGCCGGTGAAGGCGGCGGCCTCGCGTTTCAGCGCCTCGCGGTCGAACTTGCCGTCGGGCGCATACGCGATCACCGCGTTCGGCATGCCCTTCTCGCGGATCAGCGTCGTGAGCGCGCGGGTATCGACGCCGGTGACGGCGATGATACCCCGCGCCTTGAGCCAGGCATCGAGCTCTTGCGCGGCCCGCCAATTCGAGGCCGGCGTGATCGGCGCCCGGAGCACGCAACCCCGTACCCCTCCGGCTGAGAGACTCCCCGCCTCCATGTCCTCGCCATTGGTGCCGACATTGCCGATATGAGGGAAGGTGAAGGTGATGATCTGTCCGGCATAGGAGGGGTCGGTCAGGATCTCCTGATAGCCGGTCATGGCGGTGTTGAAGCAGACTTCGCCGACGGCAATGCCGGCCGCGCCTGCGCCGCTCCCTTCGATGACGGTGCCGTCGGCGAGAATGAGCAAGCCGGTCGGCTTCTCGTCGGTCCACCCGGCGAGAGGACGCGCGCGCGGCGGCGAGGCCTCTGCGGCCAGAGTTTCACGCGTGTCGGTCATCTTTCACTTATAGGCGCCGATCGGCGGCGGCGCCCGGTTGCAAGGTCGGGTGCAAGCACGACGACGTCAAGGGCTTGAGGCGCTAACCAGCTTGCGCCGAGCCCGCAGACTCTCGAGCCCGCGGACTCTTATGTCAGAGAGCGACCGCGGTCAATCCACAGCCTGAAATATTTTCTTGTGAAAACAAGAAGTTAGACCCGCAAATTCCCTTGCCTGCGCGAAGCCTCTCGACTACTTTGGAAACTTCTTCCTGAAAGCTCCGAATCAATGCGCGAGACCATCGCCGCCGCCTTGAAGCATGCCACGAAGGCGCAAGACAAGCGCCGCATCTCGACGCTCAGGCTGATGAGCGCGGCCATCAAGGATCGCGACATCGCCGCGCGCACCGCGGGCAAGTCTGAAGCGACAGACGTCGAGCTGCTCGAGCTCTATGCCAAGATGATCAAGCAGCGCGAGGAGTCGGAGAAGATCTACGCGGAAGCCGGCCGCGCCGAGCTCGCCAAGCAAGAGGCCGAAGAGATCGTCATCATCCGCGAGTTCCTGCCGAAGCCGCTTTCGGCCGAGGACATGGATGAGGCAATCGCCGAGGCGATCGCCAAGGCGGGGGCTTCGAGCGTGAGGGACATGGGCAAAGTGATGGCCGAACTCAAAGCACGCTATGCCGGACAGATGGACTTCGCCAAGGCAAGCGCGCTGGTGAAGGCGAAGTTCGGATAGCGTTTCCCCTCTCCCTCGAGGGGACTGTTGCGCAATTCCGGTATTCACGGGACGTTCCGGAATCAGAGAGAGAACGCACCAGAATCGAACCAGGAACATCGTTCTATTGCGCAACAGTCCCTCGAGGGGAGAGGGTTTCTCGCGGGCCGAAGGCGCGCGAGATGGGTGAGGGTGATCGGAGAATCCAAATCGGTCCTTCGGGTCTTGCCTGCGACGGGACGCCACGCGGCCTTTTGTCTTCGCACCGCAACATGGAATCGTCACAGCATTGCAATAGCGTTACCGCAATGCAGCATGAAATGATTCGTGCTTGCGAAAAAGGAGACCAACAATGGCAAAGCTTGCACGCTCTCGATTCCTCACCGCCGTGAACGCGCTTCTTGTGCTTGCGCTCACGGCCGCGGGCGCGCCTGTTCTCGCCGAGGCGCCCACGAACAATCTCGGACCCGTCGGGCCGCGCGAGCCCATCTTGGCGACGGTTGGCGGTCAGCGGATCATCGCCTTCTTCGTGCCGGAGCGCGGCGAATGCGCCGTGAGCGCGGTGACCTGGAAGGATGGCGATGCATCGGCACCCTATGCCTCGGCGCGGGTCCGCGTCAGCCTGAAGCCGGGCCAAACGCTCTCGCTCGACGGCGCGCAACGCCAGTCCATGGGTCTCTTGTGCGGAGCCGACGCCGCGACGCTCGCCGCAGTGGCACCGGCCGATCTGATTGTCACCGGTTCAGCCGGAAACAACTGACGGCCGCTATGAGTGGGCTAATGGCGACGACCCGCCTCATGCTGAGGAGCGCTCCGAAGGAGCGCGTCTCGAAGCATGGTGATCGGGCTCATCCTTCGAGACGCCGCCTTCGGCGGCTCCTCAGGATGAGGAGTTTGCCGGTTGAAGCGCGTCGTGGGACCTCCCCACAAGGTATGAAAGCGGTCCTCTATTCTTCGCAGGGAGGGCGTTTTTGTCAAAGTTCTCGACTTGTTCTAGCGTGGATATCGGTGAAGCATCTGATTCGCCGATAGCATGCCCGCGAAAGGCGGCGCTCACTCCAAGCAATGAAATTCTCCGATTCGTTTCTGGACGAGATCCGCGCCCGTCTGCCTGTGTCCCAGGTGGTTTCACGTCGCGTGGCGCTGAAGCGCGCGGGCCGCGAGTGGAAAGGGCTGAGCCCCTTCAACAAGGAGAAGACGGCGTCCTTCACCGTCAACGACCAGAAGGGCTTCTATCACGACTTCTCCTCCGGGAAGCACGGCGACATCTTCACCTTCGTCATGGAGACCGAAGGACTCTCGTTCCCTGAAGCGGTCGAGAGGCTCGCAGGTGAAGCGGGTCTCGAGCTGCCGACGCCGGACCCGCAATTCGAGCGCACCGCCAAGGAACGGCTCGGCCTATTCGATGCGCTCGAAGCCGCGGCGCGTTTATTCGAACAGTCTCTTCAAGCGCGCGAAGGGCGCGACGCGCTGCTCTACGCCGAGCGGAGAGGGTTGTCGGGCGAGACCCTGAAGGAGTTCCGTATCGGCTTTGCCCCGAACGCGAAGGACGCTCTCAAGGCGGCGCTCCTGAACAAGGGTTTCACCGAGGCGCAGCTGCTCGAGGCCGGGCTTCTCATCAAGCCGGATGACGGGCGCGCCACTTACGATCGCTTCCGCAACCGTCTCACCATCCCCATTCTCGACGCCAAATCGCGCGTCATTGCCTTCGGCGCCCGCGCCCTCGATCCCGAAACCGAGCCGAAATATCTGAACTCGCCCGAGACCAAGCTCTTCGACAAGGGCTCGACCGTGTTCAACTTCGCCCGCGCCCGCAAGGGCGCCTTCGACAGCGGCGAGTTGATCGTGGTCGAAGGCTATATGGACGTCATCGCGCTGCATGAGGCGGGGTTTGCCAATACCGTCGCCACGCTAGGTACCGCCTTTACCGAGCGCCAGATGGAGTTGCTGTGGCAGCTCGCCGCCGAGCCCATCGTCTGTTTCGACGGCGACCGGGCCGGGGACGCGGCGGCGGCGCGCGCCATCGACCGCATGCTGCCAAATTTGCGTGAGGGCCGCTCGTTCCGCTTCGCCTTCCTGCCCGAGGGCTCGGATCCTGACGACCTGGTGCGGACCAAGGGGAGAAGCGCGCTTGGCCGCTGCCTCGCCGCCGCTCACCCGCTGATCGATGTGCTCTGGCAGCGGGAGCTCAAGCTCCACCCTGTCGATACGCCGGAACGCCGCGCCGCCTTCGAAGCACGGCTCGACACTTTGCTTTCCGAGATCGCCAATGCGCGCGTCAGGGAGCACTACCGCCGCGACGTGAAGAACCGGCTCTTCGCGCTCTGGCGCGACCAGGGCAGCCGGCGCGGGAGACCTGCCGCCGATGCGCAGCGCCGGGCCGGCAGGAGCGCGCCGCCGCCAATTCCCTCCGCTTACGGCTTTGCCACCGTCATCACGCTTGCGCTCGTCAACCATCCTTGGCTTCTCGACCGCTTCGCCGAGGAGGTCTCGGCTCTCGATATCAGGGACAGGAAGCTCGCGAGCCTGCTGCGCGCGGTGACCGGCATCATCCTGGAGGACGGACATCCGGCAGGCGAACGCGTCGCGGAGCGGATCGCAGCGAGCAATCACGGCAAGTTCTTTGCCGAGCTCATGCGCGACAGTGCATTCAAGCGCGTCGCCTTTATCGATCCGGAAAGCCCAAAGAAAGAGGTCGCGGAGCAATTCGCCGACCTCATCTATCGGTTCCGCGCCGTGCCGAACCTGACTCGCGAGCTCGAGCAGGGCGCCGACCGTCTTGCCGATACGAGCGAGGCCGAGTTCGAACGCTTTGCCGAGCTGCAGCAGCAAGTCGCAAGCATCGGCAACCAGCATGCGGCAGACGATGCCGGCGACCGCGATGCGGGGAGGCGCTTCGAGGAGACCATCGCCCGGGTCAAAGGCACGAATGTCGCGGCCCAGAGGGGGCGGCGGCCGGAAAAGCAAGGCTAGGGCCTAAGCGGCCTCATTCTTGCAAAGCGCGAGATGGCATGGACCAAGTCATGCCCAAGAAAATCCCGTGCCCCGCGCGGCCCCGGCCTTGACAGCGGGAGCCGCCCTCGCCAAGTCATGCTGACAAACGTGCAACCACCGCGCGACCATGGTTTTTTGGGGCGGAACAGGCCTAAAGAGGCCGGGTTCGAGGGCTGAAACAAGACCCCCGCACGCGTCAGACCGCTCCCGGCGAGAAGGCCTTGAGGAGCAGTGTTGTGGAAGTAAACAGGCACGTGGAGTCTCGGTCTTCGGACCTGGGAGCCTGTTCTTTAGGGAGCGTGACAGTTGACCCAAGCTTGGCGCGAGTAAAAAAATCCCGTGCCATGCAAGGGAGCCGGTCCATGCTTAATTGACGATTAACGGAGCACCGGTTAATCGCTTGTGACAATGCGCCGGGGCGGAGCGCTACAACCAGCGGCGTAGCTCGGTCCTCGGGACGAGTGCGTCGACAACAACGAAATCTGCGCTGCGGAGTAACTTGAATGGCAACCAAAGCCGCTGAAGCCGAGGATCAAGAACAGACGCCAGCGGAGCCCGCCGACGGCCCCGTGCTCGATATGTCGGACGCGGCCGTCAAGAAACTCATCAAGGCCGCGAAGACGCGCGGCTTCGTGACCTATGACGAGCTGAACGAAGTTCTGCCTTCCGAGGAAGTGACCTCGGAGCAGATCGAGGACACCATGTCGATGCTCTCCGACATGGGCATCAACGTCATCGATACCGACGAGGCGGAGGAAACGCCCCCAGCCGAGGAGGGCGCCGAAACCCCGCGCGCGGTCGTCGCGCCCCAGCCTGTCGCCAAGGTCGAGACCACGAAGGAGCCGTCAGAGCGCACCGACGATCCCGTCCGCATGTATTTGCGCGAGATGGGCTCGGTTGAGCTCTTGTCCCGCGAGGGCGAGATTGCCATCGCCAAGCGCATCGAGGCCGGCCGCGAGGCCATGATCGCGGGGCTGTGCGAGAGCCCGCTCACCTTCCAGGCCATCATCATCTGGCGCGACGAGCTGAACGAAGGCAAGATTCTGCTGCGCGACATCATCGACCTCGAAGCCACCTATCAGGGCCCCGACGCCAAGCCCGCGCCCTCCCAGCCGCTTCCCGGCGAGGCGGGGAACGGAAGCGGCGAGACCAATGGCCAGGCCGCGCCGGGCATGGCCGGCGCCCGTGCCGAGGGCGACGAAGAGCAGCCCGAGCGCGAGGAGTTCGACGACGACGACGACGATCTCGAGAACGCGCTTTCGCTCGCCGCCATGGAGGCCGAGCTCAAGCCGAAAGTGCTCGAGACCTTCGACCTCGTCGCCACCAACTACAAGAAGCTCCGCAAGCTCCAGGACCAGCAGGTCGAGCGCGCGCTCAAGAACGACTCCCTCTCCTCCGGCCAGGAGAAGCGCTACAAGGTGCTGAAGGACGAGATCGTCGCCGAGATCAAGTCGCTCTCGCTCAACGCCAACCGCATCGAGAGCCTGGTCGAGACCCTTTACGACATCAACAAGAAGCTGCTCGGCTATGAGGGGCGCCTGCTCAGGCTGGCCGAGAGCTACGCCGTCTCGCGCGAAGACTTCCTCGGCGAGTATCAGGGCAACGAGCTCGACCCCAACTGGCTCCGTCGCGTCGGCCGCCTGAAGAAGAAGGGCTGGATCGATTTCATCCGCGACGAGCGCGGGCTGGTGAAGGAGCTGCGCTCCGAGATCCAGAATCTCGCCGCCGAGACGGGCCTGCAGATCTCCGAGTTCCGCCGCATCGTGCATATCGTGCAGAAGGGCGAGCGCGAGGCGCGCCAGGCAAAGAAGGAGATGGTCGAGGCGAACTTGCGTCTCGTGATCTCGATCGCCAAGAAATACACCAATCGCGGCCTGCAATTCCTCGATCTCATCCAGGAAGGCAATATCGGCTTGATGAAGGCGGTCGATAAGTTCGAGTATCGCCGCGGCTATAAATTCTCGACCTACGCCACCTGGTGGATCAGGCAGGCGATCACCCGCTCGATCGCCGACCAGGCGCGCACCATCCGCATCCCCGTACACATGATCGAGACCATCAACAAGATCGTGCGCACCTCGCGGCAGATGCTGCACGAGATCGGCCGCGAGCCGACGCCGGAGGAGCTTTCCGAGAAGCTCGCCATGCCGCTGGAGAAAGTGCGCAAGGTGCTCAAGATCGCCAAGGAGCCGATCTCGCTCGAGACCCCGATCGGCGACGAGGAGGATTCCTATCTCGGCGATTTCATCGAGGACAAGAACGCGGTGCTGCCGATCGACGCCGCCATCCAGTCGAATCTGCGCGAGACCACGACGCGGGTGCTGGCTTCGCTCACGCCGCGCGAGGAGCGCGTCTTGCGCATGCGCTTCGGCATCGGCATGAACACCGACCACACTCTGGAAGAGGTCGGCCAGCAATTCAGCGTGACGCGCGAGCGCATCCGCCAGATCGAGGCCAAGGCGCTCCGCAAGCTGAAGCACCCGAGCCGCTCACGGAAGCTGCGGAGCTTCCTCGACAACTAACAGGCAATGCCGACCATCGCGTGGTTCTACGGCATTGCCATCCAGATGTTCTACAACGACCATGATCCGCCGCATCTTCATGCTCGTTACGGGCGAGCAAGAGCGTTGATACGGCTTTCGGACCGCGCGATAATCGCGGGCGAGTTGCCTCCTACCGCGTTGCGTTTGGTGCGCGAATGGATGTCGGCGCATAGCGATGAACTGAGCGAGAATTGGCAGCGGGCCCGGGCCCAACTGCCGCTGGAGCGCATAGCAGGACCCGACGATGAGTGAATTTCCAATGGTCGAGGTGATTCGCCTTCGCCCGCTCGAAGACCATCGCCTTTGGCTGCGCTTTACCGACGGCAGCGAAGGCGTCTTCGATCTGAGCGAAACCATCGCACAAGGTGGCCCGATGGTCGAGCCGCTGAGGGACAATGGCTATTTTGATCGCGTCTTCGTTGAGACGGGTGCGCCCACTTGGCCGAATGGCTACGACTTGGATCCCATCCAGCTTTATATGCAACTTCGCGACGCCGGCGCCTTGTCACCCGTAGCGGCGGAGTAGCGGGAACGCTCAGAGCTTCCTCGACAACTAAGCCTCACCCTGAGGAGGCCGCGTTCGCGGCCGTCTCGAAGGGCGTGCTTCGAGACGCACGCTTTCAGCGTGCCCCTCGGCACAAGGCTTCCCGCTCTCCCCTCGGGGAGAGCACGCGCGCCCGTGCCGGCCTCAATCGGCACGTCCTTGGCCATTTCCATTCGCGCGGCGGCGCCGGCATAGCCCCGCTCTCCCCTTGGGGGACTGTTGCACAATTGGCTGGTTGGTGATTCCTTGTTTGCGAGAGGCGGGGGGTCACGGCGATGGCGATCAAGCAGACGGGACAGCTAGGCTTTGTGGATGCGAT
>Ga0187892_10008161_pt1 | contig 14479 bp, 16 predicted proteins | sample MA1701073metaG_FD_139345 | JGI IMG/M metagenome (GOLD analysis project Ga0187892, IMG submission 139345) | Bio-ooze microbial communities from a basaltic lava cave in the Kipuka Kanohina Cave System on the Island of Hawaii, USA - MA170107-3 metaG ... | reverse complement strand
CGGGCCAGAAAGGAGTCTCAATGGCCCGCAAGACCGGGATCTACCGGCGACGGGACTCTCGTTTCTGGTGGATCGACGCTGTACTACCCAGCGGCCGGCGCGTATGCCTCAGCACTCGGACTGAAAGCCGAGAAGAGGCCGAAGCGCTCCTCGCGAGACTGAAGGTCGATGCGTTTCGCGAGTCTGCGCTCGGCGTCAAGCCGAGGCGGACGTGGCAGGAAGCTGTGGTCCGGTACCTCACGCTGAAGACGAGTCTGAGGAGCATCGAGGACGTTCGTCGGATCTTTCGCAAGCTCGACCCGTATGTCGGGACGCGCGACCTGAACGAGATCGACGGCGATCTCGTCTGGAAGGTGGTCCAGGGCGAGCTGGCGAAGGGCAACAAGCCGGCGACCGTCAATCGGTACCTCGCCACGATGCGCGCCCTGCTTCGCGTAGCGCGCGACGAGTGGCAGTGGATCGAGCGGTTCCCGAAGATTCGCCTGTTGCACGGCGAGGTGGAGCGCGACCGGTGGCTGACCCGGGAAGAGGCGCAGCGGCTGCTTGCCGCGAGCCCTCCGCACCTGTCGGCGCTGGTCCGCTTCGCGCTCGCGACGGGCTGTAGGGCGCGTGAGATCACCGGTTTGGAATGGAGTCGGGTCGACTTGCCTCGCAAGACTGCCTGGCTCGACCAGACCAAGAATGGAACGCCGCGAGGCGTCCCGTTGAACACGGATGCGGTGGCGGCGTTGGAGGAGCAGCGTGGCAAGCACCCTCGGTTCTGCTTCACCTACCGGGGGCGCCCGATCGCGTGGGAGCTCACCAACAACGCATGGCACTCCGCGTTGCGGAAGGCTGGAATCGAGGATTTCCGCTTCCACGACCTGCGGCACACGTGGGCGTCGTGGCATCGGCAGGCCGGCACGAGCTGCGATGAGCTGAAGGACCTGGGCGGGTGGAAGTCGCGAGTGATGGTCGACCGCTACGCGAAGTTCGCCACCGAGCATCTGGCCGTGGCCGCGGCGCGAATCGAGGGAAATCGCGCGGGAAACCCTACGATTTCCCTACGGTCGCCGGACACGCAGGCATCCGAAGAATCGCAAGTGCCTGATTGACCTGGTAGGGCGTGCAGGATTCGAACCTGCGACCAACGGATTAAAAGTCCGCTGCTCTACCAACTGAGCTAACGCCCCGGGGAAGAGGCGGGATTTTACGAGCCACGCGCGGCCCGGTCAAATCGCTTTCGCTTTCAGGCGGTTATCCCCTCGCGCATCATCCGCCAGTACTCGTATTTCATGGTGCCGGCCGCGCCGGCGATGATCGCGGCGAAGGTGAGGATCGAGCCGGCCGCGAGCGTCGAGAAGCCGGTGATCCCCTGCCCGATGGTGCAGCCGAGGGCGACGACGCCGCCGAAACCCATCAGGATGCCGCCGACGATGTGGCGGAGCATGTCGGGCGCGTCGCGGAACGATTCGAGCCGGAAGGTCTTCGTCGCGAGCGCGTACGCGGCGGAGCCCGCGATCACGCCGAGCGCCGAGGCGATACCGAAGGTCACGATTCGCGTCTTGTCGGTCCAGAACATCAGGAGCTCGAGGAGGAATGCCTGCGGCGCGACGAACGACAGGGACTCCATCCGCCCGGTGTTGGTCGCGACCCACGCCTCCTGCAGCGTGTCCGGGTGCTCGGCGACGTAGCCGAGCCTGCCGCTCACGTACCAGCCGCCGACGATGACGAGGCCGACGACAATCCCGCCGAGGAGGTAGTCGAACTGGCGGAACTCACGCTTCGCCAGCGCGAACGCGGCGAGCGCGCCGCCGACGGCGAGCGCCGCGAGGATCTCCATCGCGCGGCGCTCGGCACCGAGCCAGCTTGCGAGGAGCGACGGCAGGTCCTGGCCGCTCGCGAGCTGGACCGAGACCGGCTCGAGCACACCGACGCGGACCGAGCCGAAGAGCCCCCGCAGCGTCATGTACGCCGCGATCGCCATGAACACGAGCACGACCAGCGACTTGAGGTTGCCGCCGCCGACGCGGATCAGGGTCTTCGAGCCGCAGCCGGAGCCGAGCGTCATCCCGATGCCGAAGAGCGCCCCGCCGACGAGGTACGAGAGCCAGGTGAAGTTCGCGCTCGGGTAGATCGAGTTCGAGAGCTTGATCAGGCCCGCGAGCTCGAGCGCGTTCGCGCCGGCGATCGCCACCGCGATCGCGAGCAGCCACATGCGCATGCGGTTCCAGTCGCCCATGTTGACGACGTCCGACACCGCGCCCATGGTGCAGAAGTTGGTCCGGTTGCCGACGAAGCCGAAGACGAACGCGAGGACGAACGCCCCCCAGGCGACGACCGGCTGGAGGCTGGCGGGGTTGACGTCCTGCATGAGCGGCTCGCGGCCAGTGAATCAGCAAATTCTAATGAAGCTGCGGCGGGCGCCGAGCAAATCTGTTTGCCGCCAGATAACCCGCGTCTATGCGGGCGAGCGGTTGGGAAAGCCGGTGCCGCGGCGGCGCGGCTACTTCTTGGCGAGCCGCTGCTTCGCCTGCTCGGCCGCGGGGCTGTTCGGGTACTTCGTGACGAGCGCCTGGAGCGTGTTGCGTGAGCTCTTCGCGTCCCCCGTTTCGGCCTGGCTCGAGGCGATGTTCAGCATCGCGTCGGGGGCCTTGGCGCTGTCGGGCCACAGCGAGATCAGTTTCTCCTGCGCGGCGATCGCGTTCCTGTAGTCGCGCAGCGCGTAGTGGGCGTTGCCGATCCAGTACTGCGCGGAGGGCGCGAGCTGGCTCTGCGGATACGCCGTGAGGAACGACCGCAGGCTCTGGATCGCGGCGCCGTAGTTGTTCGCCTTGAACTGCGCGAGCCCGGCTTCGTAGGCCTGCTGCTCGGCCTGCGCCGCCTGCAAGGCCTTGTCCTGCTCGACCTTGGCCATCTCGAACTTCCGGAGGCGAGTGTCGAGGTCGACGTAGAGATCCTTCTGCCGCTTGTCGAGGCCCTCCACCCGGTTCGACACCACCTCGACCTGCCCGCGCAGGCTCGCGATCTCCTGCTTGAGCGATTCGATCTGGTTCACGAGCTCGAGAAGCGCCCGCTTGTCGCTGACTTCGGCCTCGATGCGGGCGAGCTGGCTGCTCTGGGCTTCGAGCTGCCGGCCGTGCGCCTCGACCTGACGGCGCACGTCGGCGACCTGCCGGCGCGCCTCCTCGTCGTCGAACAGCCCGGCGCGGGCTGGCGCGGCCGCCGCGAGGGCGGCCAGCGCCACGACAGTCCGAACCTTCATGCCCATCTCCCGCACGCGGGCGTGCGCCACGCGCTGTTCCTGCTCAGTACTCGCCGCCGTAAAGCATATCGCCACGGCGATTCTTGTACCAGCAGTCCTCGTTGTGGTCGGCGCACATCGGCTTTTCCTCGCCGAGGCTCACCGACTCGATCTGCACTTCGGTGGCGCCGAGCAGCATCAGCCGCTTCTTGATGGCGTCCGAGCGGCGCTGGCCGAGCCCGAGGTTGTACTCGCGGCTGCCGCGCTCGTCGGCGTTGCCCTGGATCAGCATCTTCGCGCCCCGGTTCTCGCGGAGGTACTTGCCGTGCGCCTCGACGAGCGGCACGAACTCGGGCTTGATGTCGTCGCGGTCGAAGTCGAAGTAGATGCTGCGCTTCGACAGGACGCTCGACGGATCCTTCAGCGGGTTGCCGCTCATCGTCGACGGCCTGACCGGCTGCGTGCCCGGGGACGTGGACGGCGTCGTCGGCGTCGTTACGGCGCCCGGCCGGCGGTCCTCAACCCCGGCGGGCTTCTCGGCCTCAGGGGTGGCCTGGCACCCGGCAAGCACGGCACTCATGGTTGCGACCAGCAGGATCTTTCTCATGAACGACCTCCTCAAGGAAAAGCCTCCTTTTAGTTCGGTGGGAACGGGCCCCATGCCGGTTCCCGCACGTCGGCTGCCGGTACCGACAGCCGTTGCTTCACGCGCCCGTCGCTCGACGTCGCGGCGAGCACCCCGCGTCCGCCGGCGTCGCTCGCATACAGGATCATCTTGCCGTTCGGCGCGAAGCTCGGCGACTCGTCACGGGCGCCGTCGGTCAGCACCTGCGTCTGACGCGTGGCGAGATCCATGCTCGCGACCTGGAAACGCCCGGAGCTACGCGTCACGAAGACGAGCGACTGTCCGTCGGGGCTCAGCCGTGGGGTCACATTGTAGTCCCCGGCGAACGTCACCCGCTCGACCGCGCCGCCTTCGGTCGACACGCGGTAGATCTGCGGGCTACCGCCGCGGTCCGACGTGAAATAGATCCACTTGCCGTCGGGAGAGAACTGGGGCTCGGTGTCGATCGAGGGCGAGCTCGAGAGCCGGCGCAGGCCGGTGCCGTCGGCGTTGAGCAGGAAGAGCTGGGTGCCGCCCTCGCGCGACAGCGCGACGGCGAGCCGGTTGCCGTCCGGCGACCAGGCGGGTGCGCTGTTCGAGCCCCGGAAGCTCGCCACGGCGCGGCGCTGGCCGGTCGCCAGCGAGTGGACATAGACGACCGGTTTCTTCGCCTCGAACGACACATAGGCGAGCCGCGTCCCGTCGGGCGACCAGGTCGGCGAGATGATCGACTCGTTCGAGGTGATCGCGACCTGCGGGTTCGCCCCGTCCGCGTCGGCGATCTGCAGCTGGTAGCGCGGACCCGCCTTCACGACGTAGGCGATGCGCGTCGAGAAGACCCCGCGGTCGCCGGTCAGCTTCTCGTAGACGAAGTCGGCGATGCGGTGCGCGGTCGCGCGCGCCTGCGCCGGCGTGATCGTATAGGCGACACCGCCGAGCGAGACCTGCTTCGGCACGTCGTACAGGCGGAAGCGCACCTCGTAGCGGCCGCCTTGCGCGGGATACACCCCACCGACCACGAGCGCGTCCGCAGTGCGCGCCCGCCAGGTGGCGAGATCGACCTTGGTCGCCTCGTTCACCGGCGGGCTCTGGGGGCCGGCGTACAGGGTGCGAAACAGACCGCTCCGCGCGAGGTCGGCCTCGACCACGTCGCTGAGATTGGGCTGGAGCGCCGCCTCGCCTGCGAACGGAACGATCACGATCGGGATCTGGTTGGCGCCGCCGCCCGTGATCTCGATCGAGAGCTGGGCGTGGGCCTCCCCCCAAACGACCGCGAAGGCGACCAGGGCGGCACGGAACGCTCGGGGCAGTGGAAGTGGATTCAAAAGGGGGTACATCCTATGCAGGATGCAGGCACATGCCTATGAACGAAGCCACACGAAGCGGTCAACCCGTACGGCGCGGGAAGCATCATTTCTCACCGCTCCCCCGCCGGGGCTTCATGAGCCAGGCGATTATAGCGCCCCAATCCCAGCGCTGGCCGCTGTCGCCACAGCCCGACAGTTGCATTGCATCATCGACCCTCAATCCTTCGGCCGGAACGTCAGCTCGAGCCGCCGCTCGAACACCTCCCCCCGCTCTGGCAGCGGCAGGGGCGAGGACTTCAGGATCGCCCGCTCGACGGCGTCGTCGTAGGTCTTCACGCCGCTCGACTTGCGCAGCTTCGCGGCGAGCACCTCGCCGGTCGGCAGGAGCTCGACGTCGAACACCGCCTCCGGGTTCCCCGGGAGCTCCGGCGGCAGGACGATGTTGCCGCGGATCTTCGCGCGGATGCGATCGGCCCAGCGCGCGCGCGCGTTGGGATCGCCGAGCCGCGGCGGGCCCGGCTGCTTCGCCGGCGCCGACGCGAGCTCGCGGTCGAGCTGCTCCTGGAGCCGGTCGCGCGTCTCCTGCGCGAGCTGGCGCCGCTCGGCAGCCTCGCGCTCGCGCCGCTCGCGCTCTTCCTTCGCGCGCAGCTCCTCCTGCCGCTTGCGCTCGGCTTCCTCGCGCTGCTTGCGCGCCTCCTCCTCCTTCCGCTTGCGCGCCTCTTCCTCCTTGCGCTTGCGCTCCTGCTCGAGGGCGATGTCCGGCTTGGGCGGCGGCTTCGGCTCGACCTTGGGCTCGGGCTTCGGCGGCGGCGGCTTCGGCTCCGGCTTGACGACCGGCGGCGGCTTCGGCGGCTCGACCCGCGGCGGCTCGATCCGCGGCAGCTGCGACCACAGCTCCGCCATCACCGGCTCCGGCTTGGTCCGCCACTGGACGCCGAAGACGAGCACGGTGACGAGCGCCACGTGCACGGTGATCGCGAGCAGGAACGAGAGCGCCCCGCCCGGGTCGTCGCGCGGTCCGAGCGCTCGCGCCGCCTCCGACCGGGGGCCTTGCAGCCGAACCGCGCCATCCTGTCGGCGGCCGAGGGCCTTCGCCGTGCGCATGCGCTCACTTCGGCGCCGGCTTGACCATCAGGCCGACGCGCTTGACCTGCGCCCGCTGCAGCTCGTCCATCACTTTGAGGACCGCCTCGTAGCGGACGTCCTTGTCGGCCGAGATCACCACCGCCTGGTCGGGCGAGCGGCGCTGCCGCTCCTTCACCGCGGCGACGAGCAGCGGGACGGTGACGTTGCGGTCGACCGGCTGGCCCTTCACGAGCTCGCGGAGCACCATCGACTGGTCGGTGCGGATGATGACCTCGAGCGGCGACTCGGGCGGCTGCGAGCTCTTCCCGACGCTCGGCAGCTCGACGAGCCCGGGCGTGATGAGCGGCGCGGTCACCATGAAGATGACGAGCAGCACCAGCATCACGTCGACGTACGGGACGACGTTGATCTGGTTCATGAACCTGCGCTGTCGCATCGCGGGGCTCCGCGCCTAGGTGGTCGACTGCTGCGGCTGCCGCGCGCGCTCGGGGTGCGGCAGCGCCTGGCGCTGCAGAATGTTCGAGAACTCCTCCATGAAGCTCTCGAACCGCACCGCGAGCCGCTCGATGTCGTGCGAGTAGCGGTTGTACGCGACCACCGCGGGGATCGCGGCGAACAGCCCGATCGCGGTGGCGACCAGCGCCTCGGCGATCCCGGGCGCGACCGCGGCGAGCGTCGCCTGGGCGACGTTCGCGAGCCCGCGGAACGCGTGCATGATCCCCCACACCGTCCCGAGCAGGCCGACGTAGGGACTGACGGAGCCGACCGAGGCGAGAAACGCGAGATGCGACTCGAGATAGTCCATCTCCCGGTGGTAGGTCGCCCGCATCGCGCGGCGCGCGCCGTCGATGAGGTCGCTCGCGTCGAGGCGCTGGGTCTTCAGCTTCACGAAGTCGCGGAAGCCCGCCTCGAAGATGCGCTCGAGGCTGCCGGTGCGGTGGCGCGCGTTCACCGCGCTCTGGTAGAGCGCGTTGAGGTCGGGCCGGCTCCAGAATGCGCGCTCGAACTCGTTCGTCTGCCGCTGCGCGCGCTTGATCGCGAAGAGCTTGCGGAAGATGTAGTACCAGGAGATGACCGACACGGCGATCAGCAGCAGCATGATCCCTTGCACCATCCAGCTCGCGTTCAGGATGAGCTGGAGGATCGAGAGGTCCTGGGTCACGTTCATTGTTGTGCTTTCTCCCTCAAGCCTGCGGGAACGGGAACCGGCTTGTAGGTCCCCGGGTGCACGCACGCGGCCTTCACTCGCGCCGACACGAGCAGCTCGTCGCCCCGCAGCACCCGTTGATCGAACTCGAGCCGGGCGCCGCCGACCCGCGCGAGCGCGGCGCTCACCGTGAGCTGGTCGTTGAGCCGCGCCGGCTTATGGTAGTCCACTGCCAGGCTGTAGACGATGAAAAGGACACCCGCGCGGCCGGCGAGTTCCACGAGGTCGAAGCCGAGCGCGTGCAGGAGCTCGATGCGGGCCGCCTCCATGAAGTCGAGGTAAGTGCCGTGGTAGACGACGCCGCCGGCGTCGGTGTGGTGGTAGTACACCCTCACCGGCCACGACAGCGTGCTTCCGTCCCAGCGGGGCCCGGTCTCCCGGCCCCCTTGCTTCAAACGCGCGAGCGCCGGAAAGGGGTTACTCATCCGTGAAGAGCTCGCCGCTCGCCGGACGGCCCGGCGCGGCGAGCCCGAAGTGCCGGTAGGCGGAGACGGTCGCCATCCGCCCGCGCGGGGTGCGCTGCAGGAAGCCCGACTGGATGAGAAACGGTTCGAGCACGTCCTCGATCGTGTCGCGCTCCTCGCCGATCGCGTGCGCGAGGTTGTCGACCCCCACCGGCCCGCCGGCGAACTTCTCCATCACCGCGAGCAGGAGCTTCCGGTCCATCACGTCGAGGCCGACCTGATCGACGTCGAGCATGGTGAGCGCGGCATCGGCGACCGCGCGCGTGATCGCGCCGTCGGCCTTCACCTGGGCGTAATCGCGCACCCGGCGGAGCAGCCGGTTCGCGACCCGGGGCGTGCCGCGCGAGCGGCGCGCGATCTCGAGCGCCCCCTCGGGCGCGATCTCGACCCGCAGCAGCCCCGCCGAGCGGTCGACGATCCGCCGCACCTCCTCGGGCGTGTAGAACTCGAGCCGGGCGACGATGCCGAAGCGGTCGCGCAGGGGATTGGTCAGCATCCCGGCGCGGGTGGTCGCGCCGACCAGCGTGAACGGCGGGAGATCGAGCTTCACCGAGCGCGCCGCCGGCCCCTCGCCGATCATGATGTCGATCTGGAAGTCCTCGAGCGCGGGATACAGGATCTCCTCGACCACCGGCGAGAGGCGGTGGATCTCGTCGATGAAGAGCACGTCGTTCGGCTCGAGGTTGGTGAGGATCGCGGCGAGATCGCCGGGCCGCTCGAGCACCGGACCCGAGGTCTGCCGGAGGTTGACGCCCATCTCGCGCGCGACGATGTGCGCGAGCGTCGTCTTGCCGAGCCCCGGCGGCCCGAAGAGCAGCACGTGGTCGAGCGCCTCGCGCCGGGAGCGCGCCGCTTCGATGAAGATCGAGAGCTGGCCGCGGATCTTCTCCTGCCCGATGTACTCGGCGAGCTGCCGCGGGCGCAAGGACCGCTCGAAAGCCTCCTCGTGCGCCGAGGCCGCGGCGGGCGAGATCAGGCGGTCGGTTTCGATCATGCGAGCCGTCGGTCGAGTCCCGGAACGCGCCTATTATCTGCCGCGGCCGCGGCTTGGCGATAGCATCGCGTGGCGGAGGCGTGCCGGGAGCGGCCGCGGCGCGGGTCGACCGTCGATTCAGACCTTCGACAGGTGCTTCAGCGCCTGCCGGATCCCGTCGGCCACCGACAGCCCGTCGGGGAGCTGCTTCACGACGCCGACCGCCTCCTTCTCGCTGTAGCCCAGCGCGAGCAGCGCGTGCAGCACGTCGGCCGCGGCGGGCGCCGCGCGGTTCACCGCGACCGGGGCGGTGAGCTCCGCGCCGAGCTTGTCCTTCAGCTCGAGCAGCAGCCGCTCCGCGGTCTTCTTGCCGATGCCGGGCACGCGCGTGAGCCGCCCGGTCTCCTGCAGCGTCACCGCCTCGGCGAGCTCGGCGACCGACATCCCGGAGAGCACCGCGAGCGCGGTGCGCGCGCCGACGCCGCTGATCCGGAGGAGCTGCCGGAACGCACGCCGCTCGCTCTCGGTCGCAAAGCCATAGAGGAGATGGGCGTCCTCCCGCACCACGAGGTGCGTGAGCAGCGTGACCCGCTGGCCGGTGGCGGGCAGGCCGTAGAAGGTGCTCATCGGCACCTCGACCTCGTAGCCGACGCCGGCGCAATCGACGAGGAGCTGGGGCGGGTTCTTCTCGAGCAGGACGCCTTGGATGCGGCCGATCATGCCGTGCGCCTCGGCCCCGACCGCGCGCGCCGGCCGGCCACGATCCGGCCGTGCCGGACGCGGAAGCCCGCGGTGGCGATCGCGCCGAGGCCCTGCCCGCCGTGGGCATGGCAGATCGCGCAGGCGAGCGCATCGGCGGCGTCGGGCCCGGGCGCGCCGGGGAGGCGGAGCAGCCGCCGCACCATCTCCTGGACCTGCTCCTTGCGGGCGTGACCGGTGCCGACCACCGCCTGCTTGACCTGCAGCGCGGTGTACTCGGCGACCGGCAACCGCGCCGCCACCGCGGCGCAGATCGCCGTGCCGCGCGCCTGGCCGAGCGCGAGCGTCGACTCGGGGTTGACGCTGACGAAGACCTTCTCGATCGCGACCTGCTGCGGCCGGTGCACGGCGATCACCTCGACGAGGGCGGCGAGGATCACGGCGATCCGCTCGGGAAGGCTGCCGACGTCGGGCGCGCGGACGCGCCCGCTCGTCACGTACTGAAGGTTCGCGCCGGCCCGATCGATGATTCCGAACCCGGTTACGCGCAGACCGGGATCGATGCCGAGGATGCGAACCGTGGCGTTCACTGGCGGGCGATTATAGGGCCTGCGTGGGCTTTCCCCTCCTCATGCGAGGAGGGGTGGCCGAGCCCGCGCAGCCGCGCGGGCGAGGACGGGGTGGAGCGCAGGCCGTCGACCACCCCGGCGCTTCGCGCCACCCCTCCTCTTGGAGGAGGAGCGAAGGCGCTACTCCGCGATCGCCGCGGTGGTGTAGACGTCCTGGACGTCGTCGAGCGACTCGAGCGTTTCGAGGAGCTTCTGCATCCGCGACGCATCGTCGCCCGTGAGCACGACCTCGGTCGTCGGCTTCATCGTGACCTCGGCGAACGCGGGCTTCAGCCCGGCCTTCGCGAGCGCCTCCTTCACCGCCTCGAAGTCGCCCGGCGCGCAGACCACCTCGACCGAGCCGTCCTCGTTGGTGAGGACGTCCTCCGCGCCGGCGTCGACCGCGGCCTCCATCACCCGGTCCTCGCTCGTGCCCGGCGCGAGCACGAACTGCCCGCAGTGCTTGAAGAGGAACGCCACCGACCCGTCGGTCCCGAGATTGCCGCCGTGCTTCGTGAACGCGTGCCGGATCTCGCCGACGGTGCGCGTGCGGTTGTCGGTGAGGCAGTCCACCATCACCGCCGCGCCCCCGGTCCCGTAGCCCTCATAGCGGATCTCCTCGTAGGCGACGCCCTCGAGCTCGCCCGTCCCGCGCTTGATGGCGCGCTCGATGTTGTCCTTCGGGACGTTCGCCTCCTGGGCCTTCGCGAGCGCGAGGCGCAGCCGTGGGTTCATGGTCGGGTCGCCGCCGCCGAGCTTCGCGGCGACCGTGACCTCCTTGATGACCTTCGTGAAGATCTTGCCGCGCTTCGCGTCGGAGCGCTCCTTGCGATGGCGGATGTTCGCCCATCTGGAGTGGCCGGCCATGGCGGTGTGTCGTGCGGCGCGGTGCGGTTGCTCGGGACGCATATAATTTTACGCCCGCGTCGGACCGACCCGGAATCCGAAACGCCCCGAGGAGCCCGTAATGCCCGAACCGTTGCTCATCGCGAAAGCCGGCGCGAAGGACCTCTGCCTGCTGCCCGGCCTCGCCAACCGGCACGGCCTGATCACCGGCGCGACCGGCACCGGGAAGACGGTCACCATGCAGGTGCTCGCCGAGCGCTTCGCGCGCATCGGCGTCCCGACCTTCATGGCCGACGTGAAGGGCGACTTCTCCGGGATCTCGGCGCCGGGCGCGGCCTCGCCGAAGATGACGGAGCGGCTCGCGTTGCTGAAGCTCGACGAGCCGAAATGGGAGGGCTGTCCGGTCACGTTCTGGGACGTCTACGGCGAGCAGGGCCATCCGGTCCGCGCGACGGTCTCCGACATGGGACCGCTCCTCCTCGGGCGGCTGCTCGGCCTCAACGACACGCAAGCGGGCGTCCTCACCGCCGTCTTCAAGATCGCCGACGACAACGGGCTGCTGCTGCTCGACCTGAAGGACCTGCGGGCGATGCTGCAGTTCGTCGGCGACAACGCCGCGAAGTTCAAGACCGAATACGGCAACATCTCGGCCGCGTCGGTGGGCGCGATCCAGCGCGGCCTGCTCGAGCTCGAGCACCAGGGCGCGGCGGCGTTCTTCGGCGAGCCGATGCTCGACATCGCCGACCTGATGCGGACCGACGCGCGCGGCCGCGGGATCGTGAACCTCCTCGCCGCCGACAAGCTGATGCGCTCGCCGAAGCTCTACTCGACCTTCCTGCTGTGGCTGCTCGCGGAGCTCTTCGAGAACCTGCCCGAGGTCGGCGATCCGGAGCAGCCGAAGATCGTGTTCTTCTTCGACGAGGCGCACCTGCTCTTCACCGACGCGCCGAAGGCGCTGCTCGAGAAGATCGAGCAGGTCGTGCGGCTCATCCGCTCGAAGGGCGTCGGCGTGTACTTCGTGACGCAGAACCCGCTCGACGTCCCGGAGTCGGTCCTCGGGCAGCTCGGCAACCGCGTGCAGCACGCGCTGCGCGCCTTCACGCCGAAGGACCAGCGGGCGGTCAGGACCGCCGCCGAGACGCTACGGCCCAACCCCAAGATCAAGGCCGAGAAGGTCATTACCGAGCTCGGGGTCGGCGAGGCGCTCGTCTCGTTCCTCGACGAGAAGGGGCGCCCGAACGTGGTCGAACGCGCCTATGTGGCGCCGCCGGCGTCCAAGATCGGGCCGATCACGGCGGAGGAGCGTAAGCGCATCATCGCGTCCTCGTCGCTCGCGGGCCGCTACGAGAAGACGGTCGACCGGGAGTCGGCGTACGAGAAGCTGAAGAGCCGCACCGAGGAGAAGCAGGCCGAGGCGCCGGCGCCGGCGCCGCGCAAGGGCAAGCCCGCGCCCGCCGCACCGCCGCCGAGCGCGGGCGGCGGCCTCGGCGACCTCATCTTCGGCTCGAGCGGGCCGCGCGGCGGCCGGCGCGAAGGCGTGCTCGAGTCGGCGGCGAAGAGCGCCGCGCGGTCGATCGGCTCGCATGTCGGGCGCGAGATCATCCGCGGAGTGCTGGGCTCGATCCTCGGCGGCAAGCGACGCTAGTGCCGCCGGCCGCGTCCTATCGGGCGGTCGGCATCGCGCTCGCCGCCGGCGCGGTGATCGCGTTCTCGTTCCGGCCGATCTTCATCAAGCTCGCCTACGGCTACGTCCGCGACCCGGTGACGCTCATCGCGCTGCGCATGGTGTTCGCGCTGCCGTTCTTCGTCGCCGCCGCGATGTGGCAGCGCGGCGCCGCGGCCGCGGCGCCGATCTCCCGCCGCGACCTGTGGAGCATCGTCCTGCTCGGCTTCGTCGGCTACTACTTCGCGAGCTTCGTCGACTTCCTCGCGCTCCAGTACATCACGGCCGGGCTCGGCCGGCTGCTGCAGTTCGCGTACCCGACGCTGGTCGTGATCCTGTCGTGGCTGTTCCTGCGCAAGCGCGCCGGCACGCGCGAGGCCGTCGCCCTCGCGGTGACCTATGGCGGGCTCGCGCTGGTGCTCGCCCATTCGGTCGCCGGCCAGCACGAAAACCTGCCGCTCGGGGCGACGCTCGCGTTCGCGGGCGCGGCGAGCTACGCGGTCTACCTGGTGCTCGGCGGCCAGGTGATCCAGCGCGTCGGGTCGATCCGCTTCACCGCTTATGCGCTCATCGTTGCAAGCGCGCTTTGCATCGCGCAGTTCCTGCTGCTGCGCCCGCTCGACGCGCTGGCGCTGCCGTGGCAGGTCTACGGCTACGCGATCGCGATGGCGATTCTCTCGACCGTGCTGCCCACCTTCATGACCGCCGAGGCCCTGAAGCGCATCGGGGCGAACCACGTCGCGATCCTCGGCGCGCTCGGCCCCGTCAGCGTCATCGTCACCGGCTGGCTCGGCCTCGACGAGACCATGACCGCGCTCCAGCTCGTGGGCGCGGCGCTGGTCCTCGGCGGCGTGGTGCTCGTGAGCTTGAAGCCGAAGGCATAGCTCTCTACTCTCCTGGTTTTCCGACCACCGTTTCTCGGGAGGCAGCATGGATCTGGGCATTCGCGGCAAATCGGCCATCGTCTGCGCGGCGAGCAAGGGGCTCGGCCGGGGGTGCGCGTGGTCGCTCGCGCGCGAGGGCGTAAGCCTCACGATCTGCGCCCGCGGCGAAGACGCGCTCAACCGCACGGCGGACGAGCTCCGGAAGGCATTCGGCGTCGCGGTGAACGCCGTCGTCGCCGACGTGACGACGCCGGAGGGCCGCGCCCGGCTGCTCGCCGCATGCCCTCAGCCGGACATCCTCGTCAACAACGCCGGCGGCCCGCCGCCGGGGGACTTTCGCGAGTGGTCGCGGGACGACTGGATCAAGGCGCTCGACGCCAACATGCTGACGCCGATCGAGCTCATCAAGGCGACGATCGATCACATGATCGCGCGCAAGTTCGGGCGCGTCGTCAACATCACCTCGAGCGCGGTGAAGTCCCCGATCGCGCCGCTCGGCCTGTCGAACGGCGCCCGCACCGGGCTCACCGGGTTCGTCGCCGGCCTGGCGCGCCAGGTCGCGAAGCACAACGTGACCATCAACAACCTTCTCCCGGGCGCCTTCGACACCGACCGCCTGCGCTCGACGATGGCGGCGTTCGCAAAGGACAAGAGCGTCACCGTCGAGGAGGCGCGCGCCGAGCGCGCGCGGGGCGTCCCCGCCGGCCGCTTCGGCGATCCGGCCGAGTTCGGCGAGGCGTGCGCGTTCCTGTGCAGCGCGCAGGCCGGGTACGTCACCGGGCAGAATTTCCTGATCGACGGCGGCGCCTACCCGGGAACGTTCTGAGTGAGCTTGCGCCGCCGTCTGCCCTCACCCCTATCCCCTCTCCCACGCTGCGCGCGGGAGAGGGGAACGTCGTGGCTTCGGCTCGCGTG
>Ga0187892_10008160_pt1 | contig 14481 bp, 16 predicted proteins | sample MA1701073metaG_FD_139345 | JGI IMG/M metagenome (GOLD analysis project Ga0187892, IMG submission 139345) | Bio-ooze microbial communities from a basaltic lava cave in the Kipuka Kanohina Cave System on the Island of Hawaii, USA - MA170107-3 metaG ... | reverse complement strand
GCAGAAGGAATACGAATGGGTAGAGGTCGATGGTCGCCAGGGTGGACGGGAAGTGCTCCGACCACGGGCTGGGCAGCGGCAACTCGGCGCCCCCGCCGGACGTCGGGTGGAACTTCTGGAGGGTGTTGTTGACCGGGTTGCCCGGATTGATGGGACCCCCACCCACCGTGCCCGACATGGTGAGCACCTGGCCGTCGGGCAGCGTGGTGCAGGTCGGGTACCACCGGCCGTGCGTCATATCGTCGGCGTGGATCCACTCGCCCACGTCCGGCTCGAGAGTGTGCCACGACGCCACGTCGCCGTGATGGCCGCCCGCCACCACCAGCCGCCCGTCGGCGTCGAGAGCGTGGCCGCTGCAGAAGAGGTGGTGCGACACGGGCGGGGTGGCCTGGGCGCCGGTGGCCGGCTCGAGGATGCGGGAGTCGCCCTTGCCGTCGTCCCAGTCGGTGAAACTCCACAACGCGACCTCGCCCGTCTTGAGCAGGGCGGCGTGGATGCCCACCACTCCCGTTTCGTAGGGGATGTCGCACGTGCCCGTCGCCGGCGGCACCACCGCCGGGGCCGTCCAGAAGATGGTGGGCCCGTGCCACGTGAACAGGGGGCCGCCCCCTCGCCACCAGTGCTCGAGGTGGTCGCCTACCACCGCCACCACCTCGAGGTTGCCGCCGGGGGACTCGACCAGTCCGACCGCCGACACCGGACCGCTGCCGAACGTCGCGGTCTGGTGCCAGGCGAGCGAAGGAGCCGACGGGTCGGCCGACCAGTGGCCCATGCCGCCTGCGGCGAGCGGCGCCACCAACTCGTAGTTGGCGGTGGCGGCCGCCTGGCACAGGGCGTGCACCCCGGCCACGCCGGAGCCGGCCACTCCCGCCGGATGCCAGGCGAACCCGTCGTCCCGCCACCAGTGCGCGAGCTGGGTGCCCGAACGGGCCACGACCTCCAGATGGCCGCTGGCCAGCCCCTCCACCATGTCCACGGCCTGGTAGGCGGCGCCCGCCCCGAACGGGGTGGGGCCGGTCCAGGGCGTGGCCGGGGCGTCGTTGTCACGCCACCAGTGGGCCAGCCCGCCGGCGGCCAGCGGCGACACCACCTCGAAGTTGCCGATCGAGCCGGACGAGCCTTGCACCAGGGCGGGCGCCCCCTCCACCCCGGCCGAGCCCGGGATCAGGGCCGGCGTCTTCCACCGCCATGTCCCGCCGTCGTCCCTCCACGAGTGGACGAGCACGTCGCCGGAGCGCCCGACCGCCTCCAGGTTTCCGGCCGGGCCGAGGCTGCCCTGGATCAGGCTCAGCGCCTGGATCACGCCCTCCGACCCGAAGGCGGTGGTGGGCCCGTGCCACGGATGGCCGGGGTCGTCGTTGTCCCGCCACCAGTGCCAGGCGCCGCCGCCGGCGCCGCGTGGCAGCACCATCTCGAAGTTGCCCGCACCGCCGTGCCCGCCGAGGAAGAGGAAGCCCATGGCGCCGTCGCCTCCTTCTGTGTCAGCGGCGATTGTCGCGCCTGCCATGGCGCATGGGAAGCGATTTCCGGCTCTACGCTCGCCGTCGATGCGCAGGATCGCCGCCGCCCTCGCCGCCGCCTCCCTGCTCGCCGCCTGCAGCGACGGCGGGACGGACGGGAACCAGCCCGCCGTGGTCACCGCCGAGCCGGGCGCCGCCGACCTGCCCGGCGCGCCAGTCGACCCGGCCCGCCCGGGCCAACCGGCGACGGCCGTCCCCTCGGCGGTGACGGCGTGGCGCGCCCGGGCCGCTGCCCCCACCAGCCGCCAGGAAGTCGCCGGCGCCGTCGTCGACGGCCGTATCTGGGTCGTGGGCGGGCTCACCGCCGGCGACGCGTCCACCAAGGTCGAGGCCTACGACCCGGCCGCCGACCGGTGGACGGCCGGCCCCGATCTGCCCCTTGCCCTCCACCACCTCGCCGTGGTCGCCTACCGCGACGAGGTCGTGGTGGTGGGCGGCTTCGGGCGAGGCGCGGCCGACCTCTACGACGGGCCCACCGACCGCGTCCTGGCCCTGCGCAACGGGGCGTGGGTCGACCTGCCCCGCCTGCGCCGCCCTCGCGGCGCGGCTGCGGCTGCGGTGGTGGGGGACAGGATCGTCCTGGTCGGGGGCCGCGACGACGACGGCCTGATCGGGCCCACCGAGGTGTTCGACGGCACGTCCTGGACCGACGCGGCGGCCATCCCCACCCCCCGCGACCACCTGGCCGCCGCCTCCGACGGCCAGGCCGTCTACGCCGTGGGCGGGCGGGCCCTCGACCCCAACCGCATGTTCCCGGCCCTCGAGCGGTTCGACCCCATCCGCAACACGTGGGAAACGCTGCCCGCCATGCCCACTGCCCGGGGTGGCCTGGGTGCGTCGGTGCTCGACAACCAGTTGGTCGTGACCGGCGGCGAGAGCTCGTCGGAGGTCTTCCCCCAGGTCGAGATCTACGACCTGGCCGCCCGCACGTGGAGGGCCGTCCGCCCCATGCCCACGCCCCGCCACGGCCACGCCCAGGCCACCGTGGCCGGCACCGTCTACACCCTGGTCGGCGGGCGTCAGGCGGGGGTGGCGCCCACCGCGTTCGTCGAGGCGCTCGGCCCCGGCTGACCCGGCCCGTCGCACTTCCGGCACCGGCCCAGCACGGCGAAGTGGTACGGGCGCATGGCGAACCCGTACGCCTCGCGCAGGCGCGCCTGGACCTCGCTGAACAGCCCGGCAGGCGCCTCCGCCACCGTCCCGCACGCCTCGCACACCAGGTGCTGGTGGAGGTCGTCGGCCAGGTGGTACACGGCCCGGCCGTGGCCGAGATGGACGTGCTCGACCAGCCCCGCCCGCTCCAGGGCGTCGAGGCTGCGGTAGATCGTGGCCTGGTGCACCTGACCGACCCGCCGGCACACCCGGGCGGTCAGCTCGTCGGCGGTGAGGTGGCCGTCGGCCGATGCCAGCTCCTCCAGGAGGGCCCGGCGGGACAGCGTCAGCCGCTGCCCCCGCGCCCGCAGCACCTCCACCAGCCGCGAGACCCGTTCCTCCACCGCCATCACGATCCGGCCCCCACCTGCCGCAGTCCCCGGGGCCCGGTGACGGCGAACACCGCCCCGAACAGCACCGCCCCCACCAGCACGATGGCCGCCCCCGAGGAGATGTCGAGGTGGTAACTGGCCATCATGCCCACGAACCCGCACGCCGCCCCCAGCCCTACCGCGAGCCACAGCAAGCGGCCGAACGAGTTGGTCAGCATGCGGGCCACGGTGGCGGGGATGACCAGGGTGGCGGCGATGAGCACCACGCCCAGCACCTTCATGGTGGCCAGGATCGCAACCGCCAGCACCGCCAGCAGCACCGCGTCCACCCGGGCGGTACGCACCCCCGACACGTCGGCCACCTCGGGGTCGAAGGTGGTGAACAGCAGCGAGCGGTACCCGAGGAACACCACCGCCGCGGCCAGCACCGTGACCCCGAGCACCAGCCACACGTCGGTCGACGTGACGCCCAGGATGCTGCCGAACAGGGCCGCGTCCAGGCTCTGGCGCACCTGCCCGAACCGGTTGAGCAGGGCCAGGCCGAGGGCGAACGAGGCGGTGGTCACCACGCCAATGGCGGCGTCGGCCCCGATCAGGCGGCGGCGGGTGATGCGCCCGATCATCAGCGACGAGGCCAGCCCCCACAGGCCCGCCCCGAGGTAGAAGTTGAACGAGATCACCGCGCTGGCGGCCGCCCCTCCGAAGATGGCGTGGGACAGGCCGTGGCCGATGTAGCTCATCCCCCGAAGGGTCACATACACGCCGATCAGCCCGCACAGGGCCCCGGCCAGGGTGGCCACGACCAGGCCGTTGCGGAAGAAGGCGTACTCGAACGGCTCGAGCAGGGTGCTCACCGGACGGGTGCCACCTTCTCGGCCTGGTCGACCACCACCGGCATGCCCCCGTGGTTGAGGACCTCCATGGGCGCCCCGTAGGTGCGTTCCAGCACGTCGGGGGTGAGGACGTCCTCGGGGCGGCCCTGGCCGATCACCCGCCGGTTGAGGCAGACCAGGTGGGGGAGGTGGGCGGCGATGCCGTTGAGGTCGTGGGTGGTGAGCGCCACCGCCAGCCCTTCCCCGTTCAGCTCGGCCAGCAGGTGGAGCACCTCGTGGCGGGTGCGCACGTCCACACCCGCCGTGGGCTCGTCGAGGAGGACCAACCGGGGGCGGGCCACGAGGGCGCGGGCCAGGAACACCCGCTGCTGCTGCCCGCCCGACAGTTGGCGGATGTGGCGGTCGCCCAGCCCGCCGATGCCGAGGCGGTCGAGGACGGCGCCGACCTCCCGCCGCTCGGCCGCCGACGGCCACGGCAGGCGCCGCCCGCCCAGGCGTGCCATGAGCACCACCTCGGCCACCGTGACGGGGAAGTTCCAGTTGACCGTCTCCACCTGGGGCACGTAGGCCACCCGCAGCCCCGGCGCCCGCTCCACCGTGCCCGCCACCGGCCGCACCGACCCGAGCAGGCAACGCAGCAGCGTCGTCTTCCCCGAGCCCGACGGCCCCACGATCCCGGTGAACGCCCCGTCGCCCAGTTCCATGGAGGTGTCGACCAGCACCGGCGCGCCCCCGTAGGCGCAGGTCACGCCGTTCATGCGGACGAGCGCGGTCACTGCGGGTACTCCGCCGTGTCCGGCGCGGTGCCACCCATGGTCACCGCCTTGAGCGCCGACGCGTCGCCGCCCAGGCTCTCGACCATCGTCACGAAGTTGAACCGCATGAGCCCCAGCCACGAGTGCTCGGGGTTTCCCGGCTCGCCCGGCAGGTCGTCGTCACGCAGGACGTCGACGTAGTGGACGCCCGCCTCCCGCCCGATCTGGGCCAGCACCGGGCTGGGGAAGACCTCGGAGCCGAAGATGGCCGGCACCCGCTCGCGGCGGACCTGGTCGATGAGGGCGGCCACGTCGCGAGGCGTGGGGTCCTCGAAGCTCGACGGCTGGATGGCCCCGATCACCGTCCACCCGTAGTGGCGGGCGAAGTAGGCGTAGGCGTCGTGGTAGGTCAGGAGCTTCCGCCGCTCGGGGGCCAGGGTGGCGGTGGCGGTGGCCATGGCCCGGTCGAGCTCGCCCACCTTGGTGGCGAAGGCGGCGAAGTTGGCCTCGTAGGCCTCGGCGTTGGGGGGATCCCGCCGCCGGACCGTGTCGGTGACGAGGCGGGCGTAGTCCCGGGCCATGGGGGGGTTGGTCCACAGGTGGGGGTTGGGCTTGCCGCCCTCCCTGGGGAACGAGAAGTCGTAGACGTACCCGTCCTCGGGCAGCGTCTCCGTGCCCAGCTCGACGATCTCCGACCCGTCCCGGGCGTTGGCCTCGGCCAGCTCCTGGGTGGGCTCCTCCAGCTGCAGCCCGTTCACGAACACGATGTCGGCCCGGGCGAGCGTGCGGGCCACGCTGGGCGGCGGCTCGAACGTGTGGGAGTTGGTCCCCTCCGGCACCAGCCCGCTCACCGTGGCCAGGCCGCCGGTGACGGCGGCCACGATGCTGGTCAGGGGAGCGACCGTCACCGCGATCTCCAGCCGCTCGCCGGCGGCCAGGACCCGGGGCGGGCCGCTGCCGCTCCCGCCGTCGCCACATCCGGCGAGGAGGGTGGCCACGAACGTCACTGCGAGGAACCGGCGCACTGTCGCCACCCTACCGCTACCTGAGCGCAATCTGCGAGCTGGTCGCAATACCGCCCCGCACCACGGGCGCCGGTTCCCTCGTGGCCGCGGGCGGGCGACGCCATTCCCCGTGCGAGTCGTCGTGGTGGGCGCCACCGGCAACGTGGGCAGCAGTGTGCTGGACGCCCTGTCGGCGGAGCCGGCCGTCACGTCCGTCCTGGGCCTGGCCCGCCGCATCCCCGACACCATGCCCGGGCGGTGGGCTGACCCGCTTTTAGACTTTTAGACAATAGGCGTCGGAAACCGACGCCTATTGTCTGGAAGACGGCCCCGCGAAGGTCGTGCTGGGAGGGCCCCGACCAAGGACGCCGAGTCGGCCGAGGCCGCCGCTCACGACGGGTTGGCGACGGCCGCCATCCACGACAGCCCGCCGTCGGCCACGTAGGACGAGCCGGTCACGTAGGTCGCGTCCGGGCCGACCAGCCACGACACCAGGGCGGCGATCTCGGCTGCCGCCCCCCGACGCCCGAGGGGGATGCCGGGCCGCCGATCCCCGAGTCCGACCCGGTGACGATGGCGACCGGGCTCACGACCAGCGCAGGATGGCGCCGAGGCGGCCGGTGGGGAGGTCGCCGGCCGGCACCACCTCGACCGCCGCCCCCGTGCCCAGGGCGGCCCGCACGGCCACGTCCACCAGCGGCGCCGTACCCGGGTGGTCGACGCCCATGGCTCGCAGGATGTCCGCCTCCCGGGCCACCTGGTTGGGCTCGGGCCCGAACAGGGCGGTGCGCTCGTCGCCGGGGCTGCCCGCCACCACCAGCACCTCCACCTGGGCCCGGCTGAGGGCGGCCAGGGTCTCGTCGGGGCCGTCGGCGGCCCGGTCGTCCTGGCCCAGCTCCTCCCGGAACTTGCCCAGGAGGTCGATCACGTCCCGGTTGACGAGGGCAGTCACCTGTTCCCGCACGGCGTCGGCGAACGCCCCGCCCGACCCGTCCTCCGACCGGCCCCCGTCCACCACCGCCACCAGGCCGGAGATCCGCGAGGGAAGTGCCTTCCGGATCATCTCCAGGGCCCGCACGTCCCCGGCCAGCACCACCAGCCTGGCGTCGTGGCGGTCGACCAGGCCGGTGACCTCCTCGGCCACGTCGTCGGCGTTGCGCTCCCACGTGTTCTCGGCCCGCACCTGGTAGCGCCGTTGCGACCAGCCTCCCGCCCCGACCTGGCGGATCGGGAAGTCGTCGCCCCCGGCTTCGCGCTGCAGGTCGGGGCGGCCGTGGCGGTGCACGGTGATGTCCGCCCCCGTGCGGTCGGCCAGCACGGTCAGGTGGGCCGGGAACCCCTGGCGGATGGCCAGCAGCGGTAGCAGGGGAGGGACGGGGCCGACCTCGGCCCGATCGCGAGGCGGCCCGTCAGGCCCGTGCTCCACGTGCAGGACGCCCTGCTGGTTGGCGATGACCGCCAGCGTCTGGCCCGCCAGGTGGGCCTCGGGCACGAGGCCGTCGACGGCGGCCAGCACGTCCTCGTGCGCCCCCGCCTCGGCCAGATCGCGGCGCACGGTCTTCCACCGCTGCTCCGAGCGGGGGCCGGCGTTTTCGATGCCGGCCTCGGTGGCCAGGTAGAGGGTGACGAACGGACCGCCGGCCCGCAGCACTCCGGCCAGATCGGGTGCGGCGACGGCTCCGGGGGGTATGACTCCAGTGCGCTCCATCCTCCGGTTGTTCCCGCCCGCCCGCAGGCCGACACTCCGGGAGGGGGCCTCAGGCCCGCCACCGGTCGAGGTGTGACGGTGCCGGTTGGCCGGTACGTGGCGGCCCTCGCCTCAGCGGTGCTCGGGGTTGGCGAAGTCGAAGCGGCAGCCGGCGTCCCACTCCGAGCGCTGGTTGCCGTGGGCGGGGATGCCTCCCGCGTCCTTCAGCATCCGGGCCAGATGGAGCAGGTTCCAGGTCATGAACGTGGTGTTGCGGTTGGTGAAGTCGTTGTCCGGCCCGCCCGACCCCTCGTCGAGGTAGGACGGTCCGGGGCCGGCCTCGCCGATCCAGCCCGCGTCGGCCTGGGGCGGGATCACGTAGCCCAGGTGCTGCAAGGAGTAGAGGATGTTCATCGAGCAGTGTTTGACCCCGTCCTCGTTGCCGGTGACCAGGCAGCCCCCGACCCGCCCGTAGTAGGCGTACTGGCCGGCCTCGTTGAGGAGGTGGGAGTTGCCGTAGAGCCGTTCGATGACCTTGGTGCACACCGAGGTCTTCTCCCCGAGCCAGATGGCCGTGGTCAGGACCAGGATGTCGGCCGCCTGGACCTGCTCGAAGATGGCGGGCCACTCGTCCCGCTCCCATCCGTGCTCGGTCATGTCGGGCCATACGCCGGTGGCGATCTCCCGGTCGACGGCCCGGATGACGTCGACCGTCACCCCTTGGCGGCCCATGATCTCGATCGAGCGGTCGGCCAGTCCCTGGGTGTGGGACTGCTCCGGCGAGCGCTTCAGGGTGCAGTTGATGAACAGGGCGCGCAGGTCGCTGAAGTCCCAGCGGCTCTGGCGGCACAGCTCCTCCTGCTTGGGTGAGAGCGCGGTCATTTCCCCTCCTCGGGTCTCCTGCGAGGTCAGTCGCCGCCTGCAAACCGGCGTTACAGATGTTCGCCCTCAGCCGTAACAGGGAACTCCTCCCGGTGAGACGGTACGGATGGTGATCGGCGTGGTAGGACAGCAGTCCGGATGGAAGGGCCCTGGGAGGAGCAGTCGATCGTCGAGCGCCTGCGGACGGGCGACGAGACGGCGTTCCGGGAGCTCGTGCGCCGACACCACGGCGCCATGGTCCGCTTCGCGGAGACCTTCGTCCCCGGCCGGGCCGTCGCCGAGGAGGTCGCCCAGGAGGCGTGGTTGGGGGTCATCAAGGGCATCGGCCGCTTCGAGGGTCGCTCCAGCCTCAGCACGTGGATCTTCCGCATCGTCGCCAACATCGCCCGTACTCGTGGCGAGCGTGAGCGGCGCACGGTGCCGACCATGAACCTCAGCGAGGAGCTGGCCGAGGAGGTCCCCTCCGTGCCCGCGAGCCGATTCACCGGCCCGCGGGGCCGGGGCGCCTGGGCCCAGCCCCCGGCCCACTGGAGCGACCTGCCCGACCAGTGGGTGCTGAGCGAGAGCACCTTCGAGCGGGTGGCGGCAATCGCCTCGAAGCTGCCGGAGACGCAGCGGCGCGTGTTCGTCCTGCGAGACGTCCAGGGCTGGTCGTCGACCGAGGTGTGCACCCTCCTGGAGCTCAGCGAAGTCAACCAGCGCGTGCTCCTGCACCGGGCCCGCAGCAAGGTGCGGGCCGCCCTGGAAGCCGACCTGGCGGCATCGTCATGAGGCTCTTCGGATGGCTGCGCCGCCGCCGCCCCGAGATCATCTGCCAGCAGTGGGTCGAGATGGTGACTGACTACCTCGAGGGTGCGCTGCCCTCGGAGCTGCAGCAGGCTGCCGACCGTCACCTGGCGGCGTGCCCGCCCTGTCGTGAGTACCTGGAGCAGATGCGCCGCACGATCGCCGTCTCCGGCCGGCTCGGCGACGAGGAGGTGCCCGACGACGTAGTCGACGCCCTGGCCAGGGCCTTCACCGACTTGCAGGGCCGCTGACGGCGACCGTCGCCGTCAGCGCGCCCGCTACTGGCACGCTCCCTGGTAGGTGCAGGCGAAGGTCTGGCCGGTGGGCTTGTACTCGGCGATGTAGCGGAACTCGAAGGTCTGGGCGCGCCAGGTGGACTCGGCTCCCGGCCAGTCGAAGGGGTCGCTGGTCGGTAGGCCGGCCACGCCGCAGTGGCCGTTGGTGGCGGCGTACTTCGTGTAGATCGGACCGGGCACCAGCACACGGGCCCCGGTCGCCGCGCTCCACTGGATCATGCCGCCCTGGAAGGCCTGGGCCATGGGGAAGGCGGGGGCCCGGCAGTAGGCGATGCCGAAGGGGTCGGTGGTGGGGTACTTGAGGGTCCCGCACTCGAAGCCGTGGTTCGACCAGTGCTGCCAGAACGGGCCCCACGTCACGTGGGCCCGCCCGCTGTCGACCGAGGGGTGGACGTAGATGGCGCTCGACTGCACGCCGCCTTCGCTCCCCCCGCCGAAGACCTGGTACTGCCCGCCCCCGCAGATGCCCGCGGGCGTGCCCTGGTAGCGGCCGAAGCTGGGCGCGCCGCCCAGGGCCAGCCACTTGGCCTTGATCGCGCCTCCGGTCGCCTGGGGCATGACCACCGACCGGCAGCTGTAGAACCGTTCCACCGTGTGCATGACCCCCGACGAGTCGTAGTACACCCCGAAGCCGGCCACGTTCACACCCGGGCGGAGGATGTTGGCCCGGTGGCCGGAGCTGCTCATGAAGTCGTGGTGCACCTGGGCGACGGTGCGCTGCCCGAAGGCGACGTTCTCGCTGCGCAGCGAGCAGTCGTACCAGGGCATGTTCTTGTCATGCTCGAAGGCGACCCGCTTGAGGTGCTCCGACCACGCCCGGGCGTCGGCCTGGAGGCGACCGTCCATCTGCAGCGGCGGCAGTCCGGCTCCCGCCCGGTCGTTGTTGACCAGGGAGAGCAGCTCGATCTCGTCGTCCTTGCCCGCCTCGGCGCGCGCCGGGCCGAGCGGCAGGAGGGCGCCCGCCATGGCCAGGGCGAGGGGGATCACGGCGCGCTTCACGGAGCTGCCTTTCTGCGACGGTGGTTGCGGGGCGGTGGCGCCCGGAAGGGACGACAACAGCCGTGTCGGCGCGACCTCGTCGAAGAATCAATGAGGCGTTCGACTCATTTTCCCCCAGGTAGGGGAGGGATCAGGCCGGGGCGGTGGAGGCGTTCAGCAGCTCGGACCGCTCCCGCAGCAGGCCGACGACCAGGTCGCGCATGGAGAACACGCCCACCAGCGTGCCCCCGTCGTCGACCACGACCAGGTGGCGGAAGTTCTTCTCCCGCATCAGCCGGGCGGCGTCGACGACCGTCGTGTCGGGGGACGCGGTCAGCAGCTTCTTGGCAATGCAGTCCCGCACCGCCACCAGCTCGCCGTCGTCGCCCCGGGCGATGACCTTCAGGGCGTCGCGGTCGGTGACGATCCCCACCGGCTTGCCGTCCCGCAGCACCACCGCCGACCCGACGCCGCGCTCCATCATCTGGACCGCCGCGTCGCGCAGGCTGGCTCCCTCCTCGAGAGTCAGGACCGAGCGCGTGATCAGCGATGCGATGTCCATACGGGACCTCCGGGTGCTCGAAGTCGTCGGCGCGCCGGCACTCTACCGCCGGGCCCTCGGTCGTCCAGGTTGTGAAAGTGAACACAATCACAATTGGCGATATCCTTACGGGGTGACGCTCGTTCACCGTGTGCTGTACCCCCGGCCGATCATCTCCCTGGGCGAGTACGTGACCCGGGGTGGGGGCAAGGGCCTGGCCGCCGCCCGCCAGCTCGACCCCGCCGGCATCATCTCCCTGGTGCTCGAGTCCGGCCTGCGCGGCCGCGGGGGAGCGGGGTTCCCCACCGGCCGAAAATGGCAGACGGTGGCCGAGAACTGGACGGCCCAGGCCCCCTCCACCGTCATCGTCAACGCCGCCGAGGGCGAGCCCGGCACGTTCAAGGACCGCACGATCCTGCGACGCAACCCCTTTCTGGTCGTGGAAGGGGCCCTCATCGCCGCCCGGGCGGTGTCGGCCGACCTCGTCGTGTTCGCCATGAAGCAGTCCTTCGAAGGCGAAGTGGAGCGGATGCGACAGGCCATCGAGGAGGCCGAGGACGCAGGTTGGTGCGAGGCCGCCGACCTCGTGGTGTTCGAGGGGCCCGACGAGTACCTCTACGGCGAGGAGAGCGCCCTGCTCGAGACCATCGACGGGCGCTGGCCGTTCCCCCGGGTCGTCACCACCTTCCGCCGGGGCCTGCGCTCCCTGGTGCCCGAGGACGCCCCCGTCGGCCCCGCTCTGGTCAACAACACCGAGACGCTGGCCAACGTGGCCCGCATCGTCCACCGGGGGCCCGACTGGTTCCGCACGGTGGGCACCGAGAAGTCGCCCGGCACGGTGGTCTGCACGATCACCGGCTATACCCGCCATCACGGGGTGGGGGAGGTGATGATGGGCACCCCGCTGCGAGAGGTGATCGAGGAGATCGGTGGCGGGCCCCGCGAGGGTAGGGAGATCAAGGCCGTGCTCTCGGGCGTGGCCAACGGGATCATCACCGCCGACAACCTTGACGCGCCGGTGAGCTACGAAGGCCTGCAGGCGGTCGGCAGCGGCCTCGGCTCGGCCGGGTTCATCGTGCTCGACGACTCGGTCGACATGGCGGCGGTGGCGGCCGGCGTGGCCCGCTTCCTGGCCATCGAGTCGTGCGGGCAGTGCTCGCCGTGCAAACTCGACGGCCTCGTGCTGGCCGACTCGCTGTCCAAGCTGAGCGCGTCGGAGGCCGCCAGCCACGACTTGGGCGTCATCCGCAAGCGCATCACCACCGTGGCGGACCGATCCCGCTGCTTCCTCGCCACCCAGCAGCAGGTGGTCGTCGGCAGCATCCTCCAGGCCTTCCCCGAGGAGATGGAGTCCCACCTGGCCAACGCCGCCGCCCCCGTCGAGCCCGAGCTCATCGCCGAGCTGGTCGACATCCACAACGGGGTGGCGGTGCTCGACGAGCGCCACCGCCAGAAGCAGCCCGACTGGTCGTACAACAAGCGTGACTCGGGCACCGTGCCGGTGGAGCGCTACTCGGGCGCCGCCCCGCCGTGGGGCGTCTGGGCCCCCGCCGCCGGGTGAGTCGGGGTTGCCTGCGCTGAGTAGCGGAGCCAAGAGCGGTACGAAACGCTTTCACCAACGATGACCGCTGTGCTCGCTCGGGGCTGGCACCGGCGAGGCCTGCCGGGCAAGTCAGCTCGGTCGGACTTCGACGAACCCGGCTGCTGCGAACTCCTGGTCGAACGCCAGTGCTTCGCGGAGACGGCGGTCCCGCATGACCCGGAAGCTCGTCGCATCGACGAAGGAGCATTCGCGCTCATCGTGCCGGCGCAGCCATTCCCGGGCCGCTGCCTCCTGGTCGTCGGTCACACGATGGACGACGAGGCGATCAGCCGAAGTCAAGGCATCCACACGCTCGACGAAGGCGAGGGCGGTGCGGTGGCTGTCCTTGCGTCGCAGGAACGTCCACGCCTCACCGGCGACGAGGTTGGTCGTGAGGATCTGCTCGGACCTTCCGAGCTGCTGCAGTACCGCCAGCGCGTCGGCGTGCCGGCGGTCGCCGGGAAGTGCCCATGCCGCCCACCAGCTAGTGTCGGCGAACTTCACCGTCCGTAGACGATCTCGTCGATCTCCCCATCCCTGACGGAGACACCCTCCGCCCCGAAGCCGGCAAGGGACCGCCAGAGATCGTCACTCCCGTCGTCGCTCTGCTCCGCGCCAAAGATGGCGCCAAGTCCCTCACGGATGAGTTCAGACTTCGAGATGCCGCGTCGGCGGGCCTCTTTGGCAGCGCGCCGGTCCAGCTCCTCGGTGATCGTGATAGTGATCGTCTTCACTCGGCTATTCCACATATCGACTGCGACAGTGCGTACATACTCGGCGCACTAGCTTTCATACGAGCGTGAGCGGCATCTACGGAGATCTGACGGAAGGCGAGCGAGCGTTTCTCGTCGCGGTGTCAGTGTTCGTCGGAGGCTTCACGTTCGAGGGGGCCCGGCACGTCTCTCCCGCCGCCGACATCGATGAGGTGCCGTTCGACGAGATGGTGGCCGACCTGGTGCGCCGTGCCGTCATCGTTGAGGCCCGGGTGCCGGCGAGGTACAACCTGGCGGACGATGTCCGACGTGACGCGCTCGAGGACCTGCAGGCGTCGCCGGAATACGACCACATCCGGGAGAAGCACCTGGACTGGTGCCTCTCCTACGCTGAGCAAGGCGCAGCTGCGCTCGACGGCCCGGGGCAGAAGGCGTGGCTCGAGGCGCTCGAGTCCGAGCACGACAACTTCCGAGCCGCCCTGGAGTGGGGGACGGCCCTACGAGACTGCGAGGCAGCTCTCGGACTTGCGGCGGCACTGGGACGATTCTGGGAGGTGCGGAGCCATGTCGCGGAGGGACGCAGATGGCTGGCCCGCGCCTTGGGGAACAACCCGGGGGCGCCGCCGATGGTCCGGGCCAGGGCGGCGAGCTCGGCGGGCCTCCTGGCCTTCCGTGGCCGTGATTACGCCGCCGCTCGAACGGGCTACGAGGAGAGCCTTGCCCTTCACTGGAGCGTGGACGACCGGCTGGGCGCCACCGGTGTCCTCCATGCTCTCGGCAACGTCGCCTTCCAACAGCGAGACTGGGAGGAAGGAGGGCGGCTATTCGAGGAGAGCCTGGACATCGGGCGTCAACTTGACGACGATCGGGTGATCGCTGCGTCCCTGACGAACCTGGGAGCGGTGGCCGAAGTGAAGGGAGATCACCGCTCGGCGCGGTCGCTCTACGACGAGGCCCTGGCACTTTGGCGCACCCTCGGTGACAGCTACAACGCGGCTTCCGTCCTCGCCAACCTCGCCGAGGTGGCTCTGGCCGAGCACGACCTGGCGGGCGCCCGAGCTCTGGCCTCCGACGCGCTCGAAGCACGGCGGCTGGTCGGAGACAAGTCCGGAGTGGCTTTGGTCCTCCGCCTGCTGTCGGTGGTCGCCATGAAGCAGAGGGACGTCGACGCCGCTCGTTCGTTCGAGGCGCAACGTCGTCAACTGGTCGGCGAGACCGAGGGAAGCTGGCTGGCGCGCCTCAGACGACGCTTCGCTCCTTGACCACGGCGCATCCCCAGACGACGATCCGCCGTCGAAGGCTCGCATGCTCGCTACCGCCGGCCGATGGGCCCGTAGGTCGCGCTCGCTCGCGGCGGCGTCGTTGCTGGCGCGCTACCGCGGCCGCACCCTCGAGGCGTTCCTGACACGCGTCGACGATC
>Ga0187892_10008158_pt1 | contig 14483 bp, 15 predicted proteins | sample MA1701073metaG_FD_139345 | JGI IMG/M metagenome (GOLD analysis project Ga0187892, IMG submission 139345) | Bio-ooze microbial communities from a basaltic lava cave in the Kipuka Kanohina Cave System on the Island of Hawaii, USA - MA170107-3 metaG ... | reverse complement strand
GCCCGCCGCGCGCGTCGCCCAGCAGCGTGAACTGAGACACCACGCCGAGCGTGCCCCCGCTGTCCAGCAGCGAGCGGTTCATGCGGCCTGCGGCGTCCGCCAGCACGCGCAGGTGGACGAGCTTGTCCGCGAGCGCGGCGGCGTCCTCGGGCCCGTCGTCGCGCGCCACGCCCACCAGCGCGAGCAGGCCCTCCCCCATCTCCGCCACCGCCTCGCCGCCCACGCTGACGCGCGCCTCGCGGACGCGCTGCACCACCGCGCGCACCTACAGCGATTCCTGGCGGGCGAAGCGGCCCCGGTACACGGCCTCGCCCTCGGCGCGCAGCACCACGAGCTGGCAGATGCGCACGCCCGCGTGGATCTCGAGCGGATGCCCCGACACGTTGCTCATCTCGAGCACCTGCCGATTCGACACGCCGGGCTGCACGAACGCGGAGGTCACGTGGATCATCAAGCCGAGCCGCGCGAAGCGGCTCCGCCCCTCGAGCAGTCCGCACAGCGAGGGCCCGAGCGTGATGCGCTCGCGCGTGATGCCGTGGATGGTCTCGCCCGGCTGAAGCACGTAGGGCCGCTCGAGCTTCGCGACGCGCGTGTAGATGCGGAAGTCGGCGTCGTCGCGGATCGGGATCGGGTCCGGGCCGGGCGCGAGCACGCGGATCTCGTCGCCGAGCGTGAGGTCGATCGAGGCGGGACCCACCGCCGTCGGGTCGAAGGGATCGAGCGCGAGCGTGCCGGCCTCGATCTCGGCGAGGAGCACGTCCCGCGTGAGCACCGCCATGGGGCGCACGATACCGTACGCGGGTGCGCCACCCGTACTTCGATGTAGAGCGGCCGATCGTGTTCGGGCACCGCGGCGCGGGCGGCGAAGCGCCCGAGAACACGCTCGTCTCGTTCGAGCGCGCGCTCGCGCAGGGCGCCGCGATCCTCGAGACGGACGTGCACGTGACGCGCGACGGCGAAGTCGTGATCGCGCACGACGCCGACGTGTCGCGCACCACGAACGGCAGCGGCCGCATCGCCGAGCTCGGCTTCAAGGCGCTCGCCGCGCTCGACGCCGGGCACCGCTTCAGCCCGGACGGCGGGGCCAGCCATCCGTTTCGGGGCCGTGGCATTCGCATCCCGACGCTTCGCGAGGTATTCCGGAGGCTTCCGGAGGCGCGCTTCAACATTGAGTTGAAGTCCGGCGATCCGCGCCTCGTGGCCGCGGTGGTGGCCCTCGTGGCGGAGCACGAGCGCGCGGACCGCACCCTGCTCGCCGCGGCGGAGGCCGAGACGCTCGCCGCCGTGCGCGCCGAGCTCGAGCGCCGCGGCGTCCGCACGGCGCTCGGCGCCTCGGTCGCGGACGTGCTCGGCTTCGTGCGCGCCGCGCTCGGCCAGGCGGAGGCGCCCCGCGAGCCGATGGCGCTGCAGATCCCGCCGAGCTTCGCGGGCGAACCCCTCGTCACGCCCGCGCTGGTCGCCTTCGCGCACAGCCGCGACGTACAGGTGCACGTGTGGACCATCAACGAAGAGAGCGAGATGAAGCGCCTGCTCGCGCTCGGCGTGGACGGGGTGATGAGCGATTTCCCCGGGCGGCTGCGCGCCGTCGTGGACGCCGAGCGCGGTGCACGCGGCTGACGCCGCGCCGTCCGCGCTGCTCCGCGCCGAGCTCGCGCGCCTCCTCGCAGCCGGGGCGCCGGCGCTCGATCTCGCGTGCGGCGGCGGCCGTCACGCGCTCGCGCTCGCCCGGCACGGCCTCGCCACGATCGCGCTCGATCGCGACCGCGCGCGCCTCGCGGTGCTCGCGCACGCCGCCCGCGCGAGCGCGCTCCCGGTGCGCCCGCTGCTCGCGGACCTCGAGGCGCAGGACGCCATCCCGCTCGCGAGCGGGAGCTGCGGCGCCGTGCTCGTGTTCCGCTACCTGCACCGGCCGCTCGCGGGCGAGATCGCCCGCGTGCTGCGCCCCGGCGGCGTGCTGCTCTACGAGACCTTCACGCGAAATCACCGGGAGATCGCGGAACACCCCAGGAATCCAGCGTTTCTACTCGAGCCCGGGGAGCTGCCGGCGCTCTTCCCCGGCTTCGAGATCGTGCGCGCGGAGGAGGCTCGCGTGCTCGCTCCCGCGCCCGAGGCGGTGGCGCGGCTGGTCGCACGCAAGCCCACCGCCGCTCGCCGCGGGTGACACGCCGCCCGCATCCGGCTGCGCGTTGCTTCGTGGTCAGTCGCGGCGTCCCAGTCGTGCGAGCGCCCAGCGCGCGTGCTCGGCGAGCAGGGCGTCCGCGCCGGCGGCGTGGCGCTCCAGCGCGGGCACCAGACTCGTGTCGCCGCTGTTCCCGGCCGCGACCAGCGCGTTCCGCAGCACGCCGCGCCACTTCGCCCGGGTCAGCGCCGTGCCCTCCGCGAGCGCGCCGAACGCCGCCTCGTCGAGGCCGAGCAGCCCCGCGAGCGCGGGGCGGCGCCACTCCGCGCGCGGCGCGAGCGCGGTGCGGAGCCCGCCCTCGTCCGCCGGCACGCGCCGCCGGGTGCGCTGGTTCCAGGGGCAGACCTCCTGGCACACGTCGCAGCCGAACACCCAGTCCGCCTGCGGCTCGCGCAGCGGCTCCGGGATCGCGCCGCGCAGCTCGATCGTCGTGTACGAGAGGCAGCGCGAGGCGTCGAGCACGTACGGCTCGGCGAAGGCGTCCGTGGGACACGCGTCGAGGCAGGCGCGGCAGCTCCCGCAGTGGTCGGGCTCGGGCGCGTCGGGCGCGAGCGCGAGGTCCGTGAGCACGACGCCGAGGAACAGGTAGGAGCCGAGCGCCGGGTGGATGAGCAGCGTGTTCTTGCCGACCCAGCCGAGGCCGGCGCGCGCGCCGAGCGGCCGCTCGAGCACCGGCCCCGTGTCGACGTAGCGGCGCGTTCGCGCGCCCGGCGCGAGGGCCGCGATCTCCCGCTCGAGCTGCGCGAGGCGCTCGTCGAGGACGTCGTGGTAGTCGCGGCCCCCGGCGTAGCGGGCGACGCGTCCCGCGCCGGCGGCGGGCTCCGCCTCGCGGTCGTAGACGACGCCCACCACCACCACGCTGCGCGCGCCGGGCAGCACGCGCCGCGGGTCCTCGCGCTCGGCCGCGCGGCGGCCGAGCCACGCCATCTCGCCGGCGTAGCCCCGCGCGAGCCACTCGCCGAGGAACTCCGCGTGCGGGGGCGGGTCCGCCGGCGCGACGCCGATCGCGTCGAAGCCGAGCGCGCGCCCCGCCGCGCGCACCCGCTCGCTGAGCTGCGCCTGCACGCCGCGACCTTATCGCTTGCAGCGCGGCTCTCGCCTGCCACTCTCCTCCGCGCCGTGACCCGCCGATGGAGCCCCCGATGCAGCCGCCCGTCTTTCTGATCGGCGCTCCGCGCTCGGGCTCCACCCTGCTCGCGCGGATGCTCGGCAGCCACTCCGCCATCTTCGCCCCGGCCGAGCCGCACCTGATGCCGCCCCTCGCGCACCTCGGCTTCCACGAGCGCGTGGACCAGGCGCCCTACGACCCGGTGATCACGCAGCAGGGCCTGCGCAGCTTCGTCGGGCTCCTGCCGGGCGGCGAGGCGGACTGGCTGGCGGCGCTGCGGCGCGCCACCGATCACCTGTACGAGCGCGCGCTCGCGCCCTCCGGCCGCGCGATCTTCCTCGACAAGACGCCCGCCTACGCGCTCGTGCTCGACTTTCTCGTGAAGCTCTATCCCGACGCGCGCTACGTCGTGCTCACGCGCCACCCGATCGCGATCTGGTCGTCCTACGTGGACTCGTTCTTCGACGGCGATGCGGCGGCCGCGCACGCGCGCAACCCCGTGCTCGAGCGCTACGTGCCGGCGCTCGCGCGCTTCCTCCGCGAGCGTCCCGTGCCGCTGGTCCACGTCCGCTACGAGGCCCTGGTGAAGGACCCGGAGGGCGGCCTGCGCGAGCTCTGCGCGTTCCTCGGGGTCGGCTACGAGCCGGGCATGGTCGAGTACGGCCGCAGCGAGGAGGCGACGCCGAAGGCCGGTCGCGGGCTCGGCGATCCGATCACGGTGAACCGCGAGACCCGCCCGACCACGGGCTCGATCGCCAAGTGGGCCGAGGCGCTCCGCAACGACCCGGTCCGCCTCGCCCAGTGCCGCGGGATCGCCGAGCGCCTGCTCGACCCCGACCTCGCGGTCTTCGGCACGCCGGGGCCCGAGCTGCGCAAGACCCTCGCGGAGCTCGCGCCCGCCGGCGCCGGGCGGCCGCGCGCCGGGCTCACCCGCTACGCGCTCGAACGCCGGCTGCTGGTGCGCCTGCGCCGCAACATCCACCAGAACGCCTTCGGGCGGCTGGTCCGGCGCATCCGCACGGCCTGCGACGTGCTCCTCCGCTGAGCCGATGCTAGAACCCTGGTCATGCCGAATTCAGAGACCCCCGAGAGCCAGGCCCCGAACTCCCGCTGGGAGGCGCCGCGCGTCGAGGTGATCTCGCTCTCCTGCGAGATCACGGCCTACGCGCCGGACGGCGAGCCGCTCTTCTAGCCTCTCCCGCCCTTCTCGATCACGGGGTGCTCCTCGCCGAGCCAGAGCGGTGAGCGCGCGAGGTCGATGAAGCGCCGCTCGTCCGCGAGCAGCTCCGCCCCCGCGCGCTGCGCGGCCGGAGTCGCGAGCGCGGCCTCGAAGGCCTTCCGGTCCTTCCACCAGAGCTCGGCGACGCCGTCGTAGGCCTCCGGCGCGCCGCGGCTCGCGCGCAGCGCCGCGCCGAGGTCGTCGTGGCCGGCGTGCACCTGCACGTAGCGCTCGAGGCCGAGCGCGGCGGCGTGGCTCCGCACCAGCGGCGCGTGCGTCTCGCGCCAATAGCGCTGGAACTCCTCGCGCGAGAGCGCGGGCAGGCGGCGCAGACAGAAGGTGAGCTTCAGCATGGCGTCCTCCGGGGCGCGGAGGAGCCTATCGCGTCGCGCGCGCGACCAGCGCGCGAAAGCGCGCGTCCCCGAACAGCGTGAGCGTGTTGCCGCTGCGGAGGCTCCCGAGCACCTCGGGATCCTGCGCCAGCGCGGCGAACGCCGGATCGCTCCGGACGGCCTCGAGGCGCGGCCCGAGCTCGGCGAGCGCGAGGGCGAGCTCCGCCTCGAAGCGGTGCGCGTCGCGCGCCGCGTCCGGCGAGACGGCGCCGACCTTGGCGAGGCGCGCGCGGAACGTGCGGTCGTTCACGAGCTTCCGCGCCGCGGGGCGGGCTAGCGCCGCCGAAACGGCGCCGCGCTCGACATCCTGCCAGAAGCTCCCGTCGCGCTGGAGGTCCCCGACGTGCGGGTCGCGCAGCACCTGCTGGAGCGATTCGACCGTCTCCGCGGGCCGGCTGACGAGGGCGAGCGTGACGCGCCCGCCGGGCGTCCGCTCGTCGAGGACGCTGCGTGCGCCCGCGCCGAGCGCGCTGCCGCTGAGCGCCGGGAGCTGCGCTCCCGACAGGTCCGGCAGGTCGGGCTGCACACCCGCCAGCCGGGCGCCCTCGGCGAGACCGGCGAGCCAGAGGATCGGGAGCGCGAACAGCGCCCCGCGCAGGACGCCGAAGACGGCGCCGAGCGCCTGCGAGGTGGGCTCCGGCGCCTCGTCGCGGCGCAGCAGGCGGGTGAGCCCGGTGAGCAGCGTCGACGCGAGCATCAGCCCGGCGGAGCCCGCCACCACCGACCCGCCCAGCTCCGGCCAGTCGACCGCGCGGGCCAGCGCCGGGCCGAAGGCCCAGGCCGCGCCCACCGCGCCCGCGTAGGCCAGCGGCAGCGAGGCGAGCCGCAGGCCGGCCACCGCGGCGCCCGAGCGCGCGCCGGACCACGCCAGGAACACGATCGCCACGACGATCAGGGCGTCGAGCCACATCAGCAGGACGGATCGTCCGTCCCACGCCCCAGCTTGACGCCGCCGGGTGCAGCGAGCCGGCTGCACCCTGTCGCCTGTACGCTGCACCCCGGCGTCGTGCGGACGCAGCGGGGCGCGTTTCAGGGCCTCGCGCGCGGGCACGCCGCTTGCTTTGTCCGGGGGCATGGGCTGCCGGACCGACGGAATCGGATGGAGCGAGGACGGCATGAACCGTGAGCAACGCGAGGAGCGACGCCGGCAGCGGCGCGAGACCATCCGCAATCGCCGGGCGGAGCGCCGCGCCTCCTACGGCTGGGAGCCGCCCGAGGAGGAGCCCCAGCTCCCGGAGCGGCGCGACCTCACGCCCGAGCAGCGCGCGCTCCGCGAGGCCCGCGCGGAGGCGAACCGCAAGGTCGGCTTCCTCGCGCACCTCGTGCCCTATCTCACCGTGGTCACGTTCCTCACCTTCGTAGCGGGCCCGCGCGCGGCCAGCATCGTGGCGCTGGCCTGGGGGATCGGCGTCGCGAGCCACTTCTTCGGCGCCATCCTCGCGCCGCGCATGCACAAGCGGATCGTCGAGCGCGAGGTCGCGAAGCGCGTGCACGCCGACGTCTCGCGCGAGCGGCGGACCCTGGTGGACGCGCACACGCGCCACGTCGAGGAGCTCGCGGCCGGCGTCGCGCACGAGATCCGCAATCCCATCACCGCGGCCAAGAGCCTGGTGCAGCAGATGGGCGAGGACCCGACCGCGCGGGACAACGTCGAGTACGCGGGCGTGGCGCTGGCCGAGCTCGAGCGCGTCGAGCGCAGCATCTCCCACCTGCTCCGCTTCGCGCGCGAGGAGGACATCGCGGTCGGCGAGGTGCGGATGGGCGAGGTGATCGACGGCGCGATCTCCACCCTGGCCGACCGCATCGGCGGGCTCGGCGTCGCGTTGGAGCGCGACGCCGGCGCGCTGCGCCCGGTGCGCGGCGACCCCGAGAAGCTGCGGCGCGTGCTGATCAACCTGATCGGCAACGCGCTCGACGCCTTCGCCGAGGCGAAGACGCCCGAGCCGCGCCTCGTCGTGCAGGCGGGCGAGAACCTCGCCGGCAGCGAGGTGTGGGTGCGCGTGCGCGACAACGGGCCCGGCATGGACGCAGAGAAGCTCGGCCGCATCTGGAGCCCGTTCTACACCTCGAAGAGCACCGGCACCGGGCTCGGCCTCGCGCTGAGCCGCAAGGTGGTCGAGGCGCACGGCGGCGCGATCGAGGTCGCCTCGACGCCGGGCCAGGGCAGCGAGTTCGTGATCACCCTGCCCCGCGCCGGCGGTTCGGGAGAGCCGCGATGAGCGCGCCGCGGGTGCTCGTGGTGGAGGACGAGGCCGGCATCCGGCTCGCGCTCACCGGCCTGCTGCGGCGCGAGGGCTACGAGGTGGTGCAGTGCGAGCGCGGCGCCGACGCGCTGGCGCAGCTCGAGGCGAGCGAGTTCGACTTCGTGCTGACCGACCTCGCGCTCGGCGAGGGCCCCTCCGGCCTCGACGTGCTGCGCTGCACGAAGGAGCGCCAGCCGGAGACGCCCATCGTGATGATCACCGCGCACGGCAGCGAGAAGATCGCGGTCGAGGCCATGAAGCTCGGCGCCGAGGACTACGTCCCGAAGCCGTTCGACAACGACGAGATCCGCCTCGTGGTGCGGCGCGCGCTCGAGCGCACCCAGCTCGCGCGCGAGAACCGCCTGCTGCGCGACCGCGTCGAGCGCGAGTTCGGCATGGGCAATCTGCTCGGCCGCGGCGCCGCCATGCGCGCGGTGTTCGAGACCATCCGCAAGGTGGCCGAGACCGATCTCACCGTCCTCGTGCGCGGCGAGTCGGGCACGGGCAAGGAGCTGGTGGCGCAGGCGCTGCACGAGGGGAGCGCCCGCAAGAGCGGCCCCTTCGTGGCAGTGAACTGCGCGGCGATCAGCCGCGAGCTGGTCGAGAGCGAGCTGTTCGGCCACGAGAAGGGCGCGTTCACGGGCGCCGACGCGCGCCGCATCGGCCGCTTCGAGGCGGCTCACGGCGGCACCATCTTCCTGGACGAGATCGGCGACATGGCGCCCGACACGCAGGCCAAGGTCCTGCGCGTGCTCCAGGAGCGCAGCTTCGAGCGCGTCGGCGGCGCGAAGCCCATCGCGGTGGACGTGCGCGTCGTCGCCGCGACCCACCGGGACCTCGAAAAAGACGTCACCACCGGCCGTTTCCGCGAAGACCTCTACTACCGCCTCAAGGTCGTGGAGATCCGCCTGCCCGCGCTCCGCGAGCGCCCGGAGGACCTCCCCGCGCTCGCGGAGCGCTTTCTCGCGCAGGTGGCCGAGCGGCTCGGCCGGCCGAAGAAGCGCCTAGCGCCCGACGCGGAAGCCGCGCTCGCCCGCCACGCCTGGCCCGGCAACGCGCGCGAGCTGCGCAACCTGATCGAGCAGGCCGTGGTGCTCGCGCCGGGCGAGGAGATCGAGGCCGCCGACCTGCCCATCGGCGGCGGCGCCCTGCCCGCCCGCGCCGCCGGCGAGCTGCCGTTCGCCGAGGCCAAGCGCGCCGCGGTCGAGGGCTTCGAGCGCGAGTTCCTGCTGCGCGCCCTGCGCGCGAACGGCGGCAACGTGTCCCGCACCGCCGAGGCGATCGGCATGGTGCGCCAGAGCCTGCAGCAGAAGATCCGCGAGCTGGGCTTGCGGGACGAAGATTGGAGCCGGTCGGACTGAACCGCCCGGGTAGAGGAGAAGCCATGACCCATCGAGCCGGAGTGTTCTCGCGACTGTGTGGCCTGCTGCGCGGCGGCGCCAGCAACTGGATGCGCGAGCGCGAGGAGCAGAACCCCCGCGCCGTCTACGAGCACGCCATCTCCGAACGCGTGCGCCGCTATCGCGAGCTGAAGCAGGCGGTGGCCGGGATCCTGTTCATGCGCAACAAGCTCGAGGCGGAGCTCGGCGAGCGCCGCACGGAGCTCGCGCGCACGCACGACGACATCCGCAGGGCCGTGACGCAGGGCGACGACGAGGTCGGGCTCGCGCTGATCCAGCACAAGCAGGTGCTGTTGGGCGAGACCGAGCGGGCGGAGCGCGAGTGGAGCGGCCTCGTGCGCGAGGCCGAGGAGGCGAAGGGGAACCTGCTGCGCTTCCGCGAGGAGATCCGCGTCCTCGAGCGCGAGCGCGGTCGCACCCTCGCCACGCTCGCGAACGCGCGCGCGCGGCGCCGCCTGCGCGAGGCGTTCGACGGGCTCTCGGTGGATGCCGACATGCAGGCCCTCGAGAGCGTGCGCGCGCACGTGGCGCAGCTCTCCTCCGAGAACGAGCTCGACCGCGAGCTCGGCGTGTCGGACGACACGGGCCGCCGCATCCGCGCGCTGCGCGCCGACGCGGTGCAGGAGGGCGCGCGTCGCGAGCTCGACGCGCTGAAGCAGGAGCTGCGCCCGCGCAGCCTGCCCGCCCGGACCCTGCCGACGCCGGTGCCCGCCGCCGCCCGCTGACCCGGGCGCGCACGCGCCGTATGCTGAGGCGATGGCCGACGTGCTGCGGGTCGAGAAGTCCGAAGGCATCGCCACCCTCACGCTGAATCGGCCCGAGGCGCGCAACGCGCTGAATCGGGCGCTGCGCGACGCGATCCGCGAGAGCTTCGCGGCGCTCGCGCGCGACGAGTCGGTGGGCGCGGTGATCCTGACCGGGGCCGGCGCGGCCTTCTGCGCCGGCCTCGACCTCAAGGAGCTCTCGCAGGCCGGCGCGGATCGCGGCAGCGACCGGCCGCGCGAGACCGCGCACGACATCGTGCAGGCGATCGAGGGCTTCGACCGCCCGGTGATCGGCGCCATCAACGGCGTCGCGGTGACGGGCGGCTTCGAGCTGGCGCTCGCCTGCGACGTGCTGGTCGGCTCGACGAACGCGCGCTTCGCGGACACGCACGCGCGGGTCGGGATCCTGCCCGGCTGGGGGCTCTCGGTGAAGCTGCCGCGCCTCGTCGGCGCGGTGCGCGCGAAGCTGATCTCGTTGACCGGCAACTACGTGAGCGCGGAGGAGGCCGAGCGCATCGGCCTGCTCGCCCGCGTGGTGCCGCCCGAGGAGCTGCTGCCCGCCTGCCGCGCCATCGCGCGGGACATGCTCTCCTGTGAGCCGCGCACGATGCGCGGCTACAAGCGGCTGATCGACCAGGGCCTCGCTCTGGACGGTGCGGAGGCGCGCCGCCACGAGGTCGAGGTCTCGACCGAGCACATGAAGGGCGTCTCGGCGGGCGACGTCGCCTCGCGCCGGCTCGGCGTGGTCGCGCGCGGTCGCGAGCAGACCCGCGACTAGGGCTTCGGCCGCACCCGCAGCTCGGCCGGGAGCCGCAGCGCGCTGGCGCCCGACGCGCGCAGCGCGTCGCGCAGCGGCTGCGGGAGCCGCTCCGCGTCGACCACCACCTCGACCACGAAGTCGCCGACGACGAGCGGGGCGTCGATCGGCAGGTTCGTCGCCTCGGCCACGCTCTCGAGCTCCTTCTCGCCCTCGAACACGCCGTCGAACATCTCGTCGTCGTCGTCGGAGGTCACCAGGTCCTGCTCCACCATGGTGGCGAGCGGCGCATCGTGGAGCACGGTGACGTGCTCGTGGAGCACGGTGACGTGCGGAGCGGCGGAGGCGGGCTTCGCGGGCGCGCTGCGCACGGCCTCGTCGAGCGGCTCGCGGTCCAGCACGAAGGTGAGCGTGAAGTCGTCGATGCCCACCACGTCGCCGACCGTGAGCGTGCGCTCGCTGGCGCGCTCGCCGTTCACGCGGATGCCGTTGGCGGAGCCGAGGTCGAGCACGCGGAAGCTGTCGCCCTCGCGCACGAAGCGCGCGTGCCGGCGCGACACGCCCGCGGTGGCCAGCACCAGGTCGCAGGTGGGCCCGCGCCCGACGATCAGCTCCGCGCCGCGGAAGGCCGCCACGCGGTCGACCTTGCCGCTGCGCTCGACGATGAGCCCCGCGTGCAGCGTCGCGGAGGCGGCCGGCGCCGGCGCAGGCGCCGCCGCCTTGGCGGCGGCCACGCGGGCCAGCGACGGCTCCGAGAGGCCGAGGTCGTCCGTGGCGCCGAAGTCGAACAGCGCGGTGGAGGCGCCGGACTCTGTGCGCTGGGCCGGCGCCGGTGCGGCGGCAGCCTCCGGCGCGGCCACGTCGAACTCGCGAGCGAAGGCCGGCTCGGGCGCCGCGCTCGCGAGCGGCGGCGGCGGCACCAGCTCCTCTTCGCCGAACGCGAACAGGCCCTCGGGGTCCGGCAGGTCGAGCGCCTGCTGCGCTCGCTGCGCCGCCGGCTCGACGTGGGCGAGCGCACCGAGCCCCGTCTCGTCCACGGCCTCGGCCTCGAGCAGGGCCTCCTCGCCCGTCTCGTCGTCGGCCGGCGCCGGAGCGACGGGGCCCGCAGCCAGAGTGGGCGGAGCGGCCGGTGCCGGCGACATGGCGCGCGGCGCCAGGTCCGGCGCGAAGTACGTCTGCGCCGCGTCCCACGCGTCGCTCTTGCGCGCGCGGGGCGCCGGCAGCTGGGACTCGTCGTCCGTGCGGATCGAGAGCGCGTGCTTGCCGATCGTGAGCTCGGCGCCGACCGGCAGCGCGAGCGTCCCCTTCACCTGCACCCCGTTCACGAACGTGCCGTTCTCGCTGCCCAGGTCCTCGACCGCGAAGCCGTCGCCCACCCGCCGCAGCACGGCGTGGAAGCGGCTCACGGCGAGGTTGTTGATGACGAGGTCGTTCTCCTTCATGCGGCCGATGCGCAGCTCGTCCTCGCGAAACGACACCTCTGCGACGACCCGCTCCCCGAGGCGCAGCTGGACCTTGGTCCCGGCAGCCATGGATGCCTCCAACTCCGTCTTCTTCGCGTCCCCGGAGCAAACCTTGAGCGCGGTCCCTCGGGGGAGGCGGCTCTCGCACGGGCCTCGTTCGCTACGCTGCGGCGCGTCACGCCGAGGGGGTTCCGATGCCGCGCTACAGCTACGACCGGCTCACCGCGCTCGACCATTCCTTCCTGTTCCTCGAGCGCCCGCACGCCCCGCTCCACGTCGCCTCGGTCGCGCTCCACGAGATCGGCGCGCTGCGCAGCCGCGACGGCGGCGTCGACATCGACCTGGTGCGGCGTGGCATCGCCGGCGTGCTGCACCGCATCCCGCGCTATCGCCAGCGCCTCGCCTGGATCCCGATCGAAGGCACGCCCGTGTGGGTGGACGACGAGGGCTTCAATCTCGACTACCACGTGCGCCACACCTGCCTGCCGCGCCCCGGCGACGCCGCGCAGCTCAAGCAGCTCGCGGCGCGCGTGATGGCGCAGCGCCTCGACCGCTCGCGCCCGCTCTGGGAGATGTGGGTGGTCGAAGGGCTCGAGGACGACCGCTTCGCGCTGATCTCGAAGGTGCACCACTGCATGATCGACGGCGTTTCGGGCGTGGACCTGATGAACGTGCTGATGAGCCCGTCGCCCGATGCGGAGATCTACGAGCCCGTACCGTTCGTACCGCGCCCGGCGCCGACGCCGTTCGAGCTGCTCCGCGACGAGCTGCTGCGGCGCGCGCGGCTGCCCTTCGAGGCGGTGCGCGACACGCGCAAGCTGCTGCGCGAGGCCGAGGACGCGCGGCGCGAGTTCTCGATCCGCCTGCGCGCGATCCGCGAGATGCTCGGCGGCGCGCTCCAGCGCAGCACGCCGACGCCGCTCAACGAGCGCGTGAGCCCGCACCGCCGTTTCGACTGGCTCGTGCTCGCGGTGGACGACCTCAAGGCCGTGCGCCGCGCGCTCGGCGGCTCGCTCAACGACGTCGTGCTCACCATCGTGACGGGCGCCGTGCGCCGCTTCCTCGATCAGCGCCACTTCCCGCTCGAGGGCATCGACTTCCGCGTGATGGCGCCGGTGAGCGTGCGCGCCGCGAGCGAGCGCGGGCGCCTCGGCAATCGCGTCTCGGCCTGGATCGTGCCGCTCCCTCTCGCGGAGCCCGACCCCGCGGTGCGGCTCCAGACGCTGGCCGCGTGCACGGAGGAGCTGAAGGAGAAGCGCCAGGCGGTGGCGGCGCAGGTGCTGACGCAGGCCGCCGACTGGACGCCGGCCACCCTGCTCTCGCTGGCCGCGCGCAACGCCACGCGCCAGCTCCCGTTCCACCTGGTGGTGACGAACGTGCCCGGCCCGCAGCTGCCGCTCTACCTGCTCGGCAGCCACATGGTGGAGACGTATCCGATGGTGCCGCTGCTCGACGGGCTCGGCCTCGGCATCGCGCTGTTCAGCTACGACGGCAAGCTCTGCTGGGGCTTCAACGCCGACTACGACCTGGTGCCCGACCTCGACGCCTTCGTGGGCTTCGTGCGCGAGTCGTTCGAGGAGCTGCAGGCCATCGCGCGCCGGGCGCGGCCCGAGCCGAAGCGCGCGGGCGCGGCGCGGCGCGCCGCCAGCCCGCGCACGCCGCCGCCCGCGGAGCCCGCCTAGACCTCGCCCTCGTAGCGGATCGCGATCACCTCGCAGCGCAGCTCGCCGCCGCGCGGGCGCGTCACCACCACCTCGTCGCCCGCGCGCTTGCCGAGCAGCGCGCGGCCGAGCGGCGACTCGACGCTGAGCCGGCCGAGCGCGAGGTCGGACTCGTCGGGCCCCACGATGCGCAGCTCGCGGCGCTCGCCGTCCTCCTGCTCGAGCGAGACGAACGCGCCGAAGAAGATCTTCTCGCGCTGCTCCGGCGCGCTCCGCACCACGGTGAGCTCGTCCATGCGCTTCTGGAGGAAGCGCAGGCGCCGGTCGATCTCGCGCAGACGGCGCTTGCCGTAGATGTACTCGGCGTTCTCCGAGCGGTCGCCCAGCGCCGCCGCCTCGCTCACCTCGCGCGTCACGCGCGGGCGCTCGACGCGCCACAGCTGGTCGGCCTCCTCCTGGAGCCGCCGTAGCCCCTCCGGCGTGATGTAGCTCGCCACCCCGCGATGGATCGCCGAGCCGGCGTGCGCTGGCAAGTCGTTATCGTGAGCCCGCGTGCAGGCCCTGTTCGACACGATCCGCGCGCAGGCGTCGCGGGCCGCCTGGAGCCAGGGCGTCGAGCTGGCGCGCAGCGGCGCGGTGCAGGGCGAGCGCGAGAGCGCGCACGAGGTGGTGCTGCGCGTGCGGCCCACGTCGGGCCTGGTCCACCCGACCGTGCTGCTGTTCCCGGACGACGCGGCGTGGGAGTGCGACTGCGGCGGCGAGGACGACCCGTGCGCGCACGTGGCGGCAGCGGTGATCGCGCTGCGCAGCGCGCGCAAGGAGGGCAAGCCGCTGCCCGCGGCGGAGGCGAGCCGCTCGGGCCGCGTCGCCTACCGCTTCCGCTCCACGCCGCAGGGGCTCGCGCTCGACCGGGTCGTGCTCCACGCCGGCGGCGAGGCGCCGCTCACGGCCACGCTGTCGGCGCTCGCGAGCGGGCGCACGGCCGGGCCGCCCGTCAGCCCGTCGCGCGCCGACCTCACGGTCGAGAGCGTGCTCGGCACGCACCGCGACGGCGCGCTCCCGCGCGGCATCCTGCGCGCGCTGCTCCCCGTCCTCGAGGGACACGCCGAGGTGACGCTCGACGGCCGCCCGGCGGCGACCTCGCGCGAGCCGGTCGGCGTCGCGGCGCGGGTCGCCGACGAGAACGGCGGCTTCCGCCTGCGCGTCGCCTTCGAGCCGGCGCCCGAGCGCGACCTCGGCGGCGGCTTCGTGCTGTGCGAGGGCGCGATCCGCGAGCTCGCGCCGCTCGCGCTCGGCG
>Ga0187892_10008157_pt1 | contig 14486 bp, 13 predicted proteins | sample MA1701073metaG_FD_139345 | JGI IMG/M metagenome (GOLD analysis project Ga0187892, IMG submission 139345) | Bio-ooze microbial communities from a basaltic lava cave in the Kipuka Kanohina Cave System on the Island of Hawaii, USA - MA170107-3 metaG ... | reverse complement strand
GCGGTACGCAGTTTCGATGAGATCGACGCAGCCCTCGACGCTCGCCATTGCGAATGCGGCGCCCTGCTGGAGTTGTCCGGCGAGACTTCGCGCCAAACCAGGGCCAGGCGATTCCGTATCGTTCGCCTGGTTTGCCCGGAGTGCGAGAATGAGTATCTCGTCCACTTCGATGTCACGGCGGTGTTTCATTGAGCGCAGACGCCAGGTCGTCGAGCATTTGCTTGATCGCCTACGGTTCGCTGATGAGCGGCCTGGGACTTTCCCCGTTGGGCCGTCTGCGCGTCGCGCGCGCGGCGCGGGTGGCACTTCACAATGTGCGGCGCGGTTTCGCCAAGCACTCGCAGCGCGGCAACCGCTTCGCAATGGTGTTGGATCCAATCGACGACGGTGTCGGGATCGAGGCACAGATCCTGGCAGCGGACGAGCCCGCGGCAACGGCACCTGAAGGCCTGCTGCTCGAAGTCTCGCCGGCTATACTGATGTCCATCGCAAAGCGCGAGGCCTACGACCCCAACGCACTGATGACTCTTCAACGCGCCGCGGCGGGAGAAGGGATGTCGCTGGCGGAGTACCTGTGGGCGCGACTCACCGATTCCGGCCTCGACACGGCAGCCTATCGTGCGCGGTTGTTTGAGCAGCTGGACTACACGTCGGCGCACTACATTCCCCACCCGGTATCGCTCGGCGGTACGCAGCGTGGCCTGACCTTTCTTGCGCCAGGTCGCGAAGGCAGCGGTTCGGCGCGGGTCGTCCCGGTTCGAGTGCGCACCGGTAACGGCCCGCTATTGACGGCCGCGGGAGCATGGAGCGAAAGGCCGAACGAAACGCAATTGGACTACCTGACGACTTGCTTTCTCGGGGCACAGCATGGAATCTGCCTACGAGACTTGATCGACGAGGTAGATCCGTCCAGTGAGCTTGAACGACTTTTGCGAGCCAGCCTTGCACGTCACCGACCGGGCGAATTGCAGCGTTTTCTGGCGGCCACCGGTGTCGCCGCCGAAACCTACCGCTCGCTATTCGGGGACCCGGAGACTCTGCCGGCGCGGAGCGGCCTGAGTCACTTGCTGAGCGAGCAGCCGACCGGAGCCCGATAATGGCAGTCGCGTCATTCAGAGTACATGTCACAAAGGATTACTTGAAGTTTTCCGCCGGTCACTTCATCGCCTATCCAGGTTTCCGTGAGGCTTTGCACGGCCACAACTACCGCATCTCGGTCGACATCGAGGGCGATCTCGGTTCGCAGGGCTACGTCCTCGATTTTGGCGTCGTGAAGGACATCGCCCGACAGTTGTGCAAGGAACTGAACGAAAAAGTGCTGCTGCCGGCGCAGAGCGACTGCTTGCATATCCGCGCCGACGACAGCGAGTGCGTCGTACGCTACGAGCAGGACGAGTTCCGATTTCCACGGGCGGACGTCGTCCTCCTGCCCATCGTGCACTCGTCGGCTGAAGAGCTCGCCCGCTACCTGGTCGGCCGATTGCGCACCGCCCTCCGCGCCGAAGGCATCGAGAGGCTGCACGCGATTCAAGTCGGAGTGGAGGAAACTCCGGGACAGGCGGCGTATTACCGCGAGGCGCAGTGACCCGACCGATCGGATTTGCCCTCGCGTTGCTTACAAGCATGTTGATCGGTTGTACTCCGGACGTTCCGGAGCCCGAGACACGCGCGGCGCAGCTTTACGTCAGCCGCTGCGGTGGTTGTCACAGGCTCTACGCCCCGAGCAGTATGACTGCGGCGATGTGGGACATGCAGGTGGAGCGCATGCAAGGCGAGCTTGTCCGCCGCGGTCTGCCGCCGCTCACGAAACACGAACGAGGCGTCCTCATTCCCTACTTGCACCGTCACAGCGCTGCTGCGCCAGCTGCGAACGAGGAGCGATGATGAAGATTGCGTTATCAACGAAGAATGCGGCTGCCGTCTCTGCCGACGTTCTGGTTGTCGGTGTCGATCGCAACTGGAACCGTCAGATTCAATCCGTAGACCGCGCTTGCCGCGGAAGAATCGGCGCCGAGGCCAAGCGCCAGGGCTTCCGCGGGCAGCCGGGTCAAAGCTTGTTCGTGCAGACGCACGATGCGCTGGCGACGCCGTACGTGCTGATCGTCGGGCTGGTAGAGTCGGTGGGGACTCGCCGGTGTTACGAACTGGCGCAAGCCGCGGTATCACGCGCACACGCGCTGAACGGACGACGCCTGGCGGTCCACGTGGCGCTCGCCCCGCCCGATGCGGACGCCATCGAGCTGCTGGCGCAAGGCTTGCAGCTCGCCAGCTACAGCTTTCAGGAGTTCAAGGCGGCAACCCGCGACCTACCCAAGCTGCGCGAGGGCATCGTCCTCGTCGATAAGACTGACAACGCCGCGCGCGCCGCTCTCGAGCGCGGCATCCGCATCGGCGAAGCGGCGTGCTATGCCCGCGACCTATCGAACCGCCCGGGCGACGTGGTGACCCCGACGTATCTCGGCAATGAGGCGGAGCGCCTGGCGAAGGAGAACAACCTCGCTGTACGCGTCTTCGATGAAGAGGCAATCCGCAAGGCGAAGATGGGTGCCATCCTCGGGGTCGCCCGCGGTAGCGCACAGCCGCCGCGTTTCATCGAGCTCATCTACACCCCGAGCACCAGGCCGACGCAGCGCGTTGCGCTGGTGGGCAAAGGCATCACCTTCGATACCGGTGGGCTCTCGCTCAAACCTGCAAATGCGATGGAATCACAAAAGCGTGACATGGCCGGTGGAGCGACCGTGCTCGCGGTCATGAGCGTGGTACGCGCGCTGGCGGTGACCGCCGAAGTCCGCGGCTACGTCGCCTGCGCTGAAAACATGCCGGGTAGCCGCGCCATCAAGCCAGGCGACGTTCTCACGGCAGCCAATGGAAAGACGATTGAAGTGCTGAACACCGACGCGGAAGGGCGTCTCGTTCTGGCGGATGCCTTGTCGCATGCGGTGGCGGCCAAGCCCGATGTGATCATCGATCTGGCGACTTTGACAGGCGCCGTCCGCATGGCGCTCGGCACCCGCTATGCCGGCATCATGGGTACACAGCCAGAGCTGGTGCGCGCGTTGCTCGAAGCGGCACGTCAGTGCGACGAAGGCCTGTGGGAATTGCCGCTCGTGGACGAGTATCGCCAGGACATCGCCAGCATGGTCGCCGACATCAAGAACACCGGTGAGGGAGCTGCCGGAACCATTATCGGAGGCCTATTCTTGCGCGAGTTCGTCGGTAGCATCCCCTGGGCTCACATAGATTTTTCCAGCACCGTGATGACCGACAAGCCGCGGGCCTGTCATCCGCGCGGCGCATCCGGCTTCGGCGTGCGCACCCTTTTGCACTACCTGCGGGGTCTCTGAGCCCGTCGGCGCAAAAGCGCGTTTCAGCAAGCGCCGCAAACCGGCTACACTGTGCCCCTATGCGCCGCCCGCTGCTTACCCTGGGTGTAGTCGCCTGCACCGGCGTGCTGATCTGGGGCCTGACCACCCCTTCCGCCGGGCACGAGGAGCCGAAGGGCGACGGCTTTGCGATCGAAGGGCCATTCGAGTCGCTTGGCGCAACCCTCTGCAGCGGCGGTTTTGCCGGCGAATTTCCCTGCTCCAACGTCGACCTGCTCGCTTACGTTCCGCACACCTCGATGGGGGGAATGGCCGGCAACGACCTCTGGGGTTGGACCGATTCGACCACCCACCGCGAGTACGCTCTGGTCGGGGAGAAAAACGGCACCGCGTTCGTCGACATCACCACGCCCACGGCGCCGGTCTACGTCGGCTTTCTGCCGACGCACAATTCCGTTTCCACTTGGCGCGGCATCAAGACGTTCGCCAACCATGCATTTATCGGCAGCGAGGCAAGCGGTCACGGGTTGCAGGTCTTCGCTCTAACCAATCTGCGCAACGTCACATCGCCGCCCGTGACATTCACCGAGACCGCACACTATCCCGGCTTCGGCAACTCACACACGATCGCCGTCAACGAGGACAGCGGGTTCATCTACGCGGCCGGCACCAACAGCTGCGCCGGCGGCCTCCACATGGTCAACGTCTCCAACCCGACCAGCCCAACCTTCGCCGGGTGCTTTTCCGCCGACGGTTACACACACGAAACACAATGCGTGACGTACCATGGGCCCGACACGCAACACGTCGGCAAGGAGATCTGCTTCAACTGCAACGAAGACACCGTGACAATAGTCAACGTGACGAACAAGAGCTCGCCGGTTCAGCTATCGCGCACGGGCTACGCCGGTTACGGCTATACCCATCAAGGTTGGCTCACCGAGGATCATCGCTACTTCCTGGCCGATGATGAGACCGATGAGACCAACTACAACCACAAAACGTATACGTACGTCTGGGACGTTTCGAATCTCGACGCGCCGTTCATGGTCGGGCACCACCAAGGTCCAACCACAGCCATCGATCACAATCAGTACATCGTCGGGGATTTCGTCTACCAGGCGAACTACAGAGCCGGCCTGCGCGTTCTGCACATCGACAACCTGGCGTTCGCCGGCCTGACCGAGGTGGGCTACTTCGACATCTATCCACCCGACAACAACAGGAGCTACAACGCCGCGTGGTCGGTGTACCCGTTCTTCCCGAGCGGCGTGGTGATCGTCAACGGCATCGAGCAAGGGCTGTTCGTATTGCAGGCCGATGTCGGTACCCCGGAACCAACCGAGACCCCGTCGTCGACAGCGACGCTGACGCCGACACGGACCTTGACCGGGACGCCGACGCGCACGTCGACCTCGGCACCGACGTCAACTCTGACATCGACCCCGACTCGGACGCCGACGCGCACGGCGACGGCTACGGCGACGTGGACACCCACCCGCACACCGACGTCGACGCCCACTGCTCTTGGCGGTCTCGGCGGCACGATCACATATCTGGGCGGCACGATCCCGATTGATGCTGCAATCATCGAGCTCCAAGGCTCCGGGATGTCATCGCTGCCGACCGACTCGGCGGGAAACTTCAGTTTCCTCGGACTAGGAGGTGGAGCGTGGCAATTGCGGCCGACCAAGGCCGGCGACCTGCGCGACGCCGTCGGTGCGGCCGACGCTCTCTATGCGTTGGAAGCCGGCGTCGGCCTGCACGCCCTTGACGCGGAGCAGTTGTCAGCCTGCGACGTCACCGGCAATGGGACCGTCGGAGGTCTGGACGCTTCCTTCCTGCTGCAGTACGCCGTTGAGCTGATCCCGCAGGTGCCGGCCGCGGCGACATGCGGCTCCAGCTGGCTGTTCTTTCCGCACCCGTTGGGCGGCTCCGGCCAGGCGGTCGTGCCACAGGTCGACGAGACATCGTGCATACCGGGGTCGATCGCGTACAACGCGGTGAACGGACTCATCGCTCAACAGAACTTCACCGGCTTGCTGCTTGGAGACTGCAACGCCAGCTGGGGACGCGGCGGCGGTGGCGGCGCCGATGTGGGATTGCGACTTGGCGAGGCCCGCCTCAACCGCGGCTCGGTCGTCGAGATCCCGATCTATCTTGCGGCCGGACGCAACCTACGCGCTGCCGACATCGGAATTCGGTACGACTCGCTCTATCTGGACGCGCACGACGTGCGCACTCTGCGATCGGCCCGCGGTGCGATGGTTCGCTACAACGTCGGGCGGCCCGGAATGCTGCGAATCGCGCTCGTACGCCTCGCCGCGATCGCAGCGACGCAGCAGCCAATTCTCCTGTTGCGCTTCAAGATCGACGGCGAAAGCCGCGCCGTGGCTGTCCGTCGCGCGGCCCGAACGGCCATTACCTATCAGCGTGTCAACTGATTCGGAGTGCCCTGCGGGCATTCCGAGCGACGCGACAGCAATTCGCAGCGTGAGGGACTCGATGGATTACCGTGGGAAGGTCGTTTTGTTGACCGGCGCCTCGTCCGGGATCGGATACGTCAGCGGGCGCGCTTTCGCGCGCCGAGGCGCGACGGTTGTTGCCGTGGCCCGCCGCGAAGCGTTGCTGCGTAGGCTGGTCGAGGAGTGCCGCACTGATTCGCCGGACAGCTCCTACATCGCCGCGGATTTGCAGACGCGTGACAACGCCGAGGCTATCGTTACCGACACCGTTGCCAAACACGGGAACATCGATGTTCTCATCAACAATGCCGGAACATCTCTGCACAAGCAGATCTATCACACGAGTGTTGCCGACGCAGAGCACGTCATGGCGGTGAACTTCATGTCGAGCGTGTGGACGACTCTCGCGGTAATCCCGCACATGCTCAACGCCGGCGGCGGGACGATCGTCAACGTCTCGTCGTTTGCGGCCAAGGTCTCGCCGCCGCGCGAATCTCTGTATGCGGCGTCGAAGGCGGCGATGAGCGCCTTCTCCGAGGGCCTGTGGAACGACCTGAAGGGCTCGAACATTCATGTCGCTCTGATCCATCCGGGTCCCATCGACACCGAGATCTGGCAGAAGGAGCAGGAGCCCGAAGGCTACGACGGCTACAAGTACCCGCCCGAGCTGGTCGCCGACGCCATCTTCGATGCCATCGAGAACCGGCGCTACGAAACGACCATTCCGAAGCGCAACCCTGCCCTGCTCGCGGCGCGATTCCTGCGTCTGTTTCTGCCCTCGGTACTGCGCTTTGGCATGGCTCGGCACGAACCGATCCCGGCCGACGTCATCGAACGCGCCAGGGCGCGCGCCGCCGAAGGCAAACGTCTGGGCGAAGTCTGAGCTGAAACCCGGCTCGTCATCCTCAACGAGCGGGGAAACAATGGCGGCGGCCGCGACCGTGCCGCTGCGCTTGTCGCGCTCCGCCACGTTGCGTACACTCGCGCCATGGGTTCGAGCTTCGGACAACTGTTTCGGTTGAGCACCTTCGGCGAGTCGCACGGCGGTGCGGTTGGCGTGGTCGTCGACGGCTGTCCGCCGCGTTTGGCGCTCAGCGTCGAGGAGATTCAGCGCGACCTCGATCGGAGGCGGCCGGGACAAAGCAAGATCACCACGCCGCGTGACGAACCGGACCGCGCGGAAATTCTTTCCGGCCTGTTCGATGGCCAGACTCTCGGCACGCCGATCGCGATCATCGTGCGCAACACCGACGCGCGGCCGCAGAGCTACGAGAACTTCAAGGATACCTTCAGACCCTCGCACGCCGATTTCACCTACGAGGCCAAGTACGGCATCCGCAACTGGCAAGGTGGCGGGCGCGCTTCGGCGCGCGAGACGGTTGGCCGCGTCGCCGCGGGCGCGGTTGCCCGCAAGCTGCTGATGGCCCTGGCGCACACCGAGGTGATCGCCTGGGTGAAACAGATCTACACGCTGTCGGCGACGGTCGACCCTTCCAAGGTCCGGGTGGAAGATGTCGAAGCGAACATCGTCCGGTGCCCGGATGCGGCGACCGCCGACGCGATGATCGCACGCATCGACGCAGCACGCCGTGCCGGCGACTCCCTCGGTGGAATCGTCGAGTGCGTTTGCCGCAACGTACCGGCGGGCCTCGGCGAACCCGTATTCGACAAGCTGGAGGCGGAGCTCGCGCGCAGCGTCATGTCATTGCCTGCCTCCAAGGGATTCGAGATCGGCAGCGGCTTTGCGGGTTCCCAGCTCACCGGCATCGAGCACAACGATCCGTTCACTACTGATGCGAGCGGTCGTGTGCGCACGACGACAAACCGCTCCGGTGGAGTTCAAGGCGGCATCAGCAACGGTGAGGACATCGTCTTTCGTGTTGCGTTCAAACCGACGGCGACGATCAGTCAGGCACAAGATACGGTCGACCGCAGCGGTAACAAGGTCACTCTTGAAGCCAAGGGTCGCCATGATCCCTGCGTCTTGCCGCGTGCCGTGCCGATGGTCGAGGCGATGGCCTGCCTCGTTCTCGCCGATCACTTGCTGCGCCAGCGGGCGCAATGCGGAGCCTGATCACTCTCCTCCACTGTGGGTGATCTCGGAAGCGTTCCGCTAACGTGCCCTCCGACTCCGATCGAACGAACGCGCCGCAGATCTCTGGCTCGATTCTGCCCAACCTGAGCGACATCCTCGTCGCGTTCAGCATACTGACGCCGGTGTCCCAACGAAGCGTTGCGATCGGGGCGCCGGCATTCGGGCGAGCCGCCCCCCTGTTTCCAGTCGTCGGAGCGGCACTTGGGACGACTCTCGCGGCAATGGCTTGGATGATCTCCGGCTGGTTGCCGACGCCGCTGGCCGCTCTTGCTCTCGCAGTTCTCTGGGAGATCTGCACCTACGGTCAGCTGCGTCGGGCGGCGCAGATCACCTCGATAACTGCCGCCGCCGTTCTAGTCGGCAGAGTCGTTGGCATCTGGCTGCTCGACCAGCAGAGCCTAGCGCTTTGCTTTGCACCGCTTCTTGGATCCTGGGCGATCGTCGTCATGGCCGTTGGCACCCGCGACGCCTCCAGCCCGAGCCGCAAGCTTGCGCCAGCAGTTCTCTTCAACGAGTTCGCGCTCGCCAGCTTGCTGACTCTCGCGGCGGTCTTCTCGATTGCTGACGGACTGGGGATCCTGCTGGGTGTAGTTGCCGCGACCCTTACCGTCGGCCTAAGGCTCCTGCTTCACCGCGCGATCGGAGGCGTTTCGCTTGCCTGGCTGGTCCACACTGCGATGCTCATCGAGCTCGCCACAGTGTGGATCTTCGTCGCCTTGCAGCGCTTCGTCTAGGGCGTTCAAAAGTCGACTTTCGGCACTTGCTGGGCTTCCTTCGGAGCCTCGAAGTATTTCTCGGCATCGAAACCGAAGATCCGGGCGCTGATCAGCGTCGGGAAGCTCTTGACGTGCGTGTTGTACGTCTGCACGGCCTCGTTGTAGCGGCGGCGCTCGGTAGCGATGCGGTTCTCGGTTCCGGCGAGCTCATCGGAAAGGCGCGCAAACTGTTGGTTGGCTTTCAACTCCGGGTAGCGCTCGGCGATCGCCAACAGTCGCGACAGAGCGGAGCCCAGCTCGTTGGCGGCATCGATCTTGTCACCGCGACTGCCGGCAGCGATCAAGCGGGAACGAGCATCTGCCACCTGCGTGAAGATCTCGCGCTCGTGCGTCGCATAACCCTTGGTAACCTCGACCAGGTTCGGGATCAGGTCGTTGCGCCGTTGCAACTGGTTCTCGACTTGCGCCCATGCCGCTTCGAGACCTTCCTTGAGCGACACCATCGCGTTGTAACCACAACCGGAGAGGGCAACGACCAGAATCGCCAACAGCATGGCTGTGCTTTTTCTATTCATGCGCTCCATCAGGACCCCTTTCGCTCTGGTTCAGTCTCTACCATCGCCCACCCGCGCCGCCGCCACCAAATCGGCCGCCACCAAAACCGCCGAAGCCGCCGCCACCAAAACCGCCACCGCCCCCTCCGCCAAAACCGCCGAAGCCTCCATTGTGACCCTGCCAATGTCCCCACCGTCGTCTGCCACGAAGGCGCGGGTCGATCAAAATCGACCACCAGGGTCGGTTCGACAACCACAGCAGTATGAGCAACGCGATTGCAAGCAGCACGATGCCGCTGACGGGTTGCGGCGGCCCCCGCTCCATCGACGGCGCGTTCCCCGAAAGGGTAACACCTGCGTCCGCGGCAATCGCCTGCGCCAACTCCCATGTGCCGGCTCGAACCCCGGCCGTGTAGTCGCCGCGGCGGAAAGCCGGGATGATCAGACGATCGCGGATCTCGCCGACGCGGCCGTCGGGAAGCGGTCCTTCCACCCCGTAGCCCGTAAGGATAAACAGCTCGCGATCCTTCACGGCAGCCAGGAAGACGACACCGTTGTCTTTGCCCTGCTGCCCAGGGCGCCAACTCTCGGCTATCTTGATTGCATAGTCGAAAGCGGACAGCGGCTCGGTAGTGTTGACGACGACGACGGCAATCTCCGCACCGGTTTTCTGCTTGAGCTCACCGATCAATCGCTCGAGCTCGGACACGGTTTGCGGCTCGACGACGCCGGCGTAGTCCGAGACGAAGCCGCGCGCTATCGGGACCGTCGGCTCTGTCGATCCCGCCGCGCTTGCAGCGAGAAGGAGAAACTGTACGGCGATCACGCAGGCGTGGCGTGAACGGCCACGGGACCTGTACATCACTTCGAGGCGCTGCCCTGCGCCGAAGGCTTCGCAGGCAGGCGGTCGATCACGCGCACCAAGCGTTCGACATCGGCGAGATAATCGCCGAAAGCCGCATCCGGCCCCGACGCAAAGCTTTCCCCGGTCTTCGCCTTGGCCGCTTGACGGAGGCCGGCGAACGATTCACCGGCGAACGTCTCGAGCCGATCCAGCAGCAGGAGAGGCTCGGTCGGTGCGGAGCTCGCGTCCAGACGGAGGACGCTCCGCGCGATCACCAGAAACGACGCAACGGAGTCGAGGATGAGTGCTTCGACGTCGCGGCTTCGCCCTGCCGTCTCGGCATACTGGACGCGCAAACGCAGCAGCTTGCTGCGACCCTCCTGCTCCAGCTGCCGCCGTAAATCGGTCGTGTCGATTCGCAACTGTGCGAACACATCGCTCCCCGCCAGGACGCGGTGGCTCGAACGGATGTCTTCGAGCTCGATCGGAAATACGTCGCGCGCGTGCTCGAGGAAATCGAGATCGATCAGCAGCGGCGTCACCACCCCCAGGCGGTGCCAAGCTGGCAGCAAGCGCTGCATTCGCTTCAAATCCTCGACGGTCACCCGCTCGAGGACAACCGCAAAGTTCACATTCGATCGGCCTGGAATGAACGCTTCATTCGCGGCGCTGCCGTAGAGCGCAAGGCACACCAGGCGATCGCCGAACGCCTGCGGCACGTCGATCGAGACGCGATCAATCGCTTGCTGGAGGTGCGCCTGCGCCATCGGAACGATCATAAGAAAGCTGACGCGCGGTCGCAATCAATTGCGAACGTGCATCGCGTTCAGGCACATGCTAGCTCGAAGCGATGGGAACCACCTTGCAAAGTGCCAGCGATCGCTACGGTCAGCTGGTCACCCATCTGCACCTGCAAGCCGATCTCGCTGCCGCCCTCCACCTCCTGCAATGGGACCAGGAAACCTACATGCCCGCCGGAGTTGCCGGCAGCCGTGCGCGCCAGATCGGCACGCTCGCCGCGGCGCTGCATGAACGTCGAACATCACCTCGGTTCCTCGATCTCGTGGACGAGCTGGCTGGGCGTCAGACCGATCTCGAGTCCTGGCAAGCAGTCGACGTCCGCGAAACGAAGTGGCGCGCCGATCGCCAGCGCGCACTCGAGAGCGACCTCGTGCGAGAACGTTCTCAGTTGCACGCGGAAGCGCGCGGCCGGTGGGTCGAAGCCCGCGAGGCCGACGACTTCGAGCTGCTGCGCCCGTACCTCAAACGAATCGTCGAAATGGAGCAGCGCGTTGCCCGGTGCATCGATGCCAGCCGAGATCCTTACGAAGTCCTGCTCGAGAGCTACGAACCCGGCATGACAGTGAAGGCCCTTGAAGACTGCTTCGAGCGATTGCGAACCGACCTTCAAGGTCTCGTCGGCGCTCTGCCCGCCGCAGGTGAGGACGGCGCAACACCGACAGTGCTCCAGGGAGACTTTCCGCTAGACAGCCAGCGCAGCTTCAACACGCAGGTTGCGCGGGCGATCGGCTTCGACTTCAACAAGGGCCGGTTGGACGTTGCGGTCCACCCGTTCACGATGAGCATCGGAGACGATGTCCGGCTGACGACGCGATACGACCAAACCGATCTGCGCTATTCGTTGTACTCGACGATCCACGAAGCCGGGCACGGTCTCTACGAGCAGGGTCTGGATCCCGAGGCACATGGCTTGCCGCGAGGAACAGCCTGCTCCCTCGGGGTGCACGAATCACAGTCACGGCTGTGGGAGAATCTTGTAGGCCGCTCGACAGGCTTTTGGGAATATTTTCTGCCGCTGGCGAAGACGACCTTCGCGCCGTTGCAAGCGGCTTCATTGAAAGCCGTGGTACATGCCGCCAATGAGACCCGGCGCTCGTTCATTCGAACCGAAGCGGACGAGCTCACCTACAATCTCCACATCATTCTGCGGTTCGATCTGGAGCGGGCCTTGATTGCCGGTCAGCTTGCAGTCGCCGACCTGCCTGAGGCATGGGCCGCGCACATGCGGCAGCACCTCGGCATTGTGCCGCCCTCCAATCGCGACGGCGTACTGCAGGACGTCCACTGGGCGAGCGGAGCGATCGGATACTTTCCGACCTATACCCTTGGGAATGTTTATGCCGCCGAGCTGGCGACCGCAGCCGAACACGACATCGGGTCATTCCACGATCTCATGGTGCGCGGCGAATTCATCGAGTTGCTGCGGTGGCTCCGCACGCATGTGCACCGCTTGGGTCAGACGTACCGCGGTCACGCGCTGGTTGCCGCGGCCCTGGGCCGTGAACCCGGACCTCACGCGCTTGTCGATCACCTGGAACGCAAGAATCGGATGATGAAGGAACTGTGAAGGCTGGCGCCGCTTACGGGCAATCCGAAAGACCGGGGTCGTTCTTGTTGGCGCGTTTGAAGCTCCAACGACATGTGCCGATGTCGCCCCCCTGATCGCGGAATATCGACGATCCCTTGAGACGAGCACCGCTGGTTGTCTCGCTCGCCTTCAGATGCACAGCCTCGCTGTGGTCATTCAAGGATGGGGTCGTGTGACATTCGAGCATGATCCCCTGGAGACGCGACGATATCCCCGACTGCTGGACCGCCTGGCCCGAGTAGTCGGTCGGCCCCTCGCCTCCTTCGAGGTGAGCAGCAAAGGAACTGGCGGAGTGACTGATGAAGAGGCTGCTGGTGCTGCGCGGAATTCGAAAGAGTGTACCGTCAAACGCGGTGCAGCTGATCGAACCCGTCCATTCACCAGTGAGGTTGATCGCCACAGCAAGGGCGGGCGCGAGTAGGAACGTTGCGAAGGCAACAACCGCGACCGCCGTATCTGACCGACTCTTCATTCGCCCTTGGTTTACGCGTACCCCAGTTTTTCCTTGTTTTCAAGATTATCCTTGACGAAGGGGTTCGAAACGTCGTTTCCTGCTTGACCGCCCCCGCGGCGGTGCGAGACAGTGAAGCGGCGACACTATTGTCTTTGGCGGAGGAACGGGGAGCGGCCGTGCTCACGAGCGTAAACATTGGGCGACTTTCACCGGTGCATGCGGTGCTGGTCGCCTGCGCGCTGGCTGCAGCCGCGCCCGGCGTCCATGCCAGCTGTAATCAGATCCCCGGGACCGTCAACACGTTTCGTGGCGCTGTTGGCAGCCTCAACCGTCCATTCGCCCGGCCTGGGGACGCGATCGACGTACGCTTGAGCCCGACGTGCGAACCGGCACGCTCCTTCGGTCCGACAGCCGCCGACAACATCGTCACCGTCGTCTTCAAACCCGCATCGGGCGTTCGCTCGATCGTTATCATCGCCGAGGACTGTGTCGCGGTCGGCGAGCAATTGACCGGATGCAGCGTCCTTCCCGACGTCGGCTCGACGCGGTGCATTGCGGCCGTGGACGGCACCGAGCTCACGAACCTGGAAGTCGTCGAGGTCGACGGCAGCCCACGGCTGCGCTTTCGTTTCCCCGATACCGACGTCGATCTCAGCAGCGCCGATGACGACCGAACCCTCGCCGGTCCCGCGACGATTGCCGTGACTGCTGCGGACGCGCCTCTGCCGTGCTTCCTCGCCCATGAGTCGTGCGACGACCAGCCGAATGTTACGGCTTGCGTTGACGATTTTCGCGCCGTCAATGGCAGCTGCGACACCACTCGGGCGAGCGACTTTGGCGGCTTCACGGCGCTGCCGCCGCCCAACCGCTACGCCGACCTGTGCATCGCGCCGATGTTCCCCGGGCCGTGCACGGGAACGGCGAGCGAGGTGCGGTTCGCCATCGATACGGCGGGGAACATTCTCGCGCCGGTGGACTGGCAGGGGGTGCTGGTGCCGGGGAGCATTCCGGTGCCGCGGCTTCTCCGGGCTGGGTCGAGCGTCGACGCGCTCACGCTCGCGACAGGGCCGCTGCGCATACCGGGGCAGCCGTTCGTGACGTCGCGGACGCCGCACGGGGCCATCCTGCCGCCGATCTTCCTGCCGCAGATCGATCCTTCGGCGCAGAACGAGCTGACGCTGTTCGGGTCGGCCGACGCGCCGCTGACGGTGCTGCGGTTGTCGCGGAAAAGCCCAGCGTTTCTGCAGTGCGTCGGGGGTACCGAGGACGGTCGGCCGTGTACGGAGGTGGCGCAGTGCCCCGGAGCCGGTGCGGTGTGTGCGCAGGCCCGGTGCGGGGGCGATCCGATGAACCCGCAGTGTGACGAGGACGAGGATTGCCCAGGGAGCGAGTGCGGGCCTGCCCTGTTCGACTTCCGCGACCGCCTGGTGAACGGCGTCGGACCGGTGGTGGTGCCGCGCTTCATCGTCAGCGGAACGGGGGTGTGCGAGGACGGCGCGGACGAGGGCAACATGTGCAGCCTGCCCTCCGCCTGTGCGGGCGGGGCTGACTGCGTCGACTACCGCCTGATCGCCGACACGCCGGTGCCGCTGGAAGGTCTTGCCGGGACCGAGGACGTGTTCACCTTCTCCGTGAGCGAGCCGATC
>Ga0187892_10008156_pt1 | contig 14486 bp, 12 predicted proteins | sample MA1701073metaG_FD_139345 | JGI IMG/M metagenome (GOLD analysis project Ga0187892, IMG submission 139345) | Bio-ooze microbial communities from a basaltic lava cave in the Kipuka Kanohina Cave System on the Island of Hawaii, USA - MA170107-3 metaG ... | reverse complement strand
TACGTCCGAGGGGGATTTGGTGATTTCCTCGGAGGATGCGGAGCGCGTACGGGTGGTGCGCATGCTCACCCAAGAGCTCGAGGTGAACTTGCCCGGTGTGGAGGTAATTCTCCACATGCGCGATACGATGGTGGCGATGCAGCGGCAGTTCTCCGAGGTTCTGGAGAATATCGTCGAGGAGCTGCGGCGCAAAGGCGTGTCGCGATGAGTCGGGGAATCAAGAAACCGGTTCCACCCGCGGAGCCCGTCGAGACCAAGGCGAGCGAGTCGGCCGACATTTCCGCCGAAGATCTCAAAACGGCGGGTACCGAGGAGGAGGTCGTGTCAGCGGAGCCGCCGGAGACGGATGAGGAGACGCCCATTGAGCCGGAAGCGATCTCCGTCGAGAGCGACGTGCCGGTGGCCGAATCGAGCGCCGTCGCGCCTTACGATCCGTTGCAGCGCTACCTGGCGGAGATCCGCAAGTACGGGATCTTGTCGCGCGCCGAGGAGCACGACCTTGCGGTGCGGTACCAGGAGACCAAGGACATCGAGGCGGCTTATCAGTTGGTGACCGCCAACCTGCGGCTCGTCGTGATGATCGCGCGCGAGTATCAACGCGCGTTTCGCAATCTGCTCGACCTCATTCAAGAAGGGAACATCGGCCTCATGGAGGCCGTGAAAAACTTCGACCCGTATCGCGGGGTGCGCTTTCCGTCGTACGCCGTGTGGTGGATTCGCGCCTACATCATTCGCTACGTGATGAACAATTGGCGGATGGTCAAGATCGGTACGACGCAGGCTCAACGCAAGCTGTTCTTCAACCTGCAGAAGGAGAAGGACCGCCTTGAAGCGTTGGGCTTCAGCCCTCAGCCGCAGCTGCTCGCCCAGCGGCTCGACGTCAAGGAGTCTGAAGTCATTGAAATGGATCAGCGGCTCAGTGGCCGTGACCTGTCCGTCGATGCCAGCATCGGCGACAACGAAGACGCGACCATGCTGGACTTCCTTCCAAGTGCGAGCCCGACCGCCGAGGAGCAGGTTGCGACGGCGGAAACACGTGAACTGATTTCCGAGAAGATGAAGCGCTTCGGCGAAACTCTAACCGGCAAGGATCGCGTCATCTTTGACGAGCGGCTGCTGGCCGAAGAGCCGCGCACGCTGCAGGAGATTGGCGAAAAGTTCGGCATTAGCCGTGAGCGGGTGCGTCAGATTGAAGAGCGCCTCAAGAAGAAGCTCAAGGCCTATTTGCTCACCGAAGTCCAAGACCTCGACGAAGCTGTCATCGACATCATCCGGTAAAGGCCGTCGCGCGCCGCGCTGCGGCGAGCGCTCCGAGAGACGCTTCCTGCGATCGATCGCAGGAAGCGACCGCCTTGCGGCACCACAGACCGGGTTATATAAGTCCCGCAACTTCGAGTGGACTGGAGCACCGGATGGCGGAGATTCACGGGGGCCGGCTAGTAGCCAAGGCCCTCAGAGCGGAAGAGGTCCCGTACATCTTCACACTGTGCGGCGGGCATGTGATGCCCATTTACGACGGATGCTTGGACGAAGGCATTCGGGTCATCGACGTCCGCCATGAACAGACCGCGGCACATGCAGCCGATGGGTGGGCCCGGGTCACCGGCCGACCGGGCGTGGCGGTGGTGACCGCAGGACCGGGGCTGACCGATGCCGTGACTGGTGTGGCGAGTGCGCACCGCGCCAACATTCCGATGATCATCATTGGTGGGCAAGGGCCCCGCCCGTTCGCCGACATGGGTTCCCTCCAGGACATGAATCATGTCGAGTTGATGCGTCCGATCACCAAATGGGCGGTGTCGGTACCAGAGGGGCGGCGCTTGGCAGAATACGTGAGCATGGCATTCCGCATCGCCACAACGGGTCTTCCCGGGCCCGTCTTCCTCGAAATGCCGATCGACCAACTGTTCAATACGTACGACGAAGGACGGATCACGCTGCCGACGAAGTATCGCACCACGGCTGGTAGCGCCGGCGATCCGCGCTACATCGACGAAGCGTACGCGCTGCTGAGCAAGGCGCAGCGTCCCGTCGCGCTCGTCGGCAGCCAACTGCGCTGGTCCCGGCGTCGCGAAGCCTATCCGCGGTTCGTCGAAACGTTCGGCATGCCGATCTACGTGAACGGCCTCGGTCGAGGGTCGTTGCCGCCGGACAATCCGCACTTCTTTTCGCAGACTCGGAAGGACGCCTTGCGCCAGGCCGACGTCGTCCTGATCTTCGGTACGCCGCTCGATTTCCGGCTGGGGTACGGACGCGAATCGCATTTCAATCCAGCGGCCGCGATCATCCAGGTGGACCTCGATGGCGGCGAAATCGGCCGCAATCGTCCTATCGATGTGGGCATTGTCGGTGACACCGGCCTGGTCATGGAGCAGCTCGCCGACACGGCGAAGAGTGCGAAGTACGACAAGACGATGATCAAGCCATGGCTCGGCGGTATGCGGGAGCGCGAGGAGCAGAAGTGGGAACGCTTGCGAGCGGAGATGCAGTCCGACACCGTTCCCATCAATCCGCTGCGGGCCTGTAAAGAAATCGCCGACGCGCTCGGCCGCGATGCCATTGCCATCGGCGACGGTGGCGACTTCGTCGCCACCGCCGCGTCCGTTCTCCGCATTCATGAGCAGGGGCACTGGCTCGATCCGGGCCCGTTGGGAACTCTCGGAGTGGGGCCGGGATATGCCATGGCGGCGAAACTCGCCAAGCCAAACAACCCCGTCGTGATCGTCTACGGCGACGGCTCCTTCGGGCTCCACGGTCTCGAATTCGAGGCAATGGTGCGCCAGAAGATCAACGTCGTCGGTGTCATTGGCAATGATGCTGGGTGGACGCAGATCCGGCGCGGCCAAGTGCAACTGTACGGCGAGGAGCGCGCCGTGGCGACGGGGTTGAGCTTCACCCGCTTCGATCGAGTCATCGAAGCACTCGGGGGCCACGGCGAGTTTGTCGAGCGTCCTGAGCAGATCCGGCCCGCTATGGAACGGGCGCTGAGCGCCGGGAAGCCCGCGCTGGTCAACGTCAAGATAGGTGGCAGCGAGTTTCGGAAGGATGCGATCTCCATCTGACTCTTCCATGCATGATCGTAGCGCCGCTGCCCTGGTCATCGGCAACGAAATCCTCTCCGGGAAAGTCGTCGACACCAATGCGGCGTTCCTCGCCCAGGAGCTCAGAGCGCTCGGCGTCACCCTGCGACGCATCCTGGTCATTCCGGACGAGGTCGACGTGATCGCGGAGGCCATTCGCGCCTCCCACCCAGCGTACGACTTGCTCTTCACCTCCGGCGGCGTTGGACCCACGCATGACGATGTCACCATCGCGGGCATCGCACGCGGCCTCGGCTGCGGCGTGGTACGTCACCCGATCTTGGAACAGAAGATCCGGGAATTCTCCGGGGACAAGCTGAACGAGGCGCGGCTGAAGATGGCTGAAGTGCCCGAAGGGGCGGAGCTGATCTTTGCGGGCGACCTGAACTTTCCCACCATCCAGATCCGCAACATCGTCATCCTGCCCGGCATTCCGGAGATTTTCCGCGCGAAGTTCCACGCCATGAAGACGCGTTTCGCGTCGGATCCGTATTTCATGCGTGTGATCTATACGCGCGCGCAGGAAAGCACGATTGCGGAGTTCCTGAACGCGACGCTGGCCGCGTTCCCCGAGTTGCAACTCGGCTCCTATCCGAAACTGGGTGATCCCGAGTATCGAGTGCGCGTGACACTGGAATCGAAGAATCCACAGTACCTCAATCGGGCGTTTGAGCACTTGCTAGCGCACCTGCCGTCGGACACGATCGTGCGAACGGAGTGAGGGGCGGAAGAAAAAGGAGGAGGTATGGCGCGGAGGGTGGCAATGGTGATGGTGGGTATCTGTCTCTGGGGACAAGTGGCGAGCGCGGCTGACGACTTTGCTCGCGACGCCGGCTGGGGGTCTCTGGCGGTATTGTGCAACATCCTCTACATGCCGGCCAAGCTGGTATACGCCGCGATCGGCGGCTTTACCGGAGGCCTGGCCTATTTGGTGACCGTCGGGAATGAAGACGCCGCCAAGGGCGTATGGCAGCCGTCGCTGGGCGGGACCTACGTGATTACCCCGGGCATGCTGCAGGGCGAGCAGCCGGTGCTGTTCAGCGGCGCTAGCTACGCCAAAGACTGACGGCCCGCAGCCGAGTGCGGGTCACCCCGTGCGCACCCATACGGCTCGCTTCCTGGCTGGTGTTGCGGAGCCCGGACGGGTTCCGGGACCATCGCAACCGGAGATTGCCTTTGCCGGCCGCTCGAACGTCGGGAAGTCTTCTTTGCTCAACCGGCTGGTTGGGCAGCGCGGCTTGGCCCGCGTCAGCAAGACTCCGGGGCGCACGCAGCAAATCAACTTCTTTCTGATCGAGGAGCGACTCGTGTTCGTCGACTTACCGGGATACGGTTTCGCGCGCGTCCCGGCCGCAGTGCGCGCCCGCTGGAGGACTCTCGTCGAGAGTTATCTCGAACGGCGCGCCGTGCTGCGGGGCGTGGCCGTTTTGGTCGACCTCCGGCGCGGCATCGAGGACGATGATGCGCAGCTGATCGACTACCTCACGGCGCGCCGCATCCCGATAGTGCTGGTCGCAACCAAGGCCGACAAGTTGCGCCGGGGAGCGCGCCTCCAGGCAGTGCGCGACCTCACCGCTGCACTCCCTGCCGATACGTTGCTCATTGTGTCGTCCGCAGTTGCGGGTGAAGGCATCGCGCAGCTCTGGGAGGCGATCATGAATCTGGTGCAGACCAGCCGGCCACCTGGACGAAACGATCCTCTTGCTCGATCCATGCGGTGAGCCGGCCACCGTAAACACAGCCCGTGTCGAGGCCGCGGACCCGCGGGCCGTTGACGAGGCCACGGCGTGCCCAATGGCCAAAGACGACAATGCGGTCGCCGTCATACCAGTCGTCCCACGGGCGGTACGGCGGCGGTGGCGGTGGCTCGTCGCGCGAGGGTCGATGTCCCGCCGCATCGCAGTATCGCACTTGCGTCGCGAACTCGATGCGCGCGTCACGTGCACCGGATACATGGCGCGGCACCGCTGTGTTCAGCGTCGTTGAGAGCACGTCGAGGGCCGCCCAGTCGGGGTGGAGTCCCGCGTGGACGAGTACCAGGTCATCGTCTACGTGGAGGACGGGTTGCCGTGCCAACCAGTCGAGCTGTCGCGGGCAATCCGGGGCTTGCAAGACCGCTTCCAACGCCGGCGGAAGTGCGCCGCGTCGCGGCGATGCCCCGAGCTCGAGGAGGGCGAGATCGTGGTTGCCGAGAACGCTCGTGGCACCGATGTCGCGCATGCGGCGCAGCACGCCGAGTGAGTTGGGTCCACGGTTGACCAGATCGCCGACACAAAAGACCTGATCGGAATCGCGGACGCCGATCCGCGCTAGCAACGCGTCGAGCTGCGCGAGGCAACCCTGAATGTCACCGATGAAGATGCGCCGCACGTACGACCTCGCGGGCGATGCTGCCTGGGCGCGCCGCGCCTCGCAAGCACCAGCCGCCGAGCCTCGGTTGTTCTGCTGCGGAGCCTCATGCTAGAGACGAGAGATGGCACGGTTTTGGGTCGGGACGTCCGGCTATAACTATAAAGAATGGAAGGGCGCGTTCTACCCTCCGGAGCTCCCGGATCAAGAGATGTTGCGGTACTACGCAGGGCGCTTCGCTGCGGTGGAGATCAACTACACCTTTTATCGCATGCCGAATGTGCGCACCCTGCAAGGGTGGGCCAAGGAGACGCCCGAGACCTTTACTTTCTCCCTCAAGGCGCCACGACGAATTACGCACGACCTCCGGCTACGCGACGCCGGTGACCCGCTCACCTACTTCTGCGATACCGCGAAGGCCCTGAAGACCAAGTTGGGGGCGTTGCTGTTCCAGCTTCCCCCGTTTCTGAAGAAGGACGTCGCGCGGCTCGAAGACTTTCTCCACCAGCTCCCGCCGGGCTTCCGCCCGGCGTTCGAGTTTCGTAATGCGAGCTGGTTTGCGGACGACGTTTATGAGTGTCTGCGGCGCTTCGATGTGGCGCTGTGCATCGCCGAGCACGAGGAGCGCGAGGCGCCATTCGAACAGACCGCGAGCTTCGGCTACTTCCGACTGCGGCGTCCCGACTACAGCGACGCCGATTTGGCTGCCTGGGCGGAGCGACTCGAGCAAGCCGCACGCCAGTGGGAAGAAATCTTCGTGTACTTCAAGCACGAAGCTGCCGGAAAGGGGCCAGCTCTGGCGGCCAAGCTGCACGGGCTTCTGCATCCCGACTCGACGGCTGCCGCTGCGGGGCAGTCGTAATCGGCGGTTACCGGCCGTGGTCGTGACGGCCATGCTGCCGCATCGGCCGCGCTGGGCCGCCGCTGGCGTCGCAGGCGCGGTGCTGACACTCGCGGCCTGCGCGCTCCATCGCTACGACATTCAGGCGCCCACCCTCTCGTGCGACCAGGCCAACCGCTTTGCCTACCAGACGCTCGAGCTGATGGAGTTCCATCCCACCCAGTTTGATCTCGCTGCGCCCGGGCGGGACGGCGAGCTGCGTGCACGTCGCGCGCGCGGCGACGAAACCTTGGACGTCATCGTCCACATCGAGTGCGCCGGCGCTGGTGCCAGCTTCACGCCGCGTACGCAGGGCTGGTTCGGTGGAGGCGCCGAGTTCGAACGCGCCTTCTCCATGACGTTCACCGCAGTCGCCAGCGGTGAGAAACGCGACCGCAGCGAGGGCGGCCTCGTCGTACGACTCCAACCCATACCTGGACTGGCGGCGAAACTCGATTTCAACGTCGATCTTGCCGACGCTGATGTGTTGCCGGTGCGGGTGAGCATCGACAACCGCACCGGCCGTCCCTATGTGTTCAGCGCGAGTGACTTCGTGTTGATCGGCAACGATGGGAGTCGCGTGCCGCCGTTGCCGATCGACGAGGTGGTAGCACTCGTCGGTGCGCGTGGCGCCAGTGGCATGGCAGTGGAACGACTCCGGGCGCAGTGGCTCGACGCCGATTCCGTGGAGGCACATCAGCAGATCTCTGGCTTTCTGTTCTATCCACTCGGGACCTACGAACGGGGCCGTGCCGTCCTGCAGGATCGCGATAGCGAGGAAACGGAAGGCGTTGCGGTCGAGTTTCAGTGAGGCGAGTCGCCGCGCGCTCGTGCGATGCGCCGGGCGCGCGCTGCGACCACGCGCTCAAACGCTGCAGCGAGGTCGCGATTGGCGAGCGCCGGCAAGTCGACGGTCGGCTGCGCATCGATCAAAGGATCGGCCGAGGCTGGCGGGGCGGCTGGGGTGTCGTCGAACGAGCCCGAGACGAAGTAGATGTCGCGCACCAACGCGGCCCCGAGACGCGCGTTGAGACGCGTGCGGATCTCTTCTTTCATGAACTGCAGCTCTTGCATCCACGCGTGTGTTGCCACCTGCACGAAGAGGATGCCATTACGCACGCGCGCCGGTCGCGCCCGGCGCGCGATGGTGTCGCCCACCTCGTCGTTCCAGAACGTCCACAGTCGATACGTGCGCAGCTCCTGATCCGGATCGACACGCTGCAACACGGCGCTGAGGACTTCGGCAGCGGGTGTAAATGGGAGAAGCCTGCGCGCCATGCACACAGAATACCGAGCCGCGGTGGGCAGGAGAAGCACCGTGCCCACGCGGGTCGACTTTCGCCGAACATTCGCTACAATAAATGGGCGGTGCGGTAGTGAAAAATTTCTTGACCGCCCCTATATATTGCGGTATGGGAGCCCACACTACACAAAATAAAGGGGGAGGGGAGATGAGAGAGCCGGCGCGGCGGCGGAAGGATGAGGGGCAGGCAGCACGGTCGGAAGCGGCGGTTCAGGGGGCAGGTCTGGGGTTGAGCATCCCCCGCTATTTCACCACACCCGACATCGATCCGTTCGATGCCGTGGAATGGGAACGGCGCAGCGCCGTCATCCACGGGGAAAATGGTGAGGTCGTCTTCGAGCAACACAACGTCGAGATTCCGAAAGCCTGGTCACAGCTCGCGACCAGCGTCGTCGTCTCGAAGTACTTCCGGGGGCCACTGAATAGCGCGGAGCGCGAAACCAGTGTGCGCCAACTCATCAGTCGTGTAGTGCGCACGATTCGCATGTGGGGGGAACGCCAAGGATATTTCGCCGCACCCACCCATGCGGACACTTTTGCGGCCGAGCTGACGCACTTGCTCGTCGAGCAGAAGGCGGCGTTCAACAGCCCGGTATGGTTCAACGTCGGGATCGAGCCGCAGCCACAGTGCTCGGCGTGTTTCATCCTGTCGGTCGACGACACGATGGAATCCATCCTCGGTTGGTACCGCAACGAGGGCATCATCTTCAAAGGCGGATCGGGGTCGGGCGTCAATCTGTCGCGGATTCGATCGGCGAAGGAGAAGCTCGCGGGCGGCGGGACGGCGTCGGGTCCCGTGTCGTTCATGAAGGCGGCCGACGCGTCGGCGGGAGTCATCAAGTCGGGCGGCAAAACACGCCGCGCCGCCAAGATGGTGATTCTCAATGCCGATCATCCCGATATCGTCGAGTTCATCCGCTGTAAGGAGGAAGAAGAAAAGAAGGCCTGGGCGCTGATCGACGCCGGCTATGACGGCTCCTTGGATGGCCCTGCCTACGGATCGGTATTCTTTCAGAACGCCAACAACTCGGTGCGTGTGACCGACGACTTCATGCGTGCCATCGAACGCGACGGCGACTGGCAGTCGAGCTTCGTCCTGAGCGGTCAAGTGTCCGAGACCTTCAAGGCACGCGACCTGTTCCGCCGCATCGCGGAAGCGACCCATGTGTGCGGCGATCCGGGGATGCAGTTTGATACCACCATCAATGCCTGGCACACCTGCCCCAACAGCGGACGCATCAACGCGTCGAATCCGTGCTCCGAGTACATGCACCTGGACAACTCGGCGTGCAATCTGGCGTCGTTGAACCTCATGAAGTTTGCCGGTGAAAATGGCGAGTTCGACTGCGAGGCCTTCCGTCACGCGGTCGACATACTGATCACCGCGCAGGACATCATCGTCGACAACTCCAGCTACCCGACCGCCGAGATTGGCGTCAACGCGCGCGCGTATCGCGAGCTGGGGCTCGGCTATGCCAACCTCGGTGCGCTGCTGATGTCGCTCGGTATGCCGTACGATTCAGAAGGCGGCCGGCAGTACGCCGGCGCGATCACCGCGCTCATGTGCGGCGAAGCGTACGCACAATCGGCGCGCCTGGCGCAGGCGATGGGGCCGTTTGCCGGATTCGTCAACAACCGTGAGCCCACGTTGGGCGTCGTCGACCAACACCGCACCCACGCGCACCGGCTGGACGCGACGTATGTTCCCCTCGATTTGTTAACCGCCGCCCGCAACGTGTGGGATGAGGCGCATACGCTGAGCACGCAACACGGTGTCCGGAACTCACAGGTTACCGTGCTCGCCCCCACCGGGACGATCGCCTTCATGATGGACTGCGACACCACTGGCGTCGAACCGGACATCGCCCTGGTGAAGTACAAGAAGCTCGTGGGCGGCGGCATGCTCAAGATCGTCAACACGACAGTGCCGCGTGCTCTCCGACGTCTGGGTTATGAATCGAAGCAGGTGCAGTCGATTGTCGAGTACATCGACGAGCACGACACCATCGAAGGGGCGCCGGAGCTGCGTGACGAACATCTGTCCGTGTTCGACTGCGCCTTCAAGGCAGCCAATGGCACGCGGGCGATCCATCACATGGGACACCTGCGAATGATGGGTGCCGTCCAGCCGTTCATCTCCGGTGCCATCTCGAAAACCATCAACATGCCCAACGCCGCTACGATCGAGGACATCATGGAGGCCTACGTCGAGGCCTGGCGTCTGGGTGTGAAAGCCGTGGCGATCTACCGCGACGGGTGTAAGCGCACCCAGCCCCTCAACACGGTGCAGAGAGACAAGAAGCCGGTGGCCGAGTTTCAACCCGTCCGGCGGCGGCTACCGCAGGATTGCCATTCGCTTCGACACAAGTTCGATATCGCGGGCCATGAAGGGTACATCCACGTCGGGATGTATGAGGATGGGGTTCCTGGCGAGATCTTCATCAAGATCGCCAAAGAGGGAAGTACTGTGGCCGGTCTGATGGACACGGTCGGCATCCTCGTGTCCATGGCGTTGCAATACGGCGTGCCGCTCGACGTCTTGGTGAACAAGTTCAGTCACGTACGCTTCGAGCCGTCGGGTTTTACCAAGAACCCCGAGATCCCAATCGCCAAGTCGTTAATCGATTACGTCTTCCGCTTCCTCGGCACGCGGTTCCTGAGCGCCGAGCAACGCTCCGATATGGGCCTTGGTGGAAGCGAAGCAATGTTGACCGAAGCGAAGGTGCAGGGCGGTGAGGCGGTGACGTCGTCCAAGACCGCCGTCGGTGCGCTGGGCTTTAGCCCGCAGTCGGATGCACCCAGTTGCTCCGACTGCGGATCGATCATGGTGCGCAACGGTAGCTGCTACAAATGCCTCAACTGCGGTGCGACTAGCGGCTGCTCGTAAGTGTTGTCGGTTGTGGACCAAGGGGAGGCGTGGATGTGGTGTGGGGCTGAGGAGGCCTCCTCGATGGTTGGTGGTGGCGGCCGAGGGTGACTCGGGCGGGGCGCCCTACTCAGGGCGCCCCGCGTGGGTGCCTTCAGCGCCGTTTGCCGTGAGACGCTGAAAGAGGGTCTGCTTCAGGTGCTCGATCAAAGCGGCCGGCTCGTTTGATGAGGGGTCGCTCATGAATTGTTGGATTAAGATCCCGCCGAGAGCGGCCATAATGAGGCCGGCCTCACGTGACGCGTCGACATCAGAGCAAAACACGCCGCGTCGGCGCCCACTATCGATGATGTCTGCCAACGAGTTCCTGAAGCTCCGATAGAGTTCCAATACTCGGCTCAGACCCTCATCCGGGCTCTGCTCCACTCGCAACGTCAGGCTCAGGAAGAACCGCACCGAATAGACGTTGGTGTGGATGAAGTCGTAAAACTGGTCGATGAGACGCTCGACTTGCTCGCGTTCGCCCAGGCCCGTGAGCTCGTTGACGTTGATGAAGTATGGCTCGAGGGTACGACGCAGCGCGCTGCGATAGAGCTCATCCTTCGAATCGAAATGCCAGAAAATCAGTGCCTTACTGACCTTCGCTTCACGTGCCACCTGTGACAGGGAAGTACTGTCGTAACCCTGCTTTGCGAATAAATCAGTGGCGGTAGCGAGGATCTTCTCGCGCGCTTCCTGAATCTCGAGCTGCCCCTCGTCCGGCATCAGCGCACTCGCCCATCGAAGCTACGGGAATACATGGCCATGTGTCAACGCCGATTTTGCCACCGTGAGGTGCGGGTTACGCTGAAAACCTGAGGTGGCCGGCGCAAGCTCGACCGAACGGCGTCGGTTCCGCGGAGATCAGGTCGCTCAACGGCCCTGTATATCGGCTCGGAGGCTCGGCGCTGAATCCAGCGAGGATCCGTTCTGCGTAGCATGTAGTGTCGGCGGGTGACTCTGCCCGCTCGAGTGTGGTACAGCCAACAAAAGGCCGATGACTCGCCTGCACTTACGCGTCAGCTGGCTCAGCGCCGTTGTGGCGGTTGGGTTCGCCTTGGCGGCCCCGGCACCGCGATCAGGCCTCTTCTCTCATCGCCACGCCTGGGGCGAGCGGGCGCACATCCACCCCCACGAGCATGGGTCGGCGCCCTCCGAGCTTGCTGATGCGCATCATCAGCATCATCACGATCCTGTCGGGTCGGACGAAGATCACCACCACGTCGACGCGGGCATCGACGACCATCATCGTCACGGGGACGGCGAGGTTGGCGCTGAGGAGCATTACCATCATCATGGCGTCCACGAACACGCCGCGCATACGCCTGCGGCTCCCTCTACCGGAACGCCCCGCCATACTGATCGCACGGGTGTCGTCATCGTCGCCGGCGACACCGCTTCGTGGCACTGGCACACACAAAATCCGTTCGGTCGAGCGGACGTCGTTCGGGGCAGCGCCTTTGAGTGCATCCGGCATTACGAAGGCGTACTGGCCGTCGCGCCCGCAGATACAAGCGACGATATCCTTCCCTTCCAGCAGGCGCGTGCTCCTCCTGCGCGTCCTGCCCTCTCAGAAACCACCTGAACCTCATTTGATGCGCACGGCGTGACCGCTGCCCGCGGTTGCGTCCGGGGCCTCTTGTCGCCCACGCCGTGTCGGGAAGGGGGAGGATCGTGCACGCGTGCAGAGGTGTACTCGGCCTGGTTGCAACGGCGTTGATGTGCGTGCCGGGCCTCCAGGCCCAAGAGGTGACCAGACAACAGATAGCGCCACTCGAAGTGGGGCAGAATGACGAGAAGACAGAAGCAGTGATTGGGGAGCCATCGAAGACCCGTCTCGAGGAAGTCGTGGTGGAAGCGGAAAAACCACTTTCATCGGCCTCATCCGATGAGATCCGGGCGCAGGACTACGACTTGCGGCCGCATTCCACGTTGCTCGAGATCCTGAACAACACACCCGGACTGGTGGTCGCGCAACACCAAGGTGGTGGGAAAGCGCCGCAGTATTTCATCCGCGGCTTCGATTCGGACCACGGGACGGACTTCGGCCTGTTTTTCGACGGGTTCCCGGTGAATCTGCCGACGAACGCCCATGGACAGGGATACGCAGACGTCAACTTCGTGATTCCGGAAACCATCGACCGCTTGCAGCTCTACAAGGGACCGTACTTCGCCCAGTACGGCGACTTCTCCAATGCTGGGGCGCTCAACTTCGTGACCAAGGATGAGTTTCCGGAAAGCTTCGCGTACGCGTCCGGTGGCTATTTCAGCACACAGCGTTACGTGCTCGGTGGATCGGTGCCTATGGACTGGGCCAAGAACATAGTGGCGGCTCAGGTCTATTACACCAACGGGCCGTTCGAGAATCCGCAACACTACCTCACGTATACTGGCTACGGAAAATTCACCTTCAACGCGACACCCGAATCCCGGCTCAGCATCGCTACCGCACTATATGCCGCCGATTGGGACGGATCGGGGCAAATACCCGAACGAGCCGTCGCTGACGGCTTCATCTACACCAATCCGGTTGAGCTGGTGGGGGATGCCGGGACGACACCATTCAACCAATTCAGCGCCATCGATCCGAGCGAGGGCGGCCAGACCGATCGGGAGATTGTACAGATCAACTACACATACACCCCGACCGCCGTCGACACCTGGACGGTTCAGGCGTACGGCAGTCATTACGCCCTCGACCTGTTCTCCGACTTCACGTTCTTTCAGGACAGTGGTTTGCGATTCTTCGGCAACGGGACGTCGATTGTCGACAACGGCGGGGTGCTGACCACCTGCCCGGGAACGACCAACGACTACTCGTGCTACGTTCCGGGTGACGGCATCGAGCAGAAGGAGGATCGCTGGATCTGGGGCGGGCTGGCCTCATACGGGCGTTACTGGACGGCGTACGACATCCCCATCCAGAGCGAGGTCGCCCTGCAGACGCGCAGCGACTACATCAGCAATTTGGGGCTCTTCCGCCAGGTACAACGCGATCGATTCTTCGACGTCAATCTCGTCAATGTCCAAGAAACCTCCATCAGCGGTTACACCAGTCACCAGGTCTTCTTTGCGGACTGGGTGCGTCTCGAGCTCGGCTTGCGTGGAGATCTCTACTACTTCGACGTCAATAACCGCTTGCCCGATCAACCGACCGATCCGAACTTCTCGTCTGTCGTCATCAACGGCAACAGTAGCAGCGATGGGATCGCCAGCCCCAAAGCCAACCTGGTCTTGACGCCGCTGCCGCAGACCGACCTCTACTTCAACTTTGGCACCGGCTTTCACTCGAACGACGCACGCGGTGTCATTCTGACGAAGACCAACCCCGGTCTGTCGGGCGGAACGATCACTCCGCTCGTCCGCTCCATCGGGGGCGAGATCGGGGCGCGCACCCGACAGTTTGATTCTTTGGATGTTGCCTCGTCGCTATGGCTCATCGATCTCGATAATGAGCTCGTGTTCGTCGGCGATGCGGGAAACCTCGAGCTCTCCGAAATGGGCGTCTACCAACAGCGCGGCGCCACGCGGCGTTGGGGCGTCGACTTCGAAGCGCGTTACCAAGTCACAGACTGGCTCTTCCTCGACTACGACTTGACCTGGGACGATCCGCGCTTCCGTGCGACGGGCGAGGCAATCCCCCTAGCGCCCACGTTGCTGCAGAACGGCGGCATTACCACCTCATTTGCCAACGGACTCTCGGCGGCGTTGCGGGTCCGCAACCTCGGCAATCGGCCCGCCAACGAAGACCGCACTCTGACGGCGGAGGGCTACACGCTAGTGGACCTGCTCGCCAAGTATCGTTGGCGTAACGTCGAAGTCGAGCTGGCGTTCCTGAACATCACCAATACAGATTGGCGCCAGGCGCAGTTTGCCGCGACGTCCTGCTTGCTGGGGCAGGAAGGCACCACGATTTGCCCGACATCGCCTGGTCAGATCCCCGGCGAGGGCGAAGACGATATCAACTTT
>Ga0187892_10008155_pt1 | contig 14490 bp, 12 predicted proteins | sample MA1701073metaG_FD_139345 | JGI IMG/M metagenome (GOLD analysis project Ga0187892, IMG submission 139345) | Bio-ooze microbial communities from a basaltic lava cave in the Kipuka Kanohina Cave System on the Island of Hawaii, USA - MA170107-3 metaG ... | reverse complement strand
TTCGGACTCCGTCAAACTGTGGATCAACCAAAAATGTTACATAGGCATTGCTGCCGACGGGCGACCATGTCGATTCGATTAGCCACATCTCGTCCGCCCACCACTCAAGATTTTGCTCTATGCTCGCAATACGCCAGCCGTTTTCTGAAAGTTGGCTGAGTAACTCTGCTCGTTGAGTCTGCATAGTTGGAAACGTCAAATTATCGTCGTCACGATCTCGCGGATCGAGCGCCCAAGTTCGCGGTCGTTACGGGTAATCAACCAGCTGTAGGCCGTCTATAAATCTGAAATCCTTTTTGTTAATTGTCCCAAGAGCGAGCTTATGCACCAAGGCTGTTGCAGCGATCAAAGCGTCCGGCATTTCCAGCCGATGGCTCAGACAGTATGTCCCAATAAGAGACGAGGCTCGCTTGGAAACGGCCTCGTCAATTTGGATAACCTCGAATGTTTCAATTAGTTGCTGCGTTTCCTTGAGATGCGCCCTGTCGCGACTGCCGAAGATCAATTCCATCTCGGTCACGACGCTGATCACAAGCCCGTCAGATGCGGACATTTTCTCCAGCCATTTGGCGGCAACCACATCACCACGTGAGTATTGGATCAGGATATCCGAATCAACGAGAATCATCGCGCTTGAGCCGGTTCCAGTGCGGACCGCTACGGAGCTTTCTTACCCAAGCGGCCCCGCCTTCTTTCATGTCCACTCGATCTTTCCACATGCCGAAGAACGGTTCTTCGCGAAAGGAGCGTTTTGCGGGTTTTTGCTTTGCGGTCTCTTTTTTCTGCCTGAAATCTTCAACCAATCGTTCGATCTCCCGCCTTTGTTTAGACGGCATGGCGAAGATCTCAGTTATTAATTCTTCCTTCGTCATCACGCGCTAATGATACAACTTTCTCATGCGAAATTGTAAGTGTTTCAGATGATGGTTGTCACGATCTCGCGGATGCTGCGCTGGAGTTCGCGGTCGTCGGTGATGGGTGAGCAGATGGCGACCTCGGCGGCGGCGATCGGCGTGATGCCTTTGGCGATCATCTGGGCGGCGTAGATGAGGAGGCGTGTCGAGACGCCTTCCTCGAGGCCGTGGCCGCGAAGGTTGCGCACTTTTTGACCGATCTTCACTAAGTCGGCGGCGATTGATTCGTCGATGCCGCCTTCTTTGGCAACGATCTCGGTCTCGGCGTCGGCGTTCGGGTAATCGAATTCGAGCGCGATAAAACGCTGCCGCGTCGATTGTTTGAGATCTTTGAGTATCGATTGGTAGCCGGGATTGTAGCTGACGACGAGCATGAATTCGTCCGGCGCGTCGAGCACGGTGCCGCGCTTCTCGATAGGCAGGCGGCGGCGGTCGTCGGTGAGCGGGTGAATGATGACGACCGTATCTTTACGCGCCTCGACGACCTCGTCCAAGTAGCAGATCGCACCGGCGCGAACGGCGGCGGTGAGCGGGCCGTCGTGCCAGACGGTCTCTTCGCCTTCTAATAAAAATCTACCGACGAGATCGGTCGAGGAAAGGTCCTCGTGACAAGCGACGGTGATGAGCGGGCGGTTTAGGCGATGCGCCATGTATTCGACAAAGCGCGTCTTGCCGCAGCCGGTCGGCCCTTTTAGCATCGCGGGTAATTTCGCCGCATACGCCGCTTCGAAAAGCTCGACTTCGTGTCCAATCGGAAGATAGAACGGCTCATCTTTTACTTTGTATTTTTCTACCGCTAATTCCATCGTCTATTTCTTGAACTTATCCCAGTCGCCCCAGATCGCAAGAGTCGCGCCCGCAAGTTGAAGATTCACAAACAGCGTCTTGCCGTCCGGCGAGAATGTCGAGCCTGCAAACTCGCTGCGCGGAAACTGAGAGCTGAAGTTTCGCGCAAAGTCGGCCGTCTTGCCGTCGCTCGTCAGTATTCGTAAGAAATTCTTCGATTCCATATCGGGATAATCGCCGTCTTCGCAGACGAAAAGCAAGTCGCTCTTTGGCCGGACGCAGATGTTGTCGGGCATGAAGAGCATGTCCTTGTTGTCGGATTGGTAGAGCAACGTCAGATAGCCCGAGTCGTTTGTCCGCCGCTCGTACATCCAGATCTGGCCGGCCTGTTTGTCGCCGCCACTGGTCGCGGTGAAGAAGATCCGCCCTTTTTTGTCAGCACAGCAGCCTTCGAGACGGATGAATATCGCGCCGCCTTTTGCGTGACCCTGCTTTGAAACCGCTGATGGATCGACATCAGCTTCGGCAGGATCGGGATTGTCGATCGTCACCCAATTCGCTTCGAACCTCGTGCCCGCGACCTGATTCGTGCGCGTGTCGTAACGCGGTTTGCCCGCGATTGCGAGCATCTGCAGCGTGCCGCCCTCGGCAAGACGTTTATTCTTTCGCGGAATAAAGCGATAAAAGCCGCACGGATTAAAATCTTCGGTGAGATAGACGACGCCTTTTTTATCGACGGCGATCGCCTCGTGCTCGAAGCGACCCATTGCCCTGAGCGGCGTTGGGGGAACGTTCGTGTCAGCGGCGGCCGAAACTTCAAAACAATAACCGTGCGGTTTTGTAAAGCCGCCTGACTTTACGCCTTTTGCATTGATGCGTTCGGTTTGTCCGAGCGTGGTTTCTTCACACGAGACCCAGCTTCCCCACGGCGTCGGGCCGCCGCAACAATTTATCAATGTTCCTGAAAGACTGACGAAATCGCGCGTTACGGCGCGCATCTTTGGGTCGATGACCATCGTCGTCGTTCCACCGCCGGCCGTTTCGTCGTAATGGTTGCCGGTGCCGATCGCGCTGCCCGGAACCGGAATTTTGCCGCCTGTGACTTCGTGATTGCGAACTATGCGCAGCTGATCTTTGACCTTAAACGTCCACATGCCGTCGTGCGCCGCCGGCGTTGGACGACCATCGGACATTAATCCTTTTACGCGGCCGATTACGTTGTATTCGAAACCTTTTGGCAGCGACAGAAAAACTTCGCCGGTATTCTTCGTCGCGATAGGAGCGATCTCGCCGAAGCCAATAGCGCGTGGCAAACCAGATGTCGGCGATTCGGTAAAGGCGACTGTCCGCTGCGTCAATGACGAACTCGCCAGCGCCAAGCTGCCGCTAAACATCGCAAGATTTCGCAAAAACACACGTCTATCCATCATTAACCTCTAAACTCAAACGATAACCGTCGCGTGATAAAATTTCAACGAAGCGAAATTTGTCCGTAACATAAGGACAGAGGACAAAGGTCGCGATGCGGCAGGACTACGCTTTTAGGATTTAGCGGCGGAGCCGCCCGGAGAAAATAGCCAGAGGTGAAACCTCTGGAATATGTGGGAAAGGTTCGCGGCGGTGAAACCGCCGCCAGACTCTACTTTCACCAGAGAAAACGTTCTTCAAATTCGATCCCGGCCTTACTTAAGAGTTCAACATATTCTGTCTGGAAATCTTTTTTCCGATGGTGTTCTTTTTGATTAAGAATATAGTCTCTCACCGCCGGAACCGCAGTCGGGCTGACCGAAAAAGCTCCGTAGCCCTTCTGCCACTCGAACATTTTCGTTATTTCTTTGTGAATCCACTCCGACGAGTCGGCCTTCAGATCACGGAGAAAATAATCGAGCCGATGTTTAGACCTTAGACTCGTAAGGATATGAATATGATCTTCATCACCACCGATTTGCAACGGCATCGCGTCCAGGCCTTTTATAATGCCAGCCATGTAGGAATGCAGCCGCGGTTCCCATTCGGGCCTAATCCACCGCATTCGATCCCTTGTCGAGAAAACGAGGTGAAAATATGAGGCGATGTGGCTTGACGGCATCGGTTATTCTGTCGCGGCTTCACCGCGAGATTTGTGTTTGCATTTTCCAGAGGTTTCACCTCTGGCTATTTTCTTACTGCCGCTTCGCGGCGTTTCAAATTTAGATCACGTCTCTAGCCTAGCGGCTGTCCGCCGCCAAAACCATACGTAGTCGGCGGCGGTGGAGCGTAGTTGAAGTTTTGAGCAATCATCGGAAACACCTGCCGATAAGCCATTGCATTTGCCGCGAATATTATCGGGATCACAAAGAGCACGCCGATACATATGGCAATCACGCCAAGCAGAGCGATTAAAAACTCGAAAATAAAGAGCACTATCAGCCCACCCACATTGCTCCAGCCAGCCATCGCACTAAGCTTTATTGCTTCTATCGCAGTTACGTTATGTTCGGCCAAGATCGGCAGCGCAAAAAAGAAGGTTATACCCCACGCAATGCTGAACAGGAAAAAGACCACAAAAACTATCACCAGCACTATTATCAAACCGCCAGCGATCACGGGAGTCGCGTCACTGGATTGAGCAAAGTTTGATATGTTGCCTTGACCGGTCCGCTGCTTAATGATCTCAGAGGCGATCTGGCCGAGGTTAAGAGCAAAGCTCAAGATCGTAAAGATTATCTGAGGAATCGCGTTGATCAACCCAACCAACATCGTCGGAGCGTAATTCTCAAATCCCTTGAACATCATCCCGAAATCGACCGGTTCGCCACGCATTTCTCGCAGCAGCGCATAAAATATGCCGACCGTGACCGCCGGCACTACAAAGATCTGGAAAAGCAGGGGCACGAAGGGAATACACGATATAACAATGCTGCTCAATGTAAGCAATGTCGTCATTCCAAAGTATGTCCAGTAATTGCGGCTGATAAAATTCCAACCTCCGCTGACGCATTCGCCGGCGTCGATAGCGCTGCTTTGAAATTGAATGTTTGTCATATTTTACTCGCTTTTTCTAGAAAGGCTGCTCATTCAATTTGCCTGTCTTATCGGCCCAGAAATCTTTGCGTCCACGCGGCCCTTCGACAAACAGGCGCCATGTCAAGACGAAGGCTTTTCTTGCCGATCTTCCAATCTTTAGATCGATAATTTCTTTCTGCCGGTCCATCATTTCCTTTAAGCAGCCGGGGTTGGACTGTTTCACACAGTTCTTTCCAAATTCGTCGTTTTGCTTTTGCATATCGCTGATCTTTTTCTCGCGGTCTTCTTTCAGGCTTGGGTCGGCCGTCTCGGGATATTGGCCGTCCATCGAGATGAGATTGATCTTGGCGTTCTCGAGATTTGAAAGATCAAGCGCCTTTTTGATCGTCGCCGGGACGTTCGCCCAACCGATGTCGTCGATCGGCGTCGTGTCGAATTTGTCGCCGGTCATCGTCGCGTTGCCGATGCTCATCACCTGAACGGGTTCGGGGCCGGTGACCGCGCCGTTCTTGTAGGTCCACTTGTCGATGTCTTTAGGATTTTTTGGCGACTGAATGGTGATATCGAGCTCGTCCGAATGCATCTCGACGCGAATGACATTTACCGCTCCGCCAACCTTGTCCTTAATGGCGTTCGCAGCTTTAAGGGCGTTGTCACCCTCGAAAAGGTTGGTCTTTACCAAGCCGCCAAAGCGCGAGCACGAAAACACTATCATCAATGCCGCGAGCGCCGCGATGCTTGTAACTGAGTTCTTCATCGATCCTCCTTCGCGAAAACGTGTGAAAGAATGTACGCCAAACTTTGGGTGACGTTCAATGTTGTTCGATTGAATCACCAACAATGATAGCCGAAATCGACTTGTTTGCAAAAGAAAAGCCCTCGCCTAATCTGCGGACGAGGGCTTCGGTAAAGGGCAGAGTTTATCTCGTTGTCTTTTTCGGCATCATCTCGTCCATCATCGCCGTCTGATAAACGAACACAGCGAGGATGATCGACATTTGCTTCATGTCGTCGGCCTGTATGCGGTCGAAGACGTCCATGTTCGAGTGATGCGTGCGAGTGTCGTACTCGACCGCGTCCTGTATAAACTGAAATCCCGGCAAACCGACAGCGTCGAACGCCAAGTGATCAGTGCCGCCTGTGTTCGCAAGCGTCAGGGTGTTTGCCGCAAAGCTTGTGTCCTTAGCCGGATCAAAGTCGGCCTTCCACCATTTCGGATCGCGAAACGCGGCGAGCCATTGACGAAAGATCGGCCGCACGCCTTCATTGCCCTGCATGTAAACGCCGCGAATCTTGCCGGTGCCATTGTCGATGTTGAAATACGCCGAGAGTTTGTCGTAATCGTCGAGCTTTGTCAGCGGAAGCGGCGTCGCATTCTGTCCGCCACCTCCAAATTGCGGCGTCGAGCCGTCGCCTCTAAACCCAAAATGTTGTCGCACGTATGCACGCGAACCAAGCAGACCTTGCTCTTCACCCGACCACAGAGCGATGCGAATCGTTCGGCGCGGCTTTAAACCGAGCGTCTGAATTATTCGCACGGCCTCCATCATCACAGCACAGCCAGAACCGTTGTCGGTCGCGCCCGTTGCGCCGTGCCACGAATCGAGATGGCCGCCGAGCATCACAACTTCATCGGCTTTGTCGCTGCCGGGAATCTCGGCAACGGTGTTGTAGGCATTCGGATCAGTATCTTGAAACTCGACGGCGAGATCGACCGTCATCGTCGGCTTTTCGCCGGCGTCGATCATTCTCGTAAGCCGATTGAAGTGCTCCGGCGTCGCCGTGAGTTGAACGGGGACGATCGCGCCTTTTGTGCGAACATTCATCGGCGGTTGGCCTGGCGTCGGTGTCGCCGGCTGCACGGCCTGCGCGCCCGTCACAAAGATCGTTCCGCCATCGCCCTTGAACGCAATATCGATAAGCACCGCCGCGCCTTCTTCGTGCAAAAAGCGAAGCCGACGACCCGCAAATTGAAACTGCTGTAGCTGATTGCCGGCCGCCGGTGGCGGCGGTGTTGCACCTGCCGGACGCGGCGCGTTCGGGTCGGGTGCGTTGGCGAGATCAAGTAGATTGCTCTCGGTCCGCCGCGAACCTTGCGGCTCAAACTCGGCCTTCAATTCACGCATCGCGCCGACGAGGACGATCTTGCCCTTGAGCTTGCCTTTATATTGTTCGAGCTCGGCTTCGTTTTGCGCGTTGAAAGTTACGACTTCGCCGGTGTATGCCGTGCTCGTGTTCATCATGGACGGCGTCTTTGTTTTCTTCTTCGGATCGACGGGCGGCGGAGGCGGCAATAAAGTATCGGTGCCGGGCGACCACGCTTTTGGATACGCGATCAGCGGAAACGCCGTTGGCCCATCGACCATCGCGTGAAATCTCTTCAACGTCCAGCCGCGACCAAACGGTCCCCACGATTCGAGATGCGAGTTTTGCAATCCCCACGCAGCCAACGTGTCGCGTGTCCAATCATTCGCCCGCTTCATCCCGGGCGAGCCGGTCAATCGCGGGCCGATGACGTCGGACATATAGCCCAAGGTTTTCATCACCTGCGAGTTCTTTGTTCCTTCTTCCTTGATCTTGTCAAAAACGTCTTTTGGAACTTCGTAGATCGGCTGAGTCTGCGCGAATATCGCAACCGGAAACAAAATAGCGTGAATAACTAACGCACAAAGCGCCTTGCGTTGAAACATAAAAATATTTCTCCTATTGCAGTATCAAATTGAAAACTTAATACCGCAATTTTATGTGAATTGTTTCAATTTTCAAAAAGAGAAGTTTCTTCTTTGCGTTCTTGGCGACTTTGCGTGAAAACGTTTTTTTCTTTCACGCAAAGACGCGAAGAACGCAAAGAGTTGGCAAAGATTAATTCATCTGCGAATTCAGACGGTCGAGCAGGTGAGCGTGAATGCGGGCGGGAAGTTTTTTAGCACGAGCGGGCTGCGATGCGTTTTGCCGTAGCGATCGCGTAAATACTCACGAAGTTTGACGGCCGGCGGCAGAAAGTAGCCGTGAGCGTATTGAAAGATGCGCAGCTCGCAGCCTTCGTCCATAAACTTTGTGATCTCATTGAGCACGCTGTCGCTCACTTCTTTCGGTAGCGAAACGAACGGCAAACAGCAGACGAGATAACGAACCTTGCCGAGACCGGACTTTGCATGCAGCTCGTAAGCGTTCGCCGCGTTTCCCTGAATGATATTCATCGTCGGAAATTTACGATTGAGCGCTCTGACCAAACCTTTATCAAGCTCGATGCCGAGATAAGCATCGCGATCGGGAATCACATCCAACAGATATTTTGGAATCGCGCCTGTGCCGACGCCGAGTTCGAGAATGATGTTGTCCTCGTCAGGCTCGATGCCCTGAACCATCTCGGCCGTCAGCTCGGGCGAACTGGGCGCGACGGCACCGACCTTGAGCGGGCTTTTTAGAAAAGCTTGCAGGAATTGAAGGTTTTCGTTCATCGCGGTCGTTCGTTGCCTAAAACCGTTCTATTAGTTAATTTAACGGATTGTTACGTTTGTGTATCGACTGTCATTTTATAATCACAATCGTCCGTTTGGCAATTCCTGACGTTGCCGTATGTCATTAGCCATGAATGCACGAATTTTTAAGCCAGTATTTTTCTGCTCTTATTAGTGCATTCGTGGCAATCCTCTTGGCGTCAATACAACTTTAGTCCAAGACGTAATTAGCCATTCTTCTTCGCAGGTCGCTTTTTAGCTGGAGCCTTCGACTTCTTTGCAAACGCCCCGGGCACTTCGGCTTCGATAAGTTTCTTTACCTGTTCCAGCGTTAGAGCTGCGGCCTCTTCCGCTGTCGCGCGAGTGCCATCGGCTTTTTTCGGAATATAAATGATCTTTTTTCCAAATTTAATGACCGGCCCCCAACGCGCATTCTCGACCGAGATCTTTTCATCTTCCCAGCGTTGTATGTAGCGATTTGCTTCCTTTTCGCGCTTTGCTTCGATAAGTTCGTTCATCTCGGCTTGGGTCAGGTTCTCGAAATCATACCGTCGCGGCACGTTGATGAACATGCTGTCCCATTTAATAAACGGCCCGAAACGTCCAGTTCCTTTTGTGATCGGTTTATTGTCAAACTCACCGACCGGGGCGTCCGCGATCTGTTTAGCTTTTATAAACTCGATCGCTTTTTCCGTGTCCACGCTTCCAAGGTCGGTGCCGCGAGGTATCGAGATAAATTCGTCGCCCCATTTTACATACGGCCCATAGCGACCGACGCTTACAGATATTTCTTTGCCCTCATAACTGCCCATCGCGTTCTGCAATTTGAACAGGACAAGCGCTTCTTCAAAAGTTATCGTCTCGATGCTCTGTCCGGTCGGGACTTTTGCAAATCTCGGCTTCTCTTCTTCCGTTGCGCTGCCTATCTGTATGATCGGCCCGTAGCGCGCAATGCGCGCAACTACGGGTTTGCCGCTTTCGGGGTCGGTGCCGAGCAGCCTTTCTCCTTTTACACGCTCTGCATTTTCGATCGTGTTATCAACGTCCTTTTTGAAGGGGCCGTAAAACTCATCGATCATTTCGTTCCACTGCAGTTTGCCGTCCGCGACCTCATCGAACTCTTCCTCGATCTTGGCGGTGAAGCCGTAATCCATGATGTCGTCAAAGTATTGCTTCAGAAAATCCGTAACGACCAGCCCCAAGTCCGTCGGGAACAGTTTTGCTTTTTCCGCACCGGTATTTTCCGACTCTTCTCTTTTACTGATGAGATCATCTTTTAAAACCAATATGCGAAAAGCCCTCGATGTCCCGGCTTTGTCTCTCTTTTCTACGTATTCTCGTTTCTGGATCGTCGAGATCGTCGGTGCGTATGTGGACGGGCGGCCGATGCCGAGTTCCTCTAATTTTTTTACCAAAGATGCTTCGGTGTATCTCGGCTGAGCACGGCTGAAACGTTCCGTAGCTCTGAGTTCGACAAGCGGCAATAATTGCCCGACGGTCATCGGCGGCAGCAGACCCTCGGATGATTCTTCCGGTTCGTCCTCGTCCGTATCTTCTCGATACACTTTCAGAAACCCGTCGAATTTCAACACTTCGCCAGAAGCTGTTAATTCCTCTTTGTTTTTAGAGATCTCTATTTTTACGGTGGTTTTTTCTAACTCGGCATCGGCCATTTGCGAGGCCATCGTTCGCTTCCAGATCAGCTCATATAATTTTTGCCATTCTTCTTCCTTGATCGTTGCGGCGTTCGAGTAAGTTGGGCGAATGGCTTCGTGAGCCTCTTGTGCGGATTCGTTTTTATTTTTGAATTTGCGCGCCTGATGATATTTCGCGCCATAAAGGTCGCTCACCGTTTTCGTAATGTCATCCAGAGCCGTGACGCTTAAGCTTACGCTGTCGGTTCGCATGTATGTTATGTGACCGTTTTCATAAAGCTTCTGGGCGATCTGCATCGTTCTCGCAACACCGTAACCCAGTTTTCTCGACGCTTCCTGTTGCAGCGTTGAAGTGGTAAATGGCGCGGCCGGGACGCGTTTGCCGGGTTTAACGCGAATATCAGTGACCGTGTAATCAGCCGCGATGCATCCATTCAAAAACGTTTCCGCATCCTCGGCGCTGTCCTGTTTTCGTCCTTCGGCTTTGAATGTGACAGCTTTTCCGGTTACGTCATCGGCAACAAATGATCCTTCAATTTTGAAATGACTGACCGGCACGAAGGCGTTGATCTCGCGTTCGCGGTCGGCGATCAGACGAACGGCGACACTCTGCACACGACCGGCGCTCAGGTTCTTATTACTCGCGCTGATCTTGCGCCAAAGCACGGGGCTTAACTCAAACCCGACGATGCGATCAAGCACTCGACGCGCCTGCTGCGCCATAACAAGGTTCATGTTCACAGTGCGCGGATTCCGGACGGCAGCCTCGATCGCTGGTTTAGTAATTTCGTGAAACACGATCCGTTTGGTCGATTTCGGATCGAGGCCCAGCACCTCGCACAGATGCCAGCTTATCGCCTCGCCCTCACGGTCTTCGTCAGTTGCGAGCCAAACTTCGTCCGATCTTTTTGCCAACGACTTCAGTTCATTGACGACCTTTTTCTTTTCGTCAGGAACGATATAGCGGGGTTCAAAATCATTTTCGATGTCGATGCCCATCGCAGCTTTTTCCAGATCGCGAATATGGCCAAAGCAACTATTCACCTGAAAATTTCCCCCTAGAATCTTTTCAATGGTTTTTGCTTTTGCAGGACTTTCAACTATTAGCAGATTCTTCGACATAGAAAAAAATACGTCAGACCGCATTAGCGCTGACGTGTTGACTTTCTAACACCTCGATAAGAGGTCTGTCAAATTTGGTTACATTCGCCGCGCGTAATTCTTACCCGGCAGGACACGAATCAGATCGCGAATGTCGAGGCTCACAAGTGCGTTGTTGAGATCGCCGAATGACAGCTTGCTTGTCTCGAGCAGCACGTCGATGTGCGTCGCGTCGTCGGCAGCGAGCAGCTCCCAAATTTTGCGCTCGTTGTCGTTGAGATCGGCGGGTGCGAGTGACTTTTGTTTATTGTCATCTCTTTTTTCCTCATCAACTTTTGGCGGCAAGATCGACGCCGCGATCTCGCTCGGTAACTCGGCGACAACATCTTGCCACTGCTGCACAAGTTTTGCGCCGCTCTTAATAATGTAGTTCGTCCCGAACGAATTGCCGGATGTGATGTTGCCCGGCACAGCCATCACTTCGCGGTTCTGCTCGGCGGCGAGTCGCGCCGTTATCAGCGAACCGCTGCGTTCATTTGCCTCAACGATCAGCACACCGTAACTCAAGCCGCTTATAATTCTGTTGCGATATGGGAAATTTTCTGCGATCGGCGGCGTGCCAAGCGGAAACTGCGTGATGAGACAGCCGCCGTTTGCGAGGATCTCACGCACGAGGCCATTATTCTCACGCGGATAAACATTGTCGATGCCGGTTCCCATCACGGCGATCGTGCGGCCCTGGCCGCGAACCGCGCCTATGTGAGCCGCAGCATCGATGCCGCGTGCGAGGCCCGAAACAATTGTTATCCCGCGCGACGCCAGATCACGCGCGAGCATCTCACTCGCGTTCTCGCCATACGTCGAACATTGCCGCGAACCGACCACGCCGACGCACGGCTGCTCAAAACACGCTTGCCAATCGCCCTTTACATACAGCACCGGTGGCGGATCGTCAGTCTCGCGCAGCATCGCCGGATAACTGCCGTCATCGAGAATCAACACATCGCCGCCGAGCTGCTTTACACGCTCAAGCTCGCTCGCCGCCTTCTCATAAAATTCTTTCTTAATTATGCTCTCAGTCGTCTCGGGCTTTAATCTCAAAGACTCAAGCTCCGTTCGCCGCGCATTAAACACGCCACTCGCCGACCCAAACCGCTCAAGCAGCTTCGTCGCCGCCCGCGGCCCAACCCCGGGCGTCATATTTAATGCGATCCAATCGATCATAAGGCAAAAGGTAAAAGTCAAAAGTAAAAAGTTCAAGACGAACACATCGTTTTTTGCCTTTTTACTTTTTACTTTTGCCTTCAAACTGGCGGAGGCGTGTGGGAGTCGAACCCACCCAAGACTGCTCTCGCAGCCTCGCAAACGGTTTTGAAGACCGCGACCATCACCGGACAGTATGCGCCTCCGAATCTCGTGTCAGTCGCCCGCACGTAAGTAATGGCTCAATGTTTCTCTATTCTACGTTGAGACCTTACTCACGTGCGCTCCTACTGACACATCATCATCGTAACCAACGTCGCCCTTTTCGCAATATCGCTCACCAAAATATGTTCGTCGAGCGTGTGAGCGCCGGCGCCGGTTATGCCGAGGCCGTCGAGAACCGGAACGCCGAAGGCCGCGACGAAGTTACCGTCAGATGCGCCGCCGACCTGCGTTTCACCGAGCTCGTAATCAAAACCCGCCGCAAGATCACGCGCCTTTTCATAATGCGCGACAATCGCATCTGTTCGCTCCATCGGCGGCCGGTTTATCTCACCGCCGAGTTCGAGCGAAACGCGCGAATCGATCGCCGTCAGTGATCGCAGCTCACTTTCTACGCGCGCCGCTTCGTCAGCGGAACTGAATCTTACGTCGATCTCGCACGATGCGTGTTCGGGAATGACATTCGTCGTCGTGCCGCCGTGGAAAGTTGTGACGTTAACCGTAGTGCCAAGTTCAGGTTGCGCGATCGAGTGAATGTGCTCGATATGACGAGCTAATTCCGCAACTGCATTCGCTCCTTTTTCAGGTTCGAGGCCGGCGTGCGCCGGCGCGCCGTGAGCGTGCAAAGAAAAAGTGCCGGTACCTTTGCGGCCGGTTTTCACTTTGCCGTCAGCCGACGGCTCGAAGACAAAACATCGCGCAGCCTTTACAGCTTCGCGCTCGACAATCGGTCTTCCTGAATGGCTGCCGATCTCTTCGTCGCAGCTTAGCAAGATCGTGATCGGCGAAATTGGCGCAGTATTTGTCTCGGTGAAAAACCTAAGCGCCTCAATCATCAGAACGATGCCCGATTTCATATCGAAAATACCGCAGCCGTAAAATTTATCGCCGTCGTTCCGCGTCGGATTTTTTACGTTTGTCCCAATTGGGTGAACTGTGTCGGTGTGGCCGAGCAAAAGTGTGTGCTTCGCTTCGGAAGGAAAGGCTCTGATCAAAATGTGCTCACCGAGTCCTTCGGCAGCAATGCGCTTGATTTCAAAGTCGGCAGAAACTTCGCGAAATTTGTTCTCGATCCAATCTACGACAAGTTTGCTCTGTGCGGCATCGCGCGAAGGCGATTCGATATCGACAAGCTCGCGGACCGCCGCGATTATCTCGTCACTGCGGCCTTCGTAGTATTTGAGAATTTCCGTGGGCGTCATTGATCGCTAAAATTTACGTCCTTTATTGAGTTCGCCGCGGCATATGCGCGAGCTTCGTCTTCGCTCGTGAATGCCTTTATCACATCAAACGCGCGAGCTTCCGTTTTGCCATTCACGGCAACCATTATCGTCGGTCGCGCCGCCGGACCGGTCGGGCAAACGTCGAGCAGAACGGCTGTCGGTTTTGCTTTCGCGCGGGTTTCCGGCGTCTGTTTTTTGTAGATCGGATACATTACTTTGCGAATGATCTGACACGGCACGGCGGCGGTTTGCGGCGCTCCGAACGCGGTGTTGAACAACTCGCCCATTCGATAACCGGCCAAGGCCAGCTGCTTTTCGGCGACGGCAAACGCTCGCTTTTTGTATTTTACAGACGGTTCGGAAAAGCGAATGAGATCGGACGAGAACACGTCGATCGGGTTTAGCGCGAACGATTCTCTTTGCAGCTCGTCGAAGTCGCCGATGTTCAGTTTCGATTGCAGCGATGAGTAAGGATGTTTTTTGACAAACCGCATCGCCAGCCGCTCGATGTATTCGCGCTCGCTCATTTTGCCGTTGTATGCGACATTTCGCCCGACGATCGAGTCCCAAAACCAATGAAGATTTACCTGTTTGTCACGCGCCGTTCCTTTAGGCGTCAGTAAAAATAAATTCCCGCCCTGATCACCCTTTGGTTCCTCGTCGGTGACGCGAGCCGATGTGTGCAACGGCTGATGCAGATCGCCGACGAGGTGCATTATCCACGCAATGGCGATCGCTTTGTCTTCGTCGCGTGCAGCAGGATTGCGAATGAGTTTGTCGAACTCGTTCAGCTTCGCAACCGCGACGCCGCCCTCAGCGAAGCCGCTCAGCGGTTCGGCCTTGCCACCGACTTGCTTCCAAAACGTGTCGTCGTAGTGCCAGTTGCCTTTATGATACTTGCGATTGCGAACTTCGTTTC
>Ga0187892_10008154_pt1 | contig 14491 bp, 12 predicted proteins | sample MA1701073metaG_FD_139345 | JGI IMG/M metagenome (GOLD analysis project Ga0187892, IMG submission 139345) | Bio-ooze microbial communities from a basaltic lava cave in the Kipuka Kanohina Cave System on the Island of Hawaii, USA - MA170107-3 metaG ... | reverse complement strand
GACGAGCGTGTCGCTTGCCGCCTTCAGCGCCCCTTGCGCCGAGGCGAGCGCCGTTTCCAGCGGCAGGATGCCGGCGTCGGTCAACGCCTTGCGTTCGATCTCCTCGAGCCTGTTGTCTTCGGTCTCGATCTGCTTCAGCGCCTGATCGGCGTGCTCGCGCAGGCGCAGCGGGATCTCGTTGAGAAGCGCGTAGTTCGGGCGCGCCGCGTCGTACCCCACGAGGCGCGCGACCATACGGTCGAAGAAGCGGGCGAAGCTTCCGGTCCGATAGGCGGCGGTGGCAAAGCCGCGTTTCCACAAATACATGAAAAGAGGATCGCCCTCGTAAGGCTTGCGCTTGGTCTCGTGATCGGCCTCGGCTTGCTTGGCCTTTTCCTCGGCGGCTTGTGCAATCTTCGCCGCATCGTCGACGCGTTTGCGTTGTGCCGACCACACGGGATCGGACGACATTTGTTCTTCGACCTGGAGCTGGAGCGCATTGATCGGTTGGGTCGCCGCTTCGACTGAAGTGGTCTTGGCGCGATGGTCGGCTTCGGCGGCGACGACGGCGTTTTGCGCGCCGCCGTGACGAATCAGCATCTGGTCGAGCTTGGCTTTGTGCGTGCGTAGGAGATCGAGCGCGCGACGCTCGGCGGCGTCGAGCTCGCCGACTGCCTCATTGCGGATGAGCGCATCGAGGCGGATGAGCGCCAGGCCCTTGAACGCGTCGGCGAGCTGCTTGCGCTGGCGTTCGGCATCCTGAGCGGCGGAACTCAAGACCTGGGCCAAGCGATTCTCGTTTGAGCGCACGCCCGAGATGGCGTCTTCGACCGAAGCAAGGGCGTCGCGAGCCGAGACGAACATCGCTACCACTCCGTGATGCGGCCGCGTTTGGGGCCGCCCATGCGATAGCTGATGCGGTCCGCGCCCCGCGCCTTGCGCGCATAGATGTTGTCTTGAATGATCCCATCGTCCTCCTTATCCGCCTTGACCCGCTCATAGACCGAGCGCGAGACGCGCTCGCCCCAGATCGAGACAGTTCGCGTCGACTGATCCTCCTCGCTGGTGACGGGCACGGCGACAGGCCGGCCGTCGTCGCCGATGGCTTCGACGATGAGGTAGTAGTTACGCGCGGATTCGTTGAGGCTCGGCACACGGTAGACGCCGGTCGGCACATCCGGGCGCGACGCGATGCGCAGCGTATAGCTTTGGGCGACAAGCGCCGCAAACGCCTCGAGATCGCCGGTGAGTTGCTTAGCTTCGTTCCAGTCTCGTCGTTCGACGGCGGCGAGTGCGCGTTCGCGCGTGGTCTTGGCGCGCAGCTTGACAAAGGCGTCCGTGGACAGCGAGGCAATATGGTCGTGCGCCGCGTCGAGCCGCCGCGGCAACGTGGTCGGGAGCTGCGCGAGCTCGATGCGCTCCTTCTCGGCCGCGATTGCGGCTTGCTCGGCGGCGAGCTGGCGCGGGCGTTCGATCCCGAGGTAGTAGCCGCCCCAGAGCAACGCCGCAACGATCGCGATGGCGGCTGCCCAACCGGCGATGCGGCCGCGGTTGATCCAAAAGAGAGCCAGTGAACGGCCAAGACTTGCCCCGGGCGGGGTGTAGACGAAGCGGCTCTCCTGGAGCGCCTTGATGCCCTCGTCGATGACGCGGTCGGTGACCTCGATGCCTTGACTTTTGTAGATCTCACGCAGGCGGTCGCGCAGCGCCAGATCGCGCGCGCCTTGGCCGAGCTCGCGCGCGACGATGAGTTCGCGATGGCGGATCGTGTCGACCACATCCATCGCGAGCATGAGCTCGTCGAGCGTTTGCGGCTTGGCGGCGGCCGGTACCGTCGCGGTCGACGCGGACATCAGATGTTAAAGGCCTTCCCTTGCGCCACCAAGGCGGCGAGGCGGCGTTTGCCGTCCTCGACGGCGTCGCGGATCTCGGCCGAGTTCTGCGTCGCGAGCTTGCGCATTTCCTCGATGATGATGCGCGACTTCTCCTGGAAGTTCACGACCGAGGCGACGAGCTTTTTCACCGCGTCGGCGCGGATGGTGGGTCCGTAGCCGGCGCGCACCGCCGCTTCCTGCACCTCGTCGCCGATCTCGGAGAGGACCTCGATCGACTTCGAGACGCCTTCCTTCATCGCGTTGACGGTTTCGGTCGATTCGTGCAGGCCGAACATGCCGGTGAACGATGCCTTGAGCGCGGTCAGGACGGTGTCGTTGGTCGAGAAGAAGCTTACGGCCTGGGCATAGATGCGCTCCTTTGCGCTCGTCGTCTGCATCAGGCGCGCCATGATGACTTCGGAGGTGTTGTAGCCGATGGTCAAATTGTCGGAGAGGTCCTTGGCGATCTGATAGCGTTTGTCCTCGTCCTGCGTTTGGCGAAGCACTTCGTCGCGGATGAGCTCGAGCTTGGCGCGCTCGGCGGGATCGGTGCCGGCGAAATTGGCGACTGAGGCGGCCGCGCCCTCGAGCTTCTTCTTGGCTTCGTCGAGCTTCCACTCGGCCTTCTTCAACACCTCCAGCGCCATCACCTCGGCTTGCTTCAAGGCGCCGCGGAAGTCGCGATAGGACTCGAGGATGGCGACCTCGCGCTCGATCTGGTTCTTGGTTTCCTTGGTCACGGCGACGTAGATCTGGCGGATCTTGTCGAAGCGGTCGGCGACGTCGCCGCGCGACAGCTTCATCCAGGCGTTGGTGGCGCGTTCCCAGACACTGACCTTGCCGTCGGAGATTTGATCGACCATGGCCTTGGCGTCGTCGCGGATGGAGTTGAAACCCTCCGTGATCTGACGATAGCGGTCGCCGACGGACATGGCCGACACGTGCTCGCGCACGACCTCGTTGAAGTTCGAGGCTTGGTTCAAGGTGCGGGCGATGACCGTGATGCGGTCGTTGTCGAGATCGGTGATCTGCTGCAAGAGGCCGTTGATCGGGGCGTCGTCGGTCTTCGACGGGACGATGCCCATGTCGCGCAAGGTGGTAAGCGCGCGGTCGAGATACTGCATCGGCGTGCGGACGACGACGTCGGCCATCTTGTGGGTCTCCCTCCAGCCAGCGCGGGGTCCTCGCGCGCGAAAGATGTGGCCCCCGCCGTTCGTCCGTGCAAGGTTTTACAGGCGCGAGGGGTCAAAAATTTGGTGAAGGGCCGGCCTTGCGTCCGGCCGCGGAGATGACTAGCGGGCCCGCAAGCGGTGGAGGCGGAGAGGCGATGATCAGGGTCGGGATCGGGGGCTGGAACTTCGAGGAGTGGCGGGGGACGTTCTACCCCAAAGGGTTGGCGGCGGCGAAGGAGTTGCACCACGCGAGCCGCGCGCTGACGTCGATCGAGATCAACGGCACGTTCTACCGCACGCCCTCGCGCGAAAGCTTCGTGAAGTGGGCGGAGGAGGTGCCGGACGGGTTCGTGTTCTCGGTCAAAGGACCGATGTCGGTGATCGGCAAGGCGGTGTTGGCGGAGGCGGGCGCGCCGCTCGACCGGTTCTTCTCGAGCGGCGTCTTGGACATGGGCGCGAAGCTCGGGCCGTTCTTCTGGCAGTTCGCGCCGACGAAGAAGTTCAACGCAGACGACATCGCGGCGTTCTTCGAGATGCTGCCGAAGGAGGCGGGCGGGCGAAGGCTCAGGCATGCGGTCGAGGCAAGGCACGCGAGCTTTGTGACGCCCGCGTTCGTCGAGCTCGCGCGCAAGCATGGGATTGCGATCGTGCTCGTCGACTCGGAGAAGCATCCGCTTTTCGCTGACGTGACGAGCGACTTCCTCTATCTGCGCCTGCAGAGGACGCAGGAGAAAATCGCGACCGGATACAAGCCCGCCGAGATCAAAACCTGGGCCGTGCGGGCGAAGGCGTGGGAGGCGGGCGGCGCGCCAGACGATCTCAAAGCCATCGGCAAAGCTGCTGCGAAGAAGAAGCGCGACGTGTTTGTCTATTTCATCTCAGGCGCGAAGGTGCGCGCGCCCGCCGCGGCGCTGGCGTTGACCAAAGAGTTGGGCTGAGCGTACCCCTTCTTCGTGGGTGTGGTCGTTACTGGCGAAATCGCGGCGCTTGGTGCCGCACGAATTCAGGGGTGTAGTCGAAAAGGCGCATGATCGGGCCGCCAAGGATGCGTTGACATCATGATGCCTCGCCGCTAGCATCAAGGCATGAGGACGACACTGACCATCGACGAAGACGTCGCGGCCAAGCTCAAGGCGGAAGCGCGCCGCGCCGGACGGCCATTTCGTGACGTCGTCAATGAGACGCTACGCCAGGGGCTCGCCACCAAGAGCAAACCGCCAGGCAAGCGAGCGCCGTTCACGATCAATGTGCGGGACCTCGGCGAGCTGAAGCCGGGGCTCTCGCTGGACAATGTCGCCGAGCTGATCGAGCAGCTCGAGGGTCCGCTCCACAGGTGATCCTCATCGACGCGAACCTGTTGCTCTACGCCTATCATCCGAAGGCGGTGCAGCACGCTGAGAGCCGCGCTTGGCTTGAAGCGTCGTTGTCGGGGCCCGGCCTCGTCCGGTTTGCTTGGCTCACGTTGTGGGCGTTTCTGAGAATCTCGACCTCGCCCCGTGTGTTCGACGGCCCGCTGTCGACGGCGGAGGCAGAGGCTGCGCTCTCGTCATGGCTGGCGCAGCCCGTGGCAGGAATCGTCGAGCCGGGTGAGCGGCACTGGGCAATCCTGAGCGACCTGATCAAGCGGTCGCAAAGCACGGGGCCGCTGGTGATGGACGCGGTCGTTGCGGCAATTGCAATCGAACACGGCGCCACCGTTTGTACGACGGATCGCGATTTTTCCCGGTTCACCGGGCTCAAGTGGATGAACCCACTCAAGCCCGGCAGTTGACCGCGCGCGTCACACTGTCAGATATGAATCGCGTGGCCGAGGGCTTTGAGCGCGGCTTCGTGGAAGGCTTCGCTGAGCGTGGGGTGGACGTGGATGGTGCCGGCGATGTCTTCTAGGACGGCGCCCATCTCCAGGGCGGTCGCGAATTCGGCGGAGAGTTCGCTCGCGTGCGCGCCGACGGCGGCGACGCCGAGGACGCGGTGGTCGCTCTGCCTCGCGACGATGCGGACGAAGCCGCCGTTGTCGGCGCCATCCATCGACATTGCGCGGCCGTTGGCTGAGAAGGGGAAGTGGCCCGTCACGATCTCTTCGCCTTTCGCTTGCGCCTCGGCGGGGGAGAGGCCGGCGGTCACGATCTCGGGCTCGGTGAAGCAGACGGCGGCGATCGAGACCGGATCGAAGCGGCGTTTCATGCCCGCCATGATTTCGGCGACCATCTCGCCTTGCGTCGCGGCCTTGTGTTCCAGCATCGGTTCGCCGACGAGGTCGCCGATCGCCCAGACGTCGCGCATCGAGGTGCGGCACTGATCGTCGACTTTGACGAAGCGGCCAGCCATGTCGATGGCCATGTTCTCGAGGCCCCAGCCTTCGGTCGCCGGCTTGCGGCCGACGGTGACGAGGATTTTGTCGGCGGGCAGCTCCGGCGCCTTGCCGTCGGCAGTGGTGACGATGAGGGTCGTGCCCTTTTTGCCGGTCTCGGCAGTCTTGGCTTTGGCGCCGAGGTGGAGCGTCACGTTGTTCTTGTCGAGCCAGCGTTTGACAGGCGCGACGAGTTCGGCGTCGTAGAGGGGGAGGATTTGCTTCTCGGCTTCGACAACGGTGACTTGGCTGCCCAGCTTCGCGTAGGCGATGCCGAGTTCGAGGCCGATGTAGCCCGCGCCGACGACGACGAGCCGTTGCGGGACGGCTTCGAGCGACAGGGCTTCGGTCGAGGAGATGATGGGGCCGCCGAAAGGGAGCGAGGGTAGCGGCACGGGAACGGAGCCGGTGGCGAGGATCACGTGTTCGGCCGAGATCGTGACGGGACCGGCCGCGGCGTTCTCGACCGTGCAGGTCTTGCCGTCGCTGAACTTCGCCCAGCCGTTGATCACGCGCACCTTGGCGCGTTTCAGCAAGCCGGTGACGCCGGTGTTGAGGCGGTTCACGATCGCCTCTTTCCACTTGACGGTTTCGGCGAGGTCGATGGTGGGAGCCGTGCTGAGCTTCAAGCCGTGGCGGCCCTTGCCGTTCGCGTGGCGCATAGTCTCGAATTCGCCGGCGACGTGGATGATCGCCTTTGACGGGATGCAGCCGCGGATCAGGCAGGTGCCGCCGAGGCGGTCGGCCTCGATGAGCGTGGTGTCGAGACCGAGCTGGCCGGCGCGGATCGCCGCGACATAGCCACCGGGCCCGCCGCCGACGATAAGGACTTTGGTTTTGATGCGTTCGGTCATTGCTCGCTCTTTCTTTGTCATCCCGTGTCTGCGGAGCAGCACTGCGTGCTGCACCGCGCACGGGATGACAGCGGTGGTTGGGATTTCACTCCATGAACAACATCGAGGGGTGTTGGAGCAGGGCCTTGATGCGTTGGATGAAGGAGGCGGCGTCGTAGCCGTCGACGACGCGGTGATCGAACGACGACGAGAGGTTCATCATCCTCCTGACCGCGATGTGGCCGTTGTGGACTACGGGGCGGTCGATGATGGCGTTGGGGCCGATGATGGCGACCTCGGGGTGGTTGATCACGGGCGTCGTCGTGACGCCGCCCAAGGGACCTAAGCTCGTGATGGTGATGGTCGAGCCGGTGAGGTCGTCCTTCGTCGCCTTGTTCTCACGCGCGAGCGACGACACGCGGGCGACTTCGGCGGCGGCGTCCCAGAGGTCGCGGGCTTCGGCGTGCTTGACCACCGGCACGATGAGGCCGTTCGGGGTTTGCGTCGCGATGCCGATGTGGACGGGGGCGAAACGGTGGACGATGCCGATCTCGTCGTCGAAGCGGGCGTTGATCTGCGGGAATTCGGGCAACACGCGGACGAGCGCGCGCATGATGAAGGGAAGAAGCGTGAGCTTCGGCTGGTCGGGGCGCTTGGTCGCGTTCAGATGCGCGCGCAACGCTTCGACCTCCGTCATGTCGACTTCTTCGACATAGGCGTAGTGCGGGATGCGGCGCTTCGAATCCTGCATCTTCTCGGCGATCTTGCGGCGGAGGCCGATGACCTTGACTTCTTCCTCGCCGTGACGCTGCGCGTAGCCGGCTGCGGGTCGCGCCGAGGGTACGCCCCTGGCGACATACGCATCGAGATCGGCGTGGGTGACGCGCGCGGCGGGGCCTGAGCCCTGCACGTATTGCAAATGGACGCCGAGATCTTGCGCGCGGCGGCGGACGGCGGGCGAAGCAAGGGGCTTGTCGCCCGGCTTGCGCGTGACGGGGGCGGTTGCGGGCGCGACCGCGCGCTGCGGCGCCGGCTGCGATGTGGGTTTGGCGATAGGGGCAGCCGGCTTTTTCTCTTCGAGCTTGGGGGCCGGAGGGGGCGCCTTGGCGACCTTCGCCGGTTGGCCGGCGCCATTGGTCGCTTTCGGCTCCGTCTCATTGCCGTCGCCGTCGACATCGAGGACGACGAGGGGCGCGCCGACGGGGGCCATCTGGCCTGGCTCGCCGTGCAGCGAGATCACCTTGCCGGTGACGGGAGAGGTCATCTCGACCGTCGCCTTGTCGGTCATCACGTCGACCAGATGTTGATCCTCATGGATCGTGTCGCCGACGGCGACGTGCCAGGCGACGATCTCGGCTTCGGCGGTGCCTTCGCCGACGTCGGGAAGCTTGAAGACATAGCGACCCATGTCAGCCCTCCATCGCGCGGCGCATGGCATCGGCCACGCGGCCGGGCCCCGGAAAATATTGCCATTCGAAGGCGTGCGGATAGGGCGTGTCCCAGCCGGCGACGCGCTCGATCGGCGCTTCGAGATGGTAGAAGCAGTTTTCCTGAACAAGGGATGTGAGCTCGGCTCCGTAGCCGCTGGTCTTGGTCGCTTCGTGCACGATCACGCAGCGGCCGGTCTTTTCGACCGATGCCGTGATCGTCTCGATGTCGAGAGGGATGAGGGTGCGCAAGTCGATGACCTCGGCGTCGATGCCGGTTTCCTCAACTGCGGCCAGCGCCACGTGCACCATGGTGCCGTAGGCGAGCACGGTCAGATCGTTGCCTGCGCGCGCGATGGCGGCCTTGCCGAGCGGCACCGTGTAGTAGTCATCGGGCACCGCGCTCGCGGTGTGCTTCGACCATGGTTGCACGGGCCGGTCATGATGACCGTCGAAGGGGCCGTTGTAGATGCGCTTCGGCTCGAAGAACATCACCGGATCGTCGTCCTCGATGGCGCTGATGAGCAGGCCCTTGGCGTCATACGGGTTCGAGGGAATGACGGTCTTGATACCGCAAACGTGAGTGAAGAGCGCCTCAGGACTCTGGCTGTGCGTCTGGCCGCCGAAGATGCCGCCGCCATAGGGCGAGCGCAGGGTGATGGGCGCCGAGAAATCGCCGGCCGAGCGATAGCGCAGGCGCGCGGCAGCGGAGACGATCTGGTCGTAGGCCGGATAGATATAGTCGGCGAATTGGATCTCGATCACCGGACGCAAGCCATAGGCGCCCATGCCGATGGCGGTGGCGACGATGCCCGACTCGCCGATCGGGGCGTCGAAGCAACGCTGCACGCCATGCTTCTTCTGCAGGCCGTCGGTCGCGCGGAAGACGCCGCCGAAATAACCCACGTCTTCGCCGAAGATCAGCACATCGGGATCCTTGTTCAGCATCACATCCATGGCGGAGTTGAGCGCCTGGATCATGTTCATCGTCGCCATGATCAGCGGCTCCGCGCTTGCAATTGCAATTTGTCTGTCATCCCGGCCAAGAGAGCACAGCGAGCGCGAGCCGGGACCCAGGAGACCGGGCTCTGTGTATCAAACGCTCTGCGTGTCTTTCCTGGGTCCCGGATAGCAAGGTCCGCTACGATCGCGTGCCGCGATCGAGCTTCGCTAGCTTCCGGGATGACAACGATTGAGGGATGCGTGGCCATCGCGCTAGACTCCCATCTCTTGGCGCTGACGGCGGATGTGCCAGGGCATCTCTTTGTAGACGTCCTCGAACATGGTCTTGACACTTGGCATCTTGCCGCTGCCCAGGGTGCCGTAGCTTTCGGCTTCCTTCTGTGCTGCACGGACTTCTTCGGTCGCGACCTTTTCGAGTTCGGCGTGCTCTTCTTCGGACCACTTGCCCAGCGCGATCAGATGCCTCTTCAGGCGAACGATCGGGTCGCCCAACGGCCAAGCTTTCGCTTCGTCGGCGGGGCGATAGCGGCTGGGGTCGTCGCTCGTCGAGTGGCCCTCGGCGCGGTAGGTGAAATGCTCGATCATGGTCGGCCCCAAGTTCGCACGGGCCCGATCGGCGGCCCATCTTGTGGCGGCATAGATGGCCAGGAAATCGTTGCCGTCGATGCGGAGCGCGGGGATGCCGTATCCGACGCCGCGGGCGGCAAACGTCGATTCATCGCCGCCCGCGATACCCTGGAAGCTCGAGATGGCCCATTGATTGTTGACGACGTTGAGGATCACGGGCGCGCGGTAGACGGCAGCGAAAGTCAACGCGGTGTGGAAGTCGCCTTCTGCGGTCGAGCCGTCGCCGATCCAGGTCGAGACGATGCGGTCGTCGCCCTTATAGGCCGAGGCCATGGCCCAACCAACCGCTTGGCTGTAGTGCATGGCGAGGTTGCCCGCGATAGAGAAGAAGCCGTGCTTCTTCGACGAATACATGATGGGCAGCTGGCGACCCTTCAGCGGATCGCGCTCGTTCGAATAGATCTGGCACATCATATCGACGAGGGGATAGCCGCGCGCGATCAACAAGCCTTGCTGGCGGTAGGAGGGGAAGCACATGTCGTCAGGATCAAGGGCTGCGGCTTGGCTGATCGCGATCGCTTCTTCGCCCGTGCATTTCATGTAGAACGACGTCTTGCCCTGACGCTGCGCGCGATACATGCGATCGTCGAAAACGCGCACCGTCACCATGTGGCGAAGGCCGCGTTTCATCGCGTCGACGTCGAGCTTCGGGTCCCAGGGACCGTGCGCCTTGTCGTCCTCGCCCAGCACGCGGATCAGCGAGTAGGCGATGTCGGCGATGTCTTTCGCCACGACGTTGATGTCGGGCTTTCGCACTTCGCCAGCTTTCGGCACCTTAATATGGCTGAAGTCGGGCTGGTCGCCGGGCCGGTGCTTGGGTTCGGGGATGCGAAGGCTAAGCGACACTCTGTTCTTCATCGCAGGGACCGCATTCTTCATCGCACTCGCTCTTTCGCCCGAGGCCGTCCGATGGGCGGCAGTGGATAGGCGCGAGGCGATGGAGCGTCAACCGCTAAAGGCCGGCACGGCTAAGAGTTGGTTGGGTGCGCGCGAGTGTTGCTTGGCGCGCGAGCCGCAAGATTGTTTTGTTCAAAGGCCAAGAAGGCCGCGCAATGTTCGGACCATTGTTGTGCAGTGCATATATTCAGCCGAGCGCGACATTGAGCTCTGCGATCAACGCGGCAGGCGTACCGGTGCCGAACACGTAGCGGTCGGGGCGGACGAGGACGGCTTCGGCACCGATGGCTTCAAGCCAAGCGTCGAGGCGTCCGCTCTCGTCGGCGATGTCGCGGCTGAGAGCGATGTGGCGAATCCCATCGTGCGTGGGCACATCCATGTCGTTGCGCGTGATGAGCCAAAAGCCGGCGCCGGCGAGGTCGTCGAAGCGGCCGGGAAGGCCGGTCGACGTGCAGGCTCGTGTGGCTTGGGGGAATAGTTCACCCGCGCGCTTGGATTTCGCGAGGCAGCCGGTTGTGATGCCGGGCAAGCCGGGAAGCGGTTTCGCCTTGTCATCCATTCCGGCGCGAGCCGCCTTCATGCCTTGGTCGCGCATGGCGGCGGCCCCTTCGTCCTGGATGCAGACAACGCGGCCCATCGCGATGGCGGCTTCGATGATGTGGCGGACGTGGGGTTCGCGCTCTGCTTGATAGGTGTCGAGCAAGCGTGGGCTTGCATGGCCGCGCAGTACGGCGACCAGTTTCCAGGCGAGGTTGTCGGCATCGCGGATGCCCGAGCACATGCCTTGACCCATGAAGGGCGGCATCTGATGCGCGGCGTCGCCGGCGAGGAGGACCGATGCGTTGCGCCAGGTTTTGGCGACGAGGCCATGGAAGCGATAGACGGCCTTGCGAACGACTTCAGCCTGGCCGGGTTTGACCCACGGCTCGAGCAGCCTCGCGATACGCGCGTCGTCGAGCATTTCCTCAGGCGTCTCGTCGGGCTTCAGCATGAACTCCCAGCGGCGGCGGAGTGGCGCCATCGGCATCACCGTCGTCGGGCGTTTTGGATCGCAGACTTGGACGCCGAAGGGGGGCAAGCTGTCTTCGTGCTGCACGACCGTATCGATGACGAGCCACGGCTCGTCGAAGCCGTAGTCGAAAAGGGCAGCGTCGATTTGGCGGCGGACGAGGCTGCCGCCGCCGTCGGCTCCGATGAGGAAGCGAGCCTGGATCCCTTCGCTGCCGACTTTGCCGTCGCTGATCCAGGCGGTGACGCCGTCTGCATCGTTGCGTTCGATCGTGAGCATCGACGCGCCGAGCCGGACCTCGACCGAGGGATGTTCGGCGACCCGGGCGCGCAACGCCTCTTCGAGGGCCGGTTGGTGGAACATGTAGCTCGGCGCCCAGCCGGACGGAGCGGCCACGCCGCGCTGATCGAAGCGGATCAGGATTTCGCCGACGGCGTTGCGGAACTCATACTCATACATTTCGCGCGTGTGCGGCAGAACAGCCTGCTCGATCCCGATCTTCTGCCAGATGCGCATAATCTCGTGATCGAAATGCGCGGCGCGAGGATAGCGATAGATCTCGCGGTCACGTTCGACGACGAGCGTCTTGATTCCCGCTTGGCCAAGCAAGGCCGCCAGCGTCGCCCCGGTCGGCCCAAACCCCACGATGAGGACATCGGTTTCGATCATGGCGTTCAGGCGTATTTCGGGAACAGCTTCAGCGCATGCGTGCGGTCGATGCCGGCCTCCGCTGCGGCGTCGAACATTTTGAGGTCGGCCAGGGACCTCACTTCCATGTCGGCGACGAAGGCCAGGGCGTCCGGCGTCCGGGCGGGCAATTCGGCGCCTCCAACTTTGGCGATGCCGTGCTTCTGCAACGTCTTGGCGACGGCAGGCGGGATCAGGTGGTGGTGGACATCAATCCTTCCGGGCATGTGGCGATCCTCCAGTTAGGCGGCGCGGCCTAAGATCGTTGACAGCGCTTTTTCGAGTTCGCGGCGGGGTGCTTGCGATGCGCCGTCGCTGCGCCAGGCGATGAAGCGGTCGGGACGTACGAGTATGGCCCCCGCATTGGTGATCTGGCGTTGACGCGTCCAGGCGCTGCGCGGATCGCGGTAGTCGCCGTCGCTGTGGCCGATGCGCACGGCGTCGACGGGCAGAGCCGTTTGCTTGGCGAGAACCGCCGCCGCGTCGCACCAGGCGGCGCCGTCTTCGCCGGCGATGAGGAGGAAGCGGCCCGGCTTCACCAGATCCATAACAGATATGTTCGCGTTGTCGGCGTCGTGGACGAATGCGTGCGGCAGCGGCGAGCCGGGACGCGTATCGGGGACATAGATGCGGATGTCGTCGGGTGTTGCAGTGCGGGGCGTGCCGTCCGGAACGATCGCGTTCGATTCATAGCGATAGCCGGCTTCGATGTTGTGTTCGTCGAACTCCATCGATTGGGTCGCCATATGGCGGAGCGCGTTGCGGCGATACTCCGCGTCTGCCGGCGTGTCGCCCCAGAAGCGGTTCATCTGCGCCCAGTTGGCCTTCGGGTCGCCGTCGCGGACCAGGCCCAGGCTCGCGCCGACGGCAAATTGGTTCGTTGCGTTTTCGAGCGAGCGCTGGACGTTGCGGCCGGTCGCCGCGCGGCGTTCGGGTTCGTAACTGTCGAGCAGGCGGTCGTCGGCGTGGCCTTGTAAGACCGCCGCGATCTTCCAGCAGAGATTATGCGCGTCTTGGATCGCGCTGTTGAGGCCAAGGCCGCCCGTCGGTGGGTGGCGATGCGCTGCGTCGCCGACGAGGAACACCCGGTCCTTGCGGAACTGGTCGGCGAGAACGCCTTCGAGCGACCAGCGCGAGACTTTGTGAATGGTCATCGGATGGTCGCCGACGCCCAATGCAGCGCGCATGTCCTGCTCGACCAAGCGGTCGTCGAGCGCGCGCGGATCGTCGGGCGGATAGGCGATGTGGATCACCCACTCTTCGGATTTCGGGCCCCAATGTTTTGGTCCCATGGGCACCATGACCGCCATCGTGCCGCTGTCGGGAAGCCAAACCCAGCGGATGAGCACGTCGGATTCACCCGCCCAACGGGAAAGATCGGCCGCGACATAGAGCGAAACTTGGTTAGAGAGGTTGCGCCGACCCGAGAGTTCTATGCCGAGCTTCGGTCCCACCCGGCGGCCGCCGTCGCAACCCAGCATGTATTTCGCGCGCACCTCGTAAGTGCGTTGTGCTTGGTGATCGCGGATGACGGCGAGGACGTGGTCGGCGTTTTGTTCGAAGTCGACGAGCTCATGGCCGAAGCGAATTTTTCCGGGCGCGAGTTCCTCAGCGCGCTGTTTCAACAGCGGCTCGAGGCGAATTTGCGGAAGGTTGGTCGAGAGGAAGGGGCTTGCCGCTGTCCAATCCGGGTTGAGGCCGCCGGCGCCCCAGCATTCCATGCGTCCGATCAAGCGGCCGGCGTTCGGCTCAGATCCGGCGAAGCCTGCGTACCAGGCGGTGGCGCGCATTTGTTCGGGCGGCGTGCCGACGGCGTAGATCCGATCGGCGACGCCGACGTCGGTTAGGATTTCCATCGTGCGCTGGTTCAGCACGTGGGCCTTGGGCAGGATCGATGTTGTGGGCAGCGCGCTGACGAGCAACGAGTCGATGCCCAACTTCGAGAACAGCATGGATGCCGTCAGACCAGCGCCGCCGCCACCGACGATGAGTACTGGCACATCATTTTGCGACATTGGCGTGTTCCTATGGCTCGGGCGTGACGGTGGCTTCGATGGCGCCGATTTTGTCGATTTCGATGCGGGTGACGTCGCCGGCTTTGAGGAACCGCGGCGGCTTCATTGCGGCGCCGACGCCGCCGGGCGTACCGGTGAAGATGATGTCGCCGGGTTCGAGCGTCATCGCTTGGCTCAAATGCGCGATCTGATCGAAGACATTGAAGACGAGATGTTTGGTGTTCGAGTCTTGGCGCTTCTCGCCGTTGACGAAGGCGCGGATGCCCAGCGCATGCGGGTCGCTGAGTTCGTCCGACGTCACGATCCACGGGCCGAAGGGGGCGTGGGTGTCAAACGACTTGCCCAGCATCCATTGCGGGGTTTTGAACTGCCAGTCGCGCACCGTCACGTCGTTGCCGGCGGCGTAGCCGAAAACGACTTCGTGCGCCTTCTCCTTCGGCATGTGTTTGGCACGCTTGCCGATGATCGCGACGAGCTCGGCTTCGTAGTCGAGCAGCATCGAGACTTTCGGCATCTGTACGGGCGCGAACGGCGCGTTGACGGAGGTTGCGTGCTTGCAGAACCAGATCTGCTGTTCCGGCGTTTTCTGTCCGCTTTCTTCGATGTGGTCGGCATAGTTGAGGCCGATCGCGAGGATTTTGCCAGGGCGCGGGACCGG
>Ga0187892_10008152_pt1 | contig 14492 bp, 18 predicted proteins | sample MA1701073metaG_FD_139345 | JGI IMG/M metagenome (GOLD analysis project Ga0187892, IMG submission 139345) | Bio-ooze microbial communities from a basaltic lava cave in the Kipuka Kanohina Cave System on the Island of Hawaii, USA - MA170107-3 metaG ... | reverse complement strand
TGAGCAACCGGGAACATGGGTAACACGCTAGACCGGGAGCATGGGTAACACTTTTCGTCCTTTGTTCTCCTGGCCTCACGCGTAGATCCGGTAGTCGCGTTCGTCGAGCGTCCCGAGACGGACGTCGTAGAAGTAGAGTCCCCAGATGCCGTCGTCGGTCTCTTCGAGGCCGATGTACTCCTGAGCCAGCGCGTTGCTCAGGAAAATCTGCCGGACGTTGAAGCGGAACGTCCCAGCGTTCGAGACGAGACGCACGAGGTGGTGCCCGGGGTACTCCGGAGGCTGGATCTTGCTCGGACACTCCCTCGGTGAAGGCTGCCAGGCCTTTCCCGGTGGGCGATCGCCCTGAGCCTCGTGAGGCCGTTCCTGGTTGTACTCCTCGCGGAAGCGATCGAACTTCCGCTGCTGACCGCGCAGCGTTGCCGCCGGGGGGCGGGTCGTCTCCTGCTTGAGCGTGCGATGCATCCGCTCATGAGCACCATTCTCCTGGGGGCTCGCCGGACGGATCCGCTGGTGCGCGATCCCCAGCCGCATCCACCACACGTTCAGCTCGCAGAGCCCATGGATCCCCGTCGAAGCAAAGGGGGCTCCGTTGTCGGATCGGATCGCCCGGGGGAGCCCTACCTCTCCGAACAAGCGCCGGAACACCGGCTTGGCCTCCTGGGTGCGAACCGAGCCCAGAGCCTGGCAGCGCAGCAGATAGCGCGTGTGCTGGTCCGCGATCGTCAGCGGGTAGCAGTAGGCGCCGTCCTTCGTGCGGAAGTGCCCTTTGAAGTCCGCCGTCCAAACGTCGTTCGGCGCCACCGTGGCGAGCTCCGGGGCACCCGGGTGCTTCCAGGCACGCCGCCGCCGCCGCTTCTTGACCAGGCCGCGGCGCCTGAGCAGGTCGCCCGCCGTGCTCGCGGCCGGCAAGGCGAGCTCGGGCCGTCGCTCCGAGAGCCAGGCCAGGAGCTTGCGCGGCCCCCAGCTCGGGTGCCTCCGTCGCGCCTCGGCGATCGTCCGCGCCACCTCGGGAGCGATCGCGTGGGGGCAACGGTGGGGGGCGCGGCTGCGATCCTTCAATCCCTCCAGACCTTCTTCCTCCCAGCGTTCCAGCCTCTTGTAGCCGGTCTTCCGGCTCACGCCGAACCGGCGGCACAGCTCGGTCATCGTATAGTGGCCGCGCTCCCACTCGGCCACGAACCGCGCTCGCTCCTTCATGGGTTCCGTCTCCGCCCACGGCATGCTCACCCCTCCCCGGGGAGCAGCCTATGCGGTGTTACCCATGTTCCCGGTCCGATCTGTTACCTATGTACCCGGTCTGTACCGGCATCGAACTTGGGTGCCTCAGCCGGCGTCAGCGGCCTGGGCCGCGCAGCTGAGCGCCCTATCCGTTAGGCCGCAGCAAGCGAAGGGTCAGGCCGAGCGTCGCCGGGCGGACTTCTTCGCCGGAATCACTTCGCGAAGGACCCTGCGCAGGGTCTCCTCAAGCGGCTCAACCTGGCCCTCCATGTGCTCACGGAGTGCTCGGTTCATCATCGTCTGGTAGTTTCCGCCACCGGCCGCGTGCACCTGCTTCCGGAACCACTCGAGCACGTCGTCATCGATCCGAATCGTGATCCGGGTCTTGCCCCGGGGGGTTCGAATCACCGCCCCGCGTCGCGCCTTGCTGAAGTCGTAGTTCTTCTTCATCGCTTTCCTTCGTATTGCCGGCGTTCAGATCGGCCGGCCGCTCGGGCCGAAATCAATCGCACGTCGTCGTCCCGCCACTCGTACACCACCACGAGGAGCCGGCCCAAGGCGTCCATTCCAAGGGTCACAAATCGCTCTCCCTCGGGGTCATCTTCCGGCATCGTCAAGGCCATCTCGTCGCGCAGGGCCGTCTCCGCGTCCGCGAAGTCCACGCCGTGCTTGCGCAGGTTCGCGGCGGCCTTCCCCGGGTCCCACTGGGCCACAGCCCCAGTGTATGCACATCTATGCATCCCTGGCAAGCTGCGGCCTAACCTGCCGCTGGAGCTGACCGCCCTCCGCTCTGGTTCCAAGTACTGGAAGGCACAGGAATATCTCGCAGCACAGGGGCATCGTCATGAGTCGCGGCTCGAGTTGAACGGTCGGGTTGATCCTTTACAAGAGTCCAGGTAGATCGTTTACACCCTCTGAGGCGTCGTCAGACGCCGGTGATCTGTCCAGTCCGCCCATCGATCCTTCCGAGCAGGGTGGTGTAGTAGACGATGCTCCACAAGCCGTCTCGGATCTCTTCGAGCCCGACGTGCTCGTCGCGAAGGGCATATTGCTGGCCGGGGAGGTTCCTCCCGGGTGGGCGGGTCGTCTCGCGCTTGAGCTCGCGGTGCATCCGTTCGTGGCTCCCGCTCTCCTGCGGACTCGAGGGCGGGATGCGTTGATGCACGATCCCGAGCTGCATCCACCAGACGTTCATCTCGCACAGGCCGTGGATGCCCGTCGAGGCAAAAGGCGCACCGTTGTCCGTGCGGATCGCCTCGGGCAGGCCCACCTCTCGAAACAGCCGCCGGAACGCAGGTTCGGCGCCTTCCGTCCTCACGGAAGGCAGTCCCTTGCAGAGCAGCAGGCTGCGGCTGAAGTGGTCGGTCACCGTGAGCGGGAAGCAGTACCTCCCATCCCCCGTCTTGAATTGCCCCTTGAAGTCCGCCGGCCAGACCTGATTCGGGCGGACCGTCTCCAGCGGCGCCGCGCCGGGATGGCTCCACTTCCTCCGGCGCCGATTCCTCCGAAGCTTCCCATGGCGATCGAGAATGTCGTTGACCGTGCTCCGGGCCGGCCAAGAAAGATCAGGATGCCTCTTCTCCAGCACCTGGAGCAGCTTCTTGGCTCCCCAGCCGTACCTCTTCCGGGCCGCCAGGATCCGCTGCTCCAGGGGTCGCGGGGTGCGGTGCGGGCAACCGACCGGAGTCCGGGATCGATCGCTCAAGCCTGCCCTTCCTGCTTCCCGGTAGCGGATGACCCACTTGTATCCGGTGGGCCGGGTGACTCCGTATCGCTCGCAGAGCTCGCTCATCGACCACTGGCCACTCTCGTAGTCCATGGCGAAGCTCTGCCGTTGCTCCGTCGCGTTCGTTTGCATCCAGGGCATCCCCCGGGTGTAAACGATGTGCCCGGACTCCTGTAAAGGATCTACCCGGCCTGTACCCCCTCTGGCGGCGGGCCCTTCGGCCTCGGCGCTGGCGGTCAGCGCTGTTGTTGCAGCTGAGCGCCTGGTCCGTTGGGCAGCGCGAAGGGTCAGCCTGTCTTGCGAAGCGCGGCCACTTCGCGCTTGAGTCGCGGCCCCAGGCGGTCCTTCTCCACCTCAAGGTCATAGCGCGCCTGAAGATTCATCCAGAAGCGTTCGCTCGTTCCGAAGTAGCGGGCAAGGCGAAGCGCGGTGTCCGCAGTGATCGCTCGCTTCCCGTGGACGATCTCGTTGATCCGCCTCGGGGGTACGCTGATGTCCTTCGCCAGTCGGTACTGGCTGACCTCGAACGGCTCCAGGAACTCCTGGGCCAGAATCTCGCCCGGGTGAACCGGTGCCATCTTTCGTCCCGCCATCCTTTTACCCCCTGTGGTAGTCCACGATCTCCACGTCCCAAGCATCCCCTTGGAACCAGCGAAAGCAAATCCGCCATTGGTCGTTGATGCGGATGCTGTGCTGACCCACCCGGTCGCCCCGAAGTACCTCGAGCCGATTCCCCGGGGGCACTCGCAGGTCTGCCAGCGAATCCGCCGCATCCAGGATCAGAACCTTGGCCAAGGCGCGGCGTTGCAGGCTTGCGGGTAGTCTCTTGGCCCGCTGTCTCCCGAAGAGCCGTTCCGTCTCCCGGTCCCGGAAGCTCTTGATCACGCGTTCATATTAACGCATCGCGATATTATCGCCAGGCGTTCAGCGCGCTGCCCAACCAGCTGCTGGAGCTGACTGCCCTCCGCTCCGGCCAACCGGGGCGCCTTCGCCCTATACTGGCTGGGTCGGCCCGCGGGGCCGCTCGCCCGTCACCCGGGCGGCAGCTCAGCAGGAGGTCCTTAGGCAGCGAGGAGCATGCGGTTCGCCGACTTCACCCGTGAACCGAGCGCCGGATCAGACTTCGCGGCTTTTCGCGCGCACTATGAGCGCTTCTGGTCGTCCCCGTGCGGCGCGCAAGCCGAGGTCGCACCGGAGAAGTTGCACTCTCGGCTCGAATCGCTCCAGGGGCAGCTGTCGCAAACGGAACTCGCGCTTGAAGCTCTCGGGATACCCACCTCCGGGGTCAGTGCGCTAGCATTTGTGGGACACTCTGCTTCCAATGGCCACGCCTGCCTTCTTTTCGGCAGATTTGCCGCGTGGTACGCGCTCGAGCACTTCCTCACACCATCCGACTTCGAGGCCTTCGTCCCGCATGAACTGGCCCACGCCGTGCATTACGCGCTCGTACCGGAGTTCTACTTCACCTCGATCGAGGAACAGAGGCGCACGGGTCGGCAGCTGGTCACGGAAGGCCTTGCCACGCGAGTGGCCCAAGAGGTTGGCTCGCTTCCGCCCGAGGTCGCCTTGTGGGGCGGCTTTCTCGGGGCCGACCCTGCCCAGTGCTGGATCTCGCGCTGCAAGACCCACCTACGAGAGCTCATTCAGCTCATCCTGGACTCTTGGACCGAGCCCCTTCCAGGAAATCCGTTGTTCACGTACAACCCCGCCTTAGGCGTAGAGGAAAACCGAGGCGGGTATTTCGTGGGTATGGCCGCCACAGCACATCTCGAGGAGGACCAGAAGCTCCCTCTGGCCGAGCTCATTCGCCTGCCAAGGTCTGAAGCCGAGCGAGCCTACCAAGAGGCGCTGCTCGAAATGCTCGCTGCCTAATATCCGTTGGGCAGACTGCGCGAGATTCTTCTCCCACCTCCGGCCCGCCTGCCTCGCGCTCTCCGAGCTTTCGGCCGTTGCCCTCGCCGGGGCGGGCCGGCGCGAGCGGCATACCATCCTGGGTTGCGGCGCCGTGCCAAGCATCCTGTCTCCGCTCGGGGCCGCCAAGACGGCGCGCACCTCGCGCTTCGGCCGGGGCCGGCCCGCGCGAATCAGGGGCGGAGTCCCAGGCCTCCCCTTCGCCGTTGCAGCTGCCCAACCCGGCACTGGAGCTGCCCGGCAGCGCCCCGGCGCCTGCACCGGCTTCTGTCCGCCGGCCGCCGGAGAACCTCCCCCTCCATCGCGCCGGCCCGGGCCGGCGGCCGTCGGCCCAGGCGTGGTAGCTTCACGGCCGGCCGGCAGCTCACTGCCGCGCCGTTAGGCAGCTCGCGTTCGAGCTCGAGCCGTCACTGTCACGCGCACCCCGGCCCTCGCCAGCATGTTCACGAGCGTGTCGATGCTGAAGAGCTCGATGCGCCCCCGAACCAAGTCGCTCACCCGCGGCTGGGTCACGCCGAACAGTCGTGCCGCCGCCGCCTGGGTGAGCTCCTTGCTCTGAATCACCCTACGCAGTCGAGCCATCAGCTCGGAGCGAATCCGGAGATTTTCGGCCTCCGGAGCCGAGAACCCGAGATCGCGGAACGCGTTGCCGCTCGAGCGACGCACCTTGGTTGCCATCATGTCTCCTCTACGTCTTTCGGTGGCGTGGTACCGCCGCCAGGTTCCGTCGAGCCAGCTCAACGCCCGCCTTGCCGGTCCGTCGCGTTCGTTTCTCGAAGGCGTGCAGCACGTACACCCCCTCGGCGAGCCTCGCGAGGTACAGCACGCGGTACTCCCCGCCCTCATGCACCCGAATCTCCATCACCCCGGGTATATCAATACTTGTATCTCTCGTCCAGGGTGCGGCGAGCTGCCTAAAGGCCGCCGGAGGTCTCAGCGGCTGACGTCTTCGAGTCTTACCCCACGGCCAGCGCGGATCGCCTCGCGCGCGTCCGCTACGTGCTGGAGGAACTCCGGGTGGTGCTCGAGGCGATGGTCGAACCACGCCTCTTCGTCCTCGAACCCGATCAGGACGCCCGCCGGACGCCCGTGGCGTGTAATGACGATCTCCTCCGCGCTCGCCAGCCTCAGGTACCGCGAGAGCTCATCCTCGACCTTGGCCAGTGCCACCGTTCTCATCGGGCGCGCCTTGCTCCCCGAGCCACGCTTGCGCCTGGTTTTTCGAGACGATCGCGAGGACTTCGACGGCTTCGTTCCTGACGTCATAGAACACCCTGCTGTCGCCCACCCGGAGGCGGAACTGCGGCCTGCTCAGGCCCCGGAGCCTCTTGATCCGGCTCCTGCTGAGCTTCCGCGGCTCGTGTCGCAAAGAGCGCGGGGCGTCGAGAGCTCCACGTCCGGCCAGATGCGAATGGGGCCTGCCCTCCTTGGACGCGCAAGACCCTGGGCGGGATCACCCGCGCCGACGCCAGGCCCCTCGTTCCCAGTCGCGACCCCGCAGAGTTCGCCGGATGGTCGGGCCGATTCCAGTTCCATGAAACATCGCAGCGATATGTCCGCCTTGAACGGGAACTGCGCGCCGGAGAGGCGGCAACGCCCACTCAGGACTTGGGTGGCATGCCATCGGGGTCGATCTTGACGTCAATGAGTATCGGACCTTTGCGGCGCTGGATCGCCAATGCCGCCGCCTCCAGCTCCGCCATGGAGCGCACCGTCACTCCGGTCCCGCCGAGGGCCTGGGCCACCGGCGCCAGCTCTGGCCATTCCATCTTCGATAGCCCAGGGTCCATGTCGCGGTCACGAAACTGCGCGTGCTCTGAGCCATAGCTGCCGTCATTGAACACGACGATGATCAGATCGCATCTGCTGCGAACCGCCGTGTTGAACTCGGCCAACCCGCCATGCATGAATCCCCCGTCGCCCGTGATGAGGAAGACCGGGCGATCCCTCGCGGCAAGAGACGCGCCGATGGCGTAGGGGAGACCCAGCCCGATCGAGCCCGAATTCATCGTGAGCACGTAATCACGCGGATCGGGGGTCTTGACCGTCTTCCAGGTCTCATAGACGAACCGACCGGCGTCCGTCACCACCACGCGATCGTCTGGGACCATCTCATCCAGCCTGCGCAATGCCCGCGGAAAGTCGACGGTTCCCTGCCTGTGCGGCTTTGCAGGCAGTTCGGTCGGCTTGATCCCGCCCGTATTCGCCAGCCATTCTTCCCGATACCCCGATGACGGAATTTCCGCCTCGTCGAGCAGCTGGAGGATGGCCTCCGCCACCAGCGCCGGATCGCCGACCACACAGGCATCGGGTCTCGCGAACTTCGAGATGTCCCCGGCCTCCGCGTTCACGCTGACGACTCTCTTGCCGCGAAGAAGAGACCCCTGGTCGGTCGTAAACCGGTTCAGGCTCGCGCCGAACGCGATGAGGCAGTCACTCTCCCTGATGGCGTCCAGGGTCTGCGGGCCGCTCAGGGTGCCGAAGATCCCGAGATCGTAGGGCAGCCCCCTGAAGAGGTCCTTTCCCTTGAGAGAGGTCGCCACCAGGGCGTCCGTCCTGTCCGCCAGCCGGAGGAGCGCGAGGCGAGCGGCCGGGGCGATGGCGCCGCGGCCCGCCAGGATGATGGGTCGCTGCGCCGCAGCCACGATTCCCGCGGCGTCGTCCAGATCCGGACCGGACAGCATGAAGCCGCTCCGCTCGGGCACCTGGTGAGGTGCAGGTCGATACTCGACGTCCAGCCATTGAAGATCGACAGACACGTTGAGTGCAATCGGCCTGCGTTCAACGGCGGCCCGCCGAAACGCCGTTGCCAGATCCTCGGCGAGCGTCTTCGGAGTGCGCAATGGTTCGAATCCCGCCCCGGTCGTGATGACGAATTCCCTCTGGTCGATCTTCTGGGGATGATCGAGGTCCCCGGCGGCGGTGTCGCCGCAGACGAGGACCAGCGGGAGAGACGCCTTCACGCCCTCGACCAGTGCGGTCATCGTGTTGGAGAGCGCCGGCCCGTGCGTGACGGTCGCGACCCCCGTCTTCCCGGAGATCGCGGAGTATCCGAGCGCCATCAGCGTCGCGCCCGCTTCGTGGGCAGCCGCGACGAAGTTCCCGCCATTCTCCCGGACGAAGCTGTCCACCATGAACAGATTCGCATCGCCCAGCAGGCCGAACATCGTGTCGACGCCGTTGTCCTTCAAGGCCTTGGCGACTGCCGAGTAGAACTTCATTGACCCTCTTGTTCTCCGGTGCACAGCCACGTGCATGGGTCGGGGTGCCGTGGGCCGCGGCCCTCCCCGACCTGCGGCCGGCGCGCTGGATGGCTGGGCCCGGCTTGGCGAGCCGCAAGGTAGCCTGTTTCAGTCGATCGGAAACGCTCTCACTGGCACCTCCTTCTTCTCGCACAAGGATGATCCTCAACGAACGGGAAGGCCCCTGCCGATGCGCTCAGTTGGGCGCCCGCCGGTTGGCTTCACATTTGAAGTGCGACAGACGCTGGGCGTGCGGCGTTGCGAAGCAGAACTTCCAGCCCCGTGGCTTGCTCGGGCCTCTTGTACGAGTAGAACCCCGTCCCGGTTGCCCCGGCGTACCCCCCCCCCGCAGGCGAGCACAGCTGGAGAGCTGAACCGGAAATCCTGGGCGCGGGCGCCTCCCGGAGGTGGCTCATCGGTGGCCCGTTGGCTCTGGTACTCTTCAGCCCGGGCGGCGGCTCAACCGCAGTCCGTTGGAAGGCGGCGGGGACTCATCGGTGGTGATCGCGGTATTCCGATCCCGTCTGCGAGGCGAGAGTTCGGCGGAGTTCCAGGAGCTCGCGGGACGCATGCTCGAGATCGCGCAATCGATGCCCGGGTTCATCTCGTACAAGGTCTACGTTTCGGAAGACGGGGAGCGGTGCAGCATCATCGAGTTCGATTCCCACGAGAACCTTCGGGCCTGGCGTGAGCACCCAGATCACCGAGCGGCGCAGCGGCTTGGGCGAGAGCGGTACTATCAGGAGTATTCTCTGCACGTCGCCGAGCCCCAGCGCGAGTCCCTGTTCAGACGCTGAGCACGCTCGCCGCGACAGCTGAGCGGTCGGCGTCACGCAGCGAAGAGAGGAGAGGAGGCGGGCCGCCCGAGATGGAGCCGCTCTTCGTCTTCGTGGTGCAGTTCCTGTGGTTCCTCTTCGCCTGGTCGCTCATCGTCTACTTCGTCGTATGGCCTTGGTCAGCCCGGCTCTCCCCCGACTCCCGCCTGAGCGCCTGGGTCGCGCCGGAGATGTTCCGGGTCCTCGGGCTCGGCTTGCTGGTCCCGAATCTCTCGCCCGGCATGTCGAGCGGGTTCGCGCTCTCTACGGGGACGGGCGATTCGCTCACGGCAGTGCTGGCCGCCTTGGCGTTCATCGGGCTGCGGCGGGGTTGGCGTCAGGCACGAGGTCTCGTATGGGCGTGCACCGTGATCGGCACGCTCGATCTTCTGGTCGCGTTTCCCCATGCGGCCGCCAGCGGGGCCATCTCCCACATGGCGGCTCAGTGGTACGTCCCGGTCTTTGCTGGGCCGCCCATGGTCATCTCCCACGTCGCCTGCTTCCTCCTGCTGGTCCGTGGCCGGTCTCACCGGGTTCCCTCGTAGCCCGGTGCAGGGGCACGGGTGGTGTAGGATCGGCGGCTCCCCGAGGGCAGCTGCGTGCGCGCGCTGATCGTCTGGTCGCTGGTCTCCGTCGCCATGATCGTCCAGGGCGTGGCCCGCGAGGGGCTCGTGGCACCGAGCCTCGGGGAGCTCGCCGCGCATCAGCTGACGAGCCTCTTCGGCTGCCTGATCGTGTTCCTGGGCAGCGTGCTCGCGCTCCCCTGGCTCGGGATCGTCGGGAATCCCCGCGGCCAGCTGCGGGTCGGCCTCCTCTGGCTCCTTCTCACCGTCTCCTTCGAGTTCGCCTTCGGGCGCTGGGTCGCCGGTCATTCCTGGAGTCGACTGCTCCAGGACTACGATCTCCTGGCGGGGCGCCTCTGGCTCCTCGTGCTCGGAGCGACGCTCCTGAGCCCCTGGCTGGCGGGTCGCTGGCATGCGCGGCGAGGGCGATGCTGATCGACGCCTGGATGCCCGAGTACGATTTCGCGGAGCGGCACCGCGCGCTGGTGCGGGCGCCCGCGCCCCTCGCGTATCGGGCGCTCGGGGAGACCGATCTGGCCGGGCACCCGATCGTCCGGCTGCTCCTCTCTCTGCGCTCCCTGCCGGCGCTCCTGCTGCGGCGCGAGACGCCGCTCCTGGTCCGGCGGGCCCCGGGCGGCCTGACCCTGAGAGATGCGCCGGCCTTCGGATTCGCGATCCTCGAAGAGCAGGCGCCCCGGGAGATCGTGCTGGGACTCACCGGGCGCTTCTGGCGCCTCTCGGGCGACCTCCGTCCCAGCGACCCCCGGGATTTCCGCGGGCCGGTGCCCCCGGGCATGGCGCGGGTCGCCTGGAATTTCGCGCTCGCTCCCGCCCCGGCCGGGGGGACGCTGCTCTCGACGGAGACCCGGATCCGCTGCGCCGACCCGGCCGCGCGCAGGGCCTTCGGGCGCTACTGGCTCCTGATCCGCCCGGGCAGCGGTCTCCTGCGCCGGGTCGTGCTGGGGCGCGTGAAGCGCGAGGCGGAGCGGCGGTCCGCCTCGGGCGGACCCGCGTAGACCGCGCCCGCCGCGCCCCGTACCGTATGGGGCCGGGGCCGAGCCCCGAGCACCTCGAGGATTCCATGAGTGCCGCCCGAGTCCGCGTGCTGACCCACCTCCCGCTCCAGGAGCCCTTCACGGGGTCCTTCCCGGAGGTCGAGTTCCTTCAGATCCCCGCCGCGGGCGAGATCCCGGCGGAGGCCTCCGGCGAGGTCCTGCTCACCTTCGCCTGGGGGAGCCCGAACCTCGGCGAGGCGGTGAAGCGCGGCGTGCGCTGGGTCCACACGCTGGGGACCGGGGTGGACCGCTTTCCCCTGCCCGCGCTCGCCGGCCAGCTCCTCACCTGCTCGCGGGGAGCGAGCGCGGTCCCGATCTCCGAGTGGGTGCTCGCGGTGATGCTGGCCTTCGAGAAGCGGCTGCCCGAGAGCTGGATCCACGAGCCGCCGGAGCGCTGGAGCATCGCCGAGCTCGGGGGCCTGTCCGGGAAGACGCTGGGCCTGGTCGGCTTCGGCGGGATCGCGCAGGCGGTGGCCACGCGGGCCCTGGCCTTCGGGATGCGCGTGCGCGCCCAGCGCCGCACGAGCCGGCCGAGCCCGATCCCCGCGGTCGAGCTCGTGGCGGATCTCTCCGCCCTCGTCTCGAGCGCCGACCATCTGGTGGTGGCCGCCTCCGCCACGCCCGCCACGCGCCACCTGCTGGGGAGGGAGGCCTTCTCCCGCGCGAAGCCGGGCCTGCACCTCGTGAACATCGCGCGGGGCTCGCTCGTGGATCAGGACGCGCTGCGCGAGGCACTGGACGGCGGGCGCGTGGCGCGGGCCTCCCTCGACGTCGTCGACCCCGAGCCGCTCCCGGCGGGCCACTGGCTCTACGCGCACCCGAAGGTGCGCCTCTCGGCGCACATCTCCTGGTCCATGCCCGGCGCCATCCCCCTCCTGTTCGAGAGCTTCGCCCTGAACCTGCGCCGCTTCCTGGCGGGCGAGGCGCTCCTGGGGCAGGTCGACCTGGGGGAGGGCTACTGAGGGGGCTCGGGCGCCGGCGGGCGGAAGGCGGGGCCGTCGGGGAGGCTCCCGTCCAGATCGCGGAAGCCGTACGCGAGGGCCAGGTCCCGCGAGGCGAGCGCCCGCCCGCTGAAGCGCAGCGCCGCCGGATCCGCGGCCAGCGCCGCGACGGCCCGTCCACTGAAGCGCAGCGACTCCGCGCGGCCGAGGTCGTAGCCCGGGATCCTCACCACCCGCTCCGTCCTCACCAGGTGGGGCCAGAGCGAGACGATCGCGACGCCGTGCCGCCTCAGCGGAGGCGCGGCATCCCGGGTGATCCGGTCCAGCGCCGCCTTGCCAACCCCGTAGGCCAGGTGGTGGAAGAAGTGCACGGCGCCCGCCGAGCTGATGTTCACGATGAGCCCGCTCCCGCGCGGAACCATCATCCGCGCGGCGAAGTGGGTGGCCACGTAGGCGGAGCGGGTCCCCACGTCCAGCATGTCGTCCCAGAAGGAGAGCGGGGTCTCCCAGAAGGGCGCGCGCGGGTCGAGGGACGCGGAGACGCGGAAGGCGTTGTTGACGAGCAGGTCCAGCCGGCCCGCTTCCTGAGCCACGCGCTCGAAGAGAGCCCCCACCGCGGCGTCGTCGGCGTGGTCGCAGGCCACCGGCAGGCACGTGCCGCCGAGGCGCCGGACCTCCTCCGCCGTGGCCTCGAGGCTCCCGGGCAGCTCCGCGGCGCCCTCCCGCAGCGTGCGCCCGGTCGCGTAGACGGTGGCGCCGGCGGCGCCGAGCTCCAGGGCGCAGCCCTTGCCGATGCCGCGGCTGGCGCCGGTCACGATGGCGACCCGTCCCTCGAGGTCCTTCGGCACGCTGGGCTCCGCCTCCTCGACCGGCCCCTCCACCGCGCAGCGGGGTCCATGGTACAGTGCGCGACCGGGGCTCGGGGAGATCGCGAGCGCGATTTCCGGTACGCCGATCGGAAGCGACGCGATGAGGTTCGGAATCGCGCTGGGAAGGCTCCACCCGGGGCTCCATGAGGAGATGGCCCTCGAGGCGGAACGGCTCGGCTTCGAGTCGGTGTGGCTGCCCGAGCACCTCGTCCTGCCCGTGGACATGTCCGGGTCTCCCTTCGCGGGAGCGGAGCACCCGCCCATCCCCCCCGGCGCTCCCGTCGTGGACAGCCTCGGATACCTCTCCTACCTGGCCGGGAAGACCTCGCGGCTCCGGCTCGGCACCCACGTCTACCTGCTCGGCCTGCGCCACCCCTTCGTGGCGGCGCGTGCGGTCCAGACCCTGGACCGGGTCTCCGGGGGACGCGCCGAGATCGGGATCGGAGCCGGCTGGCTCGAGAGCGAGTGGCGCGCGACGGGCCTCGACCCGCGCACCCGCGGGCGACGCCTCGACGAGGCCCTGGCCGTCTGCAAGCGGCTCTGGACCGAGGAGGTCATCGAGCATCACGGCGAGTTCTACGACTTCGAGCCGGTGATGTTCGAGCCCAAGCCGGTGCAGAGGCCCCACCCGCCGATCCTGGTGGGCGGGGAGTCCGAGCCGGCCCTGCGGCGCGCGGCCCGGGCCGGGGACGGCTGGGTGGGCCTCGGGCACACGGTGGAGTCCGTCGCCGCTCCCCTCGCGCGGCTGCGCGAGCTGCGGGCCGCGTGCGGCCGCGAGGCCCTCCCCTTCGAGCAGATCTGCCTGGCGCGGGTCGGGCGCCGCGACGAGGTGGCGCGCTTCGAGGCGGCGGGGATCACGCGGCTCCTCGTGGCGCCCTGGGATCGCTCGCGCGAGGCCCTCGCCGGCGTGCGCCGCTTCGCCGACCGGATCCTGGGCTAGCGGCGCGGACGGAGCAGGCGACCCGTGGCCGAGATCGTCCGGCTCTTCCACGGCTCCCAGATCGTGCACGACGTCCTCGAGGTCGGGCGGTTCTACCACGACTTCTTCGGGAGCTGGGTCTACGAGGCCCAGCACCTCGAGAGCGAGGACAGCGTGAACAGCGCCAACCTCCTGGGCGGGAGCTTCTCGCTCGAGATGCTCGCCCCCGTCGACCCCGGCGCGGAGACGCCGGTGGCGCGCTTCCTGCGCCGCCACGGCCCCCACTTCAACAACATCGCCTTCTGGGTGAGGGACTGCCGGGGCCTGGCCCAGGAGCTCCTCGACCGCGGCGTGCGGGTGGCGGTGCGGGGCGGCGGGATCGTCGACCGGCTTCCCGCTCACCCTTTCGACTACGTCGTGACCCATCCCAAGGACACCCACGGCACGGTCTTCGAATTCCTGGAGGAGCAGGAGATCCACGACCCGCGCCAGCGGGCCTGGTGGTCGCCGTCCTTCTGGCGCGACCGGCACCCGCTGGGCATCCTGGGCCTCTCCCACTGCACGGTGGCCGTCGCGGACCTGGAGGGCGCAGCGCGCGTCTACGCGGAGGCCCTCGGCTGCCCCTGCGTGCGCGAGGAAACCGATGCCGAGCGCGGCACCCGGAGCCGCTTCTTCGCCGTCGGCGACACCCTCGTGGAGCTCGCCACGCCCACGGTGCCGGACTCCGAGCTTGCGCGGCCCCTCGAGCGGCACGGCCCGATCGTCCATGCCTTCACGTTCCTGGTGCGGGACCTGGAGCGCGTCCTCGGGCACGCCCGGGAGCACGGACTCCGCGCGATCCCGCGCGGCGCGCACACGCTGGAGCTCGACCCGGCCGGGACCTTCGGCGGGGTCTTCGCGTTCACGGAGCGCCGCCTGCCGGACCCTGCCTAGCCCACCGCTAGCCCGGCTTCGACAGCTGTGATCGGAAATCGAAGGCGACCTTCATCGCGCCGGATTCGCCCTGGGTCGCGAGCGCTCCGAAGGCGTCGCGCCAGACCCTGTAGGAGCGGGTCGTCTCCCCCGGGAACCGGCTGGGCCTCGGGTTCTACCCCGCACCGCCCGGCGCACGGGCCGCCTCTACTCGCTCGTCCACCAGGGCGGCGACTTCGGCCACAAGGACCCGGGGACGGAGCTCTGGGTCTACGACCTCGCGGCGCGCCGGCGCGTCCAGCGCATCGAGCTCCGCAG
>Ga0187892_10008150_pt1 | contig 14498 bp, 9 predicted proteins | sample MA1701073metaG_FD_139345 | JGI IMG/M metagenome (GOLD analysis project Ga0187892, IMG submission 139345) | Bio-ooze microbial communities from a basaltic lava cave in the Kipuka Kanohina Cave System on the Island of Hawaii, USA - MA170107-3 metaG ... | reverse complement strand
TCGGCAGCGCCAACATCCGCGACCGCATCATCGAACGCTTCGGCGTCGAGCACGTCGCCGAGTGCTTCGGTTCGACCGACGCCGGCGTCGTCACCATCACGCCGCTCGGCGCGGCGCCGCGTGAAGGCTCCGCCGGGCCCCCGGTCTCCGGCGTCGACCTGCGCATCGTCGACGAAGCGGCGCACCCGTTGTCCACACGCGAGGTTGGCGAAATCACGGTTCGTTCACCGCACTGCATGGCGGAGTACTTTCGTGACCCCGAACAGACCGCGGCAACGCTGCGTGACGGCTGGTTCTTCACCGGCGATCTCGGCTACCTCGACGAGGACGGTTGGCTCTACTTCGTCGACCGCAAGAAAGACGTCATCCGCCGCGGCGGGGAGAACATGTCGTCGATGCTGATCGAAAAAACCTTGCGTGAGCACCCAAGCGTCCTGGAAGCCGCCGTCATCGGCGTACCCGACCCGGTTCTGGGCCAGGAACTGAAAGCGTTCATCGTCGCAAAGGAACCGGTCACGGAAGAAGAGCTGAAGCGGTTCGCCGCCGAGCGATTGGCGCGTTTCCAGGTGCCACGGCTTTGGGAGTTTCGCGACAGCTTGCCGAAAACGCCGTCGCAAAGGGTGGAGAAATACAAGCTGCGTGCGCAAGCCGGTGGCGGAAAGCCGATGCTGGGTTGATGTCGGAACTGACGCTCGCCGGAATCAACGAAGCGATCGCCGCGGTCATCCCCGAACGCGAGGCGATTGTCAGCGCCACGCGGCGCTCGACCTGGCGCGACTTCCAGTTGCGTTCGCGGCGCCTGGCCAACCTGCTGCTCGAACGCGGTCTCGGCTGCCGGCGGGAGCGCGGCAGCTTGCAGCCGTGGGAATCCGGCCAGGATCACGTCGCGCTCTATCTCTACAACGGCCCGGAGTATCTCGAAGGAATGGTCGGCGCGTTCAAGGCCCGCGCCGTGCCATTCAACGTCAACTATCGCTACGTCGAAGACGAGCTCGCCTACTTGCTGCGCGACGCGCAGACTCGCGCGATCGTCTACCACGCCAGCTTCGCACCCTTGTTGGCTCGAGTTCTCGACCAGGTTCCGCCGCTGGCCTTGCTGCTCCAGGTCGACGACGGCAGCGGCGAACCGCTGTTGCCGCAAGCCATCGACTACGAAGACGCCCTCGCCTCGGCCAGCGACGCGCCGCCTCCGGTGCAACCGACCCCCGACGATCTCTACATGGTCTACACCGGCGGCACGACGGGCATGCCGAAGGGCGTGCTGTGGCGCCAGAGCGACATTTTCTATGCCGCTATGGGCGGCAAGCTGCCGGGTGCGGAACCCGTGAACAGTCTCGATGAAATCGTCGCGCGCGCCCCGTATGGCGAGATGATCCGCGCCATGCCGGTACCACCGTTCATGCACGCCGCCGGGCATTGGACGGCGTTCATCAACCTGCACCAGGGCGGCACTGTGGTGTTGCCCGAGGAGACCCGCCACCTCGACGCCGCCGACATCTGGCGCACGGTCGAACGCGAACGCGTGTTCAACATGTCGATCGTCGGCGACGCATTCGCCCGACCCCTGATCGAGGAGTTGCGCTCCGCTTCGTACGACCTGTCGACGCTGCGGGTCATCGGCTCCGGCGGAGCGCTGCTCTCGCCCGAGAACAAGAGAGCGCTACTCGAGTTGTTGCCCGCGATCATGGTGGCCGACGGTTACGGCTCGTCGGAAACCGGAGCGCAGGGAGCCACGCTGGCCAGCGCCGGCAATGAGGCGCCCACTTCGTTCCGAATGGACGATCACACCGTCGTCCTCGACGAATCGATGACTGGCGTACTCGAGCCCGGCTCGGAAGAGATCGGCTGGCTGGCACGACGGGGCCACGTTCCCCTCGGCTATTTCGGCGATCCGGAGAAGACGCAGCGCACGTACCCGACGATCGCCGGTGTGCGCTACTCGGTACCTGGAGATCGAGCTCAGGTCCTGGCGGACGGTTCCATGCGCATGTTGGGGCGCGACTCCGTCTGCATCAACACCGGCGGCGAGAAAGTCTTCGCGGAAGAAGTCGAGGCGGCACTGAAGCGTCATCCGGCCGTCGCCGACGTCATCGTCGTCGGTACGCCGAACGAGCGTTGGGGACAGCAGGTTACCGCCGTGGTCGCCCTGCGTGCCGGCGGAGGTGTTTCGGCCGACGAGCTGCGTCGCGCGGTTTCCGACCTCGCGCGCTACAAGCTGCCGCGGGATTTCGTCTTCGTACCGAATGTGGTCCGCTCTCCGAGCGGCAAGCCGGACTATCGCTGGGCGAAGCAGGTGGCCACGGCCGCTCTCGGGTCGTCGAATCCGCCTGCGCCTGGCGGGTGAGGGCTGCTCCAGCGTCTCCAATGTCGACCGCCCTGAGGCTGTTCCCCGGCGTAGGGCGGGAATGCTATGAACGCCACCATGCGCAGGGGTGGCGGCAGGAATGGGTGAATCGATGGGTGGAGGCGCTCTCCTCTTTTGCGCGGCGATAGCGTTCGCCTTCGCACTTCTCACCACCCCGCTGGTTCAACGTCTCGCGCTCATCGTCGGCGCCGTCGACCATCCTGACCACCGGCGCATCCACGCGCGCCCGGTTCCCACGCTCGGCGGTATCGCCGTCGCCGTCTCTCTCCTCGCTGCGCTGCTCGGCTTTGATTGGATATCCGGTGGGGCCGTCGACGCCCTGCTGACGCAGTACGGCTGGCGCTTGCGGTATTTCTTTCTTGGCGGCGTCATCATCGTCGCGGGCGGTGCTGCCGACGACATCTACGGCCTATCACCAGCAGCGAAGCTGTTGATCCAGATCGTGGCAGCGACGCTGGCCGCTCTCGGTGGCTACGGCGTCGACGCGATCACCAACCCGCTCACCGGCGGCCAGATTTCCCTGGGGGCGCTTGGGACTTTGTTCACGATCACCTGGATCGTTGCGGTCACCAACGCCTTCAACTTGATCGACGGCCTCGACGGCCTCGCCGCCGGCGTCGCCTTCATCGCCGCAATCAGCATCATTCTCATCGCTCAGGTGGAAACGCGGCCGGACGCGGCTCTGCTCGCCGCTGCTTTCGCCGGCGCCCTACTCGGCTTCCTGCGGTACAACTTCCACCCGGCTTCTATCTTCCTGGGTGACTCCGGCAGCCAACTATTGGGCTACACTCTGTCGCTGCTCTCGATTCAGGGCCTGCAAAAAGGCGCCACGACGGTCGTCATCATCGTACCCATTCTCGCCCTCGGCTTGCCGCTGCTGGATACCGCCGTCGCCATTCTGCGGCGCTCGGTGGTCGCCGGTTTCGCGACCATCTTCCGAGCCGATCGCGAGCACATCCATCACCGGCTGGTCGCAATGGGAATGACGCAACGCCGTGCCGTCCTCGTCCTCTACGCCGTCTGCCTGGCATTCGGCGCGGTCGCGTTCCTCTCGGTCATCGCACGTGGGCCCTTCAAGGCTGTCCTCCTCGCGGGAGCGGTCGTCGCAATCATCGTCGGTGTTCGCGCCCTTGGCTATCGGCCGAACGCGGAAACGCCGACAAAGACGGCCGATAGCAGCCTCGACGAAGCTGCGAAGCTACCGCGGTCCTGAGGCCGGCTTCCTCTACGACCGGGACAATGAGCAGTCAGCGCGTGCGAACTCTCGCCCTTGTGCTCGCATGCATGGTCGTCGTCGGCGCCCTGCGCGTGCTACCGCGACGGCTCGGAGGTGCAACGACCGAAGCGGTCAAGCAGACGCGCGCCGAGATCGCCAAGCGGTTGGCGACCGCAGCGGATTCACCCTCTGTCGACGGCTGGATCGAGGCGCACGCCGCCAAGTACGCGACCACCGTTGCGACCAAGGAATCGGAGATCCGGCAATCTCTGACCTTCAAGGGGGAGGACGGACGCGAGCATCCGTACCTCGCAGACTACGACAGCTACCTGTGGCTTCATCTGGCGCGCCAGTACGTTCGCCGCGGAACGATCTGCGATGAGGTTGTCGACGGCGTTTGCCGCGAAACCCTGACGCACGCGCCGGTGGGGCGCGAAATGCTCTACGGCACCTCGTTGCACACCGCAACGATCGTCGCTCTGCACAAGCTGATCACCATCTTTTCCCCCGGGTTTCCGATTTCGACCACGGCCTACTACGTGCCCGTACTCATCGGCGTGCTCGGAGTGATTCCGGCCTTCTTCCTCGGCCTGACCTTTGGTGGCCCCCCCGGCGCCATCGCGGCGGCATTCATCAGTGGCGCAAACCCGGCCTACCTCATACGCAGCCTCGGCAGCGACAACGACGTCTGGAACGTCGTGTTGCCAATCTACGCCGTCTGGGCTGCGGTTGGGGCGCTGCGCGCCGACAATCGCAGCCGGAGTCTCGTCTATTCCAGCCTGGCGGGCGTCGTCATCGCGATGCAGGCTGCGACCTGGAACGGATGGCCCTACGCGCATTCGATCCTCGCAGTCGGACTATCGGTCACGCTGGCCTTCACCGTCGGTCGTGTCGCGTGGAAGGGACGCAACTGGCGTGTTTGGACCGATCCATCCGTCGCTCGCGTCGCCAGCGTACTCGCCACCTACTTCGTAGTCGCCGGGGTAACGGTCACCGCAGTTGGTCCGGACGTTGGTTTCGCAACCACCAACCTCCGTATCTTCGGCGAGATCGGGGGCACGACCGCGGAGCTCATAGGCAGACCAGAACAATACGCGATCGACGAGGAAAGAGCCCTCTGGCCCGAAGAGTTCGGAACAGTTTCCGAGATGCTGACGCTACGGGACAACAACATCATGTCGTTCACGACGAACGTGCCGCTGATGTTCGCTTCGTTCTTCGGAGTCGTTCTTTTGGTGCTCGGCCCGCGGCCGTGGAAGCCGATGAACTGGGGCTTCTTCGCTGTTGCGGCGGCGGTGGTAGCGTATGCTTCCGTCAACGCACCGCGTGGATCGATCGCGGCGGGAGCCCTCGTCTTCGCTCCGGCTCTCGCAGCCGCAGTGGGGGCAATTCCTGGCGATCGCCGGCGCGATGACCTCGAACGCGGCGGTATCGTCATCTTGATGTGGCTCGCCATCGCTTTCGTCTTCGGCACGCGCGCCAACCGTTTCGTCATGCTGCTGGCGCCCCCCGTCGGTGTGGCTGTCGGTGCTCTGGCGAGGTGGATTTACAGCGTCATCACCGAGCTGCTCGCGCCTCGCATCGGCCGGCAGCCGGCATTGGCCGCCGCCTGGGGCGCAATTGCGGTACTGCTCGCAGCACCTGCGTATCGCGGCTACGTCACCGCTCGTGATTTCCTCCCGCAGATCAACGATGCGTGGTGGGACTCGTTGACAGCGATCCGCGATGAGTCGCCGCCAAATGCCATCATCCACTTGTGGTGGCACGACGGCTATTGGGGCAAGTACGTCACCGAGCGGCCGGTCATCGCCGATGGCGCTTCACTGCGCAGCCACATCAACTATTGGTTCCGCTACGCCTTGCTGCAGCCGGACGACGCGCGCGCGGCCCGACTATTGCGCATGATCGGCTGCGGCTCCGATGCTCTGCCCTATCCCGAGGGAGCGCTGGGAGCGTACGGAAAACTCCGCAACCAGGGGCTATCGGTCCTGGCTGCGCGCGATTTGGTCGACCGTGTCGCGGGGATGTCTCGCGGCGAAGCCGAAACGCTGCTTGTCGCTCAGGGCGTCCCTCCTGCGGCGGCTGCGGATGTGCTGCGCTCGACTCACTGCGAGCCACCGCCGATGTACCTGGTGCTGGGCACTGACCTGGCCACCACTGCGGGTTGGGGAAACGGGGCTTGGGACTTTCGTCGTGCTTACGTCGCCAGGCGCGCGCTCGACTTGCCTCGCGACGAGGCTCTGAACCAGGTGACCGGTCTTGGATACACCGCCGGTGAGGCGCGGCAGCTCTTTCGATTGGCGGAACAGGCACGCGCGAGCAACCGGGTGCGCGACTTCATCCGAGCCGAGCTCGGGTTCCTAACCAAGAGCTGGATCGATTGCGCACCGGATCCGCGCGCCGGGTTCATTGATTGCCGATTGGCAAGCAAGGTCTCTGGGGGTCAACAGGTCGTCGAGGCCATCGAATACTCCGACGCAGTCCCCGCCGGCGCCCGGCTGCGGGTTCGCAAGACGGGACGAGACGGCAAGCCGTCGTACTCATTCCGCACGCCGGGAACGGTCTTCATCGCCGGCGCCACCGAGTTCCGTCGCATTCCCATCCCGGGAGCTACCGATCCCGGCATCGCGTTGCTCATCGATCAACCCGGTCGGCGGCTGCTGATGGCCGAAGCCATCTTGCTGGGCTCGACTTTTACCAAGCTCGTGTTCCTCGAGGGACGTTACCTCACGCACTTCGAAAAGATCAGCGTGCGCGATTCCAAGCGCGGAGATCGCGTTTTCAGCTATCGCGTGCTGCCATGAGCACTACTCGCGTGAGCCGCCGACTTCATCAGCTCCAGGCAACCGCGGGCGATGTCGGCTGCCGCCTCGACGCGAGCGGCGTGCTGCAAGCGATCGCGGAGCTCAGCCCGTCGCTGATGATCGACCATCAGCTCTTCGAGCCTGTCCGCGACACGGCGCAGCTCCCATTCGTTCTCACGCATCCAAGGACACCCGGTCGCGGCCTCGAAGGCGTCCGCATTCGCGACCTGATGATCCTCGCTGGCAGCCGCGAGTGGAACGACGAACGCCGGCAAGCCCGCGGCCGCGAGCTCGGCCAGCGTGATCGCCCCGGCGGAGCTCACCGCAAGGTCCGCCCACTCGTAGGCTACGACGATGTCGTCGACGAAAGGCGTTACCACCGCGGTGACCGCGGGCTCGGCGTACGCAACCGGCGGAGCCGCACGCAATGCGCCTGTCTGATGCTGGATCTCGAGCTGATACCCACGGCGCGTCAACTCCGTGATGACCTCGGGAACCCGTCGGTTGAGAAACGACGAGCCCAGCGACCCGCCAAGGATCAGCAGACGGGTTGCTGTCGTCGATGGGCTGCGTCGCTGCGCGTGCAGCGACCCAACCTCCGCCCGGATAGGAATACCGGTCACGATCACCTGGCGACCGCGAAACGCCGCGGAGGCCTGCGGCCATCCGACAAAAATCGCGTCGGCACAGCGAGCCAGCACGCGGTTCGTCAGCCCGGGTGCGACGTTCGGCTCACAGATTGCAATCGGCAATCGCCGTCGGCGCGCCGCCAGGACGGCTCCCGCGGATGCATATCCACCGAACGACAACAACGCTTCGGTGCCGGCGCGCTCGAAGACCTCCGCCGCGGCTCGCATGCCGGCAACGGTGTTGGTAACGGCTCGCAGCTTGCCGCGGATTCCGGAACCGAAGAGCGGCGAGCCGGGGATCAGCTCGAGAGGAAAGTCCGCGGCGGGAACGAGCCGGCCTTCGAACCCCAGCTCGGTGCCCAGGAAGCGAATGTCGCTGTCCGGCACCAGGCGGCGAAACGCCGCGGCGACGGCAAGCGCCGGGTAGACGTGCCCGGCGGTACCGCCGCCGACGATGGCGAGATGGCGCTGCGCTCGATTCGGTGTTGCTGTTGGAATTGGAACCTCCCGCTCGCCAGGCCCGCGCTTGGGTCGCGCCAGTCGCCGGCAATGTTGTCTTGCATGGAGCGGAGATGACACGCAACGGAACCATCCGGGTTGCAGTCATCGTCCTCGGCGACCTTGGGCGCAGTCCACGGATGCAGTATCACGCCCGGGCCCTGGCGGCGGCAGGTGCCGAGGTCGATCTGATCGGTGAAGCGGGGACGCCGGTGCTGGCGGACTTGCGAGCGAATTCGCGCATTACATGCCACCGCTTAGGGGCGGCGCCGCGGCGCGCGGCGCGGACGCAAGCCGGATTTCTGATTTCAGCTACCGGGCGCGTTGTTCGACAATCGGCGCAACTCCTCGTGCTTCTCCTGGCCAAGCTGCGACGGCCGACGTTTCTGCTGGTGCAAACGCCGCCGGCGCTGCCGGTTCTGCTTCTCGCTGCGATCGCCGCGAAGCTCCGGCGAACCAAGCTGATTATCGACTGGCACAACTTCGGGTACGCCATGCTCGCCCTGCGCTTGGGGTCGAGCCACTGGCTGGTGCAGTTCTCGCGTCTCTATGAGCAGCGCATGGCGCGCCAGGCCACGGCCCATCTCTGCGTTTCGCGCGCAATGTGCGAGCAGCTCCGCCGCGAGTGCGGTATCGACCCTACCCTGTTCTACGACGAGCCCGCCGACCAGTTCACCCCGGTGCCGAGTCACATGCGTGCCCATCTCTTGTCACAGGTCCTGGCAACGGTCGTCTTCGTTCCCTTTGATTGGACGGCATCGCACCGCCCAGCGGTGATCGTGACTTCGACGAGCTGGACCGCCGATGAGGATTTCGACCTTCTCTTGGAGGCGGCGCAGCGGACCGATCGACTTTTGACGAGGACTGCCGGTCAAGGATCCACGGTACCTGACCTGTTCGTTCTGATTACCGGCGATGGGCCGCTGCGGCCCCGTTTCGAAGAGCGGCTTCGCTCTCTCGATCTGCGCCGCGTGCATCTGCACACCATGTGGCTTGAAGGTGACGACTACGCTCGCCTGTTGGGATCGGCGGATTTGGGAGTATGTCTGCACCGCTCGGCTTCCGGCGTCGATCTGCCCATGAAGGTTGCCGACATGTTCGGAGCCGGACTTCCGGTTTGCGCGTTGAACTACGGCCCCTGCCTCGGCGAGCGGATCACCCATGGAGAGAATGGGCTATTGTTCTCGGGAGCCGATGAGCTCGCGGCGCAATGGCTCGAGCTGTTCCGTGGATTTCCCCAGCCGTCGCCCTTGCTCGAACGGCTGCGGCGCGGCGTTGCGACGGCGAGCTCGAGACGCTGGTCGCAGAACTGGAAGGAACAGGTCGCGCCACTCTTTTTCACGCAGGGATGAGTGATGAATGGTTGGCGCATTCATCGTCGCTGTTCTATACGCCTTGCGATGTTGACCGATCCGTTCTTTTCCAGCGGGGACGCTCATGATTGATGTGCTCCGCAAGGCGTTCGCCATGCTGCCGCGTTCGACGCGGCTGCGCTGGGCGCTGCTCCTGCCTCTGATGCTGGTGAGCGCCGCTGCGGAAGCTGTCGGCGCCGCCGGTGTCTTCTTTCTGGTGCGCTTCGTCAACGAGCCGTCGCGGGCGCTGCAGTTGCCGATTTTCTCGCCCATCGTCATGCGCCTTGGGTGGACCGACGAACGCAGCATCATCATCGCCTTCACCTTGACTCTCGTCACTTTCTACATCAGCAAGAACCTGCTCCTCCTGTTCGCCGAGAGCCTGCGGGGTACCTGTGTCGGGCACAGCACGGCACTCGTCGCGCAGCGACTATTGCGCGGCTACCTGGCCGCGCCCTACGAGTTCCATTTTCACCGGAATTCGGCGGAGCTGGTGCGAAACGCTCACGAAGCAGTCGATCGCGTCTTCGGCCTGGTCGTGTCGCACGCGGTGAGCATCCTGACCGAGGTTCTGGTGGTGATCGGCATTTCTTCCGTACTCGTCCTGGCATCGCCCTCGATCACACTGACCGCGGGCGTCCTTCTCTTTCTGGTCTCCTTTGCTTTCCTGCGCGCTACCCGACGTCTAGCCCGCAACGTGGGCATTGAGCTCCAGACAGGTAGCAGCGAAGCCCTGCGCCACGTCAATCAAGCGCTGCACGCCATCAAAGAGATCAAGGTGCTCGGTCGCGAAAGTTTCTTCGACAACGCGTTCGGGGCCGCGGAGCGCGGTCTGGCGCACGCCCGCCACCTCAGCACGCTCCTCGCAATCCTGCCGCGCCTGGTGATCGAAACCATCTTCATCTGCGGGGCGCTTGTCGTAATGATCCTGCTCGTCTCCTACGGCGGCAATGCAGCTGATTCTCTTTCGCTCCTCGGGCTCTGCGCATATGCCGGCTTCCGCATCATTCCATCGGTGAATCGCTTCCTCTGGCACTGGAATCTCATCCGTACGGGAACCCGATCGGTCGACGACATCTACACTGACTTCGTGCGCTTCCGCGAGTTATCTCAGACCGAGCTGGACGGTCCCGTTGCGGCCCTGCCATTCGAGCACCGCTTCGAGTTGCGTCATGTCTCGTACACGTACGACCGCGAGCGACGGCCGGCGCTCACCGACATCGACCTGCTCATCCCTCGCGGACGGTCTATCGGTATTGTGGGTCGTACGGGCGCCGGCAAGAGCACGTTGCTCGATATCATCGTCGGTCTGTTGCAGCCGGCGAGCGGTGAGCTCCTCGTCGACAGCGTGCCGATCGGCGATCGCACACGCGCTTGGCAACGGCAGATCGGCTACGTACCGCAGAATGTTTGCCTGATCGACGCTTCGCTGCGCGACAACATCGCTCTCGGTCTGCCGCCGTCTTCGGTCGATGAGCAGGCAGTGCTCACGGCTATTGATATGGCGCAACTCACCGATCTCGTGCGCGAGCTCCCCGAAGGAATCGACACGGTTCTCGGCGAGCGCGGTGTTCGGTTGTCGGGCGGACAACGCCAGCGCGTGGCGATCGCCCGCGCGCTGTATCATCAGCCACAGGTGCTGGTGTTCGACGAGGCGACGTCGGCACTCGACATGGAGACCGAACGGCGCTTGTCCCATGCCATAGCGTCATTGCACGGCGTCAAAACCTTGATCCTTGTCGCCCACCGCCTGGCGACGGTGGCACAGTGCGACAGTCTGGTTTTCCTCGACGATGGCCGGGTCGCGGGTCGCGGCACCTACGATGAGCTGATGCTCAACAACGACGACTTCCGGGCGATGGCGGCGGTGGCCTGACCCCCGTGGGGCTCGAGCACGTTCCCGTCGGCATCGACGGCGAGGCCTCTATTCGAGACGGCCATCGGCTTTCTCCATGTCAGCCGGACGTGCGGCGCTCACACCATCGTCGGCGATATCCTCTGCAGCCTCGCGGCGCTCCGCTGTCCGACGCGATGGCACGATCAAATCCGCTAGCGGCTCCAGCTGCATCACCCGGCGAAGCCAACGCCGCCCGCGCTCGGCACGCGCCGCTGCCCCGGTGTCCGTGCGATAAGACTTTGCCCAGTCGATCTGCTCGAAACGCGGCAGAAAGTCGCGCCACACACAGCCTTCGAGCGAAAAAACATACAGCTGGCCGGTGTGGCGCGAGCTGCAGACGAGATCTTCCTCCAATCGCTCCCAGGTCAGCAGGCGAGCTGTCTCCTTCGGCGTTCCGTGGTTGACACCGCCACCGGTCACGCCCAGCGCAATTGCCGGCGCGGTATCGAAGTAAGAATGCGCCGCGGCGCGACCGAGGTAGCTCGCGTAGAGCATGAACACCTCGACGTCGACATGAACATCGACAAGAGCAAAGCAACGTCGTAGCAGCGCCCTGCCAGTGGCACGCTCGTCGATCATGTACGGGAAATGATAGCTCTCGACCGTTCGGCCACCGCTACGAATCTCGCCGACGAGGTCGGCGTAAGCGCGCTCCGAATGGTAGACCTCGGTGAATGACCTTCGTTCGCGAAACGCCTTCCACACCGTACGGCGCGGGTTGCGATTGAACTCGTCGCCGAGAGCGCGAGGAAACTCGATATCCAGTCCGATCCGATGCAGTTGCACCTGTTCTCGTTTCGCCCACTCGATTGTTTCGCGATAGCGCGCCGTGCCGCGCTCGGGATTGTCGGCGTTCAGCCAGTAGCCGTCGTCGACGTCGAGTAGCAGCCACGCCGCGACCGGCACACCGCGGCCTTCCAGCTCGCGAACAATGGCGGCGCGCTCGGCAGAGAGATCGAGAATGCCCATCGATAGCGCATGTCGACCGTTCGCAAGAAAGTCGACGACGCCGGGACTGTCGAACAACTTGACGAGATCCTCGCTTGGCAGCTCGACAAAGAAGGTGAGCTGGGGTTGCTGCATGCGCGGATCAAATCACAGCTGTCGGTTGGTCTCCAGGGGCCGCGCCGCTGTGCCTTCGCGATTCGCTCGTGTCTCAGCGCGGACCGCAAACAACCGGCGATTCACCCCGCGATTCACCGTGCCTCGCATTCACTTCCGGTTTGTGGAACCTTTCGCCCGATGGCCCTCCAAGCCTCGTCTCTGGGGGATCTTCTTCGGACGCTGGCGGGCGCCCATGGGGACCGCCTTGCCGTGATGGCGGATGAACGAGCGCTCAGCTTCGCGCAGCTCGATACCGAAGCGGACCGTTGGGCACGGGCTCTGAGCACCGTCGGCATCGGCTCCGGAAACCACGTCGGCCTGCTCGCCGCGAATGGCGTCGATTGGCCCGCCGTTGCCTTCGGTGTCTGGCGTGCCGGCGCCGCCCTGGTGCCGATTTCGACGTTTGTAACCGCACGCGAGCTCGAGGAGATCCTGGCGCATGCGGATATCGATCTGCTCGTGACCCAGCCGTCACTGCGCTCGCAAGACTACTTGAAGGCGCTCGCGGCAATCGATCTGAAACGCGTGCGGCACGTCGTGGTCCTGGGCAACGCCGCCACATCCCATACTCGTGCGTGTGACTTCCTGGGCGGCGCCGCCGCAACCGACAGCGCTGTTGTCGAACCCGACCCGGAATCGATCGCATGCATGCTCTACACCTCGGGAACCACCGGAAGACCGAAAGGCGTGCGCCTGAGTCATCGCGCCATTCTGTCGACCGTCGCTCCCACGGCGACCCGTTCCGGTCTGGCGTCGGACGATGCGATGCTCTCGACGCTGCCGCTCTTTTGGGTCGCGGGCCTGGTCATTCGCGCTCTGCCAACCTGGGCCACCGGCTGCGGCCTGCTGTTCCTCGACACGTTCACCGTCGACGGCGTCCTCGACATCCTCGCGCGGCATCGCCCCACAGCGTTGCACCTGCGCCCGCCACAAGTCGCCGAGCTGCTGCGTCACCCTTCCTTCCGACCCGAGCTGCTGGACGGAGTCCGACGCGGCAACGGCCGGACGAGTTGGTTCAATGGGTTGCTTGGCACGGACACGCGTTTCATCACCGGTTATGGCATGACCGAGATGGCGGGCTACGTCACCGCCCTCGATGTACGCGACAGCGACGAGGCTCGAGCCGGCGGCATGGGCTCACCGCTCCCGGGCGTCGAGATAGGCATCGTGCGTTCTGACGGAACTCCGTGTCCGCCCGGCGAGACCGGCGAGATCCGAGTACGCGGGCCTGGGATGTTCAGCGGCTACCACAAGGAGTCGCCAGCTCTCGGTCTCGACACCAACGGCTGGTTCGTCACCGGCGATCGCGGCTCGATCGACTCGGACGGAACCTTTCACTTCGTCGGGAGAACCAAGGATGTGCTGCGCATCAAAGGGATCAACGTCTCGCCGATCGAAGTCGAGGGAATTCTGGCGCAGAACAGGTGCGTCGAAGCGGTGTACGCCGTCGGCGTGCCACCCGATGGGCTGGATCAGCGGCTGGTGGCGCTCGTCGTCTGCCGCGACGCACCTGTCGACGCGATCGAGACTGAGCTTCGCCGCCTGGCGAGCGAACAGTTGTCCCACTACAAGCGTCCGGACGCCTACGTCTTCCTCTCGGCTGACGAAGTACCTTTCGGCGCCACCTCGAAGCCCCAGCGCGACCAGCTTGCGGCAATCGCGCTGCAGCGAATGGGCAGCAGCACATGACCGCCCCAATTGCGTGCTTCACCTTCGACAACATGGGCGAAGCGGCTGACATCGGATCCGGCGCGATGACCACTGCATTGCCGGATCACTCGCACGTTTCTCTCACTGTCGGTTATCCGCGACTCTACTCGCTGCTCGAACGCCACGGCATCCGCGCTACTTTCTTCGTCGAAGGATGGAACGGCGAGCACCATCCGCAAGCGGTGGCGGAGATCGTGCGCCGCGGACACGAGCTGGGGATGCACGGTTGGACACACGAGGTCTGGCACCAGCTCGCCCCTGACACCGAAGCGACGCTGGCAGAGCGCGCCACCCTCGCTCTCGAGAATGCCGCCGGGGTTCGGCCACGCGGGTTCCGTGCCCCGGGCGGCCAGCGTTCGCGCGACACGGAAGCTGTTCTCAAACGGCTCGGGTACAGATACGACGCCAGCCTCGGGGACGGAATGCGCCCGGCCATCCTCGCTCCGGGAATGGCTCAGATCCCGTTCGTATGGCCGGCCGTCGACGGCTTCTACTACCTGCGCCCCGATCCCACCCCGGTGAACGAAGTCCGTGAGGCGTGGCTGCGAAACCTCGATCGCGTCGCTCTTCAAGCGCGCGCTGCAGAATCTGCCGCGCTACGAGTGGCGCGGGCTGCCGTTCGCCGCCTGGCTGTTCCGCATCGCCGCCAACGCGCTTGCCGACCGCGCGCAGCGCTCCGGCCGCGAAGCCGGACTACCGGTCGCCGTCGCCGAAGAGCCGCCGGATATGGAGGACATCGAGGAGCGCGCTCGCGCCTTCCGCCTCTTCGACCTCCTCCCGGAGGATCAACGACGGGTGGTTCTCATGCGTTTCGCACAGCAGAAATCGATCCGCGAAATCGCCGCCGCCCTCGGTCGATCCGAAGGACGCGTCGCTTGGGCGCGGCGTGGCGTAAAAGCCGGTGACCGTCTTTGGCGCCCACT
>Ga0187892_10008149_pt1 | contig 14498 bp, 11 predicted proteins | sample MA1701073metaG_FD_139345 | JGI IMG/M metagenome (GOLD analysis project Ga0187892, IMG submission 139345) | Bio-ooze microbial communities from a basaltic lava cave in the Kipuka Kanohina Cave System on the Island of Hawaii, USA - MA170107-3 metaG ... | reverse complement strand
GTAGATTTCCTTTGCTTTTTGCAGCGCCACTTTAAATTCCTCGGTGTCACGCAGAATATAAAAAACCGGATTGTGCAACATGTCTAAATAGTCGCCGCCAGTCTGGTTATACTGCGCTATCGGTTTTTTATCGAGCAGCCTGATCGCTTCGACCGTCAAATCGTAGCCTTTTTTCTCTACCGCCATTGGCCGGAACCCGCCACAGGCTCGAATGAAACGGCCTTTGGCCTCTTCATCGCGCGACCATTCCGGCGGCAGGAATTTCAGGGCGACCGTGCGGCCCAGCCTGGTGTCTTCGGCTTTGTAGACGACGCCCATGCCACCTTCGCCAAGCTTTTCGCTAATTTTGTAGTGGAGAATAGTTTTGCCAATCATATGTTATTTCTCTATAAAGTTGTGTAGGCCTACGGGACAAGTTGCCTCCCTCACTAAGCTTGGCGAGAATTCTGTAATGGAAAACGGTTTTGCCGATCATCGAAAACACCTCCGGTAGAACAGCATCGGATAAAAACCGAATGTTTCCTTTTGCCTTCAAGAACGGCAACATGTTGATTTTCATCATTCAAATTAAGAATAAAAGTATTCGTATGCAACGAATTCGCAACGTGTCATTAGTAGCTTATGTTACGAAACCCTTGCTTATTATTTTGGCTTAACTTATTTATGTTATGAGAATGTTTGGATCACTTTTATGAACTTCCTGTTTTCGGTTCAGACTTGGATTCCCAAGCATCACCCCAATCACGACGCCGTGTATAGAAATATGCTGCCATGCAGAAGTCATACGTTACGCAAAAGATACCGTATGCAAGTGGAATCTCAGTCGCCTGACCTGGTTCGAATACGGAGAAACTTCCATGTGCATGAAGCTCGTGCAGCACATCCCAGAGGCCATGCAACGGATAGCCGACAATTATTGCAAACGGGACTCGAATGCCTAATAGACCTATTGCAACAAACGCCAATACGGCTGCCGATTCCAATAGCCACGCTGCTTCAATTCCAAAGTAGGCCGTGAAAGCCAGATAAAACCCAGCGATCGGAATGAGAAATATGCCGTAGAAAATCTGCTCTGCTTTCGGCGTAAATATTCTTTGCGTTATGAAGATGGAACCTGCTGCCGACATAAACCCAATCACTACGTAGAGGGTTACGATGACGATAAATCCAATAATGCTAGATGTCTCACTCATTTCACTTACGTCCATTCTTGTTTCAGACGTTCCCGCCTGTTCCCATCTTCTAACAACGGGTTTTCATCGGTGGCGGGTTTGGAACAATATTTATGTACACCGCTAACATCAGCATGATGGACATGCTTCTGCGTTGGACAAGGCGGCTTCCCGATCGAGACTGGGCGCCAGACGTTCGGCAAGAGCCTGGTCAACCGACCATTTGCCGCCGCCAACAATCACGGAAATCGCGCCCAGTCCCAGCGCCAGAAGGTGAAATTCGAATCCCTCGCCAGCCTGGCTTCCGTACCAGTTCATAAAAAATCCGTTTGGCAGATGGGTAATGAAAATCGCGCCCAGCATGATGAGGTTGATGCTCGCTGCGGTAAAGCGGGTCAAGAAACCGGCAAGCAACGCCAGCGCGCCGAGCGATTCCCCCAAAACGACGAGCACGCCAACGATTGCCGGAATGCCGATGCTGCTGAAGTAATCGACAGAGGCGGAAAAACCGAATCCACCGAAAGCGCCGGCCAGCTTTTGCAAGCCATGCGGCAGAATGACGATACCCAGCGCCGCTCTGGCAATCAACCCGCTGAGCTCGTTGTCAGTTTGCACGATTCTACGCAACATGATTTAATTCTCCATGTTTGATTGACTCATTCTTTGTATCGTTCCGAAAACGACATTGATTGTGATTGGAAATAAGTCAATCGGTGTGCCAGAAATAGAAAAGCCATTCGGAAGTGCCTCCAAACGGCTTTGGTTTATAGAAGTTATGTGAGGGATTTCGAAAATCTAAAAATCTGAAAAGGTGTGTGTTTCTTATGGAATTTCATAAATTTGTGATATTTCAAAAAAAATCTTATGTGAACCTATATGGCTTCATGTTTTTGCAAAAATATAAATTTGGTCTGTTTGAGGTGCAGCTTCGTTTGATGATTATCCGAACGCTTTGCTATCAAAGATTAGATCGTTTTTGCTCATCACAAACTTAAATACTGCTTTCCCGCCGAATCCCCAGCTTCTTCATACGTGAGACCAGTGTCTGGGGATTGATGGCCAGTATTTTTGCCGCGCCCTTTTCGCCGCTCACCCGCCAGTTCGTACGCTCCAGCGCTTCCAGAATCAAGGCTTTCTCATTTTCTTCCAGTGTAGGAATGCCGGAAATGCCAGACGAAGCGATTTGTCTCGGCAGCCAGTCGCCCAGCTCTAATAGTTTGCCGCGGCTGACAATGACCGCCCGTTCGATGATATTTTCCAATTCGCGGACGTTGCCCGGCCACTGATAGGCTTGCAGCGTGTCCATCACTTTTTGCGGCACGGCTTCGATGTGCTTCCCCGCCCTGGGGCTGAATTTTTTGACGAAGTGGCGAACCAGTAACGGAATATCCTCCTTGCGCTCACGCAGCGGAGGCAAAAGGATCGGAAAAACATTCAGCCGGTAGTAGAGGTCTTCGCGGAATTTTCCCTGTTCGATCTCCGCGTCCAGGTTACGATTGGTCGCGGCAATGACACGCACATTTACTTTCAGCGTGTTGGCATTTCCCAGCCGCTCGAATTCCCCTTCCTGCAGAACCCTTAAGAGCTTTGCCTGCAATTCCATTGAAAGATCGCCGATTTCATCCAGAAATATGGTGCCCTCGTTGGCAAGCTCGAACCGGCCGATTTTTTTGGCGAGCGCACCGGTGAAGGCGCCTTTTTCGTGGCCAAAAAGCTCACTCTCGATCAGGTTGGCTGGCAGTGCGGCGCAGTTGATCTTCACCAGCGGCCGCTGCCGGCGCGCGCTGAGATTGTGCACCGCCCGCGCGATCAATTCCTTGCCTGTGCCGGTCTCTCCGAGGACGAGTACAGTCGCATCGGTCGCAGCCACCTGCTCAACTTTGCGGAGCACTTTATTGAAAATCTTGCTTTGGGTAACGATTTCCTCGAAGTTGTTTTGCAGTTTGATTTCTTCCTGAAGATATACGTTTTCCGCCTGGATGCGGTTTTTTAGAATTTCGACTTCCGCCAAAGCTTTTTGGAGCGCTGTATTTGCCTCAGATAACTCTACGGTGCGTTCCTGAACACGTTGCTCCAGTTTGTCATGCGCTTTTTGCAGGGCCTCCTGCGCTTTCTTACGCTCGGTGATGTCGCGCACCAAATCAAGCGAATAGCGTTTGCCGTTGGCGTCGAAGCAGCACACTTTGACCTCGATGGGGAACCAACTGCCGCTTTGCCTGCGGTGTGATGATTCGAACGTGTAGATTTCACCGGGCTGCAATTTATCGACGAGGTCTCCCACCGATTTTTTCGACCATTTTTCCGGATTCAACTGCCAGAGAAACATGCTCAACAGATCTTCCCGGCAGTAACCCAGGCTGCTACATGCAGCCTGGTTCGCATCGATGATTCGGCCTTCTGAGTCTGAAATGAAAATAGCATCCGCCGCTTGCTCGAATAAATGGCGATAAATTTCTTCGCTGTTACGGAGCGCCTTTTCGGCTTCCTGGCGGGAAGCCGGCTTTTCAATGTCGGACAATTCGCTTCTGTCTTTTTTCATCCGAATCGTTCCATATTTGGCGAAATATCAATCGCTCGATGTTGGGATGGTTCAACGCCGCGGCCGCTTTTGCCTCGCGCTTGAAACGTTTCTTTTCATCCTCGCCGGCGATCGCGTGCGAGGAAAGAAATTTCAAAGCCACAACGCGTTCGAGCTTCGTATCCTCGGCTTTGTAGACGACGCCCATGCCGCCTTCGCCGAGCTTGGCGAGGATTTTGTCCCGCCGTGCGGGATCCCGTAAAGCGGGATAGTGGGAAATAGTCTGTCCGATCACTTTCGCTTTCTCACAACGGCAGTTTCATTTTTTTCATGAACGCCGCGTAGCGCGGGTCTTTCTCGATATTGCGCAGCAGCGGATCGCCTTTGATATTTGCCAGACCGCCGTCCCGTTGATCATAAGCGCGTTCAAGCCATTCGAAGGCATTGTCGGTCTCGCCACGATAGGCGTAGAATTCCGCAATCTGGAACGCCGAATCGTGCTGATATTCCTTTATGAAATTTTCCAGATCTGTATTCGCTTCCTGCTCCCGGGCCTGCGCATATCTGGCCTGTAGAAGCCCGTATGCACGCCAGAAAGAGTCCGTTTCTTTCATCATCTCCGCCAACGCCGAATCGGCTTTCCCTCTCTCAAGATAAATACGACCGATACGGTAATGCGCACTCGGATATTGCGGGTTCAGCTCAAGGCTTTTTCTGTAGGCGGCTATCGATTCATCAAGTAAACCGGCGTACCAGGCATCCAAGCCGAGGGTAAAGTATCCGATAGCTCTGACTGGGTCGAGTTCAATTGACCGGCGATTTAACGTAATTGCTTCTTCGAACCGCCCAAGTGCAGCCGCTAATCTGGCGACTCCGCCAATCGCACCGGCGTTTCCCGGCTCCAGTTCCAGTGCCCGCCGATAGGATTCGTCCGCTCCGCTCCAGTCCCAGTCATAAACCATCTTTATCCATCCCAAACGTGAATGGGCTGCGGCAAGGTCGGGGTCCAGCTCAAGCGCCTTCTCCACTTCCTGGCGCGCTTTGCGGTAACCCTCATCCACAGGCACGTAAGCCAGCCCAGCCTGAGTACCATGAGTCTGAGATAAACCCACCCAGGCAGGTGCATAACCAGGATCAATCGACAGCGCCTGCTCAAAATAGCCGGCTGCCTTCTCCAAATTTTCCTTGCCGCGCAGATCAAAAAAATGCTTTCCAAGCAGGTAGGCGTTGTACGCTTGTGGGTCTGTTTCCCGCTGCTGGGTTGCGTTCTCTTTTCCCAAAAAGGTTATCTTAAGCGCTTCAGCTACCGAGTGTGAGATGCTATCCTGCAACGCAAAAATATTGTCCAGAGTTCCGTCATAGGTCTCAGACCACAGGTGGGCATCGGTCTCCACATCGATCAACTGTGCCGTGATGCGCAGCGTATTGCCGGCTTTGCGGACGCTGCCTTCCAGGATATGCTTTACGTTGAGCTTTGCGGCAATGGTTTTGATATCGGTATTGGTCCCCTTGAACGAGAAAGCGGAGGTACGGGAAGTAACCCGCAGTTGGCGATTCTTTGCCAGCGTATTGAGAAGTTCTTCGGAAAGACCATCGGAAAAATATTCATGGTCTTTGTTGGGGCTCATGTCGGCAAAGGGCAGCACCGCGATGGTTTGCACGATCTCCATGGCGGGTTCTGAGGTCGGCCTGAAAATGTAGAACGCAACTGCCATGAGCGCGACCATGGTTGCCGCGATCAAATAGGGGAGTTTGGCTCGTTTGCGCACCGTTTTGGCTTTCCCAGGGCGTTCACCATCCATCGCCTGTAAATCATGAGCAAGCTCATCCGCCGTCTGGTAGCGCTCCGCCGGCCCTTTAGCCAGCGCTTTCATGACGATCTGTTCGACTTGCGGAGCGACATTGGCCATTGGTTGCGGCTTTTCGTTCAAAATGGAGTATATAATCGCCTGCTCGTACCCGCCGCGAAACGGCAGTTGGCCGGTGAACATTTCGTAGAGCACCACGCCGAACGACCAGATGTCTGAGCGGTGATCCACCTCTATACCTTGTGCCTGTTCCGGCGACATGTACGCCACCGTGCCGACGGTTATGCCGGTTTTGGTGAGTCGCATCTTCTGCCCGGCCAACTTAGCCAAGCCAAAGTCCATGATTTTGACCTGACCGGATTCCGTTACCATAATGTTGCTGGATTTGATGTCGCGATGGGTAACGCCTTTGGCGTGCGCGGCTTTGAGGCCTTCGGCGATTTGGGTGGAGATATTAATGATTTCATCAATTGGCAACGTCGTGACGGCCAGACCGGACGTCTCTACCAATTTCCGTAATTCCTTCCCCTCAATGAATTCCATGACGATGAACATCTCGCCGTCGATTTCTTCGATGGCATGAATCGTGGCGATGTTGGGATGGTTCAAAGCCGCCGCAGCCTGGGCCTCGATTTTGAAACGCTCGCGTTCTTCATCGCTCGCCGCAATCTGTCGCGGCAGGAATTTGATCGCGACGAGGCGCTTGAGCCTGGTGTCCTCGGCTTTGTAGACGACGCCCATGCCGCCTTCGCCAAGCTTGGCGAGGATTTTGTAGTGAAGAATGGTTTTGCCGATCATCACTGACTCCAACAACTAAAATCTTCGTATATTCCAGTTGACATTTAAGAAGTTTTTTTGTAATGTTCTATATCAAAGCATTCTGGTGAAAGCAGCATGAGAATAAGCAAAGGACGATTCTTGCTTTTATTCGGAAATGAAAGCCGCAGCAGCTATTATTCATAAAAAAATCATGATTCCTTCCGATAGCAAAATGCTTTCAACTATTGAAGAGATAAAACGAAAGATCATACCGGTCTTGCAGCGCCACCCGGTCAAACGTGCCGCGCTCTTCGGTTCCGTCGTTCGCGGCGAAATGAAGGAAAATAGTGACATCGACATCTTGGTGGAAGTTGACAAAAGGCTCAACCTGCTGGATTTCATTGGCATCCAGCAAGAGATCGAGGACACACTGGAGCGGCGCGTCGATTTGGTGGAATACGAGACGATCAAACCTCTCATCAGAGACGCCGTCTTAAAAGAGCAGGTGGTCATTTTATGAGTCGAGAGGCGAATCTCTATATTGCCGATATCTTGGAGAGTATCCAAAAGATTCGAGAATACACCAACGCGGCCACTAAGGACGAGTTTTTTGCCAATACCCAGATTCAAGACGCCGTCTTTCGCCGTTTTGAAATCATCGGCGAAGCTGTGAAAAACCTCCCGGAATCGCTCACGGATCAATACCGGGAAGTCCCATGGAGAAAAATTTCGGGCATGCGAAATATACTCGTTCATGTTTACTTCGGCGTCAATTTGGAAAGGGTTTGGAACGTTATTGAAAGCGACGATCTCAATAACTTGGTTGCTGCTCTGGAAAAAATGAAAAGCGAATTAAAAAGCAAGAACGGCGAAAGTGAGAAATAGTTTTGCCGATCATTCGCACCTCACTGACAAATTCGTTCCAACATCTGAATCGTAGCAAGCAAAAATCCCGCTAGGGATGGCATGTTTATAGAAAAACGCCGGTCTCAAGCAGGAAACTCCGTAGGAGTGGAATGTTGTTGCGTTTCATCGAGCAATGCCGCCCGTGGTTACATGCCACACCTACGGTGTTTTCGTGATTCTACTTGATCTCGAACTATAAACATGCCACTCCCTCCGGGCGTAGCCTCACGGAGTTGAAGAGCCACGATGCGTACGAGCTTCGTGTCCTCGGCTTTTTACCCCGTGAGATAACGAGTCTTAGGCTGCTCCGGCATCCATCGGTATCCGATCTCACGGGGTGAAGACGACGCCTCCCGCATGCGGGATCAATTTATTGTATTTTTCACTGAAGGAAGACATGCCGCCCTCGCCGAGCTTTTCGAAGATTTTGTAGTGAGAGATCGTTTGACCAATCACCGGTTCTCCTCCTGCATTTTGCGTTTCACCTCCTCAAACCAATTCTGCACAACAATCAGGTGCTGGAACCGCTGTGCCTTTTCACTCTCCGATTGCAGAGCCAAAAATCTCTGGCCGTCTTTGGACATGCCATTGGCGAGCCGGATTCCTGGCGGGAGCTCAAATAGCTCCTTGGGAATGCCGGGCCTGAGCGTTGGCTGCAACTGCATCGGCACGACCATCAGTCGCCGGCCATTCAAATAGAAAAGCTCGCTGCCATCGCGAGACCAAAACGGCGTTAGACCGCCGTCGTTGGAAATGCTCACCTTGGGTTCTTTTGCGGGAAACGGCCGCAGGTAGATTTCGTAGCGGCCCGTTTCATCGGAAGCGTAGGCGATCAAGCGACCGTTTGGGGAAAAAGTGGGATCTCGTTCATCGAAAGTTGTACCCCAAAAAAGTTCTGCTTTCTTTTCCGGGAAACTGAGAAGCCAGATGTCGAAGCGTGTCGCAGGGGCCACATGAACATAAACCAACACCTTGCCGTCTGGTGACCATCTTCCCGCGCTCCTCGTGTCGCCAATAGCGGAGGCCAGCCGCTCTGCCTCTCCTGTACCATCGCGCCGCTTCATGTATAAAAAATGACCGTCAGACCGCATACTCTTAAAGCCTACGCGCTCGCCTTCCGGCGTCCAGAATGGGAAACGATCAGCATGATCCGGATCGACCGTCAAATGCGTCAGCACCTGTCGTTTAAGCTCCAATAAAGCTATTTTCGTATTTTCGCTCCCTTGAGCGATTTCCAGAGCGACCCACTCACCATCGGGCGAGAGACTGGCCGATTCCACGTTGCCGAGCTCTTTGGAGATCGAGCTCACCTCGCCGCTACGGTCCAGCCAGGCGAGGCGTACATCGTTAGAATTCCTGGTCAGAGGCAGATACACCAGCGTGCCGGAGTTGGAGAAGGCCAATTGCGGGCTGCCGAAATTGACGTCATAGGTCACCGATTCCAGCAGCTTGATGGGCGTGCCGACCACCTCCAGCCGGTCAAGGTCAAAAGCCGTGGCCATGAGTTTCTGATCGAGCATATACACCAGGTGGCCACTGGGCAGGTAGCGCGCGTAGCTCCCTCCCGTGAACAGCCTTTTGATCGCTCCGGTTTTGAGCGAAACAGCTGCAATCGTGGCTTCATCAAAATTCGAGCTGGGCGGTTTGATCGTGAACAAGACGTGCTCGCCGTCCGGCAGCATTTGTGGAAAACGATGCCCCGCTTCCCCTTTGGTTGTATCTGGTTCAGTCAGGGCTTTCGGCTCTCCGCCTTCCTCCGAGACTTGCCACAAACCAAGATTGAACCGTGGCGTAAAAATGATGGCGCCATTTCCCCAAGCGCCGGTCAGACCACCAGAAGCATCGTATAGCACCAGAGGCTTGCCGCCGAATACCGAAAGTTTCCACAACTTACCGTTGCCCCTAAATCCAATCCACTGACCGTCGGGAGAGAAGAAGGGATCGTGACCACCTTCCGTACCCGAAATTGGCGTCGCCTCGATTTCTTCCAGATCACGCAGATAGAGCTGAGACACCCCGCGCGAGGTCAGCGTAACGTAGACGATCTTGCGGCCATCAGGCGAAACGGCCTGCTGCACCCAGTCGGTACCGTAAGTGAGCGTATGTTCTTCAGGCAAAGGAATGGTGAAACGGGTCACCGGCTTGGGTTCGTGGCGTTGGGTCGTTGGCCAAAGCACACCAAGCACAAAAGCAACCAGCGACAGCGCCGCGATGCTCCAAGGGAGCTTTGAACTTTGCGAAAGTTTTGAGCCTGTGGGAGACTGAGCCGTTGTTGTAATTCTGGATCGGCTAATGGTAGTAGTGTCGAGCGCCTTCAAATCCGCCGGCAGCTCATCCACATGCTGATAGCGCGTGGCCGCGTCTTTCGCCAGCGCTTTGGCGATGACGCCGTCGAGCGCAATCGGCACATTGCTGCGTAGCGCGGTGAGCGGTTCCGGCTCTTCGTGCAGAATCGAGTAGATCATCGCCTGCTCGTACTCGCCGCGGAACGGCAAGCGCCCGCTAATCATCTCGTAGAGCACCACACCGAGCGACCAAATATCGCTGCGCTGATCCACGATTTCCCCGCGCGCCTGTTCGGGCGACATGTACGCCGCCGTCCCGAGCGTCGTACCTTCTTTCGTCATCATGGAGCGGTTGCCCAATTTCGCCAATCCGAAGTCCATGATCTTCACCACGCCCTTGTCCGTCACCATGACGTTGGCGGATTTGATGTCGCGATGCGTGATGCCCTTCTCATGCGCGGCCTGCAAGCCGGCAGCGATTTGCGTGGCGTAGTTGATGGCATCGGGGATTTGTAGGGGCGAACCGCCGTATGCCCCCGCAACCATTTCCGCCAACGATTTGCCCTCGATAAATTCCATCGCAATGAACAACTGCTCATCCGCCTCGTCGATGGCGTAAATATGGCAAATGTTGGGATGATTGAGCGCCGCGGCCGCTTTCGCCTCGCGCTTGAAGCGTTTCTTTTCCTCGTCACCGGCGATCGCGTGCGAGGAAAGAAATTTCAACGCCACGACGCGCTCGAGCCTGGTGTCCTCGGCTTTGTAGACGACGCCCATGCCGCCTTCGCCAAGCTTCGCGAGGATTTTGTAGTGGATGATGGTTTTGCCAATCATGGTCTTTCCGTCTTTTTTTAGTGCGACACTTGAATTTTAAGCAAAAGTTCTGTATTTTCCAATAAACGCGCAATAGGAGCAAAAAATGAAATTCAATCGCATCACCGTTCGCCATGATCAGATGGGTGGCGTGCCTTGCATTCGCGGCCTGCGCATACCCGTCGCCACCATTGTTGGTATGGTCGCCAATCGTATGATGGAGGCGGAGATTCTATCCGCTTTTCCCGATCTTGAACCGGAAGACATCCACGAAGCGTTGTTGTTCGCCGCTCAAGCTGTGCGCGAACGCCAAATACCGATCATGGAGACGGTGTGAGATTTCTTGTCGACAATGCGGTATCGCCATTTGTCGCGCGTGGCTTGACCGCAAACGGGCACGATGCCATACACGTTCGCGACCTTGGGATGGCCGCCTCACCCGATCCGCCAATTTTCGAATTGGCTGCGCAACAAGACCGGATTTTGATCTCCGGAGACACCGACTTTGGCGCGCTCCTGGCTTTTCAAGAATCGCCCAAACCATCATTTATTCTATTTCGACAAACGGATAAACGGCCAACCTCTCAATTAAAACTCTTACTCGCCCATCTCCCTCAGTTGGAAGATGATCTTTCGGCTGGATGCGTGGTTGTGTTTGATGACGCCCGAATCCGAATTCGCGCCCTGCCCATTTCAAAGTCATGAAGTCCGTCAGACGGTAGAAATTTTTTTGCCCTTCATTTTTCTGCCATCGCCTTTTCAAAAAGTTAGTCACATCGGACAAGGTCTGCGCCTCACCATTCGTTACTGCGGTGATACCACTGTCACCGGCATCAATCCTCCCCCACCTTCACCGCTGCCTGCCCCAAAGCCCGCAGTTTCGCGTTGAGCGCCTTCACTTCAACATTGAAAATTTCTCGCAGGCCGGACTGATGGCCCGCCAAGATTTTTTCAATGTCCGCGAGGCGTTGATGCGCATCCCGCCCGAGCTTTTGGTCGGCTTGGTTGGTCATGCCGTAGAGATAAGTCAATTGGCTGATGAGCTTGGGCTTGAGCTGCGCGCCGACTTTGCCTTCCTTCGTTTGAATCAAACCTTCTTCAATCGCCGCAAGTTTTTTGCTGATGGCCTGCGCCTGATCGGCAACGCCGTCGCTTCCCGACAACTTGCCGGCGAGACTATCCAGTTGCTTTCGCACCGAGCGGATTTGCGCCACCGCCTGTCGAATCTCACTGATGTGGTCGCGAAGGCGCAGATTCAATGCAACTTGCTCGCGCAGATGCTCCAGCGTCACGCCGTCTTTGGCGACGCGCGGATCGATCAAAACTTCAAAGCGCTGCGTCTGGCTCCAATTGCCGGCGGTGAGCCGAGCCTGATAATTACCCGGCGCGGCCAGCGGCCCTCTTCCGTCCGCATCTTCGTCATCGATGGCCTCCGGCCCCTCGTAACGCAAATCCCACGCAAAGCGGTGCATGCCGGCTTTCTGTGACAGTCTCGCGCCGCTGCCCCGCGCCGACTTGCTCGTGTCGCTGGAAAAGGCGCGAACGAGATGGCCTTGCTCATCGAGAATTTCCAGCTTCACTTGATCCGCCGGCGCTTCGGCAAAATAATAATAAAGGAGAGCGCCGCTGGGAGGATATTGCGGCGTCGCGCCGTCGTCCGCCCGGCTCGTCGCCGACCAGCGCACACGGTACGTTTCACGCGGCTTGAACAGATGCGCCTTGGCGCTCGCCGCGTCGCGGATTTGGTGCAGCGGCGTCACGTCGTCCAAAATCCAAAACGACCGGCCCATCGTGGAAAGCACCAAATCTTTGCGATGCACCTTGATGTCCGTGACCGGCGTGGCCGGCAGATCGAGCTGCAAAGATTGCCAGTGTTTGCCGTCGTCAAAAGACACGAACATGCCGAACTCGGTGCCGGCGTAGAGCAAGCCCTGGCGCTCCGGATCTTCCCGCACCACTCGCGTCGGATGATCCGCGGGAATGCCGTTCTTGCCGGAAGTGAGCCGCTCCCAGGTTTCGCCGTAGTTGTCGGTTTTATAAATGTACGGCGCCCAGTCATCCAGCATGTAGCGATAGATCGCCGCTAGCGCGCGGCCCGGCGCATGCGGCGAAGGCTCGATGGTTTGCACGCGGCCGCCCGGCGGCAAACCCTTCGGCGTGACGTTCTTCCAATTTTTTCCGCCATCGCGCGAAATGTGCATCAGCCCGTCGTTCGAGCCGGCCCAAAGCACGCCCGCTTCGTGCAGCGACTCGCGGAGTTGATAAATCGCGCTGTAAATTTCCTCGCCGGTGATGTCGCGCGTGATCGGCTCGCCGGAATAGCCCTGCTTACTGGGATCGTTCGCGGTCAAATCCGGACTGATGATCTCCCAGGTTTTGCCCTCGTCCGTGGTTTTGTGCACGAACTGCGAAGTGTGATAAATGACGCTCGGATCATGCGGTGAAATTTCTATCGGCGAAGTGCGCTGGAAACGATACGGCATCTCGCTCGCCGCGTGGCCGTAGTTGAAATGCGGATACACCCAATATTGCATCTCCTGTCCGGTGGCGTGGTTGTAGCGGCTGAAGCGTCCCTTGCACCCGCCGTAGACGATATTCGGATCGAGCGGATGCACCGCAAGCGGCCCGGTCTCGCAGCCGGCAACGGCGCGCCAAAATTGCTTCGGCGAAAGATAGCCGCCCGCAACCGGCGGCAGGCTCGGCACCATGATCGTGCTGTTGTCCTGCTGCTCGCCGTAAACCCAATACGGAAATTGATTGTCGACGACGACGTGATAAAGCTCGGCCGTGGGCTGGTTGTATTGATCCGACCAGGTCTTGCCGCCATCCAAGCTCACGTTCACCCCGCCGTCGTTCGCCTGAAAAAGGAAATCCGAATTTTCCGGATCGATCCACATATCGTGGTTGTCGCCGTGCGGCGTGCGGAGGCGTGAAAACTTGGCGCCGGCATCGGTCGATTTGAAGAAACCCTCGTTGTTGACGTACACAGTGTTTTCGTCGTTGGGATCCGCAGTGACATGCGTGTAATAAAATGGCCGGTAGGTGAGACTCTTTTGCGGATTGACGAAGCGAAAACTCTTGCCGGCGTCGTCGGAGCGATAAAGCCCGCCCTGGTCGTCGGGCGCTTCGACGAGCGCGTAAACTCGTTGAGGATTTGCCGGAGAAACGGCGACCGCGGTTTTTCCGATCAACCCTTTGGGAAGTCCCTCGGTGAGCTTCGTCCACTTGTCGCCGCCGTCGGTGGTTTTGTAAATGCCGCCCTCGTGGCCGCCGCTGATGATCGTCCACGGCTTGCGCTCCGCCCGCCATAGACAAGCATAAATCTCGGCCGGATTTTTGGGATTCATCGACAAATCCACCGCGCCGGTGCTGTCCGAGATGAACAACACGCGCTGCCAATTTTTCCCGCCGTCTCGAGAGCGAAAGACGCCGCGCTCGGAATTCTTTCCGAAGGGATGGCCCAGCGCGGCAACGTAAACCAAATTCGGGTCGCTCGGATGCACCCTGATCGCGCCGATTTGCCCGGCTTCGCGCAGCCCGGCGAACGTCCAGCTCTTCGCCGCATCGGTGGATTTGTAGACGCCGCGGCCGGTGGAAATATTGCTGCGAATGCACGCCGAGCCGGTGCCGGCGTAAATGACATTGGGATCAGACTTCGCCACCGCGATGGCGCCAATGGACCCGACCTGAAAATATTTGTCCGAGACGTTTTGATAATTGCGCCCGTTGTTGCTCGTCTTCCAGACCCCGCCGCCGGCGCCGCCAAAGTACAGCGCTGGCGGATTGCCGGACACGCCCGCGACGGCAGTGACGCGCCCGCCGCGATACGGCCCGATCATCCGGTATTTCAGCCCTTCGAATAATTTGGGCGAGTAAACGACGTTGGGATCGGATTTCGGGTTTTGGGCATGGAGCAATGCATCGTTGCTTGCTGCAACGAAAATGAAGGCAACGACCAGCGCCAGCGCGCCGATCAGTCGCCGGTTGAAACTTTGCATGGGGCTTCCTCCTCTTTGGGTTTGATTTCTCGCCGGCTACAGCCAAGCCGGCGTTCAATGCTTTTTCTATATCCTTTTCCTTACAGAAAGACTTCTTCGTACTTTCTCAAATTTTCTTCGTAGATTTCCTTTGCTTTTTGCAGCGCCACTTTAAATTCCTCGGTGTCACGCAGAATATAAAAAACCGGATTGTGCAACATGTCTAAATAGTCGCCGCCAGTCTGGTTATACTGCGCTAT
>Ga0187892_10008147_pt1 | contig 14503 bp, 12 predicted proteins | sample MA1701073metaG_FD_139345 | JGI IMG/M metagenome (GOLD analysis project Ga0187892, IMG submission 139345) | Bio-ooze microbial communities from a basaltic lava cave in the Kipuka Kanohina Cave System on the Island of Hawaii, USA - MA170107-3 metaG ... | reverse complement strand
CATGACGCTGCGCCGCACCGCCTTTCTTGCCGTCAAGAACGGCACGGTGGCGAGCTACATGCACAACAGTTTAGCGCCGGGCCTCGGCAAGATCGGCGTCATCGTGGCACTGGAGTCCAAGGGCGAGCCGAAAGAGCTCGCGGGCTTCGGCAAACAAATTGCCATGCACATCGCCGCGGCCAATCCGCAAGCCGTCGAAATCGAAAGTCTCGACAAGGCCGTGATCGCCCGCGAGCGGGCGGTGCTGACCGAGCAAGCCAAGGAATCGGGGAAGCCCGCACCGGTCGTCGAGAAGATGGTCGAGGGCCGCTTGCGCAAGTTCTACGAGGACGTCGTGCTGCTGGCGCAAGCCTTCGTGCACGACCCGGAGACGACGGTGGCGAAGGCCGTGGCCGACGCCGAGAAGGCGGGAGGCGCGCCGATCAAGATCACGGGCTTCTACCGCTTCGCGCTCGGCGAAGGCATCGACCGGGCAGCCGATGAGGCGGCATAGGACGGGCAAGCGTTAGATCTTCGGCGTGGAGCGCGCTGTTTGCCGAGGCTCCGTCGCCAGTGGGAGGAAGGTTGATGGCAGGGAAGGGAGCGGCCAATGACCTTCGCTATCGCCGAGTGCTGTTGAAGCTCTCGGGCGAGGCGCTTGCCGGCGCAAAAGGCTATGGCATCGATCTCGACGTGCTCGCCCCGATCACGCGCGATATCGCTGCTGCGGTCGCCACCGGCGCTGAAATCTGCCTCGTTGTCGGAGCCGGCAATATCTACCGGGGGCTGATGGCGAGCGAAGGAGGCATGAACCGGGCGCGGGCCGACTATATGGGCATGCTGGCCACGGTCATGAACGGCCTTGCGCTTGAGACCGCGCTTGAGCGTCAAGGGGTGACGGCGCGGGTGCTTTCGGCGATCCCCATGCCGACCGTTTGCGAGTCTTACATCCGCGATAAGGCGCTCGATCATCTGGCCAAGGGACGCGTGGTGATCTTCGCAGGGGGTACCGGCAATCCCTTTTTCACCACCGACACGGCGGCGGCGCTGAGGGCGGCCGAGATGGACTGCGACGCGCTTCTGAAGGCGACCAAGGTGGACGGCGTCTATAGCGCCGACCCCAAAACCAAGCCCGGCGCGCGCCGATATGACCGGCTCTCCTACGATGACGTCCTCAAGCAAGATTTGCGCGTCATGGACGGGGCCGCGATCGCGCTTGCCCGGGACAACCGGATTCCGATAATTGTGTTTTCCATCAAGAGCCAAGGCGGCTTGGTGGACGTCTTGAAAGGGAAGGGTTCTTCGACCACGATCGATGGCGGAGGGGCGTAGGCGACATGGCGAGCTTCGACCTGAAGGAGATCGAACGGCGCATGCGTGGCGCTCTCAGCGTGCTGAAGCAAGAGTTCGGCGGCCTGCGCACCGGGCGCGCCAATGCGAGCCTGCTCGACCCCATCACCGTGATGGCCTATGGCAACCCGATGCCGCTCAATCAACTGGCCACCGTTAACGTACCCGAGCCCCGCCTCATCACCGTGCAGGTTTGGGACCGGAGCCAGGTCGGCGCCGTCGAGCGCGCCATCAGAGAGTCGGATTTGGGGCTCAATCCCGCCGTCGACGGTCAGCTCCTGCGCCTCCCGATTCCGGAGCTGAACCAGGAGCGGCGTCACGAGATCGCCAAGGTCGCGCACAAATACGCCGAGCAGGCGCGGGTCGCGGTGCGCAATGTGCGCCGCGACGGCATGGAACATCTCAAGCGCGCCGAGAAAGATCATGAGATGAGCAAGGACGAGCACCACTCACTGTCGACCAAGGTGCAGGACTTGACCGACAAGGTTATCAAGGAAATCGATGAGGCCCTTGCGAGCAAGGAAGCCGAAATCATGCAGGTCTAGCCAGGCGGGGGAGTGGACATGAAGTCGTCCCTAATCCGGAGCAACCGAACGTGACGCTTGCGGTCGATAAGCTTGCATGGCAGTCGGCCGACAGACCGGCCGTGGGCCATGTCGCGATCATCATGGACGGCAACGGACGCTGGGCCGCCGAACGCGGCCTGCCGCGGGTCGAAGGCCATCGCCAGGGCGTTGAAAGCGTAAGACGCACGGTCGACGCTGCGCTCGAGCTTGGCATCACTCATCTCACGCTGTTCAGCTTCTCCTCTGAGAACTGGGCGCGCCCCAGGCAGGAGATCAACGATCTGTTCGGGCTCCTGCGCCGCTTCATCCGCCGCGACCTTGCCGATCTGCACAAGAACGGGGTGAAGATTCGCGTGATCGGCACGCGCACCGGTCTCGAGCCCGACCTGCTCAGGCTGATCGACGACGCCGTCGAGCTCACCAAGAACAACACCGCGCTCAATCTGATCATCGCCTTCAACTACGGGGCTCGCGACGAGATCGCCCGCGCCGCGCGCCGCATTGCCGAAGCCGCAGCCGAAGGGTCTCTTGCTCCGAGCGATGTGACCGAAGAGCGCTTCGGCACGTTTCTTGACACCGCCGACCTTCCCGATCCGGACCTTCTCATCCGCACCAGCGGCGAACTCAGGTTGTCGAACTTCCTCCTCTGGCAGCTTGCCTATGCCGAGTTCGTGTTCGTCGACACCTATTGGCCCGACTTTTCGCGCGAGCATCTGGAAGCGGCAGTCACCGAATATCAGCGCCGCAACCGCCGCTTTGGCGGCACTTCGGCGAGATCGACCGCGTGACGCTGACGGGAGCGCACCCAGGTCGACAGCGGGAAATCGTGCTGCGCGTCATCTCGGGCGTAGCTCTTGCGGCCCTAGCGCTCGGCGCCACCATCGTCAGCCCCTGGAGCTTCCTCGTCCTGGTCATGGTGGGGGGCGGTCTCGTCGGCTGGGAGTGGGGGCAGCTCACCCGCGGCACCGGCTTCGACGCCACCGCCTTGCTTGCAGCGGTCAACGTCGCCGCGGTCGCGGTCTTAGTGGCCCTTGGCCGCCCCGATTATGCAGCCTTGCTGCTTGCCGCGGCGGCGGCCACGATCTGGCTCTCGCGCCGCGACAGGTTCAATCGCGCCTGGGCGCTCGCCGGGTTGATGTACGCCGCGCTCCCGGCCGCCGCCTTGGTCTTGCTTCGCAGCGATCAGGCTCTTGGCGCTGTCGCCGTGATCTATCTCTTTGCCGTGGCCTGGACCACCGATATCGCCTCCTTCGTCGCCGGGCGCCTCATCGGCGGCCCCAAGCTCGCCCCCCGCATCTCGCCGCAGAAGACGTGGAGCGGGTTTCTTGCCGGCACGCTTTTGCCCGCGTTCGTGGGCTTCATCTTTGCCGCTCAGCTCAAGAGCGGTTCCGCTTGGCGGCTTGCGCTCGTAAGCGTGGGACTTGCGCTAGCGTGCCAAATGGGAGATTTGCTTGAGAGCTGGGTGAAGCGCCGCTTCGGCGCCAAGGACTCAAGTCAACTCATTCCCGGCCATGGCGGCTTGCTCGACCGCGTCGATGGGTTGCTTCTCGCCGCCGTCTTGGCGGCTCTCATTGCGCTCCGCGAGCCCGCCGCTCCCGGCCGCGCCCTGCTCATTTGGTAAAGTTGGTCCCCATGTTTCCGTCCCGCAACGTCGAGATTGAACCGAGAGCAGCGCTGCCGCGGCGGATCTCTGTCCTTGGCGCCACCGGCTCGATTGGCGAAAGCACGCTCGATCTGATCGGCCGCGATCCGTCTTCCTATCGGGTGATCGCGCTCACCGGCGGACACAACGCAGCACGTCTCGCCGAACTCGCGATTCTGCATCGGGCCGAGCTTGCGGTGCTCGCCGACCCCGAAGGGTATCCCGCGTTGCGCCAAGCGCTGTCAGGCACCGGCATCGAGGCCGGGGCAGGGGAGGCGGCGCTGCTCGAGGCGGCGAGCCGCCCCGCCGATTGGGTGATGGCCGCAATCGTCGGCGCAGCGGGCTTAAAGCCGACGCTCGAAGCGGTGCGGCAGGGGAGGCTCACCGCGCTCGCCAACAAGGAATGCCTGGTTTCGGCGGGGGACATATTCATGGCCGAGGTTGCCCGCGCAAAGGCCACGCTTCTCCCCGTCGACTCGGAGCACTCGGCAGCCATGCAGGCGATGGCCGGCGCACGACCCGACCGAATCGAAAGGATTTGCCTCACCGCCTCAGGCGGGCCTTTCCGCAATTGGAGCCTCGATGCGATGAGGGCGGCACGCTCCGACCAAGCGCTCAATCACCCCAATTGGTCCATGGGACCGAAAGTGACGATCGATTCGGCGACCCTCATGAACAAGGGTCTGGAGTTGCTGGAAGCGCATCACTTGTTCTCGCTTCCCGCAGCGAAGCTCGACGTTCTGGTCCACCCGCAATCGATCGTGCACTGTCTGGTCTATCTCAGCGATGGGTCGGTGCTGGCGCAGATGAGCTGTCCCGACATGCGAACGCCCATCGCCTATAGCCTCGCCTGGCCGGAGCGCATGCATGCACCGACCAAGCGGCTCGATCTCGCAGAGCTCGGCACGCTGAGCTTCGAGGCGCCCGACCTCGAGCGGTTCCCGGCGCTGCGTCTGGCCCGCGAGGTCCTGGCCGCGGGCGGAAGCGCCGGCACGGTGCTCAATGCCGCCAACGAAGTGGCGGTGGAGGCCTTTCTTAGCCGGAAGATCGGGTTCCTAGCGATCGCCGCTCTGGTCGAGGCGACGCTCGAGACGAGCGCCAATCTCACTGGACGTCACCGCCGCAGCGTGGAGGACGTGCTCGCCATCGACGCCGAAGCCCGGGCCCAGGCGCGATCTTTGCTCGCCCGGTTTGCATAGGGCCGGGAGAGCCACTAAGTAGTCTCAATCTGCTGCTTGAACCGCATGGGCAACGGCAGCCGTTCCTGGATTCGGGCAACTGATCATGTACACGATCCTCGGCTTTCTGTTCGTTTTGACCGTTGTCGTCTTCTTTCACGAGCTCGGCCATTTCGTCGTCGCGCGCTGGTGTGGGGTCGCGGTCAAGACCTTCTCCATCGGCTTCGGACCCGAGATCGCGGGCTTCACCGACCGGCTCGGGACGCGGTGGCGCCTGTCTTGGATTCCGCTCGGCGGCTACGTGAAATTCATCGACGACGAGAATGCGGCGAGCGCCGGTCAAAAGCCGCTCGAGCAGCTTACGCCCGAGGAACGCAAGGGGAGTTTCCAGAGCAAATCCTTGGGCGCGCGCGCAGCGATCGTCGCAGCCGGCCCAATTGCCAATTTTGTTCTGGCCATCGTCATCTTCACCGCGATCTTTAGTCTGTTCGGCGAGCGCATCACGCCGGCCAAGGTCGACAGCGTGAACCCCGGTAGCGCTGCGGAACGCGCGGGCTTCCTGCCGGGGGACCTCGTGATCAGCATCGACGGGCAAAAGATCGAGAGCTTCGGCGAGATGCAGCGCATCGTCGCCGTGAGCGCGGACAGGCCGCTGCAATTTGAGGTCGACCGGGGAGGCAAGCTCGTCGACATCACCGCTACGCCGGAACGCAAGGAGATCACCGACTATTTCGGCAACACGGTGCGCCAGGGGCTCCTGGGGATTCAGCGGAGCAGCGCCCCAGAGGACTGGACGCTAAAGCGCCATGATCCGTTGACCGCTTTCGGCATGGCCGTGCAGGAATGCTACTTTATCGTCACCCGGTCGCTTGCCTACCTCTATGACGTGGTGACGGGACGCGAGTCCGCCGACCAGCTTGGCGGCCCGATTCGAATTGCCCAAGTCTCAGGGCAGGTGGCTAGCGTGAGCTTGATCGCGCTGATCAATCTCGTCGCCGTGCTCTCGGTCAGTATTGGGCTCCTGAATTTGTTCCCAATACCCATGCTCGATGGCGGTCATCTTCTCTTTTACAGTATCGAGGCGATCAGGGGGCGCCCCTTGAGCGAGAGCACGCAGGAAATCGGCTTCCGCATCGGGCTTGCGCTGATACTCATGCTGATGATTTTTGCAACCTGGAATGACTTGATTTACAACAAGTTATTGTGACAGTTAGGACGATTGACCGGGTGTCGAGCGGGGGCCTTACGGCCCCCGTCGTCACGAGGGGGCACGAACCAAAAATCGGCCACAAAAGGCGGCCAGTTTCGGGTCTAAAGCCGTAGCGGCGGCGGGGATCGGCTTAGAGGGGAAGACACCAGCAATGGTGCGGAGGACGTTGGCCAGAGGGCTGCTTGCGGCCCTCCTTGTGGTGAGTACCGTCCCGCTCTCGCTCGGTCTTAGCGCGAGCCTTGGCGATTTTTCCGCGCATGCCCAAGGGGTTATCCAGAACATCCGCGTCGAAGGCAATAAGCGCGTCGAGCCGGAGACGGTCCGCGCCTACCTGACCTTCTCTCCGGGCGACCCATACGATCCCGCTCAGATCGACGAATCGCTGAAAGTCCTGTTCGCGACCGGCCTGTTCCAGGACGTTCGCATCCGGCGCGACGGCACCACCATCGTCATTGTCATCGTCGAGAACCCGATCGTGAGCCGGGTCGCCTTCGAAGGGAATCGAGAGATCGACGACGAAGCTTTGTCCGCGGAGGTGCAGCTCAAATCGCGCGCCGTCTACACCCGCGCGCGCGTGCAAGCCGACGTCCAGCGCATCCTGAACCTCTACCGCCGCCAGGGTCTTTACGGTGCCCAAGTCGATCCCAAGATCATCAATCTCGATAGCAACCGCATCGACGTGGTGTTCGAGATCGCCGAGGGCCCGACCACCAAGGTGCGCGCCATCAATTTCATCGGCAACTCGGCCTTCAGCGATTCGCAGCTCCGCTACATCATATCGACGAGCGAAACCCACCTGCTGAGTTTCCTCAAGGGCAACAATATCTACGATCAGGACCGCCTCAGCCTCGATCGCGAGCTGCTCAGGCAGTTCTATATGAAGAACGGCTATGCCGACGTCCGCATCGCCTCGGCCACCGCCGATCTCGACCGTGACGGTCGCGGCTTCTTTATCACCTTCACCATCGAAGAGGGCGAGCGGTACCGGTTCGGCACCATCGGGGTTGAAAGCGCGCTGCCTTCGCTCAGGACCGATGCTCTCGGACCATACATCCTGGTCAAGAGCGGAAAATGGTTCAACTCCGAAAAGGTCGAAAAGACGACCGAGGCGCTGACCCTTGGCGTGTCCCTCCAAGGCTACGCCTTCGGCCAGGTCAAGGCTCGTCTCGACCGCGATACGGCGAACCGTGTCATCAATATCGTCTTCGGAATCGAGGAAGGCCCGAGGATCTACATCGAGCGCATCAACGTCGTCGGCAATATCCGCACCGAGGATCAAGTCATCCGCCGCCAATTTCGCCTCGCCGAGGGTGACGCGTTCAACCGCCTGCTGGTCGAGCTCGCACGCAAGAGGCTGCGGGCGCTTGGCTTCTTCAAGACCGTGGAGGTCGAGGCCGAGACCGGCAGCGCGCCGGATCGCGTGGTCCTCCTGGTCAAGGTTCAAGAGCAGCCGTCCGGCGAACTGACCTTCGGGGCCGGGTATTCAACCAGCGAGGGCGTCATCGGCGACGTCGCCATTACCGAACGCAATCTGATGGGCAAGGGCCAATATGTCAGGCTCGGATTCTCCGGGAGCCTCGACCGGGCCCAGGTCGATTTCAGTTTTACCGAGCCGTATTTTCTCGATCGCAACCTCTCCGCCGGCTTCGACCTCTTCCACAAAGAGGTCAACTTGACCGACGAGTCGTCATTCAGTCAGCGCGACACCGGCGGCAATCTCAGGCTCGGCTTCCCCATTGCCGACAATACCCAGATGGGCCTGCGCTACCGGGTCACGCAACAGGATATTTTCGACGTCGATAGGAATGCGTCCCTCGCCGTCAAGGAGGCCGAGGGCATTTCCATCGTTTCGAGCGTCGGTTACACCGTCGCGTACGACTCGCGAAACATTCCCTCCGCACCCTCAAGCGGTTATTTCGCATCGTTCTCGCAGGATTTGGCCGGTCTCGGCGGCGACGTGAATTTCATCCGGTCCGTCGTCGATGCGCGCGCCTACTACCCCATCACCAACAAGATCACCTTGGTCGGCCGGGGCCAGGCGGGCAACATCCAGGGCTGGGGCGGCGAAGAGGTGCGCCTGAGCGATCTGTTCTTCAAGGGCGGCGAGACGATACGCGGATTCAAGCGCGCCGGGTACGGCCCGCGCGATGCCTGCCTGAACCCCGTCACCGGTAAGAACGTGCCCGTCTGTTCCAGAGACTCCCTCGGTGGCGAACTATTCTGGGCGACGACGGCGGAGGTTCGTTTCCCGTTCCCCTACATTCCTGAAAGCCTCGGCATGCAGGGCGCCGTTTTCGTTGACGCGGGATCGCTGTGGCAGGCGAGCGAGCTCGCGTTGCAAGCCGTCGCCAACGAGGGGAGCTTTATCCTCGACAGCGCCCAGGTGCGCATGTCGACGGGTTTCAGCATCATCTGGCAATCGCCGCTCGGCCCGCTCCGCGCCGATTTCGCCGAGGCCTTGCTTCAAGCGGATTTCGACAAGACCGAATTCTTTCGCTTTGGCGCCTCGACGAACTTCTAAAGCCGGCGATTTCCCGCTATGGCTTCCTGCCGTGGCCCCTGCCGCAGCGCTTCCCCGTCTGCAAAGAACTTGATGGAACATCCAGGCTTCTTCGAACGTGCCGGCCCTTTCTCCTTGGGGACCGTCGCCGAGGCCGCGAACGCCAAGGCGGTGGACGGCACCGATCTCGCCCTGACTATCAAAGACGTCGGGCCTCTGGACAGCGCGGGCCGGGGGGATCTGTCCTTCATCGACAATCCGAAATACTTGCCGCTCTTTGCCACGACCGCCGCCAGTGCCTGCCTGGTTGCGCCGAAATTCGCAGCCCAAGCCCCCTCCGGCACTGCCTGCCTGCTGACACCGGAACCGTATCGCGCGTTTGCGCGCGCCCTTCTCCTGTTCTATCCGGATTCGCTGAGACCCAAGGCCGCGTCTCCCGATGGCATGGGCCGGTCGCCCTCAGTCCATCCGAGTGCGACGCTAGAGCCTGGAGCGATCGTCGAGCCGGGAGCAGTGATCGGACCCGAGGCACGCATCGGGCGCGGCACCACCATCGCCGCCGGCAGCGTCATCGGCTTTCGCGTGCAAATCGGGCGCGACTGCCATATCGGGCCGAATGCCTCCATCACCCACGCGCTGGTCGGCAACCAAGTGACCATCCACGCAGGCGTAGCCATCGGTCAGGATGGGTTCGGTTTCGTCATGGGCAAGACCGGCCACATGAAAGTGCCGCAAATCGGCCGCGTCATCATTCAAGACGGCGTCGAGATCGGCGCCAATACCACGATCGACAGGGGCGCATTGCGCGATACCGTGATCGGAGAGGGCACCAAAATTGATAATCTCGTGCAAATCGGGCACAACGTCCTGATTGGCAGGCACTGCGTGATCGTGGCTCAAACCGGTATTTCGGGAAGCGCTGAAATCGGCGATTTCGTGGTTCTCGGCGGCCAAGTCGGCGTCGTCGGCCACGTCAAGATTGGTGCTGGCGCGCAGATTGCCGCGAGCAGTAATGTGCGGGGCGACGTGCCCCCAGGGGTGCGCTGGGGCGGTACCCCCGCCAAGCCGGTGCGGCTTTGGTTCCGTGAGCTCACGCTGTTGCAAAAACTTGCCGAACGGAAGGATTTGAAGCTTGATCAGGACGAGGGCGGAAGCGGGACCGGCGCATAGGCTGTGCGGCGCCTTCCAGGGAGTTGGTCGTTATGAATGAGAGCGGCGGCAAGTCGAAGCTGGGGAGGGCGGAAACCACCGACATCCTCAAGCTTCTACCGCATCGTTATCCTTTTCTGTTGGTCGACCGCATCGTCGACATGGACGGCGATCGCTCCGCAACCGGCATCAAGAACGTGACCGTAAACGAGCCCTATTTTCAGGGCCACTTCCCAGGCAATCCCGTCATGCCGGGCGTGCTCCTCATTGAGGGCATGGCCCAAACCGCAGGCGCGCTCTGCATGCGCCATCTCGAGGAGTTCAAGGAACCGCCGCTGGTCTATTTCATGGCGATCGACAAAGCCCGATTCCGCCGCCCCGTCGTGCCCGGCGATACCGTGTATTACCACGTGCAGAAGATGCGGAATCGCGGCCGGGTCTGGCGTTTCCGGGCGCAGGCGCATGTCGACGGCAACCTCGTCGCCGAAGCCGAGGTGAGCGCCGTGATCGTCGAGACCTGAAGCCAGGGCGCGCATGGTCAACATCCATGCGACCGCTGTGGTCGATCCAAGCGCAAAACTTGGGACGGGCGTCGAGATCGGTCCCTTTTGCGTGATCGGACCCGATGTGAACCTCGGCGACGGCTCGGTGGTGCATTCCCACGCTGTGATCGTCGGCCGCACGACGCTCGGGGAGGGCTGCCGGGTGTTCCCGTTCGCTTCCGTCGGTCAGGCGCCCCAGCACGTAAAGTATCACGGCGAGCCGAGCACGCTCACCATCGGCCCAAAAACGACAATCCGCGAGCATGTCACCATCAATCCCGGCACCGAGGGCGGACATATGGCAACGAAGGTCGGCGCCAATTGCCTAGTGATGATCGGAGTCCATATCGCTCACGACTGTGAAGTCGGCGACGACGTCACGCTGGTGAACGGTGCAACGCTCGGCGGTCACGTCTCGATCGGCGCCGGCGCCATCATCGGCGGCCTGTCCGCCGTGCACCAATTCGTGCGCATTGGCGCCTACGCCTTCATCGGCGGCATGACCGGCATCACCGCCGACGTCATCCCGTTCGGCATGGCCATCGGCAATCGCGCCAATCTGTGTGGGCTGAACATTGTCGGGCTGAAGCGCAAGGGCTTTCCGCGCGAGCAGATTCACGAGCTCCGTCAGGCCTATCGCATGTTGTTTTCCGCCGAGGGAACGCTGAAGGAGCGGCTCGAGGATGTCGAGGGCATGTTCTCGGCCAATCCGCTCGTTAGGCAGATCATCGATTTCATGAAGACCGATTCCGATCGCTCGTTCTGCGTGCCGAATGCCGCAGTGCCTGCGACGACCTGACCCAACCGCCTGCCCGTGCCCGAGTCAGTGAAAATCGAAGGATCGCTCGGAATCATCGCCGGACAAGGTTCGCTGCCGAGCCTGCTCGCCGACGCGGCGTCGGCGCGGGGCCTTCGGCTTCATATTGTCGGTATCCGCGGCGAGGCGTCCGACGAGATCGAAAGGTTTCCTCACACCTGGCTCAAATGGGGCGAGATCGGCAAGATGTTCCGTGTCCTCAATGAGAACGGATGCAAGGACCTTCTGATTATCGGCGGGGTCAGCCGTCCGGATTTTTCCAATTTCCGGCTCGATCTCGGTGGGATCAAGACGTTGCCCTTCATCCTCAGCTTGAGCAAGGGCGGCGACGATCATGTGTTGTCGCGAGTCGTGCGCTATTTCGAGGACAAGGGATACCGCGTCCATGGAGTCGGCGAGGTGGCGCCCGAACTCCTGGCGGGCGAGGGTGTTCTCGGCAGCAAGACTCCATCGGCCGAGGACCAAGCCGATATCGAATCGGCACTGCGTGTGGTCGCGGCCCTCGGGCGTCTCGATATCGGTCAGGCGGCCGTCGTGGCCAAAGGCTATGTCCTCGCCGTCGAGGCCGCGGAAGGGACCGATGCGATGCTGACCCGCTGCGCCGAACTGCGCCAATCGGGACGGACCGGCCGGCGCGGCCGGGCCGGAGTCCTGGTCAAGATGCCGAAGCCCGGACAGGAGGAACGCGTCGACCTTCCCACCATAGGCCCTGACACCGTGACGAAAGCGGCGGCAGCCGGTCTTTCCGGCATTGCCGTGGCGGCGGGACATGTGCTGATGGCAGAGCGCGACGCCACGATCGCGGCCGCCGACCGGCACGGGCTGTTTCTGCTGGGCGTTGCTCGGCCGGAACTGGACGTCGCCTAGCGCTGGTTCATGGGGATGTAAGCGCGCTCGGTCGCTCCGGTATAGAGCTGGCGCGGCCTGCCGATACGCTGCATGGGGTCGGCGAGCATCTCTTTCCACTGCGCGATCCAGCCGACGGTACGGGCGATGGCGAACAGCACCGTGAACATGTCGGTCGGGAAGCCAAGTGCTTTGAGCGTAATCCCGGAATAGAAATCGATATTGGGATAGAGCTTCTTCTCGACGAAATAATTATCCGACAACGCGATGCGCTCGAGCTCGAGCGCCACTTTCAGGATCGGATCGTTGCGGTGACCGACAGCCTCGAGCACCTCGTGGGCCGTCTTCTGCATGATCTTCGCCCTCGGATCGTAGTTCTTGTAGACCCGGTGGCCGAAGCCCATGAGACGGAACGGATCGTCCTTGTCCTTGGCGCGCTTGATGAATTCGGGGATGCGGTCGACCGTGCCGATCTCCTGGAGCATGGTCAGCGCCGCCTCGTTGGCGCCTCCATGCGCCGGCCCCCACAGACAGGCGATACCCGCCGAGATGCACGCGAACGGGTTCGCGCCAGACGAGCCGGCAAGGCGCACCGTGGACGTCGAGGCGTTCTGCTCGTGGTCGGCATGGAGGATGAAAATGCGCCGCATCGCGCGCGCGAGCACGGGGTTGACCTTGTATTCCTCGCACGGCACCGCGAAGCACATGTGCAAAAAGTTGGAAGAGTAGTCGAGCTCGTTCTTGGGATAAACGAAGGGTTGTCCGATCGAGTACTTGTAGGCCATGGCGGCGATCGTCGGCATCTTGGCGATCATGCGGATGCTCGCCATCTCGCGCTGCATCGGATCCTTGATGTCGATCGAGTCGTGATAGAAGGCCGAGAGCGCGCCGATCACGCCCACCATGACGGCCATCGGATGCGCGTCGCGCCGGAACCCGGTGTAGAACCGAGTCATCTGCTCGTGCACCATCGTGTGCCTGGTGATGCGTTCCTTGAAGTCCTTGAACTGCGCGGCCGTCGGCAGCTCGCCATAAAGCAGGAGGAAGGCTGTCTCGAGAAAAGTACCGTGCTCGGCGATCTGATCGATTGGATAGCCGCGATAGAGCAGGATGCCCTTGTCGCCGTCGATGAAGGTGATTTTCGACTCGCAACTCGCCGTCGAGGTGTAGCCCGGGTCGTAGGTGAAGCGGCCGGTCTCCTGGTAGAACGAGTTGATGTCGATGACATCGGGACCGAGGGTGCCTTTGAGGATGGGCAAGTCGTAGCGCACCCCGTCGATCAAGACAGTCGCCTCCTTGGCGCGGGACGCGCGGAATTTCTCTGCGACACTCATTTAAAGCTCCTGTGACCATCGGGGCCGGCGACCCGCCGATATGCGGATTGGCGGCCTGAGGGATTTTTGCACTGCCACATAATCGCGCCCTTTGTCCCGCAGCGCAACATCCGGGCTTGCCCAAATCTTAAGCAGATTTGTTTCCATGCACTTGATCGCGAAGGCGAGCAAGAGATTCCTCGCGCCCAAGGACCTCGAGAACGTCGAAAATACCTGGGGAAGTCGCCCGACCGGTTAAGGCAGCCCGCAACGGCTGAGCCACCTTTCCGAGCTTCAGGCCCGCCCCATCCGAGAACTCCCGGACGGCGGCCTCAAGGCCCTCTTGCGTCCAAGGCTCGACCGATTCGAGCCGCCCCAGCATGGCGGCCAGCGCATCTCGCCCCGATTCGTCGAGGAGCTTGCGCGCCTGCTCATCGAGGGCGACCGGCCTGGTCGCGAACAGGAACGACGCGTTGTCGAGAAGCTCGACGAGCGTCGTGGCCCGCTCCTTGAGCCCCGGCATGGCCCGCTCCAATTTCCGCCAACCCTCAGCGCCGATCCGCTTTTCGAGCGCCGCCCCGTCGGGTAGCTCGGGGACGAGCGCCTTCAGCCGCTTCACGATCTCGGCGTCAGGCATGGCGCGAAGATAGTGCCCGTTCAAGCTCTCGAGCTTGGCGAAGTCGAAACGCGCTGCGGAGCGTCCGATCGCATCGAGATCGAACCAACGGATCATGTCGTCCGTCGACATGATCTCGGCATCCCCATGGCTCCAGCCGAGCCTCACCAAGTAGTTGCGAAGCGCAACCGGGAGGTAGCCCATGGCCCGATAGGCTTCGACGCCGAGCGCCCCGTGCCGCTTCGACAATTTGGCGCCGTCGGGACCGTGGATCAGCGGCACATGCGCATAGATCGGCGTGTCCCATCCGAGCGCCTTGAAGATTTGCGTCTGCCGGGCGGCATTGGTGAGGTGGTCGTCGCCACGAACGACATGGGTGATGCCCATGTCGTGATCGTCGACCACCACGGAGAGATTGTAGGTGGGCGTCCCGTCGCTACGCAGGATAACGAGATCGTCGAGGTCTTTGTTGGCGAATACGACGCGGCCCTGGACCCGGTCCTCGATCACGGTTTCCCCTTCGCGCGGGGCCTTGAAGCGGATCGCGGGTTCGATCCCGGCCGGCGCCTCCGACGGATCGCGATGGCGCCAAGTGCCGTCATAGCCGGGCGCGCGGCCTTCGGCGCGGGCACGCTCGCGCATGGCCTGAAGCTCTTCGGGGGTTGCATAGCAGCGGTAGGCCTTCCCCTCGGCAAGCAGCCGCTCGGCCACCTCGCGATGCCGCTCAGCGCGCGTCAGTTGGTAGACCGGCTCTCCGTCCCAATCGAGCTCGAGCCAGCGCAAGCCGTCGAGGAT
>Ga0187892_10008146_pt1 | contig 14505 bp, 9 predicted proteins | sample MA1701073metaG_FD_139345 | JGI IMG/M metagenome (GOLD analysis project Ga0187892, IMG submission 139345) | Bio-ooze microbial communities from a basaltic lava cave in the Kipuka Kanohina Cave System on the Island of Hawaii, USA - MA170107-3 metaG ... | reverse complement strand
TCCTCCACCGTCTCGTCGGGCCCGGCGGCGAGGCGCCGGCGCAGGCGTCGCTGGTCCCCTGGCCGGCCGGCGCGCCGCGGACGGCGGGGCTGCCGGATGCGGGCGGGGGCCGCGTCGAGCGCGAGGCCGAGCTGACGACGGCGCTGATCCAGGCGCTCGCGCGCGACGTCCGCGCCGGCGGCGCGCGCTTCCTGTTGCTGATGCTTCCGAGGGACCAGAAGCGGATCGACCTGCGCGCGCTCGCGGCCGACCAGATCGAGCCGCGCTTCGTGCAAGTGAGCGGCGCGATCGCGCCGAGCCAGCTCCGCTTCCGCAACGACGCCCACTTCAACGCGCTCGGCCATCGGGTCTACGCCCACGGCGTCGCGCCCCTCGTGGAGGCGGAGCTGCGCGCGGTGCTCGGCGCGCGCGCGGCAGCGCCCTGAGCGTCAGGCTTCGCGGCGGCGAAACGCCTCGCGCGCGACGCCGACGCTGGATGCCCCGAGCAGCAGGTCCCCGTCGGCTTCGCTGACGTCGCCGAGCGCGGCGCGCTGCGCGTAGGCGCGGAGCTGCGTCTTCGTCATGTGCACCGCGATCTCGGGCTTCGCCGCGATGCGCGCAGCCAGCTCGCCCACGGCGGCGTCGAGCGCGTGCGCGGGCAGGACGCGGTGCACGAGGCCGATCTGGGCCGCTCGCTCGGCATCCACCGCGTCGCCGAGCAGCAGCAGCTCGCGCGCCCGCGCGGCTCCGATCTCGTGGATCAGGCGCGGCGTCGCGCCCCAGGTGAGCGGCACGCCGAGGTCCACCTCGGGCAGCGCGAGGCGGGTGTCTTCGGCCGCGAGGCGGAAGTCGCAGGCCAGCGCGAGGGCGAGGCCGCCGCCGAGCACGTGCCCGTGCAGGCGCGCGATCGTCACGGCCTCGAGAGCCCCGATCGCGGCGCACGCGCGGCGGCCGAGCTGCGCCGCGTAGCGGCGCTCGCGCTCGCTCACGCCCTCGCTGCGGCGCATGCGGCGGCTGCCGGGCGGGTCGTCGCGATCCGCGCCGGCGCAGAAGGACGGGCCGCGGCCGCCGAGCACGACCACGCGCGTCGCGAAGTCCGTCTGGAGCTGCCCGAACAGCGTCTCGATCTCCTCGAGCGCGAGGCCGTTGAGCGCGTTGCGCCGGGCGGGGCGCGCGAGCCAGACGTGCAGCACCGGCCCCGCGCGCTCGAGCTCCAGAGTCTCCATCAGCTGGACGCCGCGACGTGTCGGCGCCGCAGCAGCGCGCCCGCCGCGAGCGCGGCGAAGGCGAGCAGCCGTGGCTCGGGCAGGATCTCGAGGCTCGCGCCCTGGAACACGACGCCGCTCGCGAAGCCGGTCGGGTCGAGCGCGAAGCCCTCGGTGCGGTCGCGCGGGGTCGTCGCGAAGCCGAGCTGCACGAGCCCCGGCGCCAGCGCCTCGAGCGTGAGGGTGGCGAGGTGATGCGTGCCCGTGACGCCCGCGAGGGCGACGCCGCCGAGGCCGTCGCCGTCCGGCGTCGCGAACGCGATCCAGCTGGGCCCGAGCGTGGGCGCGCCGCTCACGGCCACGAGCGCCGGGTCGAGCACCAGGTCGAGCCCCCAGGCCAGCACGAGGTCGGGCGCGCCGAACTGGCCGACGACGTCCACCGTCACGGTGTCGCCGACGGCGACGCTCGAGGCCGCCGGCGTCAGCGTGACGATCACGCTGGCGTGCGCCGGCGCGCCGAGAACGGCGAGCGAGAGCAGCAGCACGGCAGGGAGCTTCTTCATCGCCTCCTCCGGGAGCGCCACAGCCAGAGCGCGCACGCGGCCGGCAGCAGCTCCGGCCCGAGTCCGCAGCCGGCGGCGGCCGGCGGCGGCGGCACGCTGGCCTGGTAGGCGCGCAGGGCCGCGAGCCAGCGCTGGTAGTCGCGGAACGTGATCAGGTCGGCGTCGAAGCTCGAGCGGTCGTAGTCCGCCCAGCCGCGGAAGGCGCGGTCGCCGCGCTGGCTGCCGAGCGCGGCGATGAAGAGCGTGCGGTCGGCCTCGTCGACGTCGAGGTCGAAGTCGAGGTCGCCGAGCACCTCGGAGCCGTCCATGTCCTCGACGCAGCCCGGGTCGCTCGGGTAGTCCGCGGCGCCGTCGCCGTCGTTGTCCTCGCCGTCGTTGCAGGCGGGCAGCACGCAGCCCGGCGCCCCGCGCACGCAGAAGGCCAGCAGCGGCGACGGGATGCGCGAGGTGATATCGCTCAGGTTCGCCGGGTTCTCGTCGCGCGCGCCGATGCCCTGTCCGACGAGCAGCGTGCCGTCGATCACGACGGGCGCCGACGCCACGCCGGTCACGTTGAGCTGCAGCCCGAGGAGCTGCGTGCCCGTGTCGCCGCGCGTCTCGAACGCGCGCAGGACGCCCGGCGAGACGCCGCCCGAGAACACGACGCCCGGGATCGCGCTGGTGGGCGAGAAGCTCGCCTGGAGCGGCTCCGCCGCGCTGCCGACCTGCCAGACCACCGCGCCGCTGTCGAGGTCGAGGGCATGGAAGGCGGGCTGCTGCGGCGTCAGGTCGTCGCCGCTGCCCGGGGCGGTGCCGAAGTACACGCGGCGCGCGCCCTCGTCCACGGCCGCGGTCGCGATGACGCCGCCGGCGGCTCCGCCGGGCACCACCTTCGTCACCCAGTAGGGCAGCGCGCTCGGGTCGGCGTCGTGCCACGCCACGCCGTTCGCTTCGTTGACGCCGTCGCGGTCGAGCACGTAGTAGGCGCCGTCCTTGTTGCCGACGCCGAGCACGTCCGCGAACGCGCCGCCCGGGAACTCGATCGAGAACAGGTTGGGGGCGGCGCCGAAGGCGAGGTCGTCGTTGTCCACGGCGCGCGGCCGCCAGGTCCAGGCGGGCGTGCCGTCGAAGTGGAGCGCCACGATCGCCTCGTCGAAGAGCGGCATCGGAGGGTCGGGCAGCGGCGAGCCGGGGCCGGTGGCGGTGTCGCAGTTGCTCGACGCGAAGAACAGCAGGCCGCGCGCGTCGTCGACGGCCGCGGAGGACCACACGTTGGCGCAGCCCGTGTTCCGGCGGTCGAAGTCGCAGCCCGGCCGCGTCGCGAAGAAGCCGGCCGGGAGGCCGAGCTCGCTCTCGCTGTGCGTGCCGTCGAAGCGGCGGATGTCGTCGCTCGCGAGCGGGCGGCACACCTTCGCGCCGCTGATCGCCCCGTTCTGGATCGCGCCGCTCTCGAGGTCGAAGAACCACTTCATGCGCCCGTCGTGGAGGTCCACGCCGTAGAAGCCGCCGCGCCCCGCTTCGACGTCGTTCACGTCCATGCCGAACACCACCGTGTCGCCGCCCACCACGATCGGCGCCGACTCGATCTCGTTGCGCTCGCCCGTGAACGAGCACAGGCCCGGCGGGTCGCCGGAGGGGGAGCGGCAGCCGGTGCCGGCCGTGAAGCGCCACAGCTCCTCGCCCGTGACGGCGTCGAGCGCATGCAGCACCTCGCCCGACGGGAGCAGCACCACGTCGCGGTTGCCCACGCGCTCGACGTGCGCCGAGGCGGAGTGCGGGAAGGTCGCGCCCGGCTGCCCGTCGCTCGCGAAGCGCCAGAGCTCGCGGCCGTCCAGGACGCGCACGGCGTAGAGATTCTCGTCCCACGACTGGACGTAGGCGACCTGCTGGATGCCCTCGCCCGGAAGCGAGACCGCGGCCACGGTCGGCGAGCCGGTCAGGATCGCGCGCGTGTCGAAGCGCCAGCGCTGGCGCAGCTCGCTCACGTTGTCCGGACCGAGGCGCGTCTCGGCGGGGTTCATGAACTGCCGCGACGGTCCGCCCGCGTAGGTGCGCCACTGCGTCTGCTCGAGGTCGCCCGGGAACAGCGCCACGCCGTCGGGGAACGCGAGGCCGTCGCGCACCACCTCCGGCGGCAGCGGGTCTCCGTTCGCGTCGAAGCGGATGCGGCGCACCTTGCCGTTCGGGCCGGGCCCGAGGTCGGGGAAGTCGCCCACCAGATCGAGGTCTGCGAAGTAGACCGTGCCGTCGCCGCCCACCGCGAGACCCTGCGGCGTACCGGTCGCGAGCGGGAAGCTCGTCGGGAGGCCGAGCGGGAAGGGGCCGCCGGGCGGCTGGAGGATCCAGCGCACGAAGTATCCGTCGGCGTCGAACTCGACGATCTCACCGTTCGCCACGCCGCCCACGAAGAGCTGGCCGCTCGGCCCGAAGGCGAGGCCGGTGGCGGTGAAGATCTGCGTCGGGGAGAAGCCGCTGCCCGCGAGCCAGAGCTCGCGCGGCGCGAGGCCCGCGTCCACGAGCGGCGAGCCGAGCGCGTCGCGGCGCTCGCAGCCCTGGCCGGGGCCGAGGCCGGTGGGGAAGGGCCCGGTGAAGCGCGTGACCCTCGAGCCGCTGGCCTCCGCGACGTAGACGTTGCCGGCGGCATCGACGGCCACGGCGCCCGCGGTGCCGAGGTCGATCGCGATCTTGCAGAAGCTCGTGCTCGGGGCGTTCGTCGCGGGGTACGCGCCGGGCGGACCGGGGAACTGCGCGAAGCCGGCGACGGGATCGGGGAACCAGAGGATCAGCTGCCCGGTCGCCGAGCCGAAGCCCTGGCCGCCGACCTCGGTGGTGAACAGCGTCCCGTTCGGCGCGAAGGCGCAGCCGAAGGGCTCGCCCTGCGTCACGAAGTAGGTGGCGGTGAGCTTGCCGATCTGGCGCCCGGCGGCGTCGAACACGCCCCAGCCCGGCGGCGGCGTCGGCTGCCCCGTGTCCTCGCCCAGCACGAAGCCACCGCTGCCGTCCGGCAGCGCACAGATCATGCCGTTCACGTCGCGGCCCGGGCGCAGCGCAGGCCCGTCCTCCGCATCGGAGGCGGACTCGATGAAGACGTCCTCCGCGAGCGGCCGCGTGTCGATCGAATCGACGTCGATGCGTCGCAGGCGATTGCCCTCGGTCGAGAGCAACAGCTCCCCGGCAGCGGCGGGCCCACCGAGCGCCAGCGCAACGGCCACCGGAGCCCCGCAACGGAACCAACGCATCAGCCCCAAGGTGGGCCGAAACCGCCCGCAGTGGCGCCGCCGGGCTCGCCCCGAGGCCGCCTACCCGCGCCGCCCCACGGCGGGAGCCCCCCAGCCCGGGGGCGCCGTCACCACCACCACCGTCGCCTCCGCCTCCTCCAGCAGGTACTCCACCCCGTGGCCGAGGAACGGCCGGCCCGTGAACTGGCGCAGGTTCGCGGCCAGCACGAGCAGGTCCGCGTGGCTCTCGCGCGCGAGCGCGAGGATCTCTTCGGCCGCGGAGACGCCGTTGCGGATCACCGGCTCGACGCGCACGCCCATCTCGGTGGCGAGCGCGCGCGCCTCCTCGACCACGCGTTCGGCCACGTCGGCCCGCGCCGAGTGCTGGCCGTCGTACGCGTAGCCGAACGCCTGGCTGAAGGAGGGCGTCGTCACCACGTGCGCGAGCAGCACGCGCGCGTCGTGACGCTTGGCGACGCCGTAGGCGATCTCCTGCGCCGCGCGGCCGGGCTTCGTCCCCACCGCGGGGACGAGCACGCGCCGGAAGCGCGGCGGCGTCTCGGGGTCGAGGCGCGCGCCGCGCCGCACCATCACCACCGGCAGCGGGCACGAGGCGAGCAGCTCGTCCACCACCGGCGAGATCAGCGTGCCGGCGATGCGCTCGTCCGTGGCGCCCACCGCCACCGCGCCGTAGCCGAGCGCGGCCTGGTCGAGGATCGCGCGCAGCGGCTCCTTGCCCGGCTCGTGCTGCACGCTGGTCGGACGTCCCGCGAGCGCGGCGTTCACCTTCGCGAGGTCCTCGCTCGGCACGTCGCGGCCGGCGGCGAGCAGCGTCACCTCGGCACCCTCGGGCCAGGCGGCGTCGATGAGCCGCGCGGCGAGCACGGAGTTCGGGCCGCCGTGGCTCGGCAGCAGCACGCGGCTGGCGCGCACCAGCACGTTGCCGCCGAGCTGGCGCTCGCGCTCGAGGCGCGCCTGCTCCTCCTCGTCGCCGCGCCAGTCGCGGAGCACGATTCGCAGCAGCGGCGGCGCCATCATCGAGGTGACGATCGCCATCAGCACCACGAGCGCGTACGAGGAATCGTTCAGCACGCCCAGCGAGAGGCCCACCGTGGCCACCACGATCTCGACCGCGCCCCGCGCGTTGAGCCCGATGCCGAGCGCGAGCCCCTCGCGCTGGGGCAGGCCCGCCAGCCGGGAGCCGAGGTACGCGCCGCCCGCCTTCGAGGCGCTCGCGGCGGCGAGCACCACCAGGCCCCAGCCGAGCACCTCCGGATCCCGCAGCAGCCCGAGGTCGACGCGCAAGCCGGCGGTGGCGAAGAAGAACGGCGCGAAGAAGGAGCGCGTGATGCCGTCGAGCTGACCGAACACCTCCGTATCGTGGTAACGCGAGCGCCCGAGCACGATGCCCGCGATGAAGGCGCCGAACACCGCCTCGAGCCCGATCGCGTGGGTGGTGGCGCCCGAGGCCAGCGCCACGAGCAGCACCATCGTCATGCTGCCCGAGACTCCCCAGCGCCTCACCAGCACGCCGCGCAGCAGCGCGTCCACGAGCCTCTGCCCCACGGTGAAGGCGACGGTGAGGAAGAGCCCGAGCCCGGCGATCGTGAAGAAGAGGCGGGTCGCGTCCACCGACCCGGACTGGGCGAGGCCGGCGACCATGCCGAGCAGGATCCAGCCCGCGATGTCGTCCGCCATGGCGGCGGCGAGCAGCACCTGCGCGATGTTCCGCCGCATCAGGTCCAGGTCGGACAGGATCTTCGCGATCACGGGCAGCGCCGAGATGCCGAGCGCCGTGCCCATGAACAGCGCGAACACCAGGCGCTCGGTGCCCTCGCCGACGAACGAGCTCGGCAGGCCGACGCCGAGGGCGACCCCGGCCAGCACCGGGAGCACGAGGCTGCCGAGCGCGACCCGCGCAGTCGCGCGTCCGAGGCGCCGGATCAGGGCGGGGTCCGTCTCCATGCCCGTCACGATCAGCAGCAGGAACACGCCGACCCAGGCCAGCCCGCCGAGCAGGGCGCGTTGCACCGGCTCGGGCGGGAACAGCCAGTGATGGAGGTCCGGCGCGAGGTGGCCGAACACGCTCGGGCCGAGCAGCACCCCGGCCGCGAGCTCGCCGATCACGGCGGGCTGCTGCCAGCGGCGCATCAGGCCGCCGAGCGCGCGCGCGCCGAGCAGCAGCACGAGCAACTGAAGCCAGAAGATCAGGAGCTGGTGCTCGCTCGGCACGGCGGGCGCGTACGGTAGGGACCCGCGCGGGGCCGGTCGAGACGTTACGTTCCGCGGGCGCGCGGGAGGGGGCCATGGCGAGTGCACAGCCGCAGGGCGGAGCCGGACTCCTCGCCGAAGACCTGCGCGACGCCTGGGCCGCGCTCGATGCGGAAGAGCGGCTCGAGGGCTTCCGCCTGCTCGACCCCGGCGAGGCCGAGAGCCTGCTCGAGGGGCTCGAGGCCCGGGACCAGTGCGCGCTGCTGCTCGCGCTGAATCCGGCCGAGCGGCAGCTCTGGATGCGGCAGCTCGCGCCGGACGATGCCGCGGACGCCGTGCAGGCGGCCGAGCTGGCGCAGCGCGAGTCGCTGCTCGCGGCGCTCGACGCGGCGACCCGCCGCGAGGTGTCGGCCCTGCTCGCCTACGCCGAGGACGAGGCCGGCGGCCTGATGAGCCCGCGCTACGTGCGCCTGCGCCCCGACATGACCGTGGACGAGGCGGTGGCCTACCTGCGCCGCGCGGCGCGCGAACGCGTCGAGACGATCTACTACATCTACGTGCTCGACGCGGAGCAGCGCCTGGTGGGCGTGGTGTCCTTCCGCGACCTCTTCGCCGCGCAGCCCGACACGCACGTGCGCGACGTGATGCGCAGCAACGTGATCTCGGTGCGCGACGACCTCGATCAGGAGGCGGTCGCGAACGTGATCGCCGAGAACGGCCTGATGGCCGTGCCCGTGCTCGACGCCGAGGGCCGCATCCGCGGGATCGTCACCGTGGACGACATCGTGGACGTGGTGCGCGAGGAGGCCACCGAGGACATCCAGAAGATCGGCGGCACCCAGGCGCTCGACGCGCCCTACCTCGAGGTCGGGCTGTGGGAGATGGTGAGGAAGCGCGGCGTCTGGCTCACCGTGATCTTCGTGGGCCAGCTCCTCACCACCACCGCGATGAGCTTGTTCGAGGGAGAGCTGGCGCGCGCCGTGGTGCTCGCGCTGTTCATCCCGCTCGTGATCTCGAGCGGGGGCAACTCGGGCTCGCAGGCCAGCACGCTCGTGATCCGCGCGATGGCGATGCAGGAGGTGCGGCTGCGCGACTGGTGGCGCGTGCTGCGCCGGGAGCTCGCCGCCGGCCTGCTGCTCGGCCTCGTGCTCGGGGCGATCGGGCTGCTGCGCGTGGTGCTCTGGCCGCAGCGCGCCGCGCAGTTCGGCGAGCACTTCTTCCTGATCGGGGTCACGGTGGCCGTGAGCCTGGTGTGGATCGTGATGTGGGGAGCGATCGCCGGCTCGATGCTGCCCTTCGTGCTGCGCCGCCTCGGCCTCGACCCCGCCAGCGCCTCTGCGCCCTTCATCGCGACGCTCGTGGACGTGACCGGTCTCGTGATCTACTTCAGTGTCGCGAACGTGGTGCTGGCCGGAACGCTGCTCTAGCAAGCTGCGGCAGTGTCGTAGGCAGCCGCGCGACCGTTCGCTGCGGGCCTGGAGGCATCGCTCTCTGTACAGCCGTACACCGACCAGGTGCCGTCATCGGTCTCGTCCAGCCCGACCCACTGCGAGCGAGCGCACTCGTGAGATGCGTCAGTCGGTTGCGGAAGCCGAAGGCTCCTTGCGGACTGACGAGACGCGTGAGGTAGTGCTCGGGATACTCGGCTTCGGGCAAGCGCTCGGGGAAGAGGCGAGGAGAGGGTCGCCAGTGCGAAGCCGTGGGCGCCGTTCTGCTCCTGACTTCCCGGCTCGGTGCGGAGCGGCGGAATGCCGAGAGCCGGATCCACTAGACGCTGAGCGTGCTCCAGCCGCGCAGGCCGCGTGACGCGACGAAGGGAGACCCGGCGTAGGACCAGTTCCCAATCGCGCTTGCGGACCGCGAGCTGCGGCGGCCTTGACCAGACAAAACATAGCCACTATCATTCCGTTCGTGCCGCGACCGAAGCAGCTCGCCTTCACCGACTATCGCGAGCGGACCGGCCGCGGGGGTCCGCGACCCGGCGCCGGGCGGCCGCGCGGGCCGCGGCCGCGCGTCTGGCACCGTGAGCGCGCCGCGGTGCCGGGGGGGTGTCCGGTGCACGTCACGCTGCGCGTGCGCCCGGGCGTCGGCTCGCTCCGCACGGTGGCGCTGGTGCGCGAGTGGCGCCGCTCCCTTGCCGAGGCCAGCGAGCGCGGGAGCTTCCGGGTCGCCCACTACTCCCTCCAGGGCGACCACGCACACCTGATCGTCGAGGCGCAGGGCAAGCAGGCCCTCGCCTGCGGGATGAAGAGCGTCGCGGCCCGGCTCGCCCGCGCCGTGAACCGTGTCAGCGGCCGCGGCGGCGCCGTCCTCGACGGCCGCTACCACCACAGAAGCCTGCGGACCCCTCGCGAGGTGCGCCGCGCGCTCGCCTACGTGCTGTTGAACGCGCGGCGTCACCTGGCGAAGCGGCGCCACCTCGAACGCGCCTCCAGCTCGCCGCTCGATCCCGCGAGCTCGGCGCGCTGGTTCGACGGCTGGCGACCGGGGGTCGCGAGCGGGTCTCCGGAGGGGGACGCCGCCCGCGAGGTCGCGAACCCGCGCACCTGGCTGCTGCGCGTGGGCTGGAGGCGCCATGGGCTCGTGGACCCGGCAGAGCTGGCGCCAGGTCCGGCCGTCGCCGCGCCGGCGTGAACTCCCTCGTGCATCACTCCAAGAGGTTGCGGGCGTAGCTCCGAATCTGAGGCGCTGCGTCGCGGCACTCGGCCAAGCGAGTCAGGTCGGCGCGCGCTCTGCTCTTCCATTGCGCAAGGAACCAGCTGCAGGAGCCGAGATCGGCCTTCGGATTGAAGGCGAGGAGACGCTGGGCAGACAGCGAGCGGAGCCCATCCCGCTTCGAAGCCAGCTTCCGCAACAGCTCCTTGTTGATGAGGCGATTCCCGAGCACGTTCGACGAGCTCACGAGCCCTTCGGCCCTCCGGAGTTGGCGCAGCGCCAGCAGCGCCGTGCTGTCGTCTGGGTGCGTGATGAAGCGATGCAGGTAGAGTGGGTTCTCGGCCAGGATGGACTTGGCACGGAGCGGCAGGTCGTTCAGCATGCCCGATCCCGGCAGCTCCGACTGCTCGAGCGCCTCACCGCGTCGAAGCTTCTCGGCGACCTCGAGGAATCCCGATACGGGTACGATGGGCCCGGGCGCTTGCTCGGCTGCATCGAGCAGGTCTGCGAGGACGTCGTGGTAGCGATCCTCACGGACGAAGCGGAGCCCCGCGAAGAGGACGACGAACTCACGCAACGCCTGCGCCTCGTCCATCGCGAGCCCGGAACGCGCGCTCTCGCAGATGTCTCTCGAACGCAGATCGAGAATGACTTTGGCGACCTCGCTGCCGGGTCCGCTCTCGATCAATCGTTCTGACAGTTCGGTGGTGATCGTGATGGGCAAGTGCGCCAGGCAGACCACATCCCAGAGATCGGACGCGTGGGCGAGCGATCGCACGTGTGTCCGTACCGCGGGTTCGGCATGGAGAAGGAGGCAACGGCGAACGACTGAGCGATCGCCCTCTCCGATGCTCGGGTCGTCGAAGAGAGTTCGCAGGGCATCACCTCCGAGCCCGCGCGCGCACAACAGCTGGTAGGTCCGCCTGAGGTTGGCTGCCGCCGGGTCCCTCTGATCTGCGCTGACCCGCCGGACGAAAGTCGCCAGGCTCGCCGGCGACTGACGGTCGAGATGGCAGACGTAGTCGAGGGAGAGCCAGACGGCCCTTCGCGCCTCGATGCGAAGGCTCTCTTCCGCGCCTCGGTGTTCCAGGAAGTCGAGCAGCTCGGTGCGATGGTGCGAGAGCAGGCTGATGAGGCTGCCATGAGTTGAGCCGGCGGAAGTGAGCTGTCGGAGCAGCTTCTGGAGCCCTTCTCGATCAGGTGGTGTTCCGACGATCTCGCGCAGCGCCGTGTGGTGCTGGAGGAAGAAGTTCCGGAGGTAGCTGCGGATCAGCGAAGCGAGCAGCTCGGGCAGCGCCTCCCGTTTCTCTTCCAGCCTGGCGTCGAGCTCCATTGCGGCGGCCAGGAGCTGCGAGGCGAACGAGACATGCTCGTCTTTCGGGGCGGTGCGTGGCCCCCGCGCGACTTCGTAGCGAAGTCCCCACGTCAGGTCGCCGAACGCGGACAGATCTCGCTCTACGTCAGCAAACGAAGCGCTGGTTTCCCCGCGCGAGGTTCGGATGGCTCGCTGGAGGCGCTCCGCGAGCGCGTCCAATGTCGCAAAGGCGGGCCGGTAGGGAATCGGCCGATCCGCGACGAGGTCGCGCAGTCGTCTGCCGGCCCCCTCGACACATTCGGGGGACAGGCAGTCGATTTGCTGTAGTGAGCTGAGCCAGTCCCCGAGCGCATTGCGCGCAATGTGCTCTTCGATGCGGATGGGAACCACTCGCGGCCGGGTACCACCGGTGATGCGGTTGATCGACCGCGCGAGGCCTACCTCATGGCGAACCGCATCGCTGCGGCTGGAGGCGGTCGAGAGCAGGACCACGACGAGATCCGAGAGCCGGATCTGTTCGTCGAGGCGGTTTGCCCAGGAGTCACCAGGGCGCAGCCCCTCGGCGGGATCGCCTGGCTCTGCGGAGGCAACCGAGACCTGATACCGATCTCGAGGAAGCACGCGTGCGAGCGCTAGCGCATGCCCTCTCTCGCTCGTCGCGTGAGAGATGAACACGCACACGCGCTCCAGGTCAAAGGTGGAGGATCCCAATGCCACGCGAACTCCATACCGGGTCCACGCGGCTCATCGGCGAGCTGCGGATGCTTCTCAACCCACGGGTCCGCCGCTCCTCACTTCGCGCGCGGCGCCGGGAGCCCGGCGTCGGGTGCGCGGTAGCGCCCGGAGCGGATCTGGCGCACCGCCTCGACCAGGCTCCGCGCCGCCGCCCGGGTCTCGGCCTGGAGGGCCTTGTCCTCGTCGAGATCGTCGTGGCTCGTCGCGTACGGGCGGTAGTAGCCGAGATAGCGGCCGAGCGCGGCGCTGGGCCCGGCCTGGATCAGCTCCAGGTCGGTCAGCCAGTCGCACAGGATGCGGCGCAGCGTCTCGACGCCGGCGGCGTCGCCGTGCACGACGACGGCGAACGCGCGCCCCGCGAGGTGCTTCGGATAGCTCCAGCCCCGGAGCTCGATCTGCTTCGCGAGCAGCGGGTTCTTTCCGTGCGTGGTGGTCGGATCGGGGTTGCCGCCGTCCGCGCAGACCAGCCGATCGATCATCAGCTTGAGCACCGACGGCGCCTGGTACCAGTTCACCGGCGTCACGATCATCACGCCGTGCGCGCGACTCCAGCGCGGATAGATCTCGTTCATCCAGTCCTGCGTCTGGCCGAGCGCGTGGTTCGGGTAGCAGGAGCAGGGCCAGTGGCAGAGCGGCATGGCGGACGAGACGCACGCCTTGCACGGCAGGATCATGCGTCCGGCCTCCGCGGCGAGCCGCGACAGGTCGAGGAAGTCCACCTCGCAGCGCTCCCGCTCGATCGCGCGCTGCGCGAGCTTCGCCAGCCGGTAGGACTTCGACATCTCGCCCGGGCAGGTCTGGTCGCTGCGCGAGGAGGCGTTGATCAGCAGGATGCGCGAGCGGGAGCGCGGGCTCCTCTGCTCGCGCTCGGCCGCGCGGATCCGGGCGCGTGCATCGAGCCATTCGAGGGGGAGCTGGAAGCCGGGCTCGCGGAAGCCGCGCCCGGCGCGCCGCGTGCGCGGGCTCTTGTGGTACTCGAGGTAGTTCCTCCACGCGACCTCGGCGACCTCCTCCAGCTCCGCGCGCACGGCGTCGAACGCGGGGTCGTAGAAGCGCTCGAAGAAACGGCGCACGAACTCCTGCCGCGAGAGCTGGACGCTCGGCATGCCCTCGACGACGCGAGGCTTGCGCGACCTGCGTTCCGGCATCGGGCCTCCTTCCGTGAAGACGGACGAGCCCCGAGCTTACCTAGACCTCGCCGCGCGCGGCCTGCGCCTCGCGGCGCGCCTTCAGGAACTCCGTCACCACCGGGATCAGCGAGATCACGATGATGCCGAGGATCACCATCTGGAAGTTCCGCTTCACCGCGGGGAGCTGGCCGAAGAAGTAGCCGGCCAGCAGGAACGAGATCACCCAGGTGAGCGCGCCCGTCACGTTGTAGGTCGCGAAGTAGGCGTACCGCATGCGGCCCACGCCTGCGACGAAGGGCGCGAAGGTGCGGATGATCGGCACGAAGCGCGCGAGGAAGATCGTCTTGCCGCCGTGCCGCTCGTAGAAGAGCTGCGTCCGGACCAGGTGCTGCTTGTTCAAGAGGCGCGAGCGGTCGCTGGTGAACACGGCCGGGCCCAGGTACGCGCCGATCGAGTAGTTCACCGCGTCGCCGAGCACGGCGGCCACGATCAGGAGCACGCCGATCTGGGGCAGCCCGATCGGCGTGCCGTCGAGGGAGGCGAGCGCGCCCACCGCGAAGAGCAGCGAGTCGCCGGGCAGGAAGGGCGTCACGACCAGGCCGGTCTCGCAGAACACGACCAGGAACAGGAGCGCGTAGAGCCAGGGGCCGAGCGTGACGGCCCACTCGTTCAGGTGCTGGTCGAGGTGCAGGAACACGTCGACGAACTGCGCGATGAGCTCCATGGGCCTCCTGGCAGCCGCGAGTCGGTACCCGATCGCGCCGCCCGGCTCAACCGAGACTCCCCGGGGGGCTAGGGAAAAACCCTTCCACGCCGCGCCCGTTGATGGAACACTTGCGGCCGATGCTGCGAGCCTACGCGCGGGCCATCACCCGCCATGCCGTGCTGGTCCTCGTGCTGTGCGGTGCCGCGACGCTGCTCGCGCTCTCGCAGATCATCGACTTCCGCACCGGCCGGCTGCGCCTCGAGATCGACACCTCGATGGAGCAGATGCTCCCGAGCGAGAGCGAGAGCCGGACCTTCTACGACCGCGTCCGCAAGCTGTTCGGCAACGACGACACGCTGCTGCTCGTGATCCATCGGCCCGGGGGGATCTTCACCACCGACGTGCTGGCCGGCATCGCGCGGCTCACGAAGCGGGTCGAGGCCGTGGACGGCGTCGCGAGCGTGCTGTCGCTGTCGACCGCGCCGAACGTGCGCTCGGCGAACGGCGAGCTCGAGATCGGCCCGCTCTTCGAGACGCCGCCGACCGAACCGGACGAGCTCGAGCGCGTGAAGCGGGAGGCGTTCGACAATCCGCTCTACGTCGGCAGCCTGGTGGCCCCCGGCGGTACCACCACCAGCCTCGTGATCCAGCTGCTCGACATCCCCGAGACCGAGTTCACCCGCCGCGGCGTCGACCGCCAGATCGAGCAGGCCGCCGAGGAGGAGCTCGGCGCGGCGGGCGGCGACGTCGAGACGTGGCTGGTCGGCAGCGCGCGCGTCAAGGCCGAGACCAGCCGCTACCTGGTCGCC
>Ga0187892_10008145_pt1 | contig 14505 bp, 13 predicted proteins | sample MA1701073metaG_FD_139345 | JGI IMG/M metagenome (GOLD analysis project Ga0187892, IMG submission 139345) | Bio-ooze microbial communities from a basaltic lava cave in the Kipuka Kanohina Cave System on the Island of Hawaii, USA - MA170107-3 metaG ... | reverse complement strand
TTGGCGCGCGGGCGGGAGCGGCGGCTACTTCTTCCGGCGGGGGCGCGTCAGGGGCTCGACGAGATCGGCCATCGCGGGCGGCGTCGTCACGTCCTTGAAGTCGGCCAGCCGGCGGTAGACCTCGCCGCAGGCCTGGTGGAAGCCGCCGGGCAGCCCGGCGGCCTCGAAGGTCGCGGCGATCTCATCCATCTCGCCGACGAAGCGCCAGGCCTTGCGCGCGTTGTCTCGCGCGGCCGCCTCCGATCGCTTGGGCAGGTCGGGCTGCGAGCGGCGCCACTCGGCGAGGAGGGCATCGTCCACCCCTTCGCTCGCGGCGAGCGCGCGGACGGCCATCAGCAGCGCGGAGGTCCCCTTGGTGACGGCGGCGTAGGCCATCTTGACCGCGGACGCCGCCCCCGGCACGTCGTTGACCGCGATCGCCTCGAGCGCGCTCGACTCGAAGAGCGCGACCGCGCGCTTGGCCTCGCGGCCCGACAGATAGAGGCGCGTGGAGCCGGCGCTGCGCGGAGGCGGGCCGATGAGGCCACCGTCCACGAAGGTGGCCCCACCCCGCTCCACGACCGCCCCGATCTCCCGCGCGGTGGCCGGCGCGACCGCATTGCCGTCCACGAAGAGCCCGGTGAAGCGCTGGGCCGCGACCTCGCGGGCCAGGTCGAGCGCCGCGTGGGGTGGACAGATGGAGAGCACCACGTCGCTCGCCGCGATCACCGCGGCCACGGTGCCCGCATCCTCGAGGCCCGCGGCGGCCGCGCGCCCGCGCGTGTCCGCGCTGCGCCCCGCGGAGGCCCAGAGCACGCGCTGCCCGGCGGCCCTCGCGCACGCGCCCACCACCGCCCCCATGTCGCCCGGATGCAGCAGCCCGATCGTCGTCGCCATGCTCTCCTCCACCCTGTCTCTGGAACCCCCGGCGGGAGGCCGGGGTCAGTCCTCGCCCGCCAGGTGCGCGAAGCGGCCCGACGTCGGGCGGCCCGGCAGCTCGCCGGAGCCGTGAATGGCCTTGATCTCGACCTCGCGCACGAGATCACCCAGCAGGACCGCGATGAGCCCGAGCATGGCCAGCAGCGGCGAAAACATGAGGGCGGCGAGGAGCCAGATGAAGAAGCCCTGCACACCCCGGGTGGCGCCGCCCACCATGCCCACGAAGAGCGCGCCGATCACCCAGCCCGCCAGCAGCACGAGGAGCCAGAGACCCGGTTCAGCCACGGGAGAATGGTACCACTTCGAACGCGGGCTCAGCCCGCGCAACCTGCTTCGGGGGGAGGTTCGGAAGGGGGGCGCAGCCCCCCTCCGAGTGACTCAGCGGGCGGGCGTGCTCGCCGAGATCAGCGCCGGGTCGTCCACCGGCGTCACTTCCGCGTCGGCCATGAGGAACATCGCGAGGAGGAAGAAGGTGACCAGGATACCGAGGCCGATGGACGCGCGCTTCATACGGGGGTGATCTCCGGGCGCAGGCCACGGACGATGGTCCGCAGCTCGCGCGGGCTGATGGGCTTCTCGAGCAGGCGCGCGGCGCCGTAGCGCTGCGCCTCCGCCTGCGTGTCGGGGTGGCACTCCGCGGCGATGAGGACCATCAGGAGCGCCGGCTCCGCGGCGCGCAGGATGCGCACCAGGTCCCAGCCGTCCTCCGCGATCCCGTGAGCCGGCGGCAGATCCAGATCGATGATGGCCAGATCGAACTCGCCGACGGCAACCTTGCGGATGGCCTCCGAGCTGCCCTCCGCGGTCTCGACGCAGAAGCCGCCGCCGCGGAGCGCGTCGCCGAGGCCCTCGCGGCTCGTCCCGTAGGGGTCGACCAGCAGCAGCCGATCTCGTCCTTCCGTCTCCGCGTCGATCGTCGCCATATCGTCGAATCTCCGAACCATAGGCAACCGCGGTGCCAAATCGCGCGGCCCCATCCGGATTCCCGGAAGGCCAGATTTACGATCAGTTAGCCAAAACTCGAGGAATCCGGGGTGACGAGGCGTGTCAACCGAGTGACACTTGTCGTGTAAGGGTTACATCGAAACGGGTAATTTTTTCTACCTGGCGCGGACTTAGCGAGCAGCCTCACGAGGACTAGAGGCGGCCCGGCCGGGGTTGCCGTATGCTGCGAGGAAATCCACGCGGGGAGGTGTGGCGAATGCGAGTGCTGCTGGTGCATCCGAGCCCGCTGATGTATTCGGAGCTGTACCTGCGGCTCGAGCCCCTCGGCCTCGAGCGCGTGGCCGCGGCCATCGAGGCGGCCGGACACGAGGTGCGCCTGCTGGACTTGCAGATCTTCCGCCACGACGACTACTGGCGCGAGATCGAGACGTTCGCCCCGCAGGCGGTGGGCTTCTCGGTGAACTACCTGGCCAATGTCCCGGAGGTGGTGGATCTCGCCAAGGAGACGAAGGCCCGGCGCGGCGCCCTCTTCGTCTTCGTCGGCGGCCACAGCGCGTCCTTCATCGCGGCCGAATTCCTCGACCACGCCGGCGGCGCCATCGATTGCATCGTGCGCGGCGAGGGCGAGGTCATCGCGCCGCGGGTGCTCGAGGCCATCGGCGATCCGAAGCTCGAGACGCTCCCCGGCGTGGTGACCCGGCACGGCGCGGGCCCGAGCCCGACCTTGCTCAAGGACCTCGACGTCCACCTCCCGGCCCGTCACCTCGGCCGCCGACGCCACAAGTACTTCATCGGCGTGCTCGATCCCTGCGCGTCCGTCGAGTTCACGCGCGGCTGCCCGTGGGACTGCTCGTTCTGCAGCGCGTGGACCTTCTACGGGCGCAGCTACCGCAAGGGCTCGCCGGAGGCGGCCGGGGAGGACCTGGCGCGCATTCGCGAGCCCAACGTCTTCATCGTGGACGACGTCGCCTTCATCCAGGGCGAGCACGGCTTCGCGATCGGCCGCGAGATCGAGCGCCGGCGCATCCGCAAGCAGTACTACCTCGAGACGCGCTGCGACGTGCTGATCAAGAACCAGGAGCTCTTCGCGTACTGGAAGCGCCTCGGCCTGTACTACATGTTCCTCGGCATCGAGGCCCTGGACGACGAGGCCCTTCGCCTGCACCGCAAGCGGGTGACCCTCAACGAGAACCTCCGGGCCCTGGAGATCGCCCGGTCGCTGGGCCTCACCGTGGCCATCAATATCATCGCGGACCCGAGCTGGGACGAAACCCGCTTCGCCCAGGTGCGGGACTGGGCGCTGACCGTGCCCGAGGTCGTGCACTTCACGGTGGCCACGCCCTACCCCGGCACCGAGCTCTGGCTGACCGAGTCGCGCCAGCTCACCTCCCGCGACTACCGCCTCTTCGACGTGCAGCACGCGGTGCTGCCCACCAAGCTCCCGCTCAAGCGCTTCTACGAGGAGCTGGTCCGCACCCAGGCCGTGCTCAACCGCAAGCACCTGGGCTGGGGGGCGGTGCGCCGGTACGGGGGGGCCGCCCTCCAGGCGGCGGCCCGGGGACAGACCAACTACCTCCGGATGCTCTGGAAATTCAGCACGGTCTACAACCCCGAGCGGCAGTACGCCGACCACCAGCAGCCGGTCCGTTATGAGATGCGGCCGCCTCGCCCCCTGGCCGGGGCCAGGCCGACCAAGCAGGACCTCTACGTCCACATGCCCGCGCCCGTCCACTAAGCCCTCCCCGTCAGCCCTCTCCCCGCAGGGCCGCAGGGGAGAGGGCAGGGTGAGGGGGGCGAGTGGCCGTGTAACGATTACACGAAGCGTGTAAAGTTGATAGGCGCGCGCCCTCGAATTCGCCGTCTCGCGAGCCGCCCCGGCGGGACCGCGGTGCCCCGCAAGTAGAGGCCGGACCGCGTGAAATGACGCATCCCGCCTCGACGCCTCCCCCCTTACCCAGCTGGCGTGCTTGTTGCTCCACCATGGCGGATTCGCGATTCGTTCGTATACGTCAGTCAACGTTCCACCACAGAGGAGGCGGGTACATGCGGAAACTGATGAAGGTCGGCGTCCTGCTGCCAGTGGCAGTCCTGCTGGCGTCCGGGTGCGCCACGAAGGGCTTCGTGCGCGACATGTTCGCGAAGAAGGATGTCGAGATCGACCAGCGCTTCGTGAAGGTCGAGACCCAGGTCGAGGGTGTCAACACTGAGGTCAAGGGCGTGACGACCCAGGTGAAGAGCCTGGAGGGCGCGGTGGCCGAGGCCCGGGGCCGGGCCGACGCGGCGATGACCAAGGCCGAGGGTGTGGATACCCGCCTGACCCGCCTGTGGTCGAACCGCTACAACCAGAAGACGGCCGACACCCTCGAGGTCTACTTCGGCTTCGACAAGGCCGAGCTCACCGACGGGGCTCAGACCGCCCTGGCCGGTGTGGTGAAGGAGCTCCAGGGCAATCCCACCCTGATCGTGGAGCTGGGTGGCTTCACCGACCCGAAGGGCACCGTGGACTACAACTACGGGCTCAGCCAGCGCCGGGTCGAGGCGGTGCGTCGCTTCCTGGTGGAGAAGGGCATCTCGCTCACGCGGGTGCACGCGGTGGGTCTGGGACCCATCGCGGCCAAGGAGACCCCGGACGAGAAGAAGCGCCGGGTCACCGTCAAGATGCTGGTGGATCAGGACTGAGAAGCACTTCTCGCAAGCGTACCCAGGGGGAGGGACTCACGTCCCTCCCCCTTTGTTGTTCCTATCGCTTCTCCCAGGCCGCCGGCTCGGGGGCGGCGGCCGGGGTCTCGGGAATCCGCTCCAGCTCGCTCAGCAGGAGCCCGGCCCAGCGGTAGATATTGTGCTCGCGCACGCCCTCGCGCATGCGCCCCATGCGTGCCCGGCGCTCATCGCTCGGCATCGCGACCGCGGTCCGGATGGCCTCGGCCATGCCGTCCACGTCGTACGGGTTGACCAGGATGGCGTCCCGCAGCTCCGACGACGCGCCGGTGAACTGGCTCAGGATGAGCGCCCCCTCCTCGTCGTCGCGCACCGAGATGAACTCCTTGGCGACCAGGTTCATGCCGTCGTGCAGCGAGGTCACCATGCAGAAGTCGGCGTGGCGGTAGAAGGGCCAGATGTCGCGGTGGTCGTGGTGCCGCTTCAGGTAGAGGATGGGCTTCCACCGCTTGGTCTGGTACGTCCCGTTCACTTCCTGGATCGCCGCATCCACCTCGGCCTCCAGCGCCTGGTAGCGCGGAATGGTGCTGCGGCTTGGCGCGGCGAGCTGCACGAAGACCACCCGCTCGCGGTACTCCGGGAAGCGCTCGAAGAAGCGACCCAGCGCCCGGAAGCGCTCGGGCAGCCCCTTGGTGTAGTCGAGCCGCTCCACGCCCACCCCGAGGAACTCGGCGGTGGTGTCGAGGCTCTGGAGAAGCGCTTGCCGAGAGGTCGTGGGGGGGTTGTCCACGAACCCGGGGGCCACGCTGATCGGGAACGGCTTCACCGAGGTCACGTGCTGGCCGCGCGTCACCGAGAAGCGCTCCCAGTCGATGCGGGCTTCGATGGCCCGCTCCACCGTGTCCAGGAAGTTGTTGCAGTAGTACTGGGTGTGGAAGCCGATGAGGTCCGCGCCCAGCATGCCGAGGAGCAGCTCGTCCTGCCACGGGCAGATCGAGAAGGCCTCGAAGTTCGGCCACGGGATGTGCCAGAAGATCGCGGTGCGCGCGTCCGGGCGCTCCCGCTTGATGAGCCCGGGCAGGAGCGCGAAGTGATAGTCCTGGATCAGCACCATCGGCGCCTCGGTGCCCGCGATCTCCTCCAGCACCGCGGCCGCGAACTTCTCGTTGACCGCCCGGTAGTGCGCCCAGTCCTCCGGCCGGAACAGGGGTCGGTTGTGCACGATGTGGCAGAGCGGCCACAGGCCCTCGTTGGAGAAGCCGTAGTAGTACCCCTGCTCCTCCTCCGGGGTGAGCCAGACGCGCTTGAGCGTGTAGCGCGGGTCGTCGGGGGGAACGCGGAGGCGGCCCCGCGGGTCCGCGGTCTCGCGGTCCGCGTCGCCGCTGGCCTGCGCGACCCAGATGCCGCCGCAGGCGCGCATCACCGGGTCCATCGCGGTGACGAGGCCGCTGGCCGGCGTGATCACCTGGATGCGACCGTCTTTCCAGACGTGGCTGATCGGCTCGCGGTTGGAGACCACCACCAGCGGCCGCTCGCCGAGCCGGATCTTGGCGAACTGCTTGAGGCGCTCTTCGGTCCAGAGGGTCTGGCCGATCAGGCGCAGCGCCGCCTCTTCCTCGGCGGCCGCCTTCGCCCGCTGCAGGTTCTTGGCCAGCACCGTGACCTCGCGCGCGATGGGCCCGAAGAGGCCCTCGTCCGGCATCTCGGGGGGGTCGATGGCGTGGCCCCGCCGCACCGCCTTGGTCCAGCGCGCCATCTTGGCCAGCGGCTGGGTCAGGCTCATGCGGACGACGAGCAGCGCGATCAGGGCTAGCGCCACGGCCAGCACCAGGAAGCGCACGGCGTTGAAGCGCCAGCGCTCCCATTCCGCGACCTTGAGGTCGGAGGCGTCGAGGAAGACCGCGACCGCCCCGGCGGACTTGTCGTCGCGGACGATCGGATCCGCGTAGACGTAGAGGGTCTTGCCGTCGAGCTTGCGGAAGCCGGTCTGCACCGCCCCCGAGGTGAGGGCCCACGTCACCTCCGGGGGCGGGGTCTCGATCACCTTGGACACGGTCGGCGTGACCGAGATCATCGAGGCGACCCGGTCGTAGACCGCCAGCTCCAGGTCCGGCTTGCTGAATTTCTTGATCAGCCGGTCGATCTGGGCCTTGTTGCCGCCGCCGCGAGCCAGTACCGGCTCCAGGACCTCCTTGAGGCTCTCGCTCACGAGGGCGGCGCGCCGGTCGAGCTCGGCGGTCAGCCGCTGCCGCTCCTCGTTAACTTGCAGGTAGGCGAAGACCCCGATGACCACCAGGGACGCGAACCAGAGCGCCGCGACGAGCCGGAGCTGGAACCTCATGCGGGGCTCTCCGCGGTGACGCCGTCGGCGAGCAGAGCCAGGAGCTGGTGGACCTCGGAGACGTCATGGAGCCGGTACGTCGCCTTGGACGCGGGCACCGCATCGCCGACCCGGATCGTGAGGGCGCGGCCGCTGAGCACCTCGAAGGCGTGCTCGTCGGTCCAGTCGTCACCCAGGTAGAGCCAGAGCGCCGGCTCGGGCAGGCTGGTCCGCAGTCGCTCCTGGATCCACTGGGCGCACTCGCCCTTGGTCCAGGCCACCTGCGGCAGCACCTCGATCACCTTGCTGCCATGGAAGATCTTGAGCCGGCCCCCATGCTCGCTGATCGCCCGGGCCAGCTCGATCTCGACCCGGCGGATCTCGTCAGCCGCCACGTGTCGGTAGTGCACCGCCACCGCCAGGCCCTTCGTCTCCACCCGCATCCCGCGCACCGAGGAGGCGCGGCGGACCAGGACCTCCCCCACCGCCCATAGCATGGCCTGCTGGGCTATCGCGTCCGGATGGCGGAAGGTGAGGGTCGGTCCCTCGACCTCGAGCCCGTGGCAGCCCGCGTAGATGACGTCGTCCAGCGCCACCCGGGCGCGCAGGTCCTCGATGCCGCGCCCCGAGATCACGGCCACCCCCGCCCGCGTCGAGCGGGCGAGGCGCGCGAGGTCCTCGCGGGTCTGCGTGGCGAGGATCGCGTCGGACGGGTCGTCGACGATGGGGGTCAGGGTGCCGTCGTAATCGGTCATGAGCAGGATACCGCCGGGCCCGGCCAGCCACTCCTCTGCCCAGGTGAGGAGCCGCGCGAGATCGCTCACGCGCAACGCTCCGGACCGCGGGGCGGCGCCGAGACCACGGAAACCACTCGCACGCTCAGTATCCACATGGCACACGCCACCAGCGAGGACGACCGGACCAGGTAGGCAGGCCTCAGCATATCGGGCGATCCGGAGCCGGTCAAGAGTGGGCCCGCCTCAGGTCCGCGGGTACGGATTGCCGGAGCGCTCGAGCGCCCGCCGCGCGCTGTCCACGATCTGGGCCGTCGCGCCGGCGAGCCCCCAGCTACCGCCATACGCGTAGAAGTGGGAGAAGCCGCCCTCGTCCAGCCGGGCCAGCAGCCCTTCTCCGCTTTCCTGGATCAGCAGCAGCACGCGCTCGCTCCCGCAGCTCGCGGGCACGCAGCCGGTCACCGCCACGTAATTGGCGTCTCCGACCCGCACTCCGCGCGGCGGCTCGGTGCGCCCGAAGTAGGCGGCGCCGCCCTTGGCGATCTTGCCCCGGCTCTCCGCGGCCGGGGTCCAGTCAGCGCCGAAGAGGCCGCGGATCTTGTCGCGGAGGTCGGGGTTGCCGATGACCTCGTCTCCGGTCCGACCGAACCGGGCCTCGCGAGGCCCTGGCTCGAGTACCCCGGCCATCGGGGGGGGTGGAGTCCCCGCCGGCGGATCGATGGTGCATGCCGCGGTGAGCGCGCCCAGAGACAGCGTCAATCCCAGGAATACGCTGCGCATGGTGGTCTCCTCTCCCGCCGGGTTCGATACGAGTCCCGGGTAGAGGCGGCAACCCCCATGCCAGAGGGACCGATGGGCCACGAAGCTTTATTGTCTAGTGGTTTGGAGCGATTCCGCGGAATCGCTGCCGGTCGGAGGCCGGTAAGACTTACCGGGGGTAGTAAGGCTTACACGCTCCGCTAGCGGGGAGCCTTCGACATCTCGTCGGCCAGGAAATAGGCCTTGTCGGCAAGCGTGAACGCCCGCTGCACGTCCCGGGTCGAGAGCGCCTCGCGGGCCTTGACGAGGAAGCTCTGGATGGTCCGGTAATTCTCCTGCTGCTCGCGGGGCAGACGCGCGGGGTCGATCCGCTGCACGAGCTTCTCGGTGCCTTCGATGCGCCGCTCGGCCTGCGCCTTGAGACGCTGCTCCTCCTCCGCGCTGGCCTGAGGGGCCAGCACCGGGGCCTCGCGGGGAATCGCCGCGCTGCGCGGGGGTGGACCGGCCGGCGCGGGAGCCGGGGCGGGCGTGGCCGCGGGCGGCGTCGCCAGCGGCGCGGCCGGCGGCGCCGGCGCGGGCCGGGACGGAGCCGGCCCGGGGACGGGCTCCCGGACGGGCGGCGCGGAGCGAGCCGCGGGATCCTCCTCGCCGGCGGTCGCGGTGCGCGGCGGCGCCATGGCCGGCGCCGGCACCAGGAAATCGCTGATGCTCGCGCAGCCGCCCAGCGTCACGGCGACGAGCAGGAGCCAGATCGGCCCGCGCACGCGTCACCGCACCGGCAGGCGGACGATCACGGCCGTCCCCCGCCCCGGCTCGGACTTCGCCTCGACCGTGCCGTCGTGGAGCTGCACGATGCGGTACACCACCGAGAGCCCGATGCCGCTGCCCCCCGGCTTGCTCGTGTAGTAGAGCTTGAAGATCTTGTCCACGTCCTCGGGCGCGATGCCCACGCCCTGGTCCGTCACCGTCACGCGCACCCAGTCGGCCTCCTCGGGACGGGTGCGGGTGCGGATGCGCACCGCCCCGCCGCCCGGCATCGCCTGCACCCCGTTCTGCAGGATATTGATGAAGGCCTGGCGGAGCAGCTCCTCGTCGGCGCTCACCGCGGGCAGGGCCGCGTCGAGCTCGAGGACGAAGCGCACGCCGTGGCTCCGGCTCTCCGCCTCCAGCAGTGCGCACACGCTCTGGAGCATGGCGTTGAGATCCACCGGCTTCAGGGTCAGCTCCTGCGGGCGCATGAACTTGAGGAAACCCTGCACCACGCGATCCAGCCGGCGGATCTCGCTCCCGATGACCTCGAGGCTCTTCCGGACGTCCGCCCCCGAGTCCTCGAGCCGCTCCTTGAGCAGCTCGACGTGGATCATCATCGCGTTGAGCGGGTTCTTCACCTCGTGGGCCACCCCCGAGGTCAGCCGGCCGAGCGCGGCCAGCTTGGCCGAGTAGCTCACGAGCGACTGCACGGTCTTGATGGAATCGAGATCCTTCAGGAGCACCGCCACGCCCATCACCCGGTGGGCGTCCTCCATGTGGAAGGCGGAGACCAGGAACTCCTTGTCGCGCCCGTCCTGGGGCAGCACGACGGTGGCGTTGCGGATGGCGGCGGAGCCGACGAGCACCTGATCCACGAACGGGAGCAGCGGATGCGCGGGGTCCAGCACCTCGTGGATGGGCAGGCCGACGGTCCGCTCGAGGGGCAGACCCACCACCGTCTCCGCGGCGCGGTTGAAGAACAGGATGTGGCGCTCCGGATTGAGGAAGATGACCCCGTCCTCGAGCTGGTCGACCACCCCCTGGAGGTGCGCCTTCTCGCTGAGGGTCGACAGCCGGTCCGCCTGCAGCTCGCGCCCCAGGCGCGTGAGCTGGGAGGAGAGCTCCTGGAACTCGTCGCCGCCCAGCGCCACCGGCGTGGCCTCCAGCGGCTCACCGCGGCGGATCCGGTCCACCTGCCCCACGATGGCGCGGATGGGCCGCACCGTGAGCTGGGCCAGCACCATCGCGGCGAGCCAGGCCAGGGGCAGCGCGACCGCGGCCACCGCGAGACTCTGCTGGAGCGAGCCGGTGACCTCGCGGCGCAGGAGGGTGGTCGAGACGCCGAGGCGAATCGATCCGAAGAGGCGGTCGTTGAGCGTCATCGGCAGCACCGTCTCGTAGGTGCGGCCCGCGGTGTAGAGCGCGGAGAAGCGGCTCAGGGTGTCCACCTGCAGGAGCCCGTCCAGGTTCGGCCGCTCCGGCTCCGGCTTGCCCTCCTTCTGGCGCTCGGTGTGGAGCAGCACGGTGCCGGCGTGGTCGGTGACGAGGGCGTAGAGCAGGTGCGGCGAGTAGCCGACGCTCGCGTCGAGGAAGCTGCGCAGCTCCGGATCGTCCCGCAGCGCGGCGAGCGGATCGGCGCCGGGCGTGCGCTGCAGCGCGCGGCTGGTCTGGGCGTAGATCTGCTTGGCGATGAGCTCGGCCTGCTTCACCGCCTCCTGCACCACGACGCGGCTCAGCTGGGAGAGGTGGATCGCGGTGGCGGTGGAGACCACGAGCAGGGTGAGCAGGCTGACGACCAGCGCCTCCCGTCCGCGGACCCCGAGTCGCCGGATGCTAGGGACCATAGGTCTTGAGCTTGTTGTGCAGCGTCTTGAGGCTGATGCCGAGCACGTCCGCGGCGCGAGTCTTGTTGTTGCCGTTGGCCGCGAGGGTCTTCAAGATTAGCGCCTTCTCCGCGTCCTCCAGGCTCGTCCCCACCCGGAAGCTCACCGAGTCGGGGCCGTCGCCGGGATCGGCCGCCCGGAGGGACGGCGACGGGGGAATGTGCTTGGGCAGGATGGTGTCGTTCTCGCAGACGATGATCGCGCGCTCGAGCGTATTGCGCAGCTCGCGGACATTGCCCGGCCAGGACTGGGCCACGAGCCCGCTCAGCACCGCCTCGTCCAGGGCGCGGATGTGCTTGTCGTAGCGGGCGTTGAACTCCTCCATGAACGCCTGCACCAGGGCCGGGATATCGTCCCGGCGGTCGCGTAGGGGCGGCATCACGAGGCTCACCACGTTCAACCGGTAGTAGAGGTCCTCGCGGAAGCTGCCCTCCTGGATGGCCTTGACCGGATCGCGGTTGGTCGCGGCGAGCACCCGCACGTCGACCTTGATCTCGGTCCGGCCTCCCAGCCGCCGCACCGTGCCGTCCTGCAGGATGCGGAGGAACTTGGCCTGGGTGCCCGGATTCATCTCGGCGATCTCGTCGAGGAAGATAGTGCCCTCGTGGGCCAGCTCGAAGCAGCCGGGCCGCCGCTCGAGCGCGCCGGTGAAGGCCCCCTTCTCGTGACCGAAGATCTCGCTCTCCAGCAGGGTCTCCGGGATCGCCGCGCAGTTCACCGCCACGAACGGGCCCTTGGCCCGCGGGGAGAGATCGTGCAGCGTGCGCGCCACCAGCTCCTTGCCGGTGCCGCTCTCCCCGCTGATCAGCACCGGCGCCGTCGTGGGCGCGGCCACCTCGATGAGCCGATAGACCTCCTGCATGCCCGCGCTGGTGCCCACCAGGCGCCCCATGCCCCAGACCTGGCTCAGCTTGCGGCGCAGCAGCGCGACTTCCCTGAGCGCCTCGCCCCGCTCGGCCGCCTTGGGGATGAGCAGCCGCAGGCGCGCCACGTCCACCGGCTTGGTCAGGTAGTCGTAGGCGCCCTCCCGCATCGCGGTCACCGCGGTGTCGATCGACCCCTGCCCGGTCAGGAGGATCACCGAGGCGAAGGGGACGTCGGTCTTGAGCGCGCGGAGGAGCTCGAGTCCGTCCATCTTGGGCATGACGAGGTCGGAGACCACGACGGTGGGCAGTCCCGCCGCGGCCTTGGCGAGCGCCTCCTGGCCGTCGCCCGCCTCGTCCACGTCATAGCCCCAGCGGGCCAGGAGCGCGGTCAAGCCCTGGCGGGCCGGCTCCTCGTCGTCGACGATCAGGATCTTGAGCGCCATGCCACCTCAGTGCGCGGGCAGCGCGCTTCGGAGGGCGGGGAACCAGCGCGTGAGGGCCGAGTCGCCGACGAGGATGGTCTCGTCGCGCACCGGCCCGGTGGACACGAGGGAGACCGGCACCCCGATCAGGTCGGCCAGGCGCTCGACGTACTCGCGCGCCTTGGACGGCAGCGCCGCGTAGTCGCGCAGGCCGTGGGTGGAGCTCTGCCAGCCCGACAGCTCCTCGTAGACCGGCTCCGCGGTGCTCCAGATGCGCTCCTCCTCCGGGAAGTCGGTGAGCACCTCACCCCGGTAGCGGTAGCCCACGCAGATGGGCACCGTCTCGCAGCTGTCGAGCACGTCGAGCTTGGTCAGGGCGACGGTGTCCAGCCCGTTGATGCGCGCCGCGTAGCGCAGCGCGACCGCGTCCACCCAGCCGCAGCGGCGGGGCCGGCCCGTCACCGCCCCGTACTCGTTGCCGCGCGCGCGGAGCAGCTCGGCCATCTCCCCCGACACCTCGGTGGGGAACGGGCCCCCGCCCACGCGGGTGCAGTAGGCCTTGGAGATGCCGAGCACCCCGTTGATCTTGGTGGGCGGCACCCCGGTGCCGGTGGAGGCCCCACCCGAGGTCGTGCTGGAGGAGGTGATGAACGGATAGGTCCCGTGGTCGACGTCCAGCATGGTCCCCTGCGCGCCCTCGAACAGGATGGAGTGTCCGGCCTCGATCCACCGGTGCAGGAGCAGCGCGGTGTCGGTCACGTACGGGGCGAGCCAGCCCGCGTAGCGGAGATAGGTCCCGAGGATGCTGTCCACCGTGAACGTCTGCTCGTCGTAGATCTCGCGGAGGAGCCGGTTCTTCTGCTGGATATTGAACTCGAGCTTCTCCCGGAAGAGCTGCTCGTCGAGCAGGTCGGCCATGCGGATGCCGATCCGCGCCGCCTTGTCGGCGTAGGCGGGGCCCACCCCCTTGCCGGTGGTGCCGATCCGCCGCTTGCCCGCCTGCGACTCGGAGGCCCGGTCGAGCGCCGGGTGATACGGCATGATCAGGTGTGCGTTCTTGGAGATATACAGGTTGCCGTCGAGCGAGACGCCCCGCTGCACCAGCGACTCCATCTCCTCGATCAGCGAGGCCGGGTCGATCACCACCCCGCAGCCGATCACGCAGCGGACGCCCGGATGCAGGATGCCGGAGGGGATGGACTGGAGCACGAACTTCTCCCGGCCCACCACCACGGTGTGGCCGGCGTTGTTCCCGCCCTGGTAGCGGACCACGACGCCCACGTGCGGCGCGAGCACGTCCACGATCTTGCCCTTGCCCTCGTCGCCCCACTGGGCTCCCACCACCACGATATTAGGCATGCCCTTCTCCAAGTTCCGGGAAGTGCGGCCGCGGGTCCGCGAGCAGCTCGCCGCACGTCACCATCCGTTCCTCCACCGCTTCCACTCCGGCCCGGAGATCCAGGACCCGCACCAGGTCCGGATCGGCCCCGTCCGCGCCGATGATCAGCGCCCAGGCGGCGCGCTGCCCCCGGGCATAAGCCAGCGATTCGGCCAGTGGCCGGCTGATGATGTCGCGCGCCACCGCCGCCCCCGCGTCCCGCAGCCGCCGCGAGAGCGCGAGCGCGCGGGTCTTGTCCGCCGTGAAATCGATCACGAAGAAGTCGGGTCCGGGCAGCCGCGGCTCCGCCCCCTGCGAGGCCATCGCCAGCAGGGCCCGCCCGGTCTCGAAGGCGAAGCCGGTGGCCGGGCAATCGTAGCCGAACCGCGCCAGCATCTGATCGTAACGCCCGCCCCCCACCAGCGGGGCGCCCAGGCCCGATACGTAAGCCTCGAAGTGTACGCCCGAGTAGTAGTCGAAGCCACGCACCTCGCCCAGGTCGAGCAGGACCGAGTCGGCGAGGCCGTAGGCGCGCAGCAGCCGGTAGACCTCGGCCAGGTTGGCGAGCGCAGCCTCCGATCGCGCGTTCTTGACGAGGCGCTCGGCGCGGTCGAGCACCTCACCGCGCCCGTAGAGCGTGGGGAGGGCCAGCAGCAGCTCGGTCACCGCCGCGGGCGCGGCCAGCTCGCCGACCAGGCGCTCGAGGGCGGAGAGGTCCTTGTGGCCCAGCGCGGACCGCAGCTCTCGGGCGGTGGCGGGGTCGGCGGCCACGTCCTCCAGGATGCCGCGAAAGAACTCGGTCTGCCCCACGTCGATCTGGAAGCGCTCGAGCCCCAGGGCCCGGAGGCCTTCCACCGTCATCGCGATCATCT
>Ga0187892_10008143_pt1 | contig 14507 bp, 9 predicted proteins | sample MA1701073metaG_FD_139345 | JGI IMG/M metagenome (GOLD analysis project Ga0187892, IMG submission 139345) | Bio-ooze microbial communities from a basaltic lava cave in the Kipuka Kanohina Cave System on the Island of Hawaii, USA - MA170107-3 metaG ... | reverse complement strand
GATCTCCATCACCTGCTTTGCGACGAGCGACGGCGTGCGCACACCCTCCAGGCACGCGACGCCGCCCGCCTGCTTCTTCGGTCCATGCATACAACACGAATCGAGCTGCACGACTCCGTCAGCATTGGGCAGGCCGCCGTATCCGACGCTGCTGTCTTCCGGGTCCAGCTCGACGATGTTGACGCCGGCGACGACAGCATCGAGCACATCGGCGCCTTCCGTGATCATGCGGAACGCGAGCTCGACGCAGGTCCGGCCGTTGGCATCCTTCGAGCGGTGGCCATTCGCGGAGGCGACGACAATGGGCCGGGCCCGCCGCACGATCACGGCCGGCGCGGCCAACGCGGCCTGCCCCGCGGCAGGGACGCCCAGACCGGCCGCAGCCAGTGCACTGCTCACGACGAACTCGCGACGGTCCATTTCTTTCCGCATGGTACCTCCAGCGCGGGAGCGAAGAATCGGCTGCAACAGGGGACATTGCGCCACGCAGCGCGTGGGCGCAACCCGCGGCGGCTCTCAGTCTGGCTGCGGCACGGCCATGCCTTGCAGCGCGCGCCGGACGTAGACCGGAACCATGGCCCGGCGCCACTCGGGGTCTACGATGATGTTGGATAGCGGATGGCATTGCTGGTGGGCCCGGGCCGCGACCGCCTCGATCAGCTCCGCGCCCCAGGTCTGGCCCGAAACGACCTTGTCCAGGCCGGCCACCACACGCGGCCGTGCGCCCAGCGCCGAAACGACGAGCACCATGGACGACACGGCGTCGCCGTCGAGCCTGGCCGAGACCGCCACATTGAGCAGCGGAAAATCGATGGCATTGCGCTGCCGCAGCTTCTCGAATGCGCTATGTACGCCGGCGTCCGGCAGCGGCACGCGGATGCGTGTCAGGATCTCGTCGGGCCGGCGAACACTGTTCCAGATGCCGTCCGCAAGGAACAGCTCATCGACATCGACAGTGCGCACGCCGGCGGCGGACGCCAGATCGACGGCCGCGCCCAGCGTGATCAGGACAGGCGGCGTATCCGCGGAGTGGGCCGCCACACACTTGCGTCCGACCTGTGTGACATGGCAGACGTCGCCATCCTTTTTCAGGCAGAAGCCGAGCGCCTGCCGCCAGAATTGTGTCTGGTTGTAGTACGTGCAGCGCGTGTCGAGGCAGAGGTTGCCGCCGATCGTGCCCATGTTGCGGAGCTGCGGTCCCGCCACCAGCCCGGCCGCCTTCGCGAGCGAGGGCGCGTACTGCCGGACCAGCGGGTCGCGCGAAACTGTCGCGAGCGTTTCCGCCGCGCCGATGTGCAGTGCGCCGCCCTCGATGCGGATCCCGCGCAGCTCGGGCAGCGCGCGCAGTGCAACTACGTGGGAGGGCGTGAACAGGCGGTGCTTCATGTTGGGGATCAGGTCGGTCCCGCCCGCGAGCACCATGGCGTCACCGGCGCTCAGCCGATCGAGCGCTTCAACCAGCGAGCGCGGCTGATGGTAGCGATACTCGGGTAGCCTCAGCATTGCGTCAGTCCCGCCACGTCGTCAGCTCGCGCGCCGGCGTTCGCGTCCGCGGCGCGCCGGTCTCCGCCGGCTCACCCACGTTCACGACTGCGACAATACGCTCGCCTTCCGCTACGCCGGCCGCCGCGCGCGCTGCCGGATCCTGCATGATCGCGCCCGTCTTGATGTGCGTGCCCAGTCCGAGCGCCGCCGCGGCCAGCATCATGTTCTGCACACTCATCATCGTGGCCGCGTAATCCTCTTCGCGCGTCTCGGCCTCCTCGGCCAGATGCATGGCCACGGCGATCATGGCAGGCAGTGCGCGATGCTCGGCTTCGACTTTCTGCGCGACCAGCCGCGCCGCTTCCGGGTCCTCGATTTTCCTGGCCTTGCGCACGCCCAGCGCCGCGCCGTATTTCGCGCGCGACTCCGGACCCAGAACGTAGAACCGCCACGGCTGCGTCAATCGATGGTTCGGCGCGTGAACCGCCGAATCGAGCAGCAACTCGATTTCCTCGCGCGTGACCGGCCGCTCCGTGAACCGCTTCACGGAACGACGGCTCTCCAGCGCTGTCCGTACATCCATTTGCTTTGCGCTCCCGCCTGATCCCTCGTGGATTATCACGAGGGACCGCGCCGGCGGCAACGGGTCGTGCGGCCGGAGCGTCTCAGTCGGCGCGGAGCGCCTTGATCGGATCGACGCGCGTGGCCCGCAGTGCCGGCAGCCAGCTGGCGAACATGCCCGTCGCGGCCAGCAGCAGCGTCACTGTGGTGAAGGCCACGGCATCGTACGGCGAGACACCAAACAGGAAGAAGGAAAGCAGGCGAGTCACGCCGAGCGAGATCACCAGCCCGATCAGGATACCGGCGCCCGTGATCATCGCGCCTCTGCGCAGCACCAGACCCAGCACGGTCCCGCGCTGCGCGCCCAGCGCCATGCGGATCCCCATCTCGAGCGTGCGCTGCGCCACCGAGTAGGCCATCACGCCGTACACGCCCACTGCCGACAGCAGGAACGCGATGAGTGCGAGCGTGCCCAGCACCTTGGCCATGGCCGCCGATCCCATCATGTCGTCTCTGGCAATGGCCTCCATCGTGCTCAGCGCGTAGACCGGCTGCTCGGGATCGATCGTGCGGACCGTCTCGCGGATCGATTCGAAAAGCGCTTCGGGCGCAACCGTGGTGTGCACGACCAGCGTCAGATTCCGGACTTCCCGCTGCATCAGCGCCAGGTACGTCAACGGGTTGGTCTCGTCTTCCGGGCCCCAGTCCCGCGTGTCCTCGACGACGCCAATGATCTCGTGATCCTGACCGCCCATCCGGATCCGTTTGCCGATGGGACTCTGCCCGGGCCAGTGCCGCGCCACCATCAGCTCGTTGACCAGTGCCACGCGCGGCGCGTCCGCGACGTCGCTGGTGCGGAACGCGCGCCCCGAAATCAGCCGGATGTCCAGTGCGTCCAGATAGCCCGGCGTGATCATGCGGATCGAGACGGACGGCTCCCGGCCCTGCTCCGGCTGCTGGGCTTCATCCGGCAGCGTGTAGGCAAACGAACTGTTACCGCTCAGTGGCAGCCGATCCGCCGCGCCCGCGGACTGTACGCCGGGCAGCGCCGCGATCCGGTCGAGCAGCTCCCGCTGAAAACCCGTCACCTGCGCGGCCTCGCCGTAGCGCGACGCCGGCAGCACCAGCCCCAGCGTCACCACGTCCTTCGTGCGGAACCCCATCTCCGCGGTGCGCAGCTTCACGAACGCCTGCACCATCAGCGCCGAGGAAACCAGCAGCACGAGCGACAGGCTGACCTCGGCGATGATCAGACCCGTGCGTGCCCGGCCGCCTCGCGTCACCGTGTTGCCGCGGCCGCCGTCCGTCAGCAGATCCCGCAGATTCAGCCGCGCGCTCCGTAACGCGGGCGCCAGGCCGAACACCAGCGCGGAAAACAGCACGAGACCACCCGTGTACGCCAGTGTTCGCCCGTTCAGCGCAACCGCGTCGACACCGGCAAGATCCGGCGGAAACAGCGACTTGAGCGCTGGCACGCCACCGATCGCGAGCAACGCTCCAAGCAAGCCGCCGGCCGCAGACAGAACGACGCTCTCGGTCAGCATCTGCCGGACAATGCGGATCCGGCCCGCGCCCAGTGCGCCGCGCAGCGCGATCTCTCGCTCGCGCGATGCCGCCCGCGCCAGCAACAGATTCGCCACATTCGCACACGCGATCAGCAGCACGAAGAGCACGGCAAAACTCGAAATCAGGCTGCCCTGCCGGAACCCTTCGTCGAACCATTCCTGCTGCAGCGTCACCACGCTCGCGCCCTTGCCCTCGTTCGACGCTGGGTACTCCGCCGCCAGTCCCTGATGGATCGTGTTCAGCTCCGTTCGCACCTGGTCCCTCGTGAAGCCCGGACGGATCCGCCCGAACACGTTCAGCCAGTGACTGCCGCGCGGCTCCTGGCCCGTGAAGCGGATCGGAAGCCAGACATCCGGGTCCTGGCCGAAGCGTACGCGCGGCGGCATCACGCCGATCACCTCGTGAGGCTGACCGTCCAGATTCAACACACGGCCGATCACCGATGGGTCCGCGCCAAACCGACGCTGCCACACGCCATCGCCCAGAATCACCACGCGCGCGCCACTCGACCGCTCCTCCTCCACCGTGAAACCGCGGCCCAGCGCCGGAGCCTTGCCCAGAACGTCAAAGAAGTTCGATGTCACCATGTATCCCGACAGCCGCTCCGGAACCTCCAGCCCCGACAGGTTCACCCCGCTCCAGCCCCAGGCCGCCAGCTCCACGGACCGGCTCTGCTCCCGCAGGTCCTGATAGTCCGGGACCGATGTGCTCGCCTGGGTCCAACCCCTCTGCGAATTCGTCGTCCACACGACTACGAGGTTGTCCGCATCACGGAACTCCAGCGGGCGGAACATGAACACGTCCACCGCCGCGAAAATGCTCGCATTCGCGCCAATCCCGAGCCCGAGCGACAGAACCGCCGCACCGCTCACGATCGGATTGCGGACCAGCGACCGGAACGCTGCGCGGATGTCCTGCCGTAGTCGATCCATCACGCGGCCTCTCAATCCCAGACAGGTTGCGGAATTCCTCACTTTACGCCCTGCCAGCACTCCGGGTTTCGCCGCCGTTCATGCAACCACGCGACCCCGCCGCGTGACCAACTCTGCGGGGCCTTTTTGTCTCGATTTCACCGGGAGCCGTCATGACCGCTGCCCTTCTCGTCACCCTCGCCGCTCTGCAGGCTCAGCCGCCACAGGACCCACGGCCGGCGCCCGATCCCGTCATCCCGGCACCCCTCGAGGGTCGCCTCGCCGATCGCGCCGCCTGGGCCGACCGCACCGCGCGCGACCGCCGCTTCGCCGCCTGGTGGATCGGCTGGACCGTCACGGGTGACACGACCGGGCAGGCCTGGTACTACATCGATCGTAAATCACCGGCCTCCGCCAATGCGACATTCAGCCTGGGCGGCGTCCGCATCACGGGATCCGGTGGGCTGCAGTTCGAGGGTGTGAGCCTGCGTACGCTGGTGGGTGCGGCGTCGCCGCACGAATCCGCGATTCTGTTGAGGTATGAGCTGCGAGACGGGCGCGCGGTGCTGGAGCGGGTGCACGCGGGCAGTTATGCGTTTCCGGTGCATTTCGGTGGCGGCGCGCTGCTCTGGCTGGGCCGATCGCCGGACGGCGAGAGCGTGGCGGCGCTGCGTGCGGCGTTCGAGTCATCGCTGGAGCCGGTGCTGCAGCGGGACCTGGTGGGTGCGGTGGGTGCGCACCAGACGGCGTCAGCGGCGGCGCCGGTGCTGCGCGGCTGGCTGGAGAACACGTCGCTGGCATCGATGACGCGGCGGGAAGCCGCGGACTGGCTGGGTCATCACGCGCATGCGGATGCGGTGACGGCGTTGCGCGATGCGGCGCAGGCGGACACGAGCGTTACGGTGCGGACAGCGGCGGCGCGGGCGCTGGCGCGGTCGGCATCGCCGTCCGTCGCGGTGGAGTTTCTGTCGCGGCTGGCGCGGGAGGACGGCGATTCGCGGGTGCGCCGCGAGGCGATCGGTGCGCTGGGCACGATCCGTGACGAGCGGGCGTTTCGCGCGCTGGTCGCGTTCGTGGAGGAGCCCGGTGACTCGGCGAGGAACGCAACGCGGCGTCAGGCGCTCGCGACGGTCAGCGTTCAGTCCCAGCCATCGGGGCCGCGCCAGCCGCAGGAAGTGCTCGATCTGCTCGCGCGCATTGCACGGAACGATCAGGACCCGGGTGTCCGCGCGGCGGCCGTGGACGCGCTGGCCAATCTGCGGGATCCGCGGGTGCTCGGCGTGCTCGTGGATCTGGCAACGAACCACGCCGATGTGCGGGTACAGCAGCGCGCGACGCAGGGCCTGGCGCGAGCGGAGCCGCCGACTGGCGCAATCGAGCCGCTCCGCAAGCTGGCGTGGGAGCACGCGCGGCCGGAAGTGCAGAACGCGGCGGTACGCGCGCTGACGCAGCTGCGTTCGGAGAACGTGCGGCCGCTGCTTGCCGACATCGCGGAGCGGCACCCGCGCCCGGAGGCCCGGCGCGCGGCGTTGCAGGCGGTGCTGGACCAGCGGCTCCGCTGAGGCTCAGCGCAGCGCGCTCAGCGTGAGCGCAACTTCGTTACGCAGTACGCCGTTCACATCGTGGAGCCGGAGCCGGATCTCCGGATCGGGCCGGGTCCAGTCGATGCGGATCGTGCCGAAGTTGTTCTCACGGACGTAGTCGCCCACGCGGTTGGTGTTGGGTTCGATCGTGGGCCACGTTTCCGTCAGGCCGCTGGACGTCACGTCGTAGATGGGGTACCGCCCATCGCGCTCGAGCTTCGAGATCTCGCCCCAGTGGACATCGCCGGAAACGAAAACGACGCCGTTGGCCTGCGTTTCGCGGATCAGTTCGAGCATGCGTGCGCGCTCGTGCGGCACGTTCGTCCAGGATTCCCAGCCGTTGTACTCGTGGGAGAACTGGATGCTCGAGGCGATGATGCGCAGGTCGGCAGGAATACCCAGCTGGCCATCGAGCCAGGCCCACTGCGCGGCGCCGAGCAGCGTCGAGTCCGGGCTGGGATTCGGCTGATAGTCGTTCTTGTGCGGCGGCACGTCATCGCTCCGCACCAGGTTGTCACGGAACGTGCGCGTGTCCAGCAGGATCAGCTGCAGGCGGCGGCCGTTCTCCTCGAACAGGTAGGACGTGTAGATGCCGGGCCGCTGCCGCCGCTCGCTGCCCGCCGGCTCGCCCCAGAAATCGAGGAAAATGCGCTTCGACGCTTCCTTGAACGCGAAGTGCCGGCCCGTATCGTTCCAGCCGAAGTCGTGATCATCCCAGGTGGCGAGGAGCGGCACGGCGCCGCGAAGGCGCTGGTACTCGGGCTTCGCGGCCAGGCGCATGTACTTCGCGCGCAGCGTGTCCATGCTGCGCGTGTCCCCGTAGATGTTGTCTCCGAGGTAGACGAAGAGATCAGGCCGCTCGGCCAGCACGCGGTCGAGGATGGGCTGCGGCTTGTCTTCTTCCGAGCAGGAGCCGAACGCGATGATGGATGGCAATCGCGCGAGATCGACCGGCAGCACCGGGCCCGCCTGCGGCAGACCGCTCGTGTCCGTGGCCGCGCGCAGCGAATCCGCATCGGCCGCGCGCGATGCTTCGGACCGCGCTTCCGGCGCACAGGCCGTCACGCAGAGCAGCCATGCGCCGGCTCGTATGCGGTGTGCCCGGCGCCCGTTCAATCAGTGGCCACCCTTGCCATCGCCGGTCAGCTGCTTGACCAGCTCACCGATCACGGACTTCGCATCACCAAACAGCATCCACGTCTTGTCATCGTAGTACAGCTCGTTGTCAATGCCGGCAAAGCCCGGGTTCTTGCTTCGCTTGATGGCGAACACGGTCCTCGCTCGGTCCGCATCGATGATCGGCATGCCGAAGATCGGCGTCGACTTGTCATAGCGCGCAGCCGGGTTCACGACGTCATTCGCGCCCACGACCAGCGCCACGTCGCACTGCGGCATCTCCGAGTTGATGTCATCCATCTCGACCAGGTCCGTGTACGGCACATCCGCTTCCGCCAGCAGCACGTTCATGTGCCCCGGCATTCGGCCGGCGACCGGATGAATCGCGAATTTCACCGTGATGCCGCGCTTGCGCAGCTGATCGTAGAGGTCCTTGACCCGCTGCTGCGCGCGAGCCACGGCCATGCCGTAGCCTGGAATGATGACGACCAGGTTCGCCTGCTCGATGATCTGCGCCGCGCCCTCCGCCGTCTCCTCCTTGTATACCTTGGCGATCGCCGTGCCCGCCGCCTTCTGCACCTGGCCGAACGCGCCGAACAGTACGTTCGTGAACGACCGGTTCATCGCCTTGCACATGATGATCGACAGGATCAGGCCGCTCGAGCCATCCAGCGCGCCCGCAATGATCAGCAGCTTGTTGTCCAGCACGAACCCCATCGCCACGGCCGACAGGCCGGCGTACGAGTTCAGGATCGAGATCACTGTCGGCATGTCCGCGCCGCCGATCGGGATGATCAGCATCACGCCGAACACGAGCGACAGGATGATGATCACCGGGAACACCAGCGGCGCCCACGACGCCGTCGGGCTCAGCACCAGCGCCGTGCCCAGCACACCCGCCACGACCAGCATGCCGATGTTCACGAAGTTCTGGCCCGGGTACGTCACCGGCCGCTGCGGAATCCACTTCACCTCCTGCAGCTTGCCCGCCGCCATCAGGCTGCCCGTGAACGTCAGGTAGCCCAGAATGATCTCCATGATGATCGCGCCCGTGCGGAACGCCGTCAGATTCGCCCCGCCCTCGCCGTACCACAGATAGAACTTTGCCGTGCCCACGAGTCCGGCCGCCAGCCCGCCAAACGCGTGCGACAGCGCCGTCCGCTGCGGCACCGCCGTCAGCGGCACCCGCGACAGCGGCACGCCCACGACCGTCCCCGCAATGATCGCCAGCACGATCCACAGGTGATGCACGATCTCCGGCTGGATCCACGTCGCCAGCATCGCCATCCCCATCGCCGCCACACCCGCATACACCGCGTTCCGCGCCGTCGCCGGCGTGTTCATCCAGTGCAGCGAGAAGACGAACAGCGCCGCCGCAATCAGGTACGCCAACTGCGCCAGATGGTGAATCATGCTTCACCACCCTGCTTCGTCGTCTTGAACATCTTGAGCATCCGGTCCGTGATCAGGAATCCGCTCACGATGTTCGTCACCGACGCGAATACCGCGATCGCGCCCATGATCCGGATCTCCGTCGGATAGTCCGATCCCGTCACGATGATCGAGCCCACTACCGCAATCGCGCTGATCGCGTTCGTCAGCGACATCAGCGGCGTGTGCAACAGCCGCGACACCCGCCGGATCACGCCCAGCCCGATGAAGCTCGCCAGCAGGAACACGAACAGCATCGACCAGTAGTCCGATACCGGCGCCGCATGCTCCGCCGCCTGCGTTCCCGCCGCCGCCGCCGGCTCCTGAACCACTGCCGTCATCGCCCCAGCACTCGCCGCCGCCCGCGCCTCAGCACCCGCCGCCGCACGCGCCTCCGCACCCGCCTCCGCACGCGCCGTCGCCCCCGCACCCGCCGGCTCGCCCGGCAGCACGCTCGCCGTCGCGATCAGCACCGAGCAGAGCACCATCACCGCGCTCAGCCGGCTCAAGTTCTCACGTACCATGTGCGCACGTCTCCTGTCAGATTTTGACGGCCCGCAATCTGCGGCAGATATCGTTGCACGGAAAGGGACACGAATGCCCTTTCCGGGGATCAACGAATGGGGCTGTCACTCACGGACCCCCGCGCCCCGGTCACGCGGCCACGCGCAGCCGGTAACTCGACAATGGCCGCCGGCAAACGGGCCGATGTCGAGTTGTACCGGCTTCATGACGGATAACTCGACACCGGTCAATCGCTGGCCTCGCCCGAATCGAGTTATCCGTCCTGTGGACGGGCTAACTCGACAATCGCCCCAAACGCGCCCGCCGTTGTCGACTTTCCGTCATCACGCGCACACCTTGAACTCGCCACGCGCCCCTGATGACCCATTCAAGACCCGGAAGAGCCAACTAATATTGTCGTTTACACCCGTGTCGCGAGTTGTCGCCAGCCAGCCGCCGCACACACAACCGCTTCGGCCACGATGCCTATCGCCCCATCCATTGCATCGCCACATCCCCTGAAAAGAGGCGGCGTTCGCAGATGCTGCCGATGCGCGGCGTTCACAAACGCCTGCTGATGTGCGGTGTTCGCAGATGCCTGACTGACGCGCGGCGTTCTCGGATGGCAGCCGATGCTCAGTCGGCCGCGACACCCGGCCGCCGCAGTCTTTCGGGGTTGGTCTGCTGGATCGCTTTCCAGACGCGTGGTGGCGAAAAGGGCAGTGCGTCCATGCGCACGCCGACGGCGTCGAAGATGGCGTTGGCGATAGCGGGGATGGAGGGGTGCAGCGGTCCTTCACCGGCTTCCTTGGCGCCGTAGGGACCTTCGGGGTCGACGCTTTCGATGATGAGCGAATCGAGCTGTGGCGTATCGAGGGTAGTGGGGATGCGGTAATCGAGGAGCGAGGGTGCGTTGTGGAGCCCGGCGCGGCCGTGCTCGTGGTCCTTGAATATGTGTTCTTCCATGAGGGCTTCACCGAAGCCCATGTAGGCGGAGCCTTCGATCTGGCCTTCGACGAGAACGGGGTTGAGCGCGCGGCCGCAGTCGTGCGCGACCCAGATGCGTTCGACGCGAACGATTCCGGTTTCAGGATCGACGTGGACCTGTGCGACGTGTGCGGTGAACGAGTATGCGGGTGACGCGCCGATGGTACCGCCGCGGTATTCGCCGTGCACGTCCTTGGGCGTATTGTACCAGCCGATGGCGGAGAGCGGGCCCTCGCGGGCTTCGGCGATGTTGAAGGCTTCGGAGATGACGATGCGTCGAGCGGGCTCCTTCGAATCGAAGGCCCAGCCGGCGGCGAGCATCACCTGAGCTTCGGGCAGGCCCCATTCGGCAGCGACGCAGCGGCGGACCCGGTTCCTGAGATCGCGTGCAGCGTGCAGGCAGGCGTTGCCGACCATGAAGGTTTCGCGCGAGGAGTAGGCGCCGAGGTCGACGGGAACGAGGTCGGTGTCGGCGGATCGGACGCGTACGTAATCGAGCGGCACGCCTAGTTCTTCGGCGGTGATGTAGGCGACGGCGCTGTCGGATCCCTGTCCGATTTCGGAGGCGCCGGAGAGCACCATGACGCGGCCGGACCGTTCGACCATGATCTGGACGGCGGCCTGCGGCATCTCGTTGGGATAGATGGGATAGTTGGTGCCGGAGATGTAGCAGGAGCCGGCCATGCCGACGCCGGAGCCCCAGGGCATGCGGCGCCATTTCTTCTTCCAGTCGCTGGCCCGCTCGACGGCATCGAGGCATTCGAGGAATCCATTGGACGTGACGCGCAGCTCGTTGATGGTGCGCGTACGTTCGCCAATGAAGTTGCGGCGGCGCAGCTCGAAGGGGTCGATGCCGAGGGCTTCGGAAAGTTTGTCGAGCTGCACTTCGAAGGCGAAGCGCGGCTGCACGGAGCCGTGGCCGCGTTTGGGTCCGCAGGGTGGCTTGTTCGTGTAGGCGCGAGTGGACTCGAAGCGGTACGTGTCGAATGTGTAGGGCGCGGTGAGCAGCTGCCCGGAATAGTACGTGGTGACGAGCCCGAAGGAAGCGTAGGCGCCGCCATCGATGAGGATCCGTCCATCGACGGCGCGGATCCGGCCATCGCGTGAGGCGCCCAGCCGGTACCGCATTTTCATGGGGTGGCGGCCGCGGTGCGAGTAGAAGACCTCTTCGCGTGTGTAGAGGATCTTGACCGGGCGGCCCGTCCTGATGGACAGCAGGGCCACGCAGAACTCGAGATCGAATGGCTCGGACTTGCCGCCGAACGCGCCGCCGACTGCGGGCTGGACGACGCGGACTCTGGCGACATCGAGGTCGAGCACGCGAGCGAGCTCGCGGTGCACGTAATGGGGCACCTGCGTCGAGGACCAGACGGTCAGCCGGCCGAGCGGGTCGTACCAGCCGACGGCACAGTGCGGCTCGATCGCGGCGTGGTTCGTGCCCTCGAAGTAGTAGTCGCCGTCGATGACCACATCGCTGGCACGCAGCGCGGCATCGACATCGCCAAATTCGAGCTTGACGTGCTTGGTGATGTTACCGTTCCGGCCCGGCTTCGCGGCCTCGTGGATCTGCGGCGCGCCGTCCGCGATTGCATCTTCCGGCTGCAGCACTGCGGGCAGCACTTCGTACTCGACGCGAATCCGGTCGAGCGCGCGGATCGCCGTATCTTCATCGACGGCAGCCACGGCGGCCACGCCATCGCCGATGAAGCGCACCTTGTCCGTGCAGAGCGGCGTTTCATCGCGGGTCCACGGGATGATGCAGTATTCGACGGGCATGTCGCGGCCGGTGATGACGGCGAGCACGCCGGGCAGCGCTTCGGCGGCGGATGTGTCGATCGAGAGGATGCGCGCGTGCGGGTGGGGCGACCGCAGGATCTTCGCGTGCAGCATGGCCGGCAGCGCAATGTCATCGGCGTAGACGGCGGAGCCGGTGACCTTGCCGCTGCCATCGACCTTGCGGAGCCGCTGCCCGATGATGGCAAACTCGCGCTCGACCAGGGCGGCCAGCTCGTCCGGGCTGGCCGCCGCGGATTCCTGTCGTGCGCGCAGTTCTTCCGGTCGCATGGCTGCTAAACGCCGCGTTCTGTACGGCCCGCCGACTGCTGCCGGGCCGCGGCCTCGACGGCCTCGTAGATCTTGGTATAACCCGTACACCGGCAGAGGTTGCCGGAGAGCGCTTCCTGGATTTCCAGCCGCGACGGGTCCGGATTGCGCAGCAGCAGTGCGTGCGCCGACATCAGGATACCGGGCGTGCAGAAGCCGCATTGTGCGGCGCCGAGCAGATCGAACGCGTCCTGCAGCGGGTGCAGCTCGCCCGGCCGGGCCAGCCCCTCGACAGTCACGACATCTCGTCCAGCCGCTTCGCCCACCGGCGTGATGCAGGAGAGTACGGCGACGCCATCCATCATCACGGTGCACGCACCGCAGTCGCCCTTGTCGCAGCCCTGCTTCGAGCCCGTCAGTCCCAGCTCATAGCGCAGCGCCTCGAGCAGCGTGTAGTGCTCGGGCACGCCGGCTTCGACAGCATCGCCATTGACGGTCAGGCGTACGATCACGTGCATGATTGCAAGGTAATCAGGCGCGCCACCCGGTCAACTGCGAGGGTGCGCGCGCCACCGCGGGATCCCCCTTTTTGCGCCCGGCCGCTCAGAAGTCGATCTGGGCGCCCAGCTCGACCACGCGGTTGGGCGGGATGCGAAAGAACGCGCGGGCCGGCGTCGAGTTGCGGGCCAGCGTGACGTAGAGGTGTTTCGCGGTCCTCAGCATTCCCTCACGGGATGTCGGGATCAGGGTTTCGCGGCTGAAGAAGAAGGTGGTGCGGCCGAGCACGAACTTGTCGCCACATGTCGTGCACGCGGCGAGAGCGGCGGGCACATCCGGCTCTTCGACAAAGCCGTACGAAATCACGATGCGGGCCACACCCAGTCCGATGGACTTGAACTGGACGCGCTCCGCATCGGGAACGCGCGGCACGTCGCGCGTCACGACCGTGACCAGCCAGACGCGCTCGTGCAGCACCTGGTTGTGCTTGAGATTGTGCAGCAGCGAAGGTGGAATGCCGATCTGCTGGCGGTCCATGAAGGCGGCGGTGCCGGCGACGCGGGCGGGCATGCTGCGCTCGATCATCGCGAGGAAATCGGTATCGGAGAGTTTGCGGGCTTCGAGCAGCAGCGCGACGCGGCGCGTGCCCGCGCGCCAGACTTCCATCACGACGACGAGAATCGTCGCGAGAACGATGGGGAACCAGCCACCATGCGTGATCTTCGAGACGTTGGCGGCAAAGAAGGCGACGTCGACGAGCAGCAGCAGACCGGGCACAGCCAGCACGAAGCTCCACCGCCATTTCCAGCGGAGCCGCGCCAGAATCGCGACGAGCAGCACCGTCATCACCATCGTGGTGGAGACGGCAATGCCATAGGCCGCGGCCAGCGCATCCGAGGAGCCGAACCCGACGACCAGACCGACGCAGACAACCAGCAGCAGCCGGTTGATGGCGCCGACGTAGACCTGCCCGATGTAGCGACTCGAGGTGTGCTCGATGCGGAGCCGCGGCAGGTACCCCAGCTGGATGGCCTGTCGCGTCAGCGAGAACGCGCCGGAGATGACGGCCTGTGAGGCCACAATGGCCGCGAGCGTGGCGAGCACGACGAGCGGCCAGAGGCCCCAGTCGGGTGCCAGCCCGAAGAACGGATGGGCTACGGCGGCCGGGTCATCCAGGATTTCAGCGCCCTGGCCGAAATAGTTGAGCACGAGCGCCGGCAGCACGAGCGTAAACCAGACCAGGCGGATCGGACGCCGGCCGAAGTGGCCCATGTCCGCGTACAGCGCTTCGCCGCCTGTGACCACGAGAAAGACGGCGCCCATCGCGGCGAATCCGACTACGCCGTTCCGCAGCAGGAACGAGACACCGGCCAGGGGATTCACAGCCGCCAGCACGCCCGGTTCGCGCATCATCGCCGCAACGCCGAGCGCAGCGATCGTAACGAACCAGAGCGCAGTGATCGGGGCAAACATCGCGCCCAGCACGCTCGAGCCGCGGTGCTGGATCGCGAACAACCCGAGCAGGATCGTCACGGCGATCGGCACGATGATCGGCCGGAGCGCGGGCGTGGCCACGCCCACGCCTTCGACGGCGCCCAGCACCGAGATCGCGGGTGTGATCGCGCCATCGGCGTAGAGCAGCGAGGCACCGATCACGCCGAGCACCAGGACCAGCGTGCGCAGTCTACTGCCGCGCGCCAGATCACCGGAAACGAGGGCCGCCAGCGCAAGCATCCCGCCCTCACCCCGGTTGTCCGCGCGCATCACCAGGCCCAGATACTTCACCGAGATGACGAGGATCAGCGACCAGAGAATCAGCGAG
>Ga0187892_10008141_pt1 | contig 14511 bp, 8 predicted proteins | sample MA1701073metaG_FD_139345 | JGI IMG/M metagenome (GOLD analysis project Ga0187892, IMG submission 139345) | Bio-ooze microbial communities from a basaltic lava cave in the Kipuka Kanohina Cave System on the Island of Hawaii, USA - MA170107-3 metaG ... | reverse complement strand
GCGCTGCCGCCGCCCAAGCCGCTGCCGAAGCACGAGCACTGAGTCGCGCGCACGGCGCCCGGCGAATCCCGGCCGCGAGCGACGCGCGGCCGGTATCATGCGCACTGGTCCAGGGACCAGGAGCGGCGGCCGCATGATCGTCCGTTTCGCGCCCGAGATCGAGCTCGATACCGAGACGTTCGAGCTGCGCGCCCACGGACAGGCGACCACGCTCGGCGCGAAGCCCTTCGGGGTGCTCTTGTATCTCGTCGAGCGGCGCGAGCGCGTGGTGCCGCGCGAGGAGCTCCTGGCCGCCGTCTGGCCGGGGATCGCCGTGACCGAGAGCTCGCTCACGCAGTGCATCCATCAGCTGCGCAAGCTGCTGCGGCCGTCCGGCGACGACCCCGCGGTGATCGCGACGGTGTATGGCCGCGGCTACCGTTTCGTGGGCGAGCTGGCCGGGATCGACGCGCTGTCGGAAACCAACGGCGCGCTCCCGGCCGCCGTGACCGAGCGCGAGCGATCCGTGACCGGCTTCGGCGACCGGCCGGCGATCGCCGTGCTGCCGTTCGCGAGTCGGAGCGGCGATGAGCGCGAGGCGCACTTCGCCGACGCGATCGCCGACGACCTGATCGAGCGGATCGCGAGCTACCGCTGGTTCCCGGTGATCGCGCGCGGCACCTCGTTCGCCTTCCGCGGCGCGGAGGTCGACGTGCGCAAGGTCGGACGCGAGCTCGGCATCCGCTACGCGATCGAGGGCGCAGTGCACCGCGAGCACGACCAGGTGCGCGTGCGCGCGGCGCTGGTCGACGCGATCAGCGGCGAGGTGGTGTCGCAGCAGCGCCGGCAGGGGCGGCTGGCCGACGTGTTCGCGCTGCAAGAGGAGATCGCCGGGGAGCTGGTCGCGGCGCTCGAGCCCGACCTGCACCGGCGCGAGATCGAGCGCGCTCTGCGCACGCCCCCCCGCGACCTGGAGGCCTGGGGCCTGTTCATGCGCGGCACCTGGCACCTGCTGCGCTACACCCGGGAAGAGAACGCGCGCGCGCGTGCGCTGTTCGACGAGGCCAGCGCGCGCGAGCCCGGCTTCGCCTCGCCGCTCGCGTTCGCCGCGCTCTCCCACCTGAACGACGCGAACGCCGGCTGGTCCGAGGCGCCGCGGCAGTCGATCGCGACCGCGCTCGAGCTGGCCGAGCGCTGCGCGCGGCTCGATCCGCGCGACCCGTGGGGGCAGGCGATCCTGGGCGGCATGTACGCTGTGCTGGGCCGGCGCCAGGCAGCGATCGACGCGCTGTCGCTCGCGCTCGAGCGCAACCCGAGCTTTCCGCTCGCCTGCTGGGCGCTCGGCCGCGGGCTCTCGATCTGGAATCGCGCCGCGGAGGCGATCGAGCTGTTCCACCGCGCGATCCGTCTCTCGCCGCGCGACCCGATGGTCGCGCACTTCCTCGAGGGGCTGGCGTTCGCGCACTACTTCTGCGACGACCTGGACGAGGCCGTGTCCTACGCGCAGCAGAGCGCGCGCGAGCGCCCGGACTGGCCGCGCACGCACATGCTGCTGGCAGCGGCGCTCGCGCGGCTCGACCGCGCGCACGAGGCCGAGCAGGCGCTCGCGCGAATGCGCGCGCTGCGCGCGGAGTACGACATCTCCCAGGTCGCCGGCTCCTACCGCCTCGCGAACGCCGAGCCCGGCGTGGTCGAGCGTCTGATCGAGGGGCTGCGCGCCGCAGGTCTGGTTTGACTTCGCGCGCCTGCGGCGCTTGCGTGCTCGCTCGGGGCGGCCCTCGCTCGCCCTTCGTAGCTGCGCACAGTCGGAAGCACGTGGCGCCGTCCGCGGCCGTCCGCGGCGGCGCTAGCAAGCGCCGCGAAGCGGCGCTCGCAGCGAGCCGAAGGCGAGCGAAGCTAAATCAGTCATGGTCCAACGAGCGCGCGGCAGACCCGGAGCAGGCCGGGCGCCTGGCCCGCGACGAAGCGCGCGCCGTGCACCCAGTCGCGCACGTTGCAGCCGTCGGGGTGGCCGACCACCGAGCACTTCTCGGCCAGCGCGGGAGGCAGCACCGGGCTGGCGGCCAGGTGCGCGCGCATGCGCGCGGCGTCCGAGCCGTCGACGAGCCCGTCCGGGGACGCGCCCGGCCCGGCTACGTCGCCGCACTCGCAGGCGTCGCCGTCGCCGTTGTCGTTCGCGTCGGACTGCGTCGGGTTGGCGCGGAACGGGCAGTTGTCGCTCGCGTCGGGCGTTGCGTCGCCGTCGGTGTCCAGCGGCGCGGTCAGCGCGATCGGGTCGGACTCGATCGGGAAGGGGCCGGTCGCGGTGACGGTCGCGCCCGACGCGAGCAGAAGGCTCGCGCTGACCTTGCTCGGGTCCGCGAGCGCGGCCTGGAGCTCCGCGCCGGCCGGCGCGCCGACGTCTAGGTCGTACGCGACCAGCCAACGCTCGCTGGTGTTGGCGGTGAGCGCTGCGGGCGCGAGCGCGACCAGGGCCTCGCCGTCGTCGGCGGAGAAGGCGTCCGGACCGCCCAGGCGCTCGTCGGGCTCCGAGACCTCGCCGTCGAGGTCGACGTCGAGCCAGACCGAGACGCCCGCGACGTGTGCGGCGTCGTCGAGCGTTCCGCTCGCCGTCACGCGCAGCGACGCCACCTCGATCGCCGCATTCACCGCGCTGAGCCGCAGGGGCAGCACGAGCGCGTCGCGCGCGCCGGCGGGGTGGGTGGCTGGCACGGTCACCTCCTCGTCGCGCTCCACGAAGAGTCCGATCGCGGGAACGACCGGCGCGCTGAACTCCGAGGTGTCGCCGGTGTCGGCGGAGGTGACGGTGGCGGTGACGGGGCCGCCCGCGGGCAGGATCGCGATGCTGAACGCCCCGCCGTCCAGCTCGCCCTCGCCGATCAGTGTCCGGCCCTCGCCGTCCGGGTCGCTCCACACCTGAACCAGGCTCTGGTTGGGCGCGCTCGAGAGCCCGTGCGCGCGCAGGTCGCTCACCGACGTCACCAGCGGCGGCGCGAGCTCGGTGTTGCCGCCGCTCTGGTTGTCGATGCCAAGGCCGGTGTTCAGCGTGATCGAGTTGTTCGTGATGGTGTTGCGCAGCGTCGCCGCCCCGTTCACGACCACCCCGCCCGAGACGTTTCCCCACACGTGATTGCCGGTGCGCTGCGGGACCAGCGCGTTGCCGAGCGGCACCAGGAGGTCGTGGCCGATCAGGTTCGCGCTCGCTCCGCCCAGGATGCGCACGCCGGCGCCGCCGTTCGAGACGATCAGCGGCGCACGCGAGAGCCGCCCCACGAAGCTCGACGCGAGGTGGTTCACGTTGCTCGCCGCGCCCTCGATGCGCACGCCGTCGGCGATGCTCGCGACCACCACGTTGGCGAGGCCCGGACCGGGGTCGCCGATGGAGTTCGCGCCCGATTCGCTGGCGTAGATCCCGTACGGATCGTTGCCCAGGTGGATCGTCTCGCCCGGGTCGGTGCCGACCCAGTTCCCGACCACGCGGTTCGCGCCGCCGCCGCGCAGCGCCACGCCGCCGAACCTGGGCCCCGCGAAGCCGCGGCCGTTGCCGTTGATCTGGTTGCCGGGCCCGACGCTGCAGCCGGCGCAGCCCGAGACCACGACCCCCGCCATCCGGTTCACGAACGCGAGCGACGCGGGGTTTCCGGTATCGGCGTAGCCGATGCGGTTGTTGCGCAGCGCGTTCGTGCTGCCGCCCGACAGGTAGACGCCCACCGAGTTCCGCGCGAAGGCGTTGCCCTCCTTGGGATCGTCGCCGCCGATCAGGTGGCCGCTCGCGCCGCCGCGGATCAGTACGCCGACACCGTCCGGTGGCGCGGCGAGCGGATCGGGGGGCAGGACCGGACCCGCGTTGTCGACGAAAACGTTGCCGACGATGCGGTTCCCGCTGTTCGGTCCCGGCACGATCACGCCGTCGATCAAGAGCCCCGCCTGGCGGTTTGCGGCGAAGGTGTTGCCCTCCCCGTCCCCCGTGCCGCCGATCCGGTTGCGCAGGCCCTGCGCACGGAGGATCAGGCCGACCTGGTTGCCCTGGAACGTCGAGCCGATCCGGTTGTTCCGCACCAGATTTGCCCCGACCGGCGGCGTGTTCGGCGCGGTCGTGACGCCCGGGTCGCCGCCGGACTCGAGCACGATGCCCGCCTCGCTCGCGTTCGCGATCGAGTTCTGGGCCGTGAACGCGAGCGCGAACGGGCCGAGCGGAACGAACAGCGTGTCGCCGGGTACGCCGATCTGGTTCGCGAACGCGCCTCCGCTCACGAGCACGCCGATCCGGTTGCCGTAGGGCGGCGGGGCGAACGGTGGCCCGAACGGCTGCGGGTGGAGCGTGCCGATGAACGACGAGGCGATCGTGTTGCGCTGCGTGCCGGTGCCCGAGATCGAGATCCCGAGGCTGTCCGCGTCGCCGTGCCCGACCACCTCGACGCGCGCGTCCTCCGTGTCCCAGTCGCCGATCCAGTTGTCGTGCGTGCCGCCGGTGAGCGCGATCCCGTGCAGGCCGTTGGGCACGAGCGCGGGCAGGAAGAACGGCGGAGCCGGCGTGTGCGACGCGCCGACCAGCGAGCGCCGGATCAGCACGTCGTGCACGTCGGGGCCCTCGAGCCAGATGCCGTGGTCGCGATTGCCACCGATCGCGTTGCGCGGCGGGGCGTTGATCTGATTCACGCCCGAGCCGATCACCAGCCACGAAACCTGATCCCGCACGTGGATGCCGCTGCCGAGATTCGGCTGCGGAAGCGTCCCCGAGGCGTCGATGCCCGCGATCACGCCGTCGATCGACGACGCGGTGTTGTGCGTGCCCTCGATCAGGATGCCGTCGCCGTTGTTGCCCGATGCGCGCACGAGACGCACTCCGGTGTCGGCCGACTCGACGCGGACGCCCGCGCCGCCGTCCGGGAAACCGTTCCCGGTGACGTCCATGTACAGGCCCACCGCGATCTGGTCGGCGATGCCGACGTGGTTGCCGGGGCTGTTCGGCGCGATGCGCACCCCGCCCGCCGCGTTGCCCGTGGCGTGACCGCAGGCCAGTACGTTCCCGCTCGCGCCCCCGTCGGCCAGCATGCCGTACTGGCCGTGGCCGCTGATCGAGAACGCGAACGGCGTCGGCCCGGCGTCGTACTCGCACGCGTTTCCGACCACGCCCGGCCCGCTGAAGTGGACGCCGTGCGTGTCGCAGTCGGTGGCGCCGGACAGCAGGATCCGGTTCGCGACGGTGTTGCCCTCGAGCAGGAAGCCGACCTGGCACGGGGCCTCCGCGCTTACCACCAGCAGCTGATTGCCGACCGCGTCGGGCAGGTGCACGGCCGGTCCCGCGAAGTTGCGCAGCCGGAGCGTGTCGACCGTCGCGCGCTCTGCGCCCGCGAAGCTCAGCCCCGCCCCGGAGAGTCCGCCGCCGTCGACCGTCAGGTCCAGCCGGTCGAGCACGTCGCAGCTCGACACCGGCGGCAGCGGCACGCCGCTCGTGATCTGCACCGTCGCGCCGGCCAGCCCGGAGAGCGCCGTGATCCGGTCCCGGATGCCCGGACCGTACGGTGGGGTGATCCAGCCGAGCTCGTCCTCCGTCGGCTGCCGCGCGAGCGTTCCGCCCGCCCAGCCGAGCGCCTCGCGCAGCGTCACCGCGCCGTCTGCCGCGGTGTTGTCGAGCGCCGAGGTAACGACGATGTCCCCCGAGTCGTCGCACTGCCCGGGCAACGCGGTGAACGGCAGCGGGTTGCTGTAGCGCGGTGGGCCGGGCGCGCCCAGGAAGTCGAGCTCGGCGCCGATCCGGATCCGCGCGCTGCTCGGCAGGATCGTGGTCGGCCCCGAGATCGTGAGCTGATTCGGCCCGAGCGTGTGCGCGATGAACGACTGGACGGTCCCGCCGACGTCGATCTCCACGCCGTTGCGCTCGCGCAGCGGCGCGAGGTTCGCGCCGTACAGCACCATCGGCTGGCCGACGATCGGCGGGTCGGGCGCGATCGCGAACAACACCGGATCGGGCAGCAGAGTGAAGGCGTCGTTCGGCGGCTCGTTCGGCGCGCTCGAGCCGCTCCCGCGCGTCGCGTGGCACACGACCAGCGGCCCCGGTCCGTCGGGGAGCGCGGGCGGCGGCACATCCGGCACGCGCACCAGCAATGAGTAGTCCGAGGCCACCAGGATCTCGGCGGGCGCCGCGGGCGCGTCACACGGATCGCCCGTGCCCTGCGGGTTGAACAGCACGTCGAGCTCGCCGGGGTCGCCCGAGAAGCCGCGGCCGCGGATCATCACCACCGCGCCGCGGTGCGCGCGCACCGGACGGAAGTCCTCGATCACCGGCGCGAACGGATCGCCGATCTGGACGGTCGTGGTCTCGACGGCCTGGGACAGGAAGGCGCGCGGGCCGCCGAACGCGTTGGTGAGGGCGAGGAAGCGGTACGCGCCGGAGGCGCCGGTCGAGACCTTGGCGAACGGGTCGGCCACGGCCTTCGCGAGCTTGCCGATCCGGCCGAAGCTCTCGATACCGGCGTCGCGCAGCTCGTCGACCACCGCCAGCGTGATCGCCTTCGCGGCTTCGAAGGAGATCGCGGCGAGCGTGAACGAGTTGAGCGTCCCCTCGGCGGACTTCTGCTCGAGCGACTGGTGCACCGCGAGCTGCACACCCATTGCGATGTCGGCGACCTTCTGCTCGCCGATCACGTCGCTGGCCTTGATCACCACCTGCACGAGCTCGAGCGCGCCGAGGACGATGTTGAGCTCGGCGGCGCGCACGTCCTCGATCCGTCCGCCCGGCAGCCCGCCGACCAGCGGCGCCTGCTCCGGGAAGTACGCGCCCGAGAACGAGCGCACGATGTACAGGCCCGGTCGATCCACCTGCAGGCGCAGGCTGGGAGGCGCCTCCTGAAAGCGCGCCGTCAGCAGCTTGGTGAAGTAGCCGACGATGTCGAGCGTCTGCGCGGCGTTCGCGCCCACCAACACGCGCCCGTACGGCGCCTGCAGCGCCCGGGTGTAGACGTCGTTCGAGTACTCGATCGCGTCGAACTGCGCCTCGCTCTCGAACTGGTAGGGATCGAGCTCGTACAGGTTCGCGATCCACTCGAGCGGATTGGCGCCGATCGGAACGCCCAGGATGGTGCCTTGCGTCGCTCCGTCGAGCTTCACACCGCGGGTCGGCAGCCCGCGCGCGACGTAGACCACGTTGGTCTCGGCGCGCGAGGCGTCCACGTGATTCAGGCCGGCGAGCCCGGAGCGCTCGGGGATGTCGCGCGGCGAGCCGGGCGCGAAGTCGTACACGCCGGGCACCCACTCGGGCGCGTTCGGCGGCGGCGCGGGCGGCGGCGGCGGCTCGTCCGGGGGGAAGAGCAGCGCGTCGAGCTGCTCGTGGGCGTCGGCGTACGCCTGCGGGAAGCCGGGATCGGCGAGCCAGTCGCGGCCCTCGGCGAGCGCCGTCGCCACGATCGCGGCCAGCGCCTGCGTGCCATCGAGCCCCGCGATCAGCGCGAGTCGCGCGTCGGCCTGCGCGGGATCGGCCACGAAGGTGCGTGAGGACAGGAAGACCGCGGCCTGCGCGGTGCTCGCCGCGCCGAGCACGAGCGAGGAGGTGGTGTCGGTCGCGATCGCGTACAGGTCGGACCCGGTCTCGTCGCCGGCCGCCACGACCAGCGACGGCTCGCCGGTCGCGACCTCGACCGGCGCGCCCGCCGTCGCGTCGCCGTACACGCTGCCGCGCACGTAGCCCGCGGTGAGCGGCGCGAGCGCCGGGTCGATGCCGGCCGGGAGCGCGCGCACCACGGACAGGTCGCGCGGGTAGCGGCGCACCGGCCCCCCGTCCTGCTGCACCTCGACCGGACCCGAGGCGACGGACGGCACCGCGAAGCGCACGAAGCCGGGCTGGACCTCGAGCACGGTCGCGGCTGCGCCCGATACCGACACCGAGGTGCTCGCGCCCGGGTCGAAGCCGACGCCGTGGAGTGTCACCTCTCCGCCGGGCGGCGCGAACCCGGGCTCGAGCGCCGTGAGCATCGCCTGGGCCCGCGCGTTGGCCGGCAGCGCGAGCCACGCCGACGCGAGGAGCAGGCGCAGCACGCGCGTCGTGCGGGAACGCATCGCCTCGGATGGTAGTGCCGGTCCGCCGCGCCGATTCTCAAGAATTCGTGAGATTTCGCGCCGGCCGGCCGAACCGTCTGCCCGCCCTCCGGCGCGCCGAAGTTCACACCAGCGGGACGCCTCGCGCGGCGACGCTCACGCGGCCGAGGGTCGGGAGCACCCTCGCATAGGCGGCGCGCAGCCCACCGCCCGTCGCCCCGCTCTTCCGCGCCGCGTCGATTTCCTTGCCCAGCACGCTGACCTCCCGCTGCAGGCTCGCGAGATAGGCCTGCGCCCCGGCGCTCTGGACCGTGAGCACCTGCGCGTCGCGTCTCTGCGCCCCGACCATCCGGTTCCCGAGCTCGGCGAGCTGATGCTCGAGCTCGGCGAGCTCCCGCCGTAGCGCGTCGATCTTGTCTTGCACGGCGTCGACCCTGGCCCTCCACTTGGCGTGGTTCATCTGGTAGAGCGCCCGCAGCGCGGGGGGCGCCATCGGCCCGGGGTCCCTCGGCTCGTTGGCCAGGAGTGTGTCCATCTCGGCGAAGAGCGCCCGCAGTCGACCCAAGGTGTGCCTGATCTGCTCGGCGATCTGGTTGATCGTGTTCGCGACCGCCTGACTGAGACTGGACGCAGTGCCGGGCTGAGCTTGCGTGGGACCGCCAGCGATCGTCATGGTCACCTCCGGGCCGAGGGGCCTTCGTACACCGGATGGTGGCATCGGCCGCGAGGGGCGCGTAAGCGCAAACCTCTTTGCCGGGTCGGGTACCGCCGCAGCCCCGGTGCTGCGCTGACAGCGCCGCCCCTCACGGGTACCGTCCAGTCCCGCCCCGGAGGTCCCATGCCCCTCGCCTACGAGCCGTTCCGGCCCGAGCACCGCGCCGACCCGTACCCGCGCTACCGCGAGCTGCGCGACGCGGCGCCGGTCCACTTCGCGCCCGAGGCGAACGTGTGGTGCGTCTCGCGCTACGACGACGTGCAGGCCGTGCTGCGCCAGGACGACGTGTTCTCGTCGCGCGCGATGTTCATGATGCTGATGAACAACGGCCAGGAAGGCATGCCCCGGCTCTCGTGGCCGGTGCTGCGCTTCGTCGCGCGCTTGTTCCTGCGCACGCGGCTGAACCCGTTCACGTTCGCGACCGCGCGCAACCTGATCGCCGAGGACGGCGAGCGCCACCGCGGACTGCGCGAGATCGTTAATCGCGGCTTCACGCCGCGCCGGATCGCCGCCTGGGAGAAGCGCGCGCGCGAGGTCGTCGACACCTGCCTGCGCGACTTCGACGGCCGGGCGCGCTTCGACCTGGTCGCGGGGCTCGCGATCCCGCTGCCGGTCACGATCATCGCCGAGATGCTCGGCGTCGAGCCGGAGCGGCGCGCGGACTTCAAGCACTGGTCCGACGCGATCATCTCGAACGCCACCGGGCCCGGCCGGGCGACACCGTACAGCGACGAGTTCGGAACCGCCCTGATCGGCCTGATGCGCTACGTGAAGCGCGTCGCGCGCGAGCGCCGCCGCGCGCCCGCCGAGGACGTGATCAGCGCGCTCGTCGCGCGACAGGACGGCGAAGAGGGGCTCTCCGACCGCGAGGTCGTGCAGTTCATCGCGCTCTTGCTCGTCGCGGGGAACGAGACGACCACGAACCTGATCGGCAACGCGACCAAGGCCCTGCTGCGCCATCCCGACGCGCTGGCGCGCGTGGCCGCGGACCCGTCGCTCGTGCCGCGCGCGCTCGAGGAGACGCTGCGCTTCGACGCGCCGATCCAGCTCGTCTTCCGGCTCGCCACGCGCGAGGCGCAGGTTGCGGGCACGACGATCCCCGCGGGCGCGATCGTCGCCGCGCTGATCGGCTCCGCGAACCGCGACGAGCGCCGCTTCCCCGATCCCGACCGCTTCGACCTGGACCGCGACTCCCAGGGCCACATCGCGTTCGGCTTCGGCAAGCACTTCTGCCTGGGTGCGTCGCTCGCGCGGCTCGAAGCGCGAGTCGCGCTCGAGGCGCTCGCGCCCCGGCTCGCGAACCTGCGGCTCGCCGCCGAGCCCGAGTTCGTCGACTCGTTCCTGGTCCGCGGACCGCGCCGGCTCGAGCTGTCCGCGCGCTAGCCCCGTCCCTGCGGCGGCGCGGCCGGCGTCGGGTCGCGCTCCTCGAGGATGTTCTCGGCGCGGTGGCGGATCATCGACTTCCAGGCCGGGTGGGTGAGGATCCAGAAGCGCTCCTCGCGGATCGCGTCGAGCACGAGGTCGCCGACGTGGCGCGGGTCGAGGCCGCCGGCGAGCAGGGATTCGACCATCTTGCGGCGGATCTCGGCCTCGGGGCTGGTGCGGATCTCGGGCAGGTGGTGGCGCACCGCCTCGGGCTGGTTGCGCTGCGAGGACTGCAGGATCTGGGTGTTGATCCAGCCGGGGCACAGCACGGAGACGCGCACGCGCGCGCGCTCCTGAGCGGCGAGCTCGTTGAAGAGCGCCTCGGACAGCGCGACCACCGCGTGCTTGGTCACGCCGTAGAGGGCGTTGCCGCCGCCGGAGATCAGGCCGGCCATCGAGGCGGTGTTCACGATGTGGCCCTCGCCCTGCTCGAGCAGGAGCGGCGTGAAGGTGCGCACGCCGTGCACGACACCCATCAGGTTCACGCCGACGATCCACTCCCAGTCGTGCAGCGTGCTCTCCCAGGTGGGCACGCCGCCGTGCGCGACGCCGGCGTTGTTGCAGACCACGTGCACGGCGCCGAACGCGTCGATCGCGCGGCGCGCGAGCGCGTCGACCTCGGTCTGGCGCGAGACGTCGGTCTTCACGGGCAGGACCTCGGCGCCGGTCTTCTCGAGCTCGCGCGCGACCTGGCCGAGCCGGTCCGCATCGACGTCCGCCAGCACGAGCTTCATGCCTGCGGCGCCGAAGCTCTCGGCCATCCCGCGGCCGATGCCGCTCGCCGCGCCGGTGATCACCGCGACCCTGCCCTGCACGTCCTGCATCGCGTCCTCCCGTTCCCGAGCAGGGCGATCATGGCACAGCGGGGCGGCTACAATCGCGCCGATGTCGCTCGCTTCTCGTCTGGTTTGGGTGGGGATCGCGCTCGCGGGGGCCGGATCGCTGGGGGTGGTCGCGCTCGCGCGCGGCGAGACGATCTCGAGCACCTGGTTCCTGGTCGCCGCGCTGTGCGTGTACGCGCTCGGCTACCGCTTCTACTCCGCGTTCCTGGCGGCGCGCGCGCTCACGCTCGACGACGCGCGGGTCACGCCGGCGCACCGCTTCGCCGACGGCAAGGACTTCGTGCCGACCAATCGCTGGGTGGTGTTCGGCCACCACTTCGCGGCGATCGCGGGGCCGGGGCCGCTGGTCGGCCCGATCCTGGCCGCGCAGTTCGGCTACCTGCCCGGCACGCTCTACATCCTGATCGGCGTCGTGCTCGGCGGCGCGGTGCAGGACTTCACGATCCTGGTCGGCTCGCTGCGCCGCAACGGCAAGAGCCTGGGCCAGATGGTGCGCGAGGAGATCGGGCCGATCGGCGGCGCGGCCGCGCTGGTCGGCGTGCTCGCGATCATGATCATCCTGATCGGCGTGCTCGGGCTCGTGGTCGTGAACGCGATGTTCGGCAGTCCCTGGGCCACCTCGACGGTCGCCGCGACGATCCCGATCGCGCTCTTGATGGGCGTGTACATGGTGCGCATCCGCCCGGGCCAGGTGCTCGAGGCGAGCGCGCTCGGCGTCGCTCTGGTGCTGCTCGCCGTCGTCGGTGGCCGCTGGATCGACGAGAGCGAGACGCTGCGCGTGTACTTCGACCTCGACAAGCGCTCGCTCGCGCTCGCGATCATCGGCTACGGCTTCGTCGCGAGCGTGCTGCCGGTGTGGCTCCTGCTCGCGCCGCGCGACTACCTGTCCGCGTTCATCAAGATCGGCACCGTGGTGCTGCTCGCGGCGGGCCTGCTCTGGGTGCGCCCCGAGGTGCACCTGCCGGCGATCACGAAGTTCATCGACGGCACGGGGCCGGTGTTCGCGGGCAAGGTCTGGCCGTTCTGCTTTATCACGATCGCCTGCGGGGCGATGTCCGGCTTCCACGCGCTGATCTCGAGCGGCACGACGCCCAAACTTCTGGACCGCGAGTCGGACGCGCGCTTCATCGGCTACGGCGCGATGCTGATGGAGAGCTTCGTTGCGATCATGGCGCTGCTCTCCGCGGGCGTGATGCAGCCCGGCGTGTACTTCGCAATCAACTCGCCGGCCGCGTTGATCGGCACCGACGTCGCGACCGCCGCCGCCACGGTCACGAGCTGGGGCTTCGCGCTCGATCCCGCGGAGTTCGAGGCGCTCACGCGCGGCGTGGGCGAGACGACGCTCCTCTCGCGCACCGGCGGCGCGCCGAGCCTGGCCGTCGGCATGGCCGAGATCTTCTCGCGCGCGCTCGGCGGCGAGGCGATGAAGGCGCTCTGGTACCACTTCGCGATCATGTTCGAGGCGCTGTTCATCCTGACCACGCTCGACGCCGGCACGCGCGTCGGCCGCTTCATGATCCAGGACATGCTCGGCAACCTGTGGGCGCCGCTCGGCCGCACCTCGTCGCTCGGCGCGAACCTGCTCGCGTCCGCGCTGATCGTCGCGGGCTGGGGCTACTTCCTGTACCAGGGCGTGATCGATCCGCTCGGCGGCATCAACTCGCTCTGGCCGCTGTTCGGGATCGCGAACCAGCTGCTCGCGGCCACCGCGCTCGCGCTGGTGACGACCTTGTTCGTGAAGTCCGCGCGGCCCGCGTTCGCGTTCGCGAGCGCGACACCGCTCGCCTGGCTGCTGACGGTTACGATGACCGCGGGCTGGCAGAAGATCTTCTCCGCCGATCCGCGCATCGGCTTCCTGGCGCAGGCGGAGGCGCTCACGCAGAAGCTCGCCGCGGGTCTCATCCCGGCCGAGAAGCTCGTCGAGACCCAGACCGTGATCTGGAACGCCCGGCTCGACGCCGCAGTGACCGCGTTGTTCATGACGCTGGTCGCGATCGTCGTGCTCGACGCCATGCGCGTCTGGTGGCGCACGCTGCGCGGCGCGGGCTCCGCGCCCGCGGTCACGAGCGAGGCGGTGGAAGCATGACCGCCGCGCGCTCCTTCATCGCCGCGCTGCGCGACTTCCTGCGCGGCTTCGTCGGCGCGACCCAGCTCGGCCCCGATCCGCGCCGCACGCTGTGCGAACACGGCCAGCGCCGCGGAAGGTGCTGCTAGCGAGCGAGCGCTACGTGCGCTCGTGCGGCTCGCGCTGCCAGCGCTCGTAGAGATCCGCGACCAGGGTGTCGATCGGGGCGCGGTGGGTCTCGACGTCCAGGATCGGGCTCTGCGCGGCGGCCTGCTCGAGCAGCGCGGATAGCTGGACGCGGCTCGCGTCGTAGACGAACTCGTGGCGGCCGTTCTCGCCGCCCGTGCGCTCGGCGCCGTCGAGCCCGAGCTGCGCGCCGTTCGGGGTCTCGAGCAGGAGCACGCGCCGGTCGCTGGCCTGGCGGCGCAGGCGCGCGAAGTCGCCGTCGAAGGCGATGTTGCCCCGGTGCAGCATCACGATCCGGCCGGCCAGCTGCTCGAGCTCATCCATGTCGTGGCTGGTGACGACCACGGTGACTCCGCGCTCGCGGTTCACCTCGCGCACGAAGCGCAGGATGTTGCGGCGCGCGAGCACGTCGAGCCCGAGCGTCGGCTCGTCCAGGAACAGCACCTCGGGCTCGTGCAGGAGCGCCATCGCCAGGTCGGCGCGCATGCGCTGGCCGAGCGAGAGCTCGCGCGCGAGCGTGTTCAGGAACTCGTCGAGCCCGAGCAGCTCGCGCACCACGCCGAGCATGCGCTCGTAGCGCTCGCGCGGGATGTTCCAGACCACGCGCTTCCAGTCGAAGCTCGCCAGGACGGGATGGTCCCACCAAAGCTCCGTGCGCTGGCCGAACACGACGCCGATCCGCCCGACGTAGCGCACGCGCTCGCGCACCGGGTCCATGCCGAGCACGCGCACCTCGCCCGAATCGGGCGCGAGCAGGCTGGCGAGCAGCTTGATGGTGGTGCTCTTGCCCGCGCCGTTCGGGCCGGCGTAGGCGACGATCTCGCCGCGCCGCACCTCGAGGCTCACGCCGCGCAGCGCCTCGACGCGCACGACCTGCGGGCGGAACAGGTTGCGAAACACGTCGAACGGCCGGGCCGAGCGCTGCCGCTGCCGGTAGACCTTCCAGACGCGATCGAGACTAACGGCGATGTCCATGGGCGAGATAGCGGGTGGAGCCGGTGCGCGCGTAGCGGCGCAGACCGAGGCGGAACGCGATCACCGCGAGCGCCCCGAACCCGAGCGCCGCGAGCGGTGTCCATAGCAGCGCCGCGGTCGAGTCGTCCAGACCGAGCAGCACGCGGCTCGGCAGCCAGGCGACGAAGCCCACCGGCACGATCGAGAGCAGGAGGCCCGCGAGCCCGAAGCCCACGCCGTCCAGCGGGAAGGGCTTCAGCTGCTCGACCAGCCGCAGCGTGGTCGAGTTGATCTCTTCCGCGCCGCGCGGC
>Ga0187892_10008140_pt1 | contig 14512 bp, 13 predicted proteins | sample MA1701073metaG_FD_139345 | JGI IMG/M metagenome (GOLD analysis project Ga0187892, IMG submission 139345) | Bio-ooze microbial communities from a basaltic lava cave in the Kipuka Kanohina Cave System on the Island of Hawaii, USA - MA170107-3 metaG ... | reverse complement strand
CGGTGAGAATCCGTTCCGCTCGTCGGACGGCATCAGGCGCCCCTTCAATCGCTACCTCGTCGCCTCGCGCTGACATCCGCACTCCAAGATCATCCTCAATCAGCTTGAGGTGCAGATCGTGATAGCCGAAGAGGCCGGCGGTATTGGTTCCTTCTCGAAGCTTGATCTTACGCACGCCCGATCTGTACGTATCCCTCCCCTTTGAATGGCAAAAGCATTCTAGCAGACCCCCTGAGCGGGAACAAGACTCAGTAAGCCGGGAATTGCTCCTGTCGGAGGCGAGACGCTAGCGGGGAATCGGACGCCCCTTGCCTCGCTCAGGACGACGCAGGGGGAGCCAGAGAGAGATCAAACTCCTGAAAGGCGTGGCCCTTCCGATCATCCTCCACAGCCACTTTCACCCGGTGGGTCCCCTTGGTCTCAGCGGTGACCCGCCACTCGATTCGGCCGGTGCCCTTGTCGATCGTCATCCCGGATGGCGCAGTCTGGAGCGTATAGGTCAGCGGGTCTCCTTCGGGATCGCTTGCCGTGACGGCATACTCGTACCGTCCGTGACTGACGGTTGCGGGAGGAGTCGACGTGATCTTCGGCGGGCTGTTCCCGATCGTGACCTGTTCGGCGAACCGAGCTTTGCCCGGCCCGGCGAAATCATGAGGCGTGACTTGTACCACGATCGTATCGCCTCGCGAAAACCCGGTCGTGTCCAGCGCGCTCTCCTCGCCTTCCGAGAGCGGCGCATTATTTCGCCACCACTTGAAGGTGTACTGGATCTCGTCCCGGTCGGCATCGCTTCCCTCTACCTTCGCAAGCACCCGATCGCCGATCCGCACCTCGGCCGGCTCGAGCGCAATCCGTGTCACCTCCGGTGGGGTATTCGCCACGGGAACTGCCTGGGTTCGGTACGGTGGACCTTGGGTCTTCCCGTCAGACGGAATCACCTCCACCGCCACAGAATCGCCCCGCTTGAGCAGGTGTGGCGCCAGCGTTGACTCGGTTTGGCCCGCCATTGGAATGCCGTTCACCAGCCATTGATGGCGGAACGTCACTGCATCGCGATCCGGGTCAACCGCCTCTACTTGGACCGACACTGGCCCGCCGAGTACAACCGGATTGGGCACAATTGTGGCTGACTGAACGGTAGGTGGGCGATTAGTCTGCGAACTTGTGCCTGGTTGGGACGATTCGGAGGTGCAGCCGATGATGAAGGCTAGAGACAAGAGACCAGAGGCAAGGGGCAAGAGGATCGTGCTCCTCTCGCCCCTCGCCCAGCGCCTATGGGTATCTTTTCTCAATCCCGCTGATTGATCCACGAGATATACCGACTCGTCACGGACAGAGCCGTTTTGCCGCAGTACTGGCTCAGCGTACCGGTGCTGGACTGCAGGAAGCCAGTCACGCCGCCCGCGCAGCCGCTGCCGCTGCCGCTGGTCCCAGCCCCTCCGCTCCCTTCGCTTCCGATGTGGACAGCCAACTGGGAGGCCAGCCCGGTGCCGGTGCCCAGCGAAATCGAGCTGAGGACATTGGTGTTCCCACCAGACGTCGCGGTCCCGATGACCGACTCCTTGTAGGCGCTTCCCGTGAGGTAGAAGAGCGCGTAGAGCCTGCCGTCACCCGTCGCCTTGCAGATATCGTTCGTCGGGATGAAGGAGGGGAAAAACACGATTCCGCCGAGCAGCGTCGGGCTGACCAAGACCCGCTCTCGTGCGTTCGGCATCGTCGTGTACCACCCATCCTTGGTCTGGATCAACCCGACCAATGAGCTCGCGCCACCTCCGTCGAAGGTCGTCACGCCGGTGACTCCGGTCACCTGGTTGCCGGTGCAGACCGTGCAGATGGTGGCGGCCGAGACGTTCACGAGATCATCGTCCAGGCAACTGGTGACGGAGGTCTGTCCTCCCGTGCAGGTGTTGTTCAAGACCGAATCTTTGACCCCGAAAAAGTACTGGGTATCGGTGTTGATCTTATCGGCTGCACTGTAATAGCGGCCGGTCCCGAAAAAGATCCAAACCTTGTTCGCGTCATCCACGGTCACGGCCGGTGCCGTCACGATCGGTCCTGGCTCCGTGGTGAAGCCGGTCGGGAAGGTATCCAACACCTCGGTCGGCACCCGGTTAGGGCCGGAGGCGATTCCCCATGTCGTCGTCGCGCAGGGAGCGGTACTGCACCCGCTGGTGGTCAGGCGGTACATCTTGCCTCTCCACGGAAGGCTTCCGTCGTCGATGGACCTCCCGACGTAGGCCGCATCTGTCCGATAATCCAGATCCCGATCCAGTGTGATTAGATCGCCCATCCAGGAATTCCAACTGCCGACCGGCATCGTCGTCACCAAGCTGTTGCTCGTCCCTCCAGGACCGGTCACCAGGTTGATGGCGTAGAGCTTCGCACTCTGAGTGATACTGCCGTTATAGCCCGTCATGCCGGAGCCCACCACCATGAACCATTTTGCGTTGGTATTGTCGGTCTTCGTATCAGCGGTCGGATTGACCCGAACGACCGCCGGATAGCTGGTGCTCAAGCCCTGGCCTGCATCGGTGAAGACCCAGAGAAGTTTGGGATCCGCTTCCGGATTGGTGATGTCCAGCACGAAATAGGCGGTGTAGAAGTACCGGGTCTGGACCCCGCTCCCGAAATTGGCCGTGACGCTCAGGGGCGGCGCGCCGGTGCCGGCCACGCAAGCCCCGCAACTGCCACCCAGCCGGAACCCGCCGATCAGGATCGTGCCCCAGCCGTTGGGATGATCGGCGTCCGGTGTGAAGATGCGGGCGTCCGTCACCTTCGGTTTCAGATCCACATAGTACACATGTTGATAGTCGGCCCGCGCCAGCCACTGGAGCTGCGGTAGGAGCTGGTAGGGAATAAAGCCCCACAATTCGTCGCCCAACAGCGCACCGCTGGAATTGTCGGTCGGAGTTCTGGTGAACCAGCCATGCTCGGTCACGGTCGTCGTAGTGGGATCATCCCCGCGGTGATAGAATCCGACATTGAGGGCGTGGAGCATCCCATCGTTGGCCCCTACATAGGCCACCTGCCGGCGGTTCCGATACTGTTGGAAGAAGGCTGTATAGCTGGCGTCCCCATAGATCACGTCGTACCGTTCCTTGGGGCCGGACACAACGGTCGGCGTGGAGTGAACTGGGTCGCCGAGCTTCCAGACCTTCAGCGTGCCGCTCCCGGCTGGAACTTGCAGTTGACGGTCGCGGAGGCCGGCGATCTGGTCGCCTCGGATGAAGTTGATGATATTGTCGGCAGTGTAAGGGGCAGCTCCGGCCCTTAGATAAGGCGCCAGGGTCGCCGAGTTGGCGGTCGAGAACGGGATCTGTTCGCCGACATCCACCAACCCATCGTTGTCGCTGTCCACCCAGGTCAGGATCTTGCGGGAGGCCGAAGCCATCAACGCCAGTTGTTTGCCTCCCTCCCAGATAGGCACGATGCTGCCGAGAACCAAGTTCGGCTCGTCAGCCACGGTATTGTCCGCCTTCCCATCCCCATTGCTATCCAGGTATTTATCCACCTTCACGTCGCCGGTGCCAGTGTCGAGCCTGGTCTTGATGATCTTGTCCTGGTTGTAGACCAGTCGCCCGTCCTGGTTGGTGTCCTCCCTCATGTTGCCGAACGAATCGAGGAACAGCCCCTGCGTATAGCCAGTCCACTTGATATCGCTCAGCGTCGAGGGCTCGAGTGTATTGGGGTAGAAATAGGCTTGGTAGAGCGCGCCTTCACCGGTGGAGGAAGTCGCCAGTACGGAGATCGAGGTTCCAGAGGTGCTCTTTCTCAGGATGCTGGAAATCGTGGCCAACATCTTGTCCTGAAGATCATCCACGTTCGAGGATTCAAAATAGGCATCCGGAAGTCCGTCCGGGGTCGCTACCCCTGTGTAATTATTCTCCTTGTCCCACTCCCCAGCATCAGGGACAGGCACATAGCCGCCCGGGATGGGAGACGGCGGGATATCTTCGAAGGCTCCCATCTTCGCTGTCTGCATCAAAATTTCCCGGCCGGCGATGTTCCCGAACGCAAAGAAGGAGTAGACCGTCACGTTCTGGAACCCTTGCAGCGGGTGTCCAGCCTCGTTGATGACCGCGATATTTGCATTAGACGAAGCAGGGTAGGTATCCCCAGCGTAACCAGGCCGTAGATCGTTGATGTGCGCCCAATAGGCCACGTCATCCAGGTAGTGCCTCCGGTTATCGGCCCCGTCGGTCTTGTGTTCCCCGAGGAGCGTCGCAGGAGGTGTGGCATTGTTTGTGTTGCAGGTGCCATCTGGCGCATGGATGGTGCCGCTCCCGCCCGTGCAGTGGAGGCCATGTAGCCCATGGGCATAATCCTGAAGGGCAGCAGGAATGTTCGTGTCCTGCGTCGGCTCCCCGTCCGTGAAGATAATGATGAAGGTCCTGCAGCAGTTCACCTGCGCGGAGGGACTGGCCCAAGCCGGTGTGTGGTTGCTGCCGTAGAAATAGGGATCCCGCCCGCAGGCGCTGGCGATATAGCCGGCAGGACAGGTCTCGCTCCCAGTCAGCGCGCTGACCTCGCTGCCACCGATCGAGCCTACACCAGTGGCTTGATAGGCTACGCCGTTCGAATTCCCTCCTGCGAAGGCGATTGGATAGGTGTAGACCGTCGGAGTGAAGGTCGAGTTGATCTGCGCGACATAGCGGGTCGCGTCGTACAGGGATTCGGCCAGCGGGGTCCAGGTGGTGGCAAACGATTCTTCGACCGAATCAATCATGGCCGCCGTATTCGTATTGAAGGTCTCTACAGAGGATCCGGCGAAATCAATGGACTGGCGGGAACCGACACCTGTCAGCATCCTGCCCCCATCTCCCGCACCCTTGAACACCAGCAGGCCGAACCGGGCCTTGTTGCCGACCTGTTGAACCACGCCGGTCGGTTCGCTCGACACAGCGATGCGGATGCGGAAGTTTGATTCCACAAAGGCGTCTATATCGCCACTGTTACAGGCAGTGGCGGTATTTGACATCACAGCATTATCATTGTCCACGCAGAAGGTCCCTTGCATGCCGGACTGGCCACCTCGAAGGTGGATATACAGATTGGCCGGATTGCTTCCGGTACCGCCCTGCGCTGTCGAGTTCGGGATTCGGTTAAGGTAACTGTCCGCGCCGCTGTTCGGAATGGCTGGTGTGATTTCGTGGCCTCTGCTGGTGCTGTCGAACACGGTATCACCCTGGATGGTAATCTGGCCGGCAGTCGGCGGGCAGGTCCCGTCCGCGGCTCTGTTCGCCAGGCAATCCCCTCCGATCATCGCCTTCTTCACTGCGTCGAAGCGCCGGAAGGTGGCCCAATTGAGGAGATTCCCGTCCCACTCGGTGGCTAAGCAGGCAGAGTTCAAAGCCGCCTTTGTCGTCGAGACTGCAAACCTGGTGTTCGTGCCGTCGTAGGTGTAACACTTCATCGAATCGAACAACCCAGAATAGGTGGTGGTCGCCACAAAGGTGGTGACGGTCGAGGTGGAGCCGTCAGGCAATTTGCCGCAACTGGACGATTCGCAGGCTCTGTTGGTCATGCTCCCCGAGTTGTCCATGAGGATCAGGATGTTCGGGGTGACCACGCTGGAAATGAATGGAGGCGTGCTAGTGTAATCGGCGTTAGACTGCGCCCGGACCTCGGCTGGACCCAGCAAAGCTCCCGTCAGCACGAGCGCAAGGACGGCAAACATGGCGCCTGTATGTATCTTCGTCTGGCGTGTCATGGTCGGTTCCTCCTCGTCTCACCTGTGCGATCAGCCTTCAGTCTCCGGCCTCTGAGTCAGAGCATACTCTGACGCTTCCTCGCTCACATTCACTTGGGCAGGATCAAGACCATCTGGTCAATCTGCCCCTCTTTCAGATGAAACTTGACCGCGGCACCGGGCACAATTTCAGCCGGCTCCATCGGGTTCCCTTCTTCGTCTTGGATGACCACGTTGGGCTTCAGCTCATAGCTCTTGCCGTCGATCCCGACCGTCTTCCCCTGGACGGCTGTGACCTGCCCCGGCGTAAAACTCGCCACAGCCAGGGAAGGAATTCCAGAGGTCTGGGCCAATCCTTCGTGGAGACCACCGATCGGAACGCTGGCGATCGCAGCGCCAAGACCGACCAATAGAGCTAGCATCCCTCTCAGGGCGATGCTCGACCAGTCGCGGATAACAGCGTCGGCCCGATCCATGCCCTTGCGCGTCTGGTTCTGCGCGCTCTGTGCCCTCATGGCTCCCTCCTAGATCTTCTTCTGGCAACTTTCACCAGTGGCCGTGCAGGCATAGACCGCCGTGATCCGGCTGCTGGCGTTGGTCGCTGCGTTTGATGCGATACAATTGATCTGGTAGAAAATATCAATGCCCCCACCAGCCGCACCGCCGGCCGTTCCTTCATAGCCGGCCGCGAATTGCAGCGATCCGCCGGCCTTCGCCTTGGCATAGAGCCGGTCAATGTCCCCCCGGACCGTGAAGGTATTGACGGTCGCGACTGTGTTGGGCGCGACGGTGGGAGCGTCACCATTGTTGTCGGACTGCCCCATGATCTCTGAGTTCAGCGTCGGTCCATTCGCCTGCGGTACCGGTCCTGCGGGCGCGGCGTTATCCAGAAAGGCCGCCGGGAGCGAACCTTGATCAATGGTCTGCTGGATGACATTCACGCTGGTTCCTAAACAGGACTCGGCAGCACTCGCGGCCGCCTCCCCAGTCCGCAAATAGCCGGCCATCCGGTTTTCCAGGCCGGTCACTGTAATGGCCGCTATGCCGATCACAGTCATGATCAGCATCAACAGCATGACCGTGAGGAGTGCCAACCCGTTCTGGTTGGCTGCCGCGTGAATGACGGAATTGCGTTTCATCGCACCGCTCCCCATGCTTAGATCCCCAGGTTCCTGGTCTGGACGGTTCGTGTCAGCGCTCTGCGACGAATCTGCTGATATGCCGCCAAAGTGAACCCTGCATCGTTGGCGTGATTGTGATCACTCACCACCAGCGTAACTGCCGAGCTGGCTGCTGGGGTTCTGATATCCCCAAATCCCTGGTCGGTCCGAGTCTGTCTGGCCACGACGCTGATTTGCACCATTCTGATGCTGGTCGGGGTCATCGGAGGAGCCGCCCAGGTGTTGTCGGTGATGAAGTCAGCCTGGTCAAACGAGTTCGACCCATTCTGGTCATCCACGATCCCGTCCGCAATCCCTCCGTTCACCGCCGCATTACATCCATCACAGGCATAGGCGAACTGGAGATCCTCGATTCCATCTGCGATCGCGACCCCGCCTCGCACGAGACAGGGTCCGTTGTTCCCGCAGACAGCGGGATTGGTCGAAATGGCATAGTTGACGCATTGCAGTAAATAAACCGGCGTGCCGATAGGAAACACGACCGGCGCGCCAACCTCGTTTGCAAAGGTGAGCACATTGCCGGCGATCGCCGTGACAGTTCCCGACACAGCCCCGCCGACCGACACCACCCCATTAACTGCAAGCCCGGCAGCCTGCATGGCGGCAACTGCGCCGGCTTGAAGCTGAATTGTGGTGAAGGGGCCCGTGGCCTGAACCGCCAGCGTCCACACTGGAGCAATGTTGCTCGTGGTTGGCACGACCAGCGAGACCGAATCCGGCCCTGTATCAGCTCCAGCGGGCGTGTTATCCGCCGGGACGATGGCGGTTGCACAGGCGCCGACCGGCGCGGTCATCCCGAACCCGGCCATTTTGATGTCCCGTGAGAGAAGCTCCATAGCTAACCGGACGTTTTGCTGCGTCTCCGCGGCCTGATCATTCGCCTGCGCAGCCTTGTTGCTGCTGGTCATGGCCGTAAAGCCGGCGGCCACGATCACCACGGCGATGACTAACCCCGCCATGAGTTCGACGAGGGTGAACCCACTCTCCACCCCCCACCTTGATTTGCTTGCCACAATACTTTGATGCGGCTTCATACTCATTCTCATTCCGGGGCTATGATGGTGGTCAGCAAGACTGTTTTACTTCTCTGCACGCTGGTCTGACCTTTGACAGAGCCAGTCCAATTGATGCGGACAGTCACTTGGTTCTGGTTTAGAGGGGGATTGGTTGGACCCATCGCGGTCACCGTGACCAACCCTTGAACTCCGGTGAGCCCTGAGGCATTCAGCAGCCCTTGCCACTGGGTGTAATCCCCCCTGGCCATCGGTTGTGTAGCCGGGGGCTGGGTCGCGGCGTTTAGTGTGTCAATATTGTTGTAGGCTATCGAGTTTCGGCGGTTAAACTGGACTCGCTCCACCATATCTGCTGCCAGGTTCGTGACGCGACTCAACTCGTTCGCATCCACGTTCCGTCCGAGCGACATACCCTGCATCCCCGCCACCGCCAGCAGCCCGACCGCGAGCACGACCGCGGCAAGCATGCCTTCAATCAACGTGAAGCCGGACTGGCCTGTGAATTTACTCATCATCTCTTACGCCGAGGCTCCTTGAGCGCTCTCCTTAGGGACAGGCTGCCTGTGCACACCAGTTCATTTTTCCTGCTGGGGTGATTCGGATCGAATAGGTCAGTCCCTGACTGTTGGTGACCGTCACCGTCTGGTTACCGGCCCCGCCCCCGACGCGCAGTCCGAAGGAATTGAACACGACCGGGCCTCCTGCAAACCCGGTCACTTGGTTTTGCATTGTGGCGGGAGGCATCACCTGCGCACCGGCCCCATCGGTGAACGTGGCCGTGACCTTGCCGCCCACCAGTGCCAGCGCTACGTTAACCGTGGTGTTCCGATTCATGGCTGCCATCCTGGACAAACTGAGCCCGCTATTGATTTCAGTCGCTGCCTGCCTGAGCTGGTAGCGGGCGACCCACTGTTGGTAACTTGGGACTGCCAATGCGGTGCCAATGGTAATGACCGCAGCCACAGTCATCAGCTCCACCAGGGTGAAGCCGGCTTCTGAGGACCAACGGGATTTTGATCTCTTTGCTCTCATTGCCTCAGGACAAAACATAGCACCACCCAATGGAGCAAGTGCCATGCCGTCCTAGTCCGATTAGAAGGTCATGCACAAGTTATTGATTATAAATGAACGATAACCATTTAGTAGGGGTTTGGGCAGCTCAGTAATGGTGATAGGCTGTGACAATTTTCGTCTCGGCTGTGCCCGCGATGCTCCCTGCCCTCCCATCGGCTTGTGTAAGTGAGGGTGGCGAAGACAGGTATGTGACGAAAAGAGCGACCTCTAGAAGACCTTGGCCTTGTCAAATATGGCATTTGTGAACTGAAGCGCAAGAACCCGCGTAGACGGCAACTTTTGACGAGAGATGGCCATCATAGCCTCCGAGTAATTGTTAGCCATTTTGGCCAGGAAGGTTGCTCTGGAAATTCTTCTGGAGAAGGTTTGGCAAGGCAGGGGAGAGGCAGGGTGAGCGCATTCTCCGCTCTCAAGTGATAAGCAAATGCTAAGGAGAACAACAAACTGGCGTGGATGCAGCGAGGAAGAGAAACAAAAAGAGATGAACGCCATGTAAGTATATACTCTATGTTTGGTGCATTACCTTCAATTGAGGCCGCTCATGAGCCCCGCCTGTCTGCCGACAATTTTTGCTATCGGTCAGACAATATTCGTCCCGTAAAACTGCGACGCTCGCCGTTTCTGTGAGTCAACGCTTATGGTTAGCGCTGGCATTGCTCTTGCTCAATCAGCCCGCAGCGTCTCCTGTCAACACGAGACGAAAAAGGAGGAATGCGCCATGAACATGAAACGGACACATCAAATGCGTGCCTTTTGCAGCATGCTGGTGCTGGTTTCTCTGATGCTGTTCGTGGGATCATCCAGCGCGACCGATCTCCGGGCCTGGAGCGACAAGATCGAGAACCACAAGCGGTTCAAGGTTCTGAAGGAGTTCGACGGCGCGGCAGTCCTGGACCGAGAGACCCGGCTCGTCTGGGAGCAGTCGCCGGGCACAACGCCCTCCACTTGGTCGGACGCTCGGCTCCACTGCGCCAAGAAGGTGGTCGGTGGACGGATGGGGTGGCGGCTGCCTTCGTTTTACGAGTTGGCCAGCCTGGTGGATCACTCAAAGGCCAGCCCGTCTCTGCCATACCTCCATCCCTTTAACGTGAGCACGGCTACGCGGTACTGGACGACCACGCAGGATATAAACGGCGGCACCGGCGCGGTGACCGTTAACTTCGTGAACGGCGAGGTCAGCACGCTGCCGGAATTTCTTAACGGCAGCACCAATCTCTTCTGGTGCGTGCGTGGTGGCTCTGCGGGGGCGAATCTACATTAACCAGCTCGACTGTGTGGGTTGATGATTCCCGTGCTGAAGTGAGATAGTTCGCGTTAGCGGCGCAAGCAGGATGAATTCCCTGTTTGCGCCGCTTCTGTGAGCGAGACTCCACTCTTATTGGTGGCAGGATACTGGGTGAGCTCATGCGACTAGGCATAAGACTCGGAGCACTGACGATCAGTGCCGTCCTGTTGTCTTTCCCATGGGGAATGACGGCAAGTGCCGAGCCCAGCAACACATCTCCACGCCCATTGGTGCTGTCTGTGCGAGGCGACAGGATAAGCGTGAAAATTGACCAGGTGTCGCTACAAGAAGTGTTAGCAGAGCTGGCGCGACAGGTGCCGCTCACCGTCTACGTGGCGGGGCCTGTGGCGCAAGAGCCAGTCGCGATGACATTTCGCAATTTGCCGCTCGAAGAGGGGGTCAAGCGAATCCTCGAGGGGAAGCAGTATGTCTTGATTCATGACCGCCCCTCCTCAGCGAACGGGGCACCTGGGGGAGGTAGGATCGTCAAGATCCTCGTCATGCCGAGAGTGGGTTCGCCCTCCGGGATAGCAGCCCTGGAGACAAAGAAACCCAGACCACCAGTTGCCAGTCCCGTCCGCCAAACTGTCACTCCAGTAGCTAAAGGTCCCAAACTGGAGCAGCTCAGGCGACAGGCTCTGGAGGCCAAGAATCCATCAGACCGGGCCGAAGCGCTGGAAGCACTCAGCGAGCAAGGGAAGGGCGAAGAGGTCCTCCCGACCTTGGCTAAGGCTCTGCAGGATAAGGATGAAAGTGTCCGCGAAGTCGCTCTGGAATTGCTGAATGAGTACGAACCAGCCGATGCCCCTGACCGTGATTAGCCACGGATCGCTAATACTGTTCCTGCCACGTTCCCGGAGCCACATAGACCAGCGGCATGCCCCTCAACAGACCGCTTCGTAGATCATCGTTATACCAGACCTCAAGCGTCTCTCCGGTTGTCGAGCCACTCACCACTCTGCCTTCCGCCATCACGGCCCCATAGACCCGCGGCCGACCTTCAAACACAATGTCGCCGGCTGAATAGAGCACGCCTTGAAGGTGCATGCCGGTGAGTTGCACCGGGACCCTGGTTGCAAGCGAAGATGCCCCTTCGTGAGGCGGACTGAGGGCTGGCACCGACTTGCCGATCCCCTGGGGCTTCAGTGATACATGGGCATTCACCACAAACAAGCCTTCCGCATACTCAGTTTCCAGCGAGAGGGTTCCCAGATTGTCGCCATGAGGGGGACGCTGATCCAGCGTGTCCACGAACACCAGTCCGTGATGGTCCCCAACTGATTTGGACCCCAATACCTCATTAGCGGTCAGCCCCGACTCTGTCTCCATAATCCCGTTCGGATAGAGCAAACCATTCCGATCCATTCCATAGTACTCACCGTAGAGAAAGGCGTACTGCTTCATGGTCTCGTAATTCCAATGGTCCAGGTTCAAGCCGGGGGAAGGATCCCGATGCGGGTACAGATTCGCGGGGAGCGTAGCCGTTGGACCCGATGCCGAAGGAGAGAACAGAGCCGAACCACCGAGCCAGATATCCAGCCATCGATCCTCTCGGCGAGCCATCTCAGCATAGGACTGCCCGGTGACCGATGCTTGCGCAGTCTTGACTGGCAGCTCCTCGATTTTCCCGAAGTTCATATCTCCCTTCACCTTCAGGTCTCCCCAATGCAGCCACAGAGGCATCACGCCGTCCGGGACCCGACTCACCACGCCGTTTCCCGCCTGAACCCCGGCCCTGAGCGGTGGGATCGTACGAGCTCCAAGCTGTACCGACAGGGTTCTCGTCATCCCAGCCGCTCCGGCCGCGATCTCGACCGTGCAGAGAAGCCCTGGCCTTGTCGGTCCATACACTTTCAGTTTCAGGACACGCCCTAACGAGCGCAGCGAGCGGAACCATCCGTTGGCTGGGTCGTTCAAGATCCGATCATCATCGGGCCTCAAAGCGTCGTACAACAGATCCGGGCGATCTGTGGTTCCAGAGAACTGAGAGACTCCCTTCTCATCAAAAAATGAAGGACCAGCCTCAGGGAGATCGTGTCGTTTCACAAACAAGCTACCAGCTGGCCCGCTCGGAGCCGCGTTCGGGTCATGAAACCATTGCACCACCAGATCGGCTCCTGCTTCAGCCAGATGCTGGGCAACTGCCACGTCGCGCGCCGCCCCTACGCTCTCGATTTCCTGCGTGGCCAAATTCAGCGAGACGGTTCCTAGCATCGAAAGCAGCAGGACTGCCATGACTGATCCGATCAGCGCAGTCCCTCGTTCTCTGTACTCGTTCACATTCCCTTCCATGGTGCACCTCGTTGCAATTGAACTCCCTTGTACGTTGTCCCCTGTCATCGTCCCCTGAGGCCGACCTCGCTCGTCATGGTTCGCCGGCCATCCCCGACCGCTACATCCACTCGTACGCGGGCAACGCGGACAGGATCACGAGTCGGTTTGCCGTCTCTGCCCAAGTAGGCGAGTTGAAACCGGGCCACCGCGCCAATCAAGGAATTGGCTCCGCCATCTACTTGGCGCATCAGGCTTGAGTTCCCGTGACGATCCTTGCCCAGATAGTAGCGCACCTGATTGGACACATAGACCAGACTCCCCGTTGGAAACGTCTGTCCAATCGGCTCGGTCAAGCTGAGCGTATGACGCTGACCATCACGAGCCAGGCGGCCTTCCGCGCACCGATCACTCCCGCAGACCACGACCCGCTTCCCTGTTGACCAGTCAGACCCGTCATGCACCGTCAACTCCGACTGGCTCGGTGAGACCGGCCCGGTCAGGGTGGTGGCCAGCCCACCGAGGTTTGCCAGAAATTCGACCTCCTGCTGTTCAGCTTTGAGCAGCGCCTGGCTGAACGGCAGCGCGCCGGTCCCAGCCAAGCGCAGTTCAGCCTCCATGACTTCCATGCCGATACGCAGGTCCTGATGGCGAGCGATGGCATCATGTTGTGCCCACAGCCGTTGCTGGAAATGAGTCAGCGCCTGCACCGCCGCCGAGAGCACCACCGCGCCGGCGGCCATGGCGATCATCAGCTCGGCCAGACAGACGCCAGTGCAATCATTCACACGTCGAGGCCGCATTGATCAGATTCCTCCGTTTATCTTTCATTTCTGCTCTACCGGGATCCTAAGTACTGCGGGTTCGCCCGCAAGGTTCCGACTGTGATTTCCCGCCACTGGCCCTGTCCGACCGGATAGCTGGCCCGAGCTTGAATCACAACTGATCCTGCACTACGCAGTGAGCCCGCCCGATCCGGCTGCACGGTCCAGACCAGACGGATGCCATCCTGCTCTTGGCTCGCGGTGTACACCACATCTCCAGCCTCCGCGTCTTCTTCCGTCCCATCGTCCCGCATGGTGATCTCCAGGATACCGTCCGAGTCCAGATCATCCAGCAGCAGTGCATCCCAGGGAACCGTTCGCTTGGCCTCTAACCTCGATTCCACCATGGCTAGCGCTCTTGTCCCATTGGCCCCGTACCGCAGACCGTGGTCCGCCCACTGAAACATGCCCATGACCCCCAGTACCCCAAAGGCCAAGATGATCATGGCGAACATGACCTCGATCAAGCTGAAACCCTTTTCGCCAAGACCGGGCCGGACCCTACCGAAGTGCTGGCTCATGGCTCCCTCCTCCATGACACAGAAACTCGACCGGTCAGGCTCACAGTGAGCTGCCAGCGCTGCTGACGGGCGTTGCGGAGCGTGATCGTGGTTGGGGTGGCCGCCCGACCACTGGGATAAAACACGACCGAGGGACCGTTGGACAGGTGTTCCACAACGATGCCTCTTCCCGGGTACTCATACTGTCGGAGTGGTAGCCCTGGTGCATTCACTCGCTCGGTCCGTAACCTCATGCCTTCCGATTCGAACACGACTCTCACCGGCTCTCGCCTTGTGATTGCCAGGTGACGGGCGGTTCGAAGCTCTGCCGCCAACTCCGTGGTGACCGATTTGTCGTGGTATCTCGACGTAGCGCCCACAAAGCTCTGTCCGGCAAGGGCCACCAGCAGGCCCACCACCCCCACCACCAGGATCAGCTCGATCAAGCTCGCTCCCTTCTCTGGCATCGGCCCCTCCCTGAGACTTTGAGACTGTGGATGCTCGGCTTGTGACTGACACTGAAGGAATCCAAATCCTGTGCCTGAGCATGAACGTGTGTGCCGGCAGAGTGATAGGGTGAGGATCAGAGAGATGCCGTCCAACTGAATCAAGCGGTTGGACAACAGGAAACCGCGATTGAGGAGCGGAGGAAGAAACTGAGCAGAAACGGGCGGG
>Ga0187892_10008139_pt1 | contig 14513 bp, 15 predicted proteins | sample MA1701073metaG_FD_139345 | JGI IMG/M metagenome (GOLD analysis project Ga0187892, IMG submission 139345) | Bio-ooze microbial communities from a basaltic lava cave in the Kipuka Kanohina Cave System on the Island of Hawaii, USA - MA170107-3 metaG ... | reverse complement strand
TGGGCGAACCCGGCGTTGCCCTCCTCGATCTGGCGGGGCTCGCTCCACGTCCTTCCGTGGTCGGTCGAGAACCGGTAGTTGACGGTGCGGATGGGGCCGGGCGTGCCCTGGGGGACGCTGCCGGGGGCCACGAACGCCCGCCCCGCCATGATGGTGTGGACGGTGCCGTGGCGGTCGACCGCAGGGCGGGCCTCGTAGGAGCCCTGGGGGTCACCCTCCCGCAGGCTGACGGGTTGGCCCCACGTGCGGCCTCCGTCGGACGAGGCCGAGATCAGGGCCTTGTTGCCCGACGGCGTGGGTTCGTCGTTGATGTGCCACTGCATCCACGACACGTAGACGTAGCGGGAGTCGTTGGGGTCGACCGCCACCCACGGCCGGTTGTTGCGTTTGCCCGCGCTGCGGGGCTGGTCGGGCGACTCGGGGGCGTCCCACACCTTCACCGGCCGCGACCACGTGCGCCCGTCGTCGGAGGAGCGGGTGAAGAAGATGTGGCGGGGGCGGTCGGGCCGGGGCAGGTCGCTGAACCGCCGGTCGTTGGCCTGGTAGGTCAGCAGCAGGTCGCCGTCACGGTCGTAAGCCATGGTGTGGTTGATGTTGGCCTCGGGGTCGCCCGAGGAGTCGGTCCACGGCTCGAGCATGGGGTCGCCTCCGGGGGCCCACGACCGGCCGTCGTCGGTGGAGATGTAGATGTCGACCGTCTTCTTCGTGCGGTTCTCGGTGTCGGCGATGACGAGCGTGCCGTTATCGGGGTTGCGCACGATCCAGGGCACGACGTGGGCTCGCGCCGGGTCGGGGTTGGCCGTCACCTGCACCGCCGCTGTCACGGCCAGGTCGCCACCGGTCCGCCCCTGCCCGCCCGCAGACCCCACCGGCACGGCCGCCACGGCTGCGCCCGTCAGCCCAAACACGACCGCCTTGAACCGCCAACCCCGCGCCATCCCGCACCCCCGCGATCCCGCCCCCCGACAATCGCCGTCGACACAGCATAGAACCGCGAACCCCGCCGCCGCGGGGCCCGTCAGAACTGCCGCAGGAAGCGGATGTCGTTGGTGATGAAGTGGCGGAGGTCGTCGACGTTGTGGCGCATCATGGCGCAGCGGTCGATGCCGAACCCGAAGGCGAAGCCCTGCCACTCCTCGGGGTCGAGGCCGACGGCGGCGAACACGTTGGGGTCGACCATCCCGCAGCCGCCCAGCTCGATCCAGCCCGACTGCGAGCAGACCCGGCACCCCGCCCCCTCGCAGAAGATGCAGGTGACCTCGAACTCGGCCGACGGCTCAGTGAAGGGGAAGAAGGACGGCCGCAGGCGGGAGTGGATGCCGGGCCCGAAGTAGGCCCCGGTGAAGGCCTCGATGGTGCCGGCCAGGTCGCCGAAGGTGATCCCCCGGTCAACGGCCAGCCCCTCGATCTGGTGGAACACGGGCAGGTGGCGGGCGTCGGGGGTGTCCCGCCGGTAGCAGCGCCCGGGCATCACCGCGTAGATGGGCGGGGCCTGGGACTGCATGACCCGGATCTGCACGGGCGACGTGTGGGTGCGCAGCAGGGTCGACTCGGGCGGGCCCAGCTTCACGTACAGCGTGTCCCACATGCTGCGGGCGGGGTGGCCGGGGGGCATGTTGAGGGCCTCGAAGTTGTACCAGTCGGTTTCCACCTCGGGACCCTCGGCCACCGTGTAGCCCATGCCCACGAAGATGTCCTCGAGCTGGTCGCGGGCCTGGGTGACCAGGTGCAGGTGGCCCCGCCCGCCGCCGGCGCCGCCCGTGATCTCCGTGAGGTCCATGCGCTCGGCGCCCAGCTGCCGCTCCCGTTCGGCCGCCTCCAGCTCCGCCCGGCGGGCGTCGACGGCGGCCTGCAGCTCGGCCCGCACGTCGTTGACGAGCCGCCCCACCTCCCTGCGCTCCTCGGCGGGAAGCGCGCCCAGCCGGGAGCGCACGGTGCCCACCGGCGACTTCTTGCCCACCACGGCCGACTCGACCGCCGCCAGCTCGTCGCGCGACCGCGCGCCGGCCACCTGGGCCAGCCCGTCGGCGGCCACGGCTCTGAGGTCGTCGGCGGCCGTCACTGCGACAGCTCGGGCGGGGCGTCGGTGGGCAGGGTGAAGCGGAACGTCGAGCCCCGTCCCATCTGCGACTCCACCAGCAGCTGACCGCCGTGGGCCTCCACCAGGCCTCGGCTGATCCACAGGCCCAGCCCCGAGCCGGTGGGGCGGGTCTCGGCCCGGCGGAAGAACTTGGTGAAGACCCGGGGCAGGTCGGAGGACGGGATGCCCTCCCCTCGATCGGCCACCGCCACCTCGACCTTGCCGTTGCGCACCGCGCCCGCCACCGACATGCCCTTGGGGCTGGCGTACTTGGCCGCGTTCTCCACGAGGTTGGTGAGCACCTGTTCCACCTTGTCAGGGTCGGCGAAGGCCCGCGGGAAATCGTCGGGGAAGCGCACGTCGACCTCCAGCTCGGGCTCGACCATGCGCACCTTCTCGGTCACGGCCTCCACCAGGCTGGGGAGGTCGACCAGTTGGCGCCGCAGCACCAGCCGACCGCTCTCCAGGCGGCTGATGTCGAGCAGCTCGGTGACGAGCCGGGTGACCCGGTCGGCGTCGTGGTGGACCTGCTCCAGCATCATCCGCTTCTGGCCGTCGCCCAGGCGCTCCCAGCGGTTGAGCAGCAGGCTGGTGTACCCCTTGACCGACGTGAGCGGCGACCGCAGCTCGTGGCTGACGGTCGATATCACCTCGATGCCCTCCACCGGGGCCCGGCGCCTGGCCCCGTCCCGCAGCACCAGCACCGCCCCCGTCAGGCGGCCGTCGGGGTCGCGCTGGTAGCGGCCCGTCACCAGGGCGGTGACCTCCCGGCCGCTGGCTGAGCGCAGGCGGATCCGCTGCTCGGGGATGCGGGTCACGCACCGGAGCCGGGCCGACCGGTGCCAGCCCCCGGCGCACACCTGCTGGCCGTCCATGCGGCGGGGGTCGAGCGCCTCGGTGAGGGAGCGGCCGACCAGCTCCTCGCGGGCGTAGCCGGTGAGGGTGGCGGCCGCCTCGTTCACCTCCTGCAACCGGCGATCGGCGTCGAGATGGAGGACGGCGTCGGGCAGCGAGTCGGCGTGGATCACGTGCGACCCATTACGAGTGACCCATTACGAGTGACGCTGTCTGGCCGCCTCGAAGCACAGCACGGCCGCCGCCATCCCGACGTTCAACGACTCGGCCCGGCCCACCATGGGGATGCTGACCAGCCCGTCGAGGCAGGGTCGCACCGTGTCGGGCAGGCCGTGGGCCTCGTTGCCCAGCACCAGCGCGGTGGGGACGGTCAGATCGACGGAGGCGTACGGTTCGCCACCCTCGGCGGCGGTGCCGAGCCGGCGCATCCCCCACGCGCCCACCTGCTCCAACACCTCCACGACCTCTCCTCCGGCCACGAGCCCGACGTGGAACACCGATCCGGCCGATGCGCGCACGCACTTGGGGTTGTAGACGTCAACCGTTCCCTCACAGCAGATTACCCCCCCTGCCCCCGAAGCTTCGGCGCTGCGCAGGACGGTGCCGAGGTTGCCCGGGTCGCGGACGTCGGCACAGACCAGGACGAACGTCGACGAGCGGAGGTTGTCGAGCCCGGCCTCGACCATGGCGGCAACGGCCAGCACGGGTTGGGCGGTGACGGTGTCGGCCACCCTCTCGATGACCCCCGGGCCCAGCCCGAACACCCGCACGCCCGCCTCGGCCGCGCTGCGCACGACCGGCTCGTCGAGGGCCCCGGCGGCGGCGTACACGCCCTCCAAGGCTGCGCCCGCCCGCAGCGCCTCCCCTACCAGCTTGGCCCCCTCCACCACGAAGGCCCGCTGCGAGCGGCGGTAGGTGGCCTGCGACAGCAGCCGCCGCACTCGCTGGACCCGCTTGTGACGGAGCCCGAGCAGGTTGCCACCACGGCGTTCAGGCCACGCAGGCCCACGGCGTTCAGGCCACGCAGGCCCCGGCCCGCGTTCAGGCCACGCAGGCCCGGCGCTCACTCGGAGGCCGAGGCGGCCCCTCCGGCCAGCTTCACGAGGGCTGCGAACGCGGGCGGGTCGGTGACGGCCAGGTCGGCCAGCACCTTGCGGTCGACCTCGACTCCGGCGGTGCGCAGGCCGGCGATGAAGCGGCTGTAGCTCAGGCCGTTGGCTCGGGCGCCGGCGTTGATGCGCTGGATCCAAAGCTGGCGCATGTCGCCCTTGCGGGCCCGGCGGTCGCGGTAGGCGTACTGGCCGGCGTGCATGACCTGCTCGTTGGCGGCCCGGAAGGTGCGGCTCTTGTTGCCCCAGTAGCCGCGCGCCTGCTCGAGGACGGCGCGGTGATGCTTCCTGCCGTGGACCGCGCGCTTCACCCTGGCCATTCGTCGCTCCCTTTCCTCTCGCCGGCCTGTGCCACCGGGCCTGCCTCGGCCCGGCCCGTCGTCAGATCCCCAGCAGCTTCTTCGCCCGGGCGCGGTCGCCGCCCAGCAGCTCCGATTCCCGGGCCAGCCGCCGCGTGCGCTTGGACGGCTTCTTCTCCAGGATGTGGCTGCGGAAGGCCTTGCGCCGCAGGATGCGGCCGCTTCCGGTCACCTTGAACCGCTTCGCCGCTCCACGATGGGTCTTCATCTTCGGCATCTCAGTTGGCCTCCGCTGCCTTCTCTTCCCTCTCCTTGGGCTCCTTGGGCTTGGCCCGCTTGTCTGGGGCCAGCACCATGACCATGTTCCTCCCGTCGAGGCGGGGCATGGCCTCCACCTTGGCGGGCGGGGCCAGCTGCTCGGCGATGCGGTCGAGGATGCGCTTGCCCAGCTCGGGGCGGGCCATCTCCCGACCCTTGAACATGATGGTCACCTTCACCTTGTGGCCCTCGTCGAGGAAGCTCGACACCTTGCGGGTCTTGGTGTCGAAGTCCGCCTCACCGATCTTGATCCGGTACTTCATCTCCTTGATGGGCGAGTTGCCGCTCTTGCGGCGGGATTCCTTGTCGCGCTGGGCCGCCTCGTACTTCCACTTGCCGTAGTCGAGGATCCGGCACACCGGCGGATCCGCGAGGGGGGCCACCTCCACCAGGTCCATGTCCGCCTCGCGAGCAAGGAACAGGGCTTCCGGGAGCGGCTTGATTCCCAACTGGCGCCCGTCGGCATCGACGAGGCGCACTTCGCGCGCCCGGATACGGTCGTTGATCCTGAGGTCGGCTCCCTCTGGTCCGGCGATGCGGCATCCCTCCTTCCCGCCACCGTCCCTCGATGGCGAGCCGTGTCTGTTGGGTGAACTGTCCGGGGACGCGAAAAAGGCGGACGTCGGGAAACGCCCGCCCCCTGGCGGTCGACCGACCCGGCGCACCACGAACTGCGAGAGTGGCCGGGTGGGGGCCGCTAGGCCCCGCTTCCCTCTTCGGTTGTCGTTCTAGGGTAGCAGGATGAGCACGTTCTGGACACCCTCCGGCGAGCGCCCGATCCGCCCGGAGCCGGAGCCCGAGCCACAGCCGCAGCCGCGGTCCTTCGCCGAGGGTGGGCCGCCCCTCGGCGAGCCGTCCGAGGACGAGTTGCGGGCCCACGTGGCCGAGGTGCAGCGCGAGCTGTTGGAGACGCCGGCGTCGGTCGTCATCGCCAACCACTGCATCGGGCTGTTCCAACTGGCCGTGCTCCACCTCGAGCAATCGCCGCCCGACCTCACCGAGGCGAAGCTCGTCATCGACGCCATGGGGGCGCTCATCGACAACCTGGGCCCCCGGCTGGGCGAGGAGGCGGCGCCGCTGCGGGAGGCCCTCACCCAGCTGCGGCTGGGCTTCGTGCAGCGACAGCAGTCGGCCGGGGCCCCGCCTCAGCGATGAGCGTGCATCTGCGGGGCGCGCTGGCCGCCTTCGTCCTGGCCGTCCTCGCCGCCTGCGGAGGCGGCGGCGGCGGCGACTCCGAGGGCGGATCGGGCGGCGCCACCACCACCACCACCACCACCACCACCGACTCCACCGTCGCCGCCCTGGGCGACCGGGTGCAGCGGTTCCTCGTCTCGAGCCAGACCCACGTCCAGGGCCAGGTCGACTACCCCCAGACCCCGCCCGTGGGCGGGGCCCACAACCCCACGTGGTGGAACTGCGGCTTCTACTCGTCGTCGATCGTCCCCGAGCTGGCCGTGCACTCCATGGAGCACGGGGCGGTCTGGATCGCCTTCCGCCCGAGCCTGCCCGACGATCAGGTCGCGTCCCTGCGCCAGTTGGCCCGGCGGCCGTACGTGCTGGTCGCGCCGTGGGCCGACGACAGCATTCCCGCGCCGGTGGTGGCCTCGGCGTGGGGCTTGCAGCTACGGGCCGACACCGCCGCCGACCCGGCGGTAGCCGCCTTCGTCGAGGCCTACGCCCAGGGCCCCCAGACACCGGAACCGGGCGCCCGCTGCACCGGCGGGTTCGGCGATCCGGAATGACGGAGCAGGAGGCGGCTCCCGCTCGCCCCGCCCGCCCCGGCCGCCGCCGGTGGCTGTGGATCGGCGGCGGAGTGGCCGTCGTGGCCGCCCTCGTTGCGGGCGGGCTGGTGTTCGGCACGCCCGACGAGACAGGCGGGGGCGGCCGGGCGGGCGGTCCTGCCGCCGCCATCGAGCTGCCCCGGTTGGACGGGGAGGGCACGGTCAGCCTGGCCGCCCTGCGGGGCCGGCCCGTCGTCGTCAACTTCTTCGCCTCGTGGTGCATCCCGTGCCGCAAGGAGATGCCCGCCTTCCAGGCAGTGGCCGAGCGGGTGGGCGACCGGGTGGCGTTCCTCGGCGTCGACCACCAGGACGACCGCAAGGGAGCCCTCGCCCTGGTGGCCGACACCGGCATCCGCTACCCGTCGGGCTACGACCCCGACGGCGAGGTGGCCCGGGCCTACGGCCTGTTCGGCATGCCCACCACCTTGTTCGTCGCCCCCGACGGCACCCTGCTGGAGACCCACACCGGGGAACTCAGCCGAGACGACCTGGAGCGGGCCCTCCAGCGCCACTTCGGCATCTGAACCGTCCCCCTACGACACTCGTTGCGGCTTCCTCACCGGGGACTTGGCGCCCCGGGCCGGATCCCCACCCGAGCTGCCGCGCGCCGCCATGGCCACGACCAGCAGGATGAGGCCGACGGCCAGCAGGCCGACCACGCCGGCCACGATCATCTTGGCCACCTTGGAGGCGCCGCCGCCCACCGCCGAGAACTGGGCGTTGGCCACGAAGATGTCCTGGAGCCCACCGCCCACGGCCAGGTTGTCGGCCACCGACGAGTCGGAGTGGCGAGGGTCGTCCCAGCCGAGGATGGCGAACTCGTCGGCCGAGGCCAGGCTGGGCGGCGACGTGATGTCGTAGTTGAAGCCCCACACGCCGATGCGGCGGTCGATCGACTGGTCGCTGATGCGCTCGTTCTTCGACCACGTCTCGCCGTTGTCTCGCGAGTAGGTGTAGACGACGTCGTTGGACCGGATGCCCGGGTCGAAGCGGGTGTCGTAGAAGGCCACGTCGATCCGCCCGTCGGGCGCGGTGGTGATGTTGGGGTAGTACTGGCCGAAGAGGTCCGTCGGGCGGTCGTCGGTGATGTTGCGGGGCTGCGACCACGACTCGCCGCCGTCGGTGGAGCGGATGTAGAAGATGTCGCTGTAGCCGCCGACCTCGGGGCGCTCCTTGAACTCGTACACGGCGTGGAGCGTGCCCTGGGAGCCGCCCGCCTCGGTCCACGCCATCTGCACGAACGTGCCGTTCTTGTAGTCGAAGGGCACGGCCTGGCGGGTTTCCCACGTCTTGCCCTTGTCGGTCGACTTCGACAGGAAGATGCCGGCGGGCGGGCCGGGGCTGATGTTGGCGGTGGTCGACGGCCAGATGGCGTACACAGTGCCGCTGGCGCCGACGGTCACGACCGGCTGGAACCCACCGAAGTTGACGGTCTGGTTGGGCTCGGCGGCCCGGGAGCCGGCGGCGGGGGCGGTGGTCGTGGTCGTGGGGGCGTTGGCGGCCAGGGTGGTGGTGGTGCGGGCGGTCAGGGCCTGGTCGCGCACGGCGGCGTTGCTGAAGATGGTCGGGGGCAGTTGCACCGGCCCACCCCACGTGCGCCCGCCGTCCTCGGAGGCGATCACGGTGGTGATGTTGGGCGCGGCGTTGGGGGCGCTGAACCCGGGCAGCCGGGTGGTGTAGCCCACGTAGACCGTGTCCACCGACCCGCTCCTGGAGTCGACGGCGATGCTGCCGATCGGGCGCTGGAACTCCTGCTGCTCGCCCGCCTTGCCCCGGTTGTTGCGGGCGATCTCGCTGGTCCAACTGTCGCCCAGGTCGTCGGAGCGGGCCACGATGATGCTGGAGTTGCCCCGGGGCCCGGCGTCGCTCTCGTCGTAGCCGGGGAAGGCGTAGTAGAGGTTGCTGTCTCGCCCGAACGCCACCTGGCCCTGGAAGGCGCCCCGGTTGGACGTGTTGCAGAAGGGGAACGTGGCCGGTGCGGGGGCGGCCTCGGGCCGCTGCCAGCTCTGGCCGCCGTCCTTCGACCGCATGAACGTGCAGGTCTTGGTGCGCAACTCGGTGACGCCCGCGCCCACGTGCAGCGGGTTGGCGGGGTCGACGGCCAGCGCCGGCGCCAGGTACAGGCGGCCCGGGTTGAGGTCGTCCTTGGTGACCTGGACCGGGCGGGTGAGGCGCAGCGGGTCGGCGGCGGTGGCGGCCGCACCCTGCGCGAGGACGAACAGACCGGCGGCCGCGATGACGATGCGGCGGCCCTTGACGCTTCTGAACACGAAAACCCCCTGCCGGATCGGCGGATGATGCAGCCGACCCCTCGCCCAGCCGGCGCCAAAGTCTCGCCCGCCTCAAGGCACCCGCTCAATAAGTGTGCGCGACACCTATATGCGGAGAAGCGTCCCCGCCTCCCACTTCCCGGAATGGCCGGGGACGACGCCGAACACCGCCTCCGCACCGACGGGAACGGTTCGCGAGCCGTCGGCGACGGCGGTGCAGTGGAACGGGTAGCGGGACCCGTCGGCGGCGACCACCACCACACCTGTCCCCCGTGCCTCGTCGAACTCCTCGACGGTTCCGCGCATCACGGCCTCCGACCCTACGGGGAGGCCCACGCCGTCACCAGCAGCGGTGAGGGCGCGGCCGACGGGTGGGCGAGGCGGAGCAGGGTGGCCGCCACCCCGGCCAGGCCCAGCAGGAGACCTGGCGTCTCCCCGCCGTTCGGTACGCCGCACGGGACGTCGGCGGCCAGGCCGGCGTCGAGACGGCCCAGGCGCAGCTCGGCCAGCCGCCGGGCCATGGCCACGTGCTCGCCGTCCCCGGTGACCTCGGCCGCCACCAGGTGCAGCTCGATCACCGACCCGGTGCCGTGGCAGAGGCTGAGGTTGGCGGCGTAACTGCCCGGCTCGGCACGGAGGGCGGCGGCCGTCGACGCGTCGATGGCGGCGGCTGCCTCGGCCAGGCACAGCTCGTCGCCGGTGAGGGCGTAGGCCCGCAGCCGGGCCAGGCCGATCCCCGGGGCCCCGTGGCACCAGAACGGCGGGTGGTCCGGGCCGTGGCCCAGGTGCAGCCGGCTCCAGTCAAGCTCCCGCAGGTCGGGCCACCCCCCCTCGTCGCGGTTCAGCCAGTTGCGCTCGTAGGCGAACGCGCCCAGGCCGGCCTCGGCGAAACGGTCGTCGCCGGTGGCGGCGGCCAGCTCCAGCAGGGCCAGGCCGATGCCCGACGCCCCGTGGGCCATCCCGCACAGGGGCGGCTCGGTGGCGGGCGGCGAACTGGGCCAGCACCAGCCCCCTGCGTCCGTGCGCAGCGCCGCCTGCAGCAGCAGCTCGCCCGCCGCCACAGCCGTGTCGGTCCGGCCCAGGGCCAGGGCGGCCACCACCGTGCCCGCCGCGCCACCGATCAGGTCGGCCTCGGCAGGGACGCCCCAGGCCGCGCCGTCCGGCCCGGCGGCCAGGGCGATGCCGGCCCGGCCGGTGTAGAGCCCGGGCGGGGCGGCGCCCCACCGGGAGCGAGCGTGGCGGAGGGCGCCGGCCGCGGTGCGGGCCTGGGTGGCGTCGCCGGTGTGGCGGGCCAGGTGGCCCAGGAACCAGCCGATCCCGGCCGTCCCGTTGTAGAGGTCGGGCCCCATGGCCCGGTGGACCACGGCCCCCGCCCCTCGGAACGGGTCGACCTCGTCGCCGAGCCAGGTGCAGCGGTCCTCGTGCCAGATCGCGTCCCGGCACAGGCGCTCCCCCAGCCCGACGGCCAGATCCTCGAACGGGGCGGTCACGGCGACGGCCACGCGTACTCCCGTGCCGACCCGGGCCGCAGATGGGGCCGGGCCGTGTCGATCCCCGCCGAGGCGAAGGCCGCCAGCACGGCCGCGGCCGACTCCTCCAGGCTCCGGTGGGCCGATGAGGGCCCGGCCAGGGCGCCCGCCACCAGGCTGCAGCGGTGCTGGCCGAAGCTCTCGCCCGTCCCCGGTTCCTCGGCCACGCCCACGCCCGGCGCCAGCTCCAGAGCCAGCCGGGGCACAGCCGGTCGCAGGTGGGCGGCGACGGCCGGCCGGGTGCGGGCGGAGGCGGCCAGGGCGGCGTCGGCGTGGCGCGCCTCCACGTACAGCACCGCCCCGTCGGGCCGGTCGAGGGGCGGGTCGGCGCAGGCGACCTTCAACGAGTGGGGTACACCGCCTGCGTCCAACGCCCTGGTCAGGTGATGGACGAAGGCGGGGGACCCGGCCCGGGCGAGGTGCCAGTACACCCGCACCAGGTCGGGCGGGAGGGCGGACTCGTCCCACTCCCCACCGACCGCGAACCAGAAGCCGCCTTCGTCGTCGAGGAAGTCCCGCCGGGCCGTCACCCGTACCGAGTCGCCGGCGCGCGGGGGCAGGCAGGGCCGGGCGGTAGGCAGCACGTCGACCCGGTGCAGCACCCGTTCCCGGTCGGCTCCTGCGGCGGCCAGCACCCTCCCCCGGCTGGACACCGACCGCACCCTCCACCCCTCCGCCCACCGCCCGGTGTCGACGTGGGCCGCCCGCAGGGCGTCGAGCAGGTTGATTTGGGCGGGAGTGGGCACGCCCACGGCCATCGGCGGTCGGTGCACCTCGCCGCCTCCCAGGTACCACCGCCGGTACAGGGCGCCAGCCAGATCCTCGGCTGCCGGCACCGACCGGGCCACCTCGGCCGCCGCCAGCACGTCCCGCCAGACCGGCGGGGGCAGCCCTACCGTCACGGCCCGTGCCCGCTCGGGCCCGCCGCCACCGCGGCCCTCGGGACCCGCAACATTCCGGCCAGCAGGTGGGGCTGGCCGGTGAGGGCGGCCGCCAGCCCGGCCAGGGCGAGGCCGACGGCCATGCCCGACGACGGGTTCCAGCCGGCGTGCAGGAAGGCGGCCTGCACGAGACGGGCCGGCACGTAGCCCATCGCCCGCAGCAGGTCGTCGTCGGCACCCGAGCCGGTCGCAGCCCCCTTGTAGGCGCTGGCGAAGCAGGCCAGGAAGGGCCGTACGTCCCGCAGGTACCGGCCCACGGTGCGCCGGTCGGGCACCACCACGCCGCCTTCCCCGTCCCCGGGCTCCACGCCCGAGCCTGCGGCCATGGCGAGGGGCTCGGCCACCGCCCCGGCCACGTCCCACGCCGGGTCGCCGAGGTCGGCGAACTCGAGGTCGACGAGCAGGGCCTCCTCGGCGCCGCCGTCCTGCCGGCGGGTGACCACCACGTTGTCCCACCGCACGTCGCCGTGCATGACCGTCTCCCGGCGCCAGTCCCGGGCCACGGCCTCCACCGTCCGGCGCAGGGCCGGGTCCCGGCGGAGCACCCCCCCAAGCTCCCGCGTGGCCGGATGCTGGTCGAGGAAGGCGGGCCGGTCGCCGGCCAGGGCCGACGCCACCCACGGCAGCCGCCCGGGCAAGCCGGCCTGCGCCAAGACCGCCCCGACCGCCCGCCACCGCCCCAGCGCCTCGCCCAGCAGCCGCCCGTCGGCTGGGGCCGGCCCCCGGTCGTGCAGCCGCCGGGCCAGGCCGTCGCCCTCGCCCGCCGAGGCCAGCACGATCAGGTCGCCGTACCGTCCGACCAGGCGGGCCACGGGCGCCGCCGCCGCCAGCGCCCGATCGCCCGCGATCCGCTCGTAGAGCATCGTCTCGACCACCCCGCTGCCCTGGAGGTCGCCGCGGTCGGGGGCGGCCACCTTGGCCACGTAGCTGCCGGCCCGACCGGCATCGACCAGCCAGACGGCGTTGGACCGGGAGAGGTCGACGACCGTCAGGCTGCCGTCCACCACGTCGCGGGTGGACAGCAGCCCGGCGTCGATCAGGCGGCGAACGGTGTCAGCGGCCCCGTGCACTCATCCTTGCGGGTCGTACCCGGTCCAGGTTTCCGCGGCGGCGCCGGCGTCCCCCTCGCCGCCGTACCACTCGATCCAGGCGGGATCGACGGCGACCCACCCGGCAGGCACCTCGGGCGCCAGCCCCGGCCCCGGCTCGGGACCGGGCGGGCCGCACGCGATCGAGGGGCAGGCCCGGCTCGGCGGCACGATGCCGCAGCCCGGGGGCTTGGTGGCGACCACCTGGCACACGGCCGGGTGAGTCACGGGAATGCAGATCTTGACCACGCTCCGCTCGCACACCGTCACCCGCGACGGGGCCCCGCAGATCACCTTCGACACGTTGCAGATGGCGATCTTCGACGAGTCGCAGATGGCGGTGACGGACGGGCCGCAGACGGCCACCCTGGAGATCGGGAGGACACCGCCCCGCAGGTGGTCCCATGCCGCCTTGACCCGCACGATCCCGGCCCCGCTGTGCTGGTCGAAGCCGCCCGGCCCGATGTCCTTGGCCGTGCTGCGCAGGGCGTTCTTGATCCCGTCATGGGTCGAGGCGGGGACGGCCTGCTTCAGCAGCGCCACCGCCCCGGCCAGGATCGGCGTGGCCGCCGACGTGCCGCTGTCGCTGTTGTGGTAGCCGGTGAAGTGGGTCACGCTGCAGAAGTCGGGCTTGTTGGGGTCGAGCGCCCCCGGCCCCTGGCTGCTGTAGCCCACGAATTCCTCGTCCTTGTTCACCGCGCCCACGGTCATGACCCGGGTGTGGCTGTTGGCCCCCCAGATGCTTCGGCCCGGCCCGTTGTCGGGCCCGCAGCGGCCGTCGGGGCAGGCGCCGCCGCAGTTGCCGGCGGCGAAGAGCACGATGATCCCCTCGTCCAGGGCCTCCAGCATCTTCCTGGTGAACGGGTGGTTCGGGTTGCGGGCGTAGGTGTTGTCCCAGGACTCCTGGAAGATGCCCCAGCTGTTGCTCAGCACCTGGGGCGTGCCGTTGCTGCGGTGCTGGTCGATGGCCCACTGGAAGGCCTGCAGGGCCCGGCTGATCGTGGCCGGGATGTCGGCCCCGCCCGAGATGCGCAGGTCGTAGATCTGCGCCTCGGGGGCCATCCCGAGCACGTCGGTGGAGCACATGTTGCCGTGCTCGTTCCAGCCGCTGGCCTCGGTGCCCCAGTCGGCGACCGGCCAGCCGCCGATCACCCGGGGGATGCGGCGGGTGGTCTCCCCCGCCTTGACGGGACGGCCCTGGGCGGTGGTGCCGCCGTCGACCACGCCCACCACCATGCCCGCCCCCCGGAACCCGGCCGTCCACAGCTCGGACACCCCGAGGTAGGTGGCGACATCGGCCATGGTGCCCCTCGGCGTTCCCGGCGAACAGTCACACGGCGGGATGGGGCAGGTGCCGAAGGGGGCGATGGGCGTGTCCCGCCACACGTTGACCACGTCGGGACGCTCGAGGATCTGGGCCATGGCCGCCTCGTCGTCGACCGTCCCCCGCACGACGTAGGTCTCGGTCCCGGCGCCGGCGGCGAAGCCGCGCAGGCCGGGACCGGCCGTCCCCAGCGGCACCGGCGCGAACTCCTCGTCGAGGGCGAAGGCCCCGGCCGAGACCCCTCGCACGCCCGTCGTGGCCAGCACGGGCGACACCCCGGGGCCCGACAGCAGCTCGATGAGGACGCTCACCCGCCCCGACCGGTCCCTGGACTCGGGACGCGTGGCGGCCCCGCCGCCCCCGCCTCGATCTTCGCCCGCCGGGTCGGGCGATCCCGGCCCCGACATGCTGGCCAGGTTGCCCCCGCCCCCGCCGCCCCCACCGTCTCCGCGCCCCCGCGCCCCGCGCCTTCTGGGTTCGGCCACAGCCCTCTCCTTCCGCCCCGTGCGGCCCGGTTTCAGCCGCGATGCAAGGCGACGTTAAGGGGTGGCCGCACCTCGGGCAAGGGGCCGGTCAGAACGGGGCGATGGGTGTGTCCCGCCACACCCGCACCACCTGAGGGTGCGCTTCGAGGTCATCCACCGCCTCCTCGTCAACCTCCCCGTGGACGACGAAGGTGGTCTCGCCGCCCCTGGCCGCCATGGGCACCGCCCCGTAGTCCTCGTCCACGGCCAGGCCCGACGCCTCCAGGCCCCGGGCCGTGCTCATGGCGGCCATGGGCGACATCCCGGGGCCCCCCGCCAGCTCGACCAGCACGCTGCTGCGGCTGCCACCACCCGGGTCACGGCGCCGCCCGGGCGTCTCGGGCTGGGGCTCGTCGCCGGCGATGCGGGGCCGGGGGTCCCACATGTTGTCGTTG
>Ga0187892_10008138_pt1 | contig 14514 bp, 14 predicted proteins | sample MA1701073metaG_FD_139345 | JGI IMG/M metagenome (GOLD analysis project Ga0187892, IMG submission 139345) | Bio-ooze microbial communities from a basaltic lava cave in the Kipuka Kanohina Cave System on the Island of Hawaii, USA - MA170107-3 metaG ... | reverse complement strand
CGGATCCCTGATCCCACTGCACTTTCCTCGCGTACTCAAGCGGAGGCACTCGCCGAAGTTCGCCGCCATAATGCGCTTTGGGAGGAATATCGCCAGCGTCTCGCCTCATCGGTACCGGAACGGGCCGTAGGAGCAGAAGGTTCTCAGGGCACCGCACTGGGCGGTGAGCAAGGTGGGAAACAAGCCCCCCCCGCGGAGCAAGCGCGCTTGGAAGTACTCGGTGCTGCGGAGAAATCTCAAGAGAGTGCTACGGGCAAGGGTGAGGGAGGGGAGGCGGCGGGACCGAAAACAGAGCAACTGGTGGCAGAAGAAAGCGAGGCCGTGACCCAAGATGAGAATTCGCACCTGCGCGAACGGCTCAAGGAATCCGAGTCCTTGGTCGAGCTGATGGGCCGCCAAGTGCAGCTAAAAGATGACGAGTTAGCGGCATTGCAGGCGAAGTTGGCGCAGACGGGAACAGCAGCACCGGAAGGGACAGAAAAGCCACCCGGAGCAGCGATCGAAGAACAGCCTGAAGGTTCACCCCAAGCCGTGGGAGCCGAAGCCGGTGGAGAAACCGCACCCTCAGCTGTAGTGCCTCCTCAGCCACAAGCAGCGGTGACGGATACCCCTGTTCCCACAGAGCCTACGGCGACGGAAGCTCTCGGTGAAGCAGCCCCGGGGGCAGCGAGTGGTGAATCACCAGCAACAGCGGTGCCGTCGCCGCCGGAGGAAACAACCCTGAGCGCCGATGCTCCCACGGAGCCACTGATTCCAGAACCTGGCGGTGAAGTCCTGCCAGAAGCAGAACCTACCGCAGAAGCAGCGGTCCCACCCGTTGCAGATGGAGACGAAATAGCGGGGACGAATGAGGCGCAACCTCCGCCCGTAAGCGCTGAGCAAGGCGGAGAACTCGTGGATTTAACCCCTCAGGCTAGTGAAACGCAACCGCCCCCCACGGATCCCCAGCAGAGTGCTCAGGTCGTGGATTCTGCGCCCCTTGAGGGCGCGCCGCTTATTCCGGGAGGGTTCTATAGCGTCATCGGACTGATCGCGGCCGCCGGGATGATCGCTTTTTGGGTTTTCTGGCGGATACGCGCGAAAAGCCAAGGGGCGAGGGACGAAGAGGAGCTTACCGTAGAAGTTTCATCTCCGCTCGCAGGGGTCAGCGGATTTGCTGGCACAGAGGCGGAGGAGGAACAAGGGCGGGTAGCCGAACGGACCCTAGAGAATATCCAAGAGCAAGCGCACGATGTCGAGGCTATCATCGAAGAAGAGGGAGAAAGGACGCGCTTTCCGACAGAGATCCCCGCAGAAAAAAATCCCTTGGAAGAAGTCAATGTCTGCATCGCTTACGAACGCTTTGACGAGGCGGAGCAGTTAGTTAAAAAGGCGATCGCTGTCCAGCCGCAGAGACATGATTACAAGCTGCGGCTGCTTGAGGTCTACTATGCGTCCGGCAACAAGGGCGCCTATGAAAGGGCCGCCCGAGAGCTTAGCGCGGCGGTAGGTGGAAAAGGTCCTTTATGGGACAACGCTATCGCCATGTGGTACGAGATGTCACCCGAACGCCCCTTGTTTGCAGAACAGCCAGGGGAAGAGGAACGCCACCGCGACGAGATGGAGTCGCAACGTGAAGTGCTCGATATCACGAGCGTCAGTGATGCAGAGCCGTGGAAATCGGAAAGCAGTCCGGAGCGGGCTGGGTTAGAGATGGCGAGCGCGTTGGATTTTGATCTTGGTACAACACAAGATAAGGAGTTGGCGGCGCCGATCAGCGCGCGCGGCGGGTCAGGAGGGGAAGCCGGAGAATATACCGATGTGTTTGACCTTTCGTCCCCCGAGGATGCGGCATCGGAGGGGATCGTGGATGTCACCGTGGTCGCGAAGGGAAACACCGACGACGCCCAAATGCTTGATATGACCGTGGCGGAGAACACATTGGGTGCAGAGGACATCCTGGATCTGACGGCCGTTGATTCGGAAAAGGGTGTGGACCAGGACATGCTCGATCTCACAGTGGCTGATAGCACGGCAAACGCAGGTGAAATACTCGATCTCACAACCACCGGATCTGGCTATGACGATGAGGCGTTGGACTTCGATATCACTGGAGGGCACGAAGTGCTCGAAGTCACGAAAGACTCGGAGGACGCTCTGCACCTAACCGTGCCGAAGGCGACATTCCTTCCAAGCGCGAAACCTCCGGAACCACAGGAGAAGGTGTTTGAGATCACGAGTCCCACGGAGGGAAGTGGCGCAGGAAACCGATCGCTGGAAATCGGACAAGAAACGGTGGAGCTTCCCAACCGGAATACTCGCGCAGCGGAGGCTGAACAAGAGGATGACGGGATCCAAACCGTAGACTTGTTCCAGTATTTCCAGAAGGGCGGTGCCGCCGCACGAGGCGCTGGTGACAGTACGGCCGAGCCCGATCCCCCGGAGTCCTCAGCGCAAGGCGCCGTGTCGGAGGCGGCCGATCCGGACCCTTTCGTGATAAGCGTCGGCGACGAGAATAACGAGGTTGTCGACGCACCATCGGAAACAGATCTTGGTCAGTCAGACGCTTGGATTCAAACCCTGGCTGAACTCGATAAGGGAGGAAGGGATGTGTTTGAGGCCGAGAATAGTGGCTGGGACGCGACCGGAAAGGAGAGCGCTGAGCGTGAGGGGGATGCTGTCGATGTGACCTCGCCGAGGGAGCACGGGTCTCAAGAGTCATCCTGGCAAGATCGCGGCGGATTCATGCAGGGTGAGGTAAGTCAGGAACAAGCGCCGTGGGGCGCTTATCGCGATTCCGCGGAGTGGGTGCAAGATGATGCAGGCACCGCCTCCGGAGGAATAACCAATCCGGCAGACCATGGAGCTAGCGCGCCAGAAATCACAGAGCCCGCGCTTTTCAGCGAGTCGGAAACCGCACAAGAGCCGCCATCATCCCCCGCGGCGGAAGCGCAGGACGCATATGGCCAATCCGCAGCCTCGTCAGAACACCCAGGACTTGTGCCGGTAGAGGAAGAGCTTGAAGTCGAAAACGTGGAACAAACTACGATGGCAAATACCGTCGAGCTTCCGCGAGATTCTTTCGCGGCGGGAACGGCGAATGGACGAGGCGCTGCTGCGGTGGATAGGGACTTTGTGGTTATCGCGGATTTAACGGCACCAGAAGAAGTCGTCGTTATAAACTTAGCCGACGAAGTCGGCGGGAAGACGCAGGATCTCGATGCGTCGCTCGATATACAGGACAACGCTCGCTTTGCCAATACGGTGAGGCTGCCCCGCGCATTTCCTGCGGCCGCCGGAGAGCCGAGCGACCTAGATACCAAGCTCAACCTCGCCAAGGCGTACATCGAGCTCGGGGACCCCAAAGGTGCGCGGGAGATCCTTGACGAAGTTGCCCACGCTGGCAACGATCTGCAAAAGCAGGACGCGGAGACTCTGCGCAGGCAGTTGGGGTAGACGGAGCGGAGCCTATCCGCCGGGGGCTTTTCGCCCCAGAACGATAGACCGTAAGGGCTGTGCGGAGCACCGTTCGTTATCTGTTCCTGTCCAATTTCCTGATTCGACCCCTCGGAGAGTCTGGTTCGTGGGGGCGCAATCTCGCCGGGGAATGAGGAGCTGTTGCTAGTAGGTTGCCTAGCAGGATGCGGCCTCTTTAACTCGGTCCTCGAGGCCGGCCGGCGAAGCGCGGCAGCGGAGTTGGTCGCGAAGCTTGAAGCTAAGGCCGAGATCGCCCGAGAGTTGGCCTACCGCCTCTACACCCTGCGTGAGCGTAAGAAGCGCGCGCTCAGCAGAATTGTCGGTTTGACAGCAATACAGGAATACGGCTATGCTGCCTGCATGAAGGCCACAATTGAAATTCCCGACGAGCTGTACCGCAGGGTCAAGGCTAAGAGCGCCTTGGAGGGACGGCCGGTACGCGCGGTAGCCGTTGAGTTACTCCGCACTTGGGTGGGGGATCCTCTAGAGCAAGCGGCCATCCAGGCGCCTTCGCTGCACGATCGGATGCAGAACTACTGCGGTATTGTTGATTCCGGGGTGAGGGACCTGGCGACCAATCCGGAATACTTGGCGGATTTTGGCCGTGACTCGACGGGTCATCGTTGATTCGGGGCCGCTGGTCGCATTTCTAGACCGCCGGGAGGCCCACCACGCCTGGATCACCGAACAAGCAAAGACACTCCCCTTGCCCTGGCTGCTGTGCGAAGCGGTCCTGGCCGAGTCCTGGCACCTGCTGCGCAATCTGCCACGCGCTCAGGATGCGATGCTGGAGATGGTCGAGAGCGGGCTTCTGAAAGTGCAGTTCGCACTCACTGGCGAGATCGGCCAGCTGCGATTGCTGCGCGAAAAATACCGTGACATACCGATGTCTCTAGCCGATGCATGTCTGGTGCGGATGGCGGAGAACTTCGACGATCATGCGGTATGCACCCTGGATTCGGACTTCATCGTCTACAGAAAACACAGGCGCGAACTGATCCCGCTCATCACCCCATCCGGAGCGTGATGCACGTGGGAAAAAGCCCGGTGGAAACCGAAGGTCTTCTGTGCTAATCCCCTAGGCCGGCTCAGCCTCGCGGCCCCGCTTTGAGCACCGACGTGCGGGCTTCAGTTTGCTCTATGAAAATAGTGTTCGTTTTGGAATACGACGGCAGCCAGTACCAGGGTTGGCAGCGACAATCCGGAGTGCCCACGGTGCAGGCGTGCGTGGAAGAGGCGTTGTCCAAGGTCGCCGACCACCGGGTGAGGGTGCATTGTGCGGGTCGCACAGACAGCCGCGTGCACGCCTGCGGGCAGGTCGCGCATATTGAGACGCGCGCGAAGCGAGAGCGGCGTTCTTGGGTATTCGGCGCTAACGCAAACCTTCCCGGGGATATCAGCGTCGTATGGGCAAGGGAGGTAGGGGATGATTTCCATGCGCGATTCTCCGCCATTCAGAGGATTTATCGCTACCTCATCTTCAATCGCTCATCGCGGGGGGCTATAGTGCGCAACCACGCTGCCTGGGAATGCCGTCCGTTAGACCACATCCGGATGCAAGAAGGTGCGGCCCATCTGCTTGGTACGCACGATTTTTCCGCGTTTCGTGCCCAATCGTGCCAGGCGCAGAACCCTGTGCGCACCTTATCCCGACTCAGCGTGACCCGGCTTGGATCATCGATCTCTATCGTGGTGGAAGCAAACGCGTTTCTCCAGCATATGGTGCGCAACATAGCGGGCGTGCTGATGGCTATTGGAACGGGCAAGGCGCCGCCTGTGTGGGCGCTCGAAGTGCTGCAGAACCGTGACAGAACGCTGGGGGGCGTTACCGCGCCTCCACAGGGGCTATACCTGGTGCAAGTAAAATATCCACCGCGGTACAATATTCTGGAACCGGAGATAAGCGCGACCGAACCATTATCGACTTTTGACTCGCATTGATCGCAAGCAGTGCCCTGGAGTTGCCGCAGCGAGTAAGGGTAAAATTCTGCGGGATTACCTGCCCCGAAGACGCTGCCGCGGCGGCCGCGCTTGGGGTGGATGCCGTAGGCTTAGTGTTTTACGCGGCCAGTGCGCGTGTCGTGGGCATAAAACAAGCGCAAGAGATCGCGGCGGCTTTGCCGCCGTTCGTCTCCAAGATTGGGCTATTCGTAAACGAGAGCGAAGCCCGGATCCGAGAAATCCTAAACCAGGTTCCTTTGGATCTGCTCCAGTTCCATGGTGACGAGAGCCCCGAGGATTGCGCCCTTTTCGAGCGCCCGTACATAAAGGCCATCGCAATGCAGAATGACGTCGATCTGACGCAGGCGGCAAGGCGGTATGGTGCGGCAAAGGGCTTGTTGGTGGACGCTTATGTTCCCGGACAAAGAGGAGGCACGGGGCGCTGTTTCGAATGGTCTCGGGCCACCAATGCTATCGATAGACCACTCATCCTGGCGGGCGGGCTTACGCCGCGTAACGTGGCGGATGCCATAAGAGCGGTGCGGCCGTATGGCGTGGATGTGAGTGGGGGGATCGAAAGCGAAAAAGGAGTGAAAGACTACCGTAAGATGCGATTGTTTATGAAAGGCGTGTTCGATGCAAGCTTCAACAACTGATGCGCTCAAGCTGAGCAAAACCGGTAAAGGTGTGGTAAGACACGGCGACCCGCTCCCCGATCCCGAGGGCCATTTCGGGATATACGGGGGGCGTTTCGTGGCCGAGACCCTGATGGGCCCCCTCGAAGAGTTGCGTCTTGCCTATGAGCATTATCTTAAAGATACCCAATTTCTTGCCGAGTTGGATGAAGACCTAACGCATTATGTAGGCAGGCCATCGCCGCTTTATTTCGCCAAACGCTGGTCTAAGAGCTTGGGTGGGGCCCGCATCTTCTTAAAGCGGGAGGACTTAAACCACACCGGTGCCCATAAGATAAATAACACCATCGGTCAGGGACTGCTCGCGGCTCGCATGGGCAAGCGGCGCGTTATCGCAGAAACCGGCGCCGGCCAACATGGCGTCGCAAGCGCGACGGTAGCGGCGCGTCTGGGGATGGAATGTGTGGTCTATATGGGTAGCGAAGATATCAAACGGCAAGCGATCAATGTTTATCGTATGAAGTTACTCGGGGCGCGTGTGGTGGCGGTGGAGTCGGGGTCCAGGACGCTAAAAGATGCGCTGAATGAGGCGCTGCGCGATTGGGTCACCAATGTGGATAACACCGCCTACATCATCGGGACGGTAGCCGGTCCTCACCCCTACCCGGCGATGGTGCGGGATTTCCAAGCGGTTATCGGGCGTGAAACCCGCACCCAATGCCTACAGCAGACCGGTCGCTTGCCTGACGCGCTGATCGCTTGCGTCGGGGGTGGTTCCAACGCGATGGGCTTGTTTTACCCCTTTATCGATGAGGCAGAGGTCAAGCTGTACGGGGTAGAAGCGGCGGGGGCCGGACTTGCGAGCGGCAAGCACGCGGCCTCCTTGTGCGCAGGGAGGGCGGGCGTGCTGCATGGCAATCGCACCTATTTGTTAATGAGTGAGCACGGACAGATCACGGAGACCCATTCCATATCGGCGGGCTTGGATTACCCAGGCGTGGGTCCCGAACATTCCTGGTTAAAAGACACCGGCCGGGCGAGCTATGTGGCGGTTGCCGACGAAGAGGCGGTGGCGGCTTTCCACGAGCTGACCCGGTGCGAGGGCATTTTGCCCGCGCTGGAATCGAGCCATGCACTTTCTTATTGTGCCAAGCTCGCCCCTCAAATGGCTCCCGAGCATATCATCGTCGTTAATCTTTCGCGCCGAGGCGACAAGGACATTCACACCATCGCCGCGCGCGCTGGGATCTCACTTTGAGGCTCGCGCCGCATTCGTTGTTAACCCGCTTTTGGCCAAAGAGAGCTTCGAATATAATGGGCATACTGCCGCAGGCGCTGCCCCGCGCACCCAGAATTTCTCCAAAGGCTGGTACCCATTCGGTCGGCAATAGTCTGTCATGAGTCGCATCGACGCTTGTTTCTCGTTGCTGCGAGGCGCCTCACGCAAGGCGCTGGTCCCGTTTATCACCGCGGGCGACCCGGCACCGGCGTACACCGTCCCGCTGATGCATGCCTTGGTGCAAGCGGGGGCGGATTTGATAGAACTGGGGGTTCCGTTCTCCGATCCTATGGCCGATGGTCCGGTGATTCAGCGCGCGAGCGAGCGTGCTTTGCGCTATGACGTGAGCCTGGGTGATGTATTGGATATGGTGAAGGCGTTTCGCGAGGCGAATACATCCACACCGGTGGTGCTGATGGGATACCTCAATCCCCTCGAGATCATGGGTTACCAGGCGTTCGCGCAGGAGGCGCACAGCGCAGGGGTTGACGGTGTATTGACCGTGGATCTGCCACCGGAGGAAGCGGCTGAGCTCAGCGCCGCCTTGCGCCGGTATCACATCGACCCTGTATTTCTGATAGCACCGACTACCAGCGATGAGCGCAAACTGCGCATTTGCCGCGCGGCTAGCGGCTTCCTCTACTATGTTTCGCTCAAAGGGGTAACCGGAAGCGACAAGTTAGAGAGCAGTGCCTTATCGGCACAAATCGAAAAAATCCGCCAGTCTACCGATTTGCCGATAGCGATCGGGTTCGGGATCAAGGACGCACGATCGGCCATTCAGGTAGCCGCCTTGGGTGATGCCGTGGTGGTTGGCAGCGCCTTGGTGGCGAAGTTGGCGGAGCGGGAAATGGACCTCGAGCATTGTGCCGATGAAGCACGGTCTTTCCTCAAGGATTTTCGCCGGGCGCTAGACTCGTCGCCTAGCGACGTAGGCGGTGGCCAATGAATTGGTTTACCAAGCTTCTGCCGCCGTCCATCCGTACTAACGGCACGAGCAGGAAGTCCGTTCCTGAAGGGCTTTGGACAAGTTGCCCCTCCTGCAAGGCGGTGCTGTATCGGGCGGAGCTAGAGCGCAATGCGGACGTTTGTGTTAAATGCGGCCATCATTTGCGCATACCCGCTCGCCAGCGATTGGACTATTTTCTCGATCCGGAGCCGAGAGAGGAGATCGGCGCGGAGATAGAGCCCAAGGACTTTCTCAAGTTTCGCGACCTGAAGCGCTACAAAGACCGGCTGAACCAAGCGCAAAAGGAGACCTCGGAAAAAGACGCGTTGGTGGTTATTAAGGGGCGATTGAAATCATGGCCTATCGTGGCTTGCGCTTTCGAGTTCCGATTCATTGGGGGCACCATGGGTTCGGTGGTCGGCGAGCGATTCGTGCGCGGGGTCAATGCCTGTATCCGCGACGGCACGCCTATGGTGTGTTTCTCCGCTAGTGGTGGCGCACGCATGCAAGAGGCTTTGGTTTCTTTGATGCAAATGGCTAAAACAAGCGCCGCATTAAGCACGTTGAGCGAACGCCGGCTCCCTTTCGTTTCGGTCCTGACGGATCCGACCATGGGCGGGGTTTCGGCAAGCCTCGCGATGTTGGGAGATATAAATATTGCAGAGCCAAACGCTCTGATCGGTTTTGCCGGCCCGCGGGTGATAGAACAGACGGTGCGTGAAAAGCTGCCGGAGGGATTTCAACGCAGTGAGTTTCTGCTGGAACACGGCGCTATCGATATGATAGTGGATCGCCGCCAGCTTCGGGAGCGTGTTGCCTCGATCCTGTCCATACTCACCGCGCAGGCGGCCGCCTGATCGTCTCTTAGGAACAAAATGGTGGCTGCACTGGAAGAGCTAAAACACGATCTGGGTTCTTCGCCGTGTCGGGAATACGGGCGCGGTTGGGCGATCGATCGCTCTTCGGCACTTCCACCGTTGCGAAGGTGTCTTGTCTTCGTTTTGTTGGTTCCTGAGAGCGGCGGCAAGCTTGTTTCCATGCGATTGTGGGCTCGGGGGGGATGACGCCCGTGCCCACGGCGGGTGAACCTAGCGGGACTTCTTCCCATGGCGCTCGATTCGGCCGCCTTGCCGATTGGCTGGCTTGGCAGGAGAGTCTGCACAATACCGAAATCGAGTTGGGGCTGGAACGATGCAAGAAGGTTGCGCGTCGCATGGGATTGCGCCAGCCACAATGCAAGGTTATTACGGTCGCAGGCACCAATGGCAAGGGCTCCACCGTGGCGATGCTTGGCACCATTTTTCGCCTCGCAGGGTACTCTGTCGGGAGCTACAGCTCTCCCCACCTGTTGCACTACAATGAACGCATCACGATCGACGGGGTGGCGGTAAGCGACGGTGATCTCTGCGAGGCGTTCCAGCGTGTCGATGAAGCGCGAGGGGATACATCGCTTACGTACTTCGAGTTCGGGACATTGGCCGCTTTGGATCTTTTCCAGCAGGCGCAGCTAGACCTAGCGGTACTCGAGGTTGGTTTGGGTGGGCGATTGGACGCGGTGAATCTGATCGACGCCGACGTTGCCGTGATCACGGCCATTGGTATAGACCATGTTAACTGGCTGGGGCCCGACCGGGAGTCCATTGCGGCCGAGAAAGCCGGCATTTGTCGTCCTGGCAAACCGGTGGTTTGCTCCGATCCTGAGCTGCCACATCGGGTTGAGCAGCGTTTGCGCCTCCAAGGCAGCCCCCTGTACCGACTAGGCCACGAATTTCTCTATCGCCATGGTTTGAGTTCCGCGTGGTCTTGGTGTGGAAGGGAGCTGCACTACGACGATTTGCCTATGCCGCAACTGCAGGGTGAATTTCAGTTGCAGAATGCGGCCGGCGCTATCATGGCGATAAACCTACTGAGTGAATGTCTTGGGGTCTCGGAGGAGGCACTGCATCAGGGATTAAAGCGGGTACAGCTACCGGGGCGGATCCAGCTTATCCCTGGGAAAGTCCAATATGTGCTCGACGTGGCGCATAATCCACACGCTGCGCAAGCCCTTGCCCGCGCCCTGCAACAAATGCCGCCCTTGGGTAACACACGCATATTGATCGGCATGCTGAAAGACAAAGATATGGCGGGTGTCTGTGCGGCCCTTAAAGATCTGGCTTCGAGCTGGCATATTAGCTCGCTCACGGGCCATAGAGGTGCCTCAGCGCAGGCGCTGGCAACCCAGCTGCGCCGGGTGGACAAAGACGCGAGCGTAACGCTGTATCGAACTATTCAGGAAGCGCTGCACGGGGTTCGATTCGAAGCGCAGCCCGGTGACCGAGTGCTGGTCGTGGGATCGTTCCTCACCGTTGCCGGGGTGTTGAAGGAGTTTAGAGAGGAGTTGGCGGAGCACGAGTTGTGAATGGAGGCGAGGTCTTAGGTCAAAAGGCCCCGAAACGGTGATCGAGGAAAGGCTCAGGGAGCGTCTCGTGGGGGCCGTGGTGCTCTGCGCTGTGGCGGTAATTTTTGTTCCAATGGTTTTTGAGGGCAGGTCTGAAGACGATCAAGCACCCATAGCAAGGTCACAGGCGGGTTTCACGTCAAGCATCCTGCCTGTGGATCAGGCTTCACCTACGGTAGAGGTTGTTGAAGTGGAACCAGCCGTTGGGCCGATCTCCGCTCACGATGGGCCGTCACAGGATTTGGCTCCCGATCGAGGATCACAAGTTCAAGGCCCGAGGCAGAGCACTAGACGTTCTCCAAAGTTGCCGGAGGCGGAAACCCTGTCGGATGGGGCCTCGGTGGATGCAAGCCCAGCAGGATGGGTGGTACAGCTTGCCAGCTTTTCCCGTGAAGCTAACGCCAAAACCCTGCGTGCTAAGTTGGTGGCGCGAGGCTTCGGCGCTTTTATCGAAAAAACGACGACAACGCGCAGCTCTATGTACCGCGTGAGGGTTGGACCGACTTCGGGGCGCCAGCAGGCACAGGATCTCCGTGCGGCACTGCAACAAGCGGTGAGCTTGCAAGGCGTGGTCGTGCGTTATCGTTAGCAGACTGGCGTACCTGTTGTGCTCGGCAGAATTCATCGGTCAACGGATATTAATTTAGCCTCATAGCAGGGGGAGTCGCTGATCAAGGCGTCCATTGACACCGTAGCCGTTGCGCTCGACAAAGCACCCGCGCCGATGCGAATTCTCATCGTCGAGTCGGCGGATCAGGCGGGCGAAAAGCCGGTGCTTGTTTTTCTCCACGGCAAAGGGGAAGCCAGTGTCTACGAGTATGCACTACCCCTGGTCTGCAATCACTTCTCGCCCCCCTTTCAAGCAATGCTTGGACGACTTAGGGACGTCACTGTAGTGGCGCCGCAGGCTCCGAATGATCCTTCCACGGAATGGAATTGGCGCGATTACGTCCAAGATCTTTGCCAGTATCTGGCCGAGCACTTCCCTGAACAGGAGATCTTCGCCACCGGCTTCAGCCGAGGGGGATTGGGTGTATTGCAGCTTATCCGCATGTGTCCGCAGCGCATTGGGAAATGGGCGATCGTTGATCCTCAGAGGGCTAAGGACGAGGAGGAGGAAAAGAAACTCCTCTCCATGACTAGTCGTGATGCGCACGGTTGGCTCAGGTACGGAAAAGGGATCCCCCAAAACCTGCCTTTCGCGGAAAAACTCTGAGGCGTCTCTTGGATAAACGCGTTCGCTTCATCGATCTAGGGCACTGCGAGCTCGCCGTCGCTGCCTACCAGGGTGAAAAGCTCGAGGGAAGCGAGAGCGTGTACGAGTTCTTGGGTCTTGAGTACCGGTAGGGCTCTTCATCAGAACTTAAGCGCTCATACGAGATCGCGAGCGTCCCCTCGATAGGAATACGAAAACCAAAATAATGGTGTAGAGGGGATTACTGGCGGCGTGGGATCCCTCACCCGCGCGTCAAGCAGGGCTGCCCACGAGGTAGATTCGCAAATGGAACGCAAACGTATTTTGCCGCGGATGTGATAGGGCAGAGGGCGGCCGAAGCGAAGGAGGTTGAGGCGAGTGGAATAAAAAACCCCGGCGAAGGCCGGGGTTTGCATCAGCGGTTGGGAAATGTCGGTTAGTCTTCGCCTCCGAACACCCCCAATAAATGTAACAGGCTCGTGAACAAGTTATAAATGCTCACATACAAGCCAATCGTGGCCATGATGTAATTGTCCTCGCCGCCGTGGATGATGGCGCTGGGCTGATAAAGGATCATGGCGGCCATGAGCATTATGAACATCGCGGATACGGCCAGTGCAAGGCCAGGGAGGGTGAAGACCGAGGCCGCGATCCCGGCGAGAAACGCGACCAGGACACCCACCATCACGAAACCACCCATAAAGCTGAAATCCTTGCGCGTGGTCAACGCGTAGCCGGACAAACCCAGAAAAATGACACCCGTTCCTCCTAAGGCCATCATCACCAACTGAGGGCCGTTGGAGAACGCTTTGATGTACACCTGGAGAATGGGGCCCAAGGTCAGGCCCATGAACCCAGTCAGCGCGAAGATGAAGACCAGCCCCAGGGCGCTGTTGCGGAACTTCGCGGTCAAGAACAACAGCCCGAAATAGCCGACCAGCGTCAGCAACAGTCCCGGGTGGGGCAGGTTGAGCGCCATGGAAACCCCCGCCGTCATGGCGCTGAAGAGCAGCGTCATGGACAACAACAGGTAAGTGTTACGTATGACTTTGTTCGTCTCGAGTACCGCCGCTTGCGGCCTCGCGATCATGTACCGATTTGCATTCATCGCTTGACCAACCTCCATAAAGAGCTGATTATTCAGGAAACCGACTGATTGGACCGTGCCGGATTTAACAGGTTCATGGTCCAGAATGATACCCCTCGAGCCCAGAATTGTAAACCAGCTCGCCCTCAAGAGCAGCGGCGTGTTGTTGCTTTCTGCTACGATACCGATAGCCTCTGCGGAGAGGTGGCTGAGCGGTCGAAAGCGGCGGTCTTGAAAACCGTTGAGGCGCGAGCCTCCGGGGGTTCGAATCCCTCCCTCTCCGCCAATAATAACAATATGTTACTATACTACCACTCAAATAAATTCTAAGTGATTTATCAATTTTAGGTGCAATTTGGGTGCACTCTGCTATGATCTCCCTTGCTGTATCCAGTAGGGGTCGATGCATGGCAACAATCAGCAAAGGGGGACCTCATCAATGGCGCGCGGACATAAGGCGCCGGGGCTATCCACGGCAAATTAGAACGTTTACCAATAAAGCCGATGCCAAGCTATGGGCCCAGGAGATGGAATCGGCGATGAATAGGGGTGTCTGGATCTCTAGCACCGAGGCCGAGAACACTCCACTTTGTGACGCCTTAGCGCGTTATCTTCGGGAAGTGACGCCCCAGAAGAAGGGGGCGAAGCAAGAGACCTACCGCATCCACGCGTGGATGCGGCATCCGCTTGCGAACCGCACGTTAGCGAGCATCCGCGGTGTGGACATCGCCGCCTTCCGCGACGAGCGACTGGCTGCGGGCCGCAGTCCGATTACGGTGAATAATGATCTGATTCTCCTATCCCATCTCTTTACGGTGGCTCGCTCGGAGTGGGGCATGGAGAGCCTGGCGAATCCGGTGGCCAACGTAAGGTGGCCGAAACCACCGCGGGGACGGGATCGGCGCTTGTTGGAAGGGGAAGAGGCACGCTTACTTACGGCGGCCGCGTATCCAGTCCGCGAGATGATCATCGTGGCACTCGATACCGCAATGCGTGCGGGCGAGATCCTGGCCTTGCGTTGGGAGTTGATCGATCTCGCGCGAAGGGTAGCGGTGTTGACGGATACCAAGAACGGCGAAAATAGACGGGTTCCACTCGCTTCTAGGGTGGTCGATATTCTGAAGGCGCTGCCACGGCGCTTCGATGGGTTCGTTTTCCCGCGCATTGACAGCAGCCATGTCTCGCACCATTTTGCCACGGTGTGCAGCAAAGCCAACATCACGGGTTCGCGGTTTCACGATCTGCGCCACGAGGCAACGTCTCGGTTATTCGAGCGAGGTTTTAACCCAATGGAAGTCGCCGCGATAACAGGACATAAGACTCTAATGATGCTAAAGCGTTATACACACCTTCGGGCCGAGGACCTCGCCAGCCGATTAGGTTAGCCGGCCTTCGGCCGCTAATTGAACTGGGTGCAGATCGATCAGGGCGACGAGATTGAGTAGTGCTTTCAATCAGTTGAGCGAATTGGGTCTAGAAAAAGGGGACGTTCCCAATGCTGTTCACTTAACGGTTTTTCGCTTAGACTTGCT
>Ga0187892_10008137_pt1 | contig 14515 bp, 14 predicted proteins | sample MA1701073metaG_FD_139345 | JGI IMG/M metagenome (GOLD analysis project Ga0187892, IMG submission 139345) | Bio-ooze microbial communities from a basaltic lava cave in the Kipuka Kanohina Cave System on the Island of Hawaii, USA - MA170107-3 metaG ... | reverse complement strand
GACATGCGCACCCGCCCGAGCGAGCCGTCGTTGATGTCGACGATCTCCACGCCGCGCTCCTTCAGGAGCTTGGCCCCCTGCACCAGCTTCTCGATGTTGTGCCCGCGCGGCGGATCCAGCTCGACCGTCACCAGGAATTCGCCGGCGTCGAGCTTGCGGCCGATGACGGTCGGCGCCGCGGTCGTCGTGAGCGAGGGCAGCTCGACCGCTTCCGGACGGCTGCGCCGCACCGGCTCGACGCGCCCAGCCCGCCGGCCGGGCGTCAGCCGATCCAGCGCCTCGCGCATCGCGCGCACGTGCTGGGGCGTGGTGCCGCAGCAGCCGCCGACCATGCGCGCGCCGGCCGTGATCATGCGCGCGGCGTAGTCCGCCATGTACGTCGGCGACGAGAGATAGATCAGCCGCTCGCCCACCCGGCTCGGCAGCCCCGCGTTCGGCTGGATGACGACCGGCAGGCCACCCGCCTCCGGCAGCATCTGCTCGAGGATGTCGTAGAGCACGCTCGAGCCCACCGAGCAATTGGCGCCGACCGCCTCCACGGGGAGCGCGTGCAGCGCGCGGACCACCTCCGCCGCCGAGCGCCCGAGGAACGTGATGCCATCGTCCGTGAACGCCACCTGCGTGACGATCGGCAGATCGGTGATCGAGCGGATCGCGGTGACGGCCAGCCGCATCTCGACCAGATCGCTGAACGTCTCGACGACGAACGCGTCCACGCCGCCTTCGAGCAGGCCTTCGGCCTGCTCCTGGAAGGTGGCCTGCGCCTCGTCCGGCTCGATCGAGCCGAGCGGCGCCAGGTACTTGCCGAGCGGGCCGATGGAGCCGAGCACGAACACGTCCCGGCCCATGCTCTCGCGCACGTCACGGGCCAGGCGGGCCCCGCGCGCGTTGACCTCTCGCACCCGGCCGGCCAGGCCGTGCACCCCCAGCTTGAAGCGATTCGCGCCGAAGGTGTTGGTCTCCACGCAGTCCGAGCCGGCCTGGATGTACTCGGCGTGAATAGCCTGGACGAGCGTCGGGTCGTTGATGTTGAGCACGTCGAAGCACGCATCGAGCGGCACGCCGCGCGCGTAGAGCATGGTGCCCATCGCGCCGTCGCACAGGAGCGGACGCTCGGCCAGCGAGGCGACGAACGGCGCGGGCATCCTAGCCAATCGAAGGGGGCCTCGACGGCCCCCTCCGAGCCTCCCCCAGGAACCGGATGGCGTCGGCGAAGCCGGCGCTCGAAGCGGAACACCAGCCGCACGGCGCGCGGCCCGAACGGGCGACCATTCTCCGAGGGCTCCTAGGTCCGCACCGCGCGTGCGGGCCGCAGCGCGTCCAGCACGCGGGCGCACACCTGATCCGGCCCGAGTCCGGTCGTGTCCACGCTGAGATGCGCCTGGCGATAGTACGGCAGGCGGGCCTGGTAGAGCGCGGCCACGTCCGCCCGGCTGCGGCCGGCCAGCATCGGGCGCTCGCCCCCGCGCGCCGCGCGCTGGTAGAGCACGTCGAGGTCGCCCGCGAGCCACACCACCGTGCCGAGCGCCTTGAGCGCCTCCGGGCGTCCCGCGCGGCACGGCAACCCTCCCCCGGTCGCGATCACGTCGCCGCTCTTGAGCCCGAGCAGCGCCAGGGCCTCGTCCTCGAGCGCGCGGAAGTGCGCCTCACCCTTGTCGGCGAAGATCTCCGGAATGGTCCGGCCTTCCTTGGCGGTGATCATGTCATCGGTCTCGACGAAACAGCGGCCGAGACGGCGGGCGAGCAGCCGTCCCACGGAGGACTTGCCTGCGCCCATGAACCCGACCAGGATCACGTTCTCCGGCATCGTGAGATCAGGGTATCATCGACGGGATGCGGCTGGGCGCTGCATCGGCTCCAGGTACAGGACGCGCAGCACTTCCCAGGCCGCGGCCAGCAGCGGCACCGCGATCAGCGCGCCGACCACGCCCGCCAGCTCGAGCCCGATCAGGATCCCGACGAGCACCGCGAGCGGATGCAGCCCGGTCGCGCGTCCCACGAAGAACGGTACGAAGAGCTTGCCCTCGATCACGCTCACCCCCCAGAAGAGCAGCGCAGTCCAGAGCGCGTGCATCGGCGAGACGTTGAGCGCCGCCAGGATGCCGAGCAGCGCGGCCGCCGGCGAGCCGAGGAACGGGACCACGTTGAGCACGGTCGCCACCGCCCCGATCAGCAGCGCGTACGGCACGCGCAGGAGCATCAGCCCCACCGCCACGCAGGCGCCCACCGCCAGGCTGACCAGCGCCTGGCCACGGACGTACTCACCCATGCCCTTCACGATCGCCGGCGTGACCGCGCGGACGCGTTCGCGGTGCGGGGCCGGAGCAGGGCCAGCAGATGCCCGCCGACCCGCTCGGCGTCGATGACGAGGTACGCCGCCACGATCAGAATCAGGAAGAACCCCACGACGGCGGCGATGACGTCCGCCGTCAGCCGCAGGGTACCGGCCACGAGCACGTCGCCCAGCCCCTGAAGGCTCAGCCCGTCTGTCGGCAGGGCGGGCAGCGGAATGTCCCACCGCTCACCCCAGGCGGCCACCTTTCCCGCCCAGCGCTTGGCGTTCTCGAGCAGATCCGGCAGCTGTCGCGCGAACTGGCGGAATTGCTCGGCCAGCGCCGGAGCCAGGAATCGGCCGAGGAGACCCAGCACGAAGAAGCCGGCCAGGTAGATCCCCACCACGGTGACGATGCGGGGGATGCGATAGCGATCGGTCCAGCGGACCGCGGGCAGCATCGCGGCGGCGACGATGACAGCGATGAAGAGCAGGACCCATAGCAGCCAGGTCCGGATGACGATCCAGACCAGCAGCAGCGTGACGAGCACGCGCCCGATGGCGCGCCAGCTCAGCAGCTCGATCATCGCCGGACGGCGGCGGTGGCCGGCGCCCGGCGGTACGCACAGTCGCGCATCCAGCAGCGGCGGCACTGGGTGAAATAGTGATCCACGCGCGCCTCCGGGCCGATGCCGACGAGAAACGTGATGCTCTTGATCGGCGCCATGAAACAGGCGCTGTTGAGCGCGACGCCGATCGGCGCTCCGGGGCACAGGCGGAACAGCGCCGACTGCTCGGCCGTGTCCCAGCCCGCATACCCGGGGCTGATCCGGTTGGTGACCCGGAGCCCGCGCGGCAGCGCGGCCTGGCACAGGGCATCGTTCACGTACTCGGCCAGGCTCTCGACGGCGGCCGAGCCGACGCTGTCGAGCATGATGGCGAGCGGCAACTCGCGCGCGTCGAACAGCTCGCGGACGCGCCGCTCGATCGGCTCCCCGACGGTGCAGATACCCGCGCCGACCGCGTCGAGCGGCCCCCAGAGCCGTCCGATCCCGGGAATCTGCAGACGCTCCCCGCCCACGACGAGGACGTCATCGGACCGGCCGCTGATCGTGCCGGCGCGATAGACCACGCGCGGCTCCATGAGTCGTTCGCCGAGGGCCACGGCGTCCTCGAACAGCGCGAGGACGTCGGCTGTCGGAATGTCGAGCCCCTTCTTGTACCCCTGGAAGCGGAGCACCTCGTCCGGGTCGATCTGCAGCGGCATGTGCTCGATGACGACCGCGACCGACGAGAGGACATCAACCGCGGGGGTCACCGGGTCCGGCGGGCGCGCGCGACCTCCGCGATCAGCCGGATGTGCTCCGGACCAGAACCGCAGCAGGCTCCGACGATGTTGCAGCCGGCATCCAGCAGCGCCGGATAGTCCTTGGCCATCGCTTCCGGGCCGAGCTCGTAGGTGGTCTGATCGCCACGCGTGATGGGCAGGCCGGCGTTGGGATAGGCGATGAGGGGGGCGTCGGTCACCGTCCGCATCTCGCGAACGATGACGATGGCGCGGTCCGGGCCGCGGCCGCAGTTCATCCCGACGACGTCGGCCCCGGCCTCGAGGAGGTTCCGGGCCACCTCGGCCGGGCTCTCACCCCACATGGTGCGATCGCGGTCGTGCATCTCCTCGTACTGGAAGAACATGGTGGCCATCACCGGCAGGTCGGTGGCGGCCTTGCACGCGCGGATCGCGGCCAGCGCCTCCTGCGGGAACATCATGGTCTCCACCGCGAAGAGATCGACGCCGCCCTCGGCCAGCCCCTCGGCCTGCTCGCGGAAGGTCTCGACGTACTCGTCGTCGCTGGTGTCGCCGAGCGGCTCGTATTCCACGGGCAGTCGGCTCGTGGGACCGATCGAACCCGCCACGTAGCCGTGCGGCGGGCACACCGAGCTGGCCAGCCGGGCGCCGTTCTCGTTCAGCTCGCGAGTCCGGTCGCCCAGCTGGTACTCGTTCAGCTTGAGCCGGGTGCCGCCGAACGTGTTGGTCTCCACGACGTCGGAGCCGGCGTCGAAGTATCCCCGGTGGATGCCGCGCACGATCTCGGCCTGCGTGTCGTTCCAGAGCTCGGGGCAGGCGCCGTTCAGGAGCCCGGCCGCGAAGAGCTGCGTGCCGTAGCCGCCGTCGAAGACCAGGATCTCGCCGGCCCGGACGCGCTCGACGACCTCCCACCCGCGCGCGCGCGCCGTCATCCCGCGTTCACCGCCAGCCCGAGCAACTCCTTGGCCTTGACCACGGCCAGCGTGGAATCCCTCGCATACCCGTCGGCGCCGATCTCGACGGCGTAGGCCTGGTTGACGGGCGCGCCGCCGATCATCACCTTCACGCGTTGGCGCAGGCCGGACTTCTCGAGCGCGTCGATCGTGCGCTTCATGGCGGGCATGGTCGTCGTCATGAGCGCCGAGATCCCGACGATCTGCGCGTCGTGCTCCTGCACGGCCGCGACGAACTTCTCCGGCGCTACGTCCCGCCCGAGGTTCACCACCTTGAATCCGGCGCCCTCCAGCATCATGGCCACCAGGTTCTTGCCGATGTCGTGGAGATCGCCCTGCGCGGTCCCGATCACCACCACGCCCAGGTTCTGACCGTCGCCGCCGGCCTTCGTGATGAGCGGCTTCAGCAGGTCGAGCCCCGCGTACATGGCGCGCGCGGAGAGAAGCACCTGGGGCACGTAGTACTCGTTGCGCCGGAACTTCTCGCCGACGACGTCCATCCCCGGGATGAGCCCGCGGAAGATCAGATCCTTCGGATCCATCGAGCGGCCCAGCCCCTCCTGCGTCTTGCGCGCGACCGTGTCCTTGTCCCCGAGGATGAGGGCGCGGGCCATGGTCGGGTAGTCGAACTGCTCGGCCTGGTCGTGACTCATGCAGAGGGCCGGGGCCCGGGCGAGTGGACGACGCCGTACCCACCCTTCACCCAGGCCGTCATCCCCCCGCTGACGTTGTACCAGCCCGTCAGTCCCTGGCGGCTGAGGGCGCTGATCACCGTGCTCGAGCGGAGACCGCCGGCGCACAGCACGGCCTTCGGGCGGTCTGCCGGTAGCTCTTGGAGGCGGCGCACAGCCTCACCCATGGGCAGGTGGACGGCGCCCTCGATGTGGCCCTCGTCCCACTCGAACGGCTCACGGACGTCGACGACCAGCAGCTCCGGCTGCTCCTCGCGCATGGTGGCCAGATCGTGCACGGTGATCTGGGGGACCTCGGCGACCGGCAGGTTCTGGCTCCGCCACTCGGTCATGCCCCACTGCAGGTGGCCGGCAATCGCATCCAGCCCGATGCGGCTCAAGCCTTTCGCCGCGCGCGCGAGATCCGTGGGGCTGCTGACCACCAGGACGACCGGCACGTCGGGCGGCACAAACCAGCCGACGCGCGTCGAGAACTGAGGGCTCTCGATCCAGACGTTGATCGCGCCCGGCACGTGTCCGGCTCCGAACTCCTCGGGGCTCCTCACGTCCAGCGCGCAGCCGCCCTTGGCCAAGATCTCCTGGGCCTGGGCCGCCGACAGGGCGCGCGGCTCCCCGACGGGCGGCAGACTCTGCGCGCGATTGCGCGCGATGATCCGCTCGAAGTTGGGCGGCTTCGGCGGCAGGCCCGTCATCAAGCGCTCGACGAACTCGTCCACCGAGGCGGCCTGAAGGGCGGGATTGAAGCGGCGCTCGAACCCGATCGTGGAGGCGGTCTTGCTCGACATCGCGCGGCCGCAACTCGAGCCCGCGCCGTGGGCCGGATACACCTCGACGCTGTCGGGCAGCACCAGCAGCTTCTCGCTGAGGCTCCGGTAGAGACTGGCGGCGGCGTGCTCGCCGCCGAAATCCGGCCGGCCCACGTCGCCGATGAACAGCGTGTCGCCGGTCAGCACGAACCACGGCTCCCCCCCGCGGCTCAGATCGGTCACCAGCAGCGCCACGCTCTCGGGCGTATGCCCGGGGGTGTGCAGCACGTCGATCGCCACCTTCCCGATCTCGATCCGGGTGCCGTCCTCCAGCGGGGTGTGCCGGAAGGCGGCGTTGGCGGCGGGATGGATGTAGACGCCGGCCCCGCCCCGCTCCGCGAGCGCCTGGTTGCCCGAGACGTGATCGGCGTGGATGTGAGTGTCGATGATGTGGGTGATGGTGAGCCCCTTGCGCCGCGCCAGGGCCAGATACTCGTCCACCCCATCCCGACCCGGATCGACGATCACGGCCTGACCGGCCTGGCCACAGCCCACGAGATAGGAGAGACAGCCCGTCTCCTCGTTCAGGATCTGCTGGAAGATCATAGCGAAATCTTCCCACAGCGGCGGACAGCTTCGCAAGCATCGCCCCCGCGGACTTCCGCACCATGCCGCCGCGCCCGGGGTACAGCCGGGATCGCCGCGGACATGCACAAAGGTCCAATTGACGCCCGTGGGTCATCCAGGCCAGATTTCCCCAGCGATGCGACCCGTCCTGGCGCCCTCTGTGCTTACTCGGTATTCTTGACGCTGAGAACGGAAATACCCTAGAATCCCGCTAATTGTGAACTCGCCGGCCCCCCAGAGGAGCGCGATCATGTTGCGAGCAGCGACGCGGCCGGAGAACCCGAGCAGGCGGCGATACGGCCCCGGTGTGCCGAGATGAAGCTCAGGGTGCTCGGGGCGTTCGGCAGCGAGGGTCTGGGGCAGCGGCCGTCCGCGTTCCTCGTGGATGACCGCGTGCTGGTCGACGCCGGGACGGTCGGCGGCGCGCTGTCCTCCGCCGAGCAGATCGCGGTCGAGCACGCGCTCATCAGCCACGCCCATCTGGACCACACCGTCGGCCTCGCCTTTCTGACCGATACCCTCGCCATGGTCGCGCCCGATCGCCGGGTCACCGTGTCCAGTATCGACCCGGTCGTCGAGGCGCTGCGCACCTACGCCTTCAACGACGCGCTCTGGCCCGACTTCACGATGATCCCGTCGGAGACCACTCCGGTTCTCGGCTTCCGGAAGCTGGACGAAGAAGTGGAGGCGCGCGTGGGCGGGCTCTGGGTGACGCCGGTGCGGGTCCAGCACACGGTGCCGAGCGTCGGGTTCATCGTGCACGACGGGGAGACCGGCTTCGTCTACACGGGCGACACCGGGCCGACGGAGCGCCTCTGGCAGGTGGCCCGCGAGATGCGCGGTCTCAAAGCGCTGATCGTCGAGACCGCGTTCCCGAACCGGCTCGACGCGCTGGCCCGCGTGTCGGGGCATCTCACACCGGACATGCTCCGGCGCGAGATCGCGAAGATGCCGAGCGAGGTGCCGATCTGGATCTTCCACATCAAGCCCCAGCTCGTCCAGGAGACCGCGGAGGAGCTCGCCAAGATCGACCCCGCGAGGATTCACACGCTGGAGCAGGGCAAGACCTACACGTTGTAGCCCCGCCCTCGGGAGCTATCCCCTCACCCCGCCGTCTCCCCAGAGGGGAGAGGGAACCGTCTCACCGGCTGGTCGCGGCGAACAGGAAGTCCTGGAGCCAGGCGTTGACCATCGACGGGTACTCGATCTGGGGGAAATGGCCGCAGCGGTCCAGCCAGCGCGCCTCCACGTGCGGGATGCCGTCGATGGCCGCGGCCACGTGAGCGGCGGACACCACGCGGTCCTGGCGGCCGTGCACGAGCAGCAGCCCGCGACGCCAGCCGGCCAGCGCCGCTCGATACGCGGTGGCTCTTCCGACGAAGTCCTGCCTCACGCCGCGCAGCGTCGCCAGGTATGCGGCGCGGCCCTCGCGTGTCGTACGCACCGCGTACTCGTGGTCGACGAGAAACTCGACCTCCTCGGGGCGCGGAGTGGCCAGGCATCGCTGGAGGGCCAGGGCGCAGATCCGTCGGGTCACGAACGTGCAGAGGAGCTCGCCTACGCCCCGGAGGGACAGGATCCGGTACACGACCGAGGGGTTCAGGGGGAAGCCCGGCACCGTCGGGCTCAGCAGTGCGAGACGCTCGACCCGGCTGGGATAGGCCAGCGTGAACGCGATGGCCACGCCGCTGCCCAGCGAGTGCCCGACGATGCGCACGCGATCGACCTGCAGCGCGCGGAGCAGCCCGTCGACGGCCTGGGCGAAGAACGGCAGATCGTACGTCCCGCTCGGCTTCGCGGACTGGCCGAATCCCGGCAGGTCGAACGCGATCACCGTGCCGTGCGAGGCGAGCGCGTCGATCGTGTAGCGCCAGGACTCCGCGAAGCCGCCCAACCCATGGATGAGCAGCGTCGCGGGCCCGCGCCCGACCGTCGTGTAGTGGAGCTCGAGCCCGTCGAGGGCGCCGCCCAGCAGCGTGATCCGAGCCATCGGTGCCGGTCGGTCGGCCTAGGAGGGTCGGGCGTCGACGAGCCGGCTCAGCCGCTCGCGGAAGGGGAAGACGCTGAACAGCCCGCCGGTGTGAATGAAGCACACGCGCTGACCGAGCGCCTTGGCGTCACGCGAGAGCGTCTCCGTGAGCGCGCGAAACGCCTTCGCGGTGTACACCGGATCCAGGAGCACCCCTTCGTGCGCGGCGAGGTCGACCAGCGCCTGCAGCTCCTCCTCCGCGACTCCGTGGCGGCCCTCGCCCTGGAATCCGTCCAGGAGATGGACGTAGAGCTCAACGCCGAGACGGCGCGAGAGGCGATCGAGCTTGAGAATCGGAGTCGGGGCGAGCGCCAGCGGCAGCCGGGCCGGAACGGCCATGCGCCCATCTTAGCACCGCGCCGGCGTGGTTACCGAGGCATGGCCACGAACCGGCGCGCGGGCCACGGGCGGGCGCATCGGCACCGGCCGGCGCCTCGCTCGGGCGACGCGCCTCGAGCCTCCTGGCCGGACCGCCGGCGGCGGCGCCGACGTCCCGGGCTCTCGTGTGGGTCGCGAGTCCCGTATTGACACCCGGCAACGGACCGAGTAGCGTGGGGGGGTGCGCGTAGAGGTCCACGACAATCAGATCGAGTCCGCTCTCAAGACCTTGAAGAAGGGCATGCTCAAGGACGGCCTCTTCAAGGAGATGAAGAAGCGGGCGTACTACGAAAAGCCCTCCGTGAAGCGCAAGCGCAAGCAGGCCGAGGCCCGCAAGAAGCAGCGCAAGGCGATGAAGCGGGCGGAAGGCGAAGACTAGCCCCCCAACGGCCCGCGGGGTCGTCAGACCTCGTCCCACTCTCCGTCAGCGGTCTCCCAGATCGAGCACAAGCATGCGCAGCGCGCCCCTGCCCGATACGGCGTGATCTTCGGCCTGCTCGGTATCGGCAACAGCCTCGGCGCGGCCGTCGGCCCGGGCTGTCGGGACGCTGTACGACCTGACCGGATCCTGCCGGGTCAAACACGGTGTTCGCTACACGGACGCGGCGGCTGACGGACGCGCGTCCAGCGCAGGTCCGAAGGGTTCCGCCGCGCGCGGTTCAGCGCGCGGCAGACGTGCCCGCGGCGCGCCAGATGCGGCCGTCTCGGATCGTGAGCCGCGTCGCGAAACGCCGCCGCGCCTTGAGCTCGTGACCGGCCGCGTCGCCGAACACGAAGTCGCCGTGTTCGAGCTCCAGCACCGCCGCGTCCCCGGCGGCGCCGGGCGCGAGGACACCCAGCTCGCCGACCTGGCCGATCGCGCGCGCGGGGGCCTCGGTCACCGCGCGAATGACGTCCTCCAGCGACATGCCCAGCGCGAGGAACGTGGACATCACGCCGGGCAGATCGTACATGTGCCGCGCCACCTGCGGCCGCACCATGTCGGTGGAGAGCGTCGTGGGGAGAAGGCCCTGCTCGAGCGCGGCGCGCGCCACGTCCACGTCGAAATGTACGCCGGCATGGCCGACGTCCATCACCACCCCGCGCGCCACCGCGTCGCGGACGGCGGGACGCACGCGGCCGCTCGCGTCCAGGATCCCGTGCTCGTAGCCGTTGAAGATGTGGGTGGCGATGTCACCCGGCCTGAGCTCGGCCAGGATCAGCTCCAGCGGCACCGGGGTGCCGGAGATGTGGACCATGAGCCGGGTGCCGGTGGCCTCCACAACGCGCCGGGCCATCGCCAGCGCGGGCAGCGCGTTCGCCTCGCCCGTCGCCATCTGCTGGATCCGCACCTTCACGCCCAGGAGCTCGGGATACCGCTTGAACGCGTCGCGCGTGCGGTCCTCCTGGGCGAAGCGGAAGTCCTGGAGCTCGCCGACACCGGCGGCCAGACTGATGAGGCCGGTCGTCGCCAGGTGCAGAAATGCGAAGACCCGCGTCTCGGCTCGCGCGATGACGTACTCGCGGAATCCGGCATACGTGGCCCAGCCGGCGCTGCCCGCATCCACGCACGTGGTGACGCCGGTGGGCAGACAGATCGCGTCGGGGTCGACGAACAGCGGCTGGCCGCGATGGAAGAAGTGGCCGTGGAGATCGATCAGCCCCGCAGTGACGAGCTGGCCCGCGACGTCCACGACCTCCGCGGCCGGGCCCTCGAGCCTCGGCGCGACCGCGGCGACGCGCCCCCCGGCGAACGCCACATCCATGGGCGCCTGCACGTTGCGCGCGGCATCGACGACGGTGCCGCCGCGCAGGAGGAGATCGAAGGGCATCGGACGTGGCCCCCGCCGGGCCCGCCGGCGGGCTAGGCGACCTTGGCGGCCACCGCCGCGTACTGATCCAGCATCGGCAGGACCTTGTCGGCGCCCGCGGGGGGCAGATGGAACAGCACGCGGGCGATGCCCAGGTCGCGCCAGCGCGCGAGCTGCGCCTCGTCTCCGCGGGCGCCGAACAGCGTCACCGTCACCGTCGCCGGATCGCGGCCCGCCCGCTCGGCGCGCTGCTTCAGATCCGCGAGGCCGTCGTCGATCGGGTCGCGACCGACGATCGGCATCCAGTGCCCGTCGAAGTCGACGGCGCGCTGGCGGGCGTGCGTCCCCCCGCCGCCCATGAGGATCGGCGGATGCGGCTTCTGCACCGGCTTGGGATACGACCACAGCTTGTCGAAGTTCACGAACTTGCCGTGGTACTCGGCCTCCTCCTTGGTCCAGATCTCCTTCATGGCCGCGATGCGCTCACGCAGCACCTTCCAGCGCAACGAGAAATCGGTCCCGTGGTCCTCCATCTCCTCCGCGTTCCAGCCACCGCCGATCCCGAACAGGAAGCGTCCGCGCGAGAAGTGATCGAGGCTCGCGACTTCCTTGGCGAGCGTGATCGGATCGCGCTCGATCACGAGACAGATGCCGGTGCCGACCTTGAGCCGGCTGGTCACCGCCGCCGCGGCGGCCAGCGCGACGAACGGATCCAGCGTGTGCCAGTACTCGCGCGGCAGGTTGGGTCCGCCGGGCCAGGGGCTCCGGCGGCTCACCGGGATGTGCGTGTGCTCCGGCACGAACAGCGACTCGAACCCGCGCTCCTCGAGCGCGCGCGCCAGCTCGTCGATCGGGATGGCATAGTCCGTCGAAAACTGATAGACGCCGTATTTCATACGCTCACCTTTCGCTGGGGCTCACTTGCCGAACTGGCGCCTGGCCTGAATGAGGTACGCCTGCAGTGCGGTCCTCTCGCGTTCCTGGAACCGCACCGCCACCTCGAGCTGCTCCAGGTACTGCTCCACGGTCCGGCCGCCCAGCACGATGTGGCGCGACGCGAAGAAGGCACGCACGTCCTGTGCCCACTCTCGACTCACCAGCGCGGTGATACCTTCCCACATGCGCCGGTAGGCGCTGCCGGGATACTGACGGGCCATGGCCTCGTAGTGCTCCTTCACGAACTCCCAGGCCATGGCGCGGCTGTAGACACTCCCGAGCATCGCCCGCACCAGGAACGGGGCGTCCTGGCTCCGGACCTCCCCGTTGATCGTGCGCTCGAGGGTCTGTCGAATGAGCTCGGGCTGACGAAAGCCCGCGAGCGCATAGAGGTAGCGCTGCTCCTCTTGAGGGGTGCGGGCGCTCTTGAAGCGCTGCAGGAACTCGGCGTATTCCTCCTCGCCGCCGCTGGTGGCCATGATCGCGATGAGCGCCGGCAGCACGTTGGGCTCGACGGCCGATTCGTCTTCGCGATAGCGCGCGTACAGCGTTCGGGCCCGGGTCTGGGTAGCCGGATCGTTGCCCAGGGTGCTCATCGTGCGGATCAGATCGCCGCGGAGCTGCCGGTCGAGCTCGCCCTCGCCCGGCTGCGGCTCCCAGCCCATCCGCTCGGCGGCCAGACGGACGCGATGGCGGACGAGGGCCTCGAGGCCGCTGCGCAGGTCGTCGGCGATGATGCGGTTGATGTAGGCGAAGGCGCCGGTCAGTACGGCCCACACGTTGCGATCGGTCTCGTCGACGAACCGCGCGGTCAGATCGAGATACTCCGTGGCGCCCATGGTGCCGGCCTGGGCGAGCGCGAGACAGTCACTGGCGACATCGAAGCGCTCGATGGGGGCCAGCCGGGGCAGCGCCCCGGTCAGCCTCTTCAGCAGCGGGGGCTCGTAGCGCACGCGATAGAAGCCGTGCCCGCCCGCGTTGAGGATGACCCAGTCCGCGGGGGCCGGCAGCGGCACGGTCAGCTCGTCCCCGTCGAGCAGCACGTGCTTCTCGACGAGGCCGCGCTTCACCGAGGCGCGCAACGCGATCGGGATACGCCAGCGCTGCGCCTCGGTCGTGTCTCCGTCCAGGTACCTGAAGCGCCGCTGCGACAGCTTGAGTCCCTTGCCCTCCGGCTGGACACTCACGAGCGCATACCCCGGCCGGAAGATCCAGCCGTCCATGATCTCCGGGATGGGCTGGCGAGAGGCGTCGCCCAGCGCCTTCCACAGATCGGTGGTCTCGGCGTTGCCGTACTTGTGGCGATCCAGATACAGCCGCACGCCGCCGCGGAAGACGTCGGCGCCGAGATGCTGCTCGAGCATGCGCAGCACGGACGCGCCCTTCTCGTACGTCAGCAGGTCGAACATGGCCTCGCAGTCGCGGGGCGCCCGCACCTCGAACTCGATCGGCCGCGTGTTCCCGAGGCCGTCGACCGCCATGGCGGCGGCCCGCGACACCCCGAAGGTCACCCAACGCTGCCACTCCGGCTTCCAGGCATCCACCGCCAGGAGCTCCATGAAGGTGGCGAAGGCCTCGTTGAGCCAGATCCCGTTCCACCAGGCCATCGTGACCAGGTCGCCGAACCACATGTGCGCGACTTCGTGGGCGACCACGTCGGCGACGCGCTGGAGCTCGGCATGCGACGCGCTCGCCTCGTCCACCAGGAGCGCGGTCTCGCGGAACGTGACGGCGCCGAGGTTCTCCATCGCGCCCGCCGCGAAGTCCGGGATCGCGATCAGGTCGAGCTTGTCGCCGGGATACGGCAGACCGTAGTAGCCCTCGAAGAACTCGAGCGAGAAGACGCCGGCCAGCTGACCGAAGCGGGCCAGGTGCTTCTTGCCCGGCACGCACCAGACACGGAGCGGCGTGGAGCCGACCATCATCGGCTCCGTCGCCTCGAGCTCGCCGACCACGAAGGCCACGAGATACGTGGACATGCGGATCGTATCGGCGAAGGTCACGGCGCGCCGGCCGGGTTCCACCGGCGACGCCTGGATCGGCGCGGTATTGGAGATCGCGGCCAGTCCCTCGGGCACCACGAGCGTCACGCCGAACACGGCCTTGAACGCCGGCTCGTCCCAGCACGGGAAGCCTCGGCGCGCGTCGGTCGACTCGAACTGCGTGGCCGCGATGGTGTGCGAGACACCGGCCGCGTCCTTGTACGTGCTGCGATAGAAGCCATGGAGCCGGTCGTTGAGCACGCCGGTGAAACGGAGCCGGAGCCGCCACTCCCCGGCCGCGATCGGGGCCGGGAACAGGAGCTGGGCCCGTTCCATCTCCGGCTCGAGCGCGACGCTGCCCTGCAGGTGCAGCCCCTCCGCATTCTCGATGGAGACGGACTGGATCTGGAGCTCGGCGGCATTCAGCACGATGGCCTGGACGGGCTCCTTCACGATGAGCGCGATCGTCTCGTCACCGGCGAACGTCGCCGCCTCGAGATCGGGCTCCAGGCGGAGGTCATAGCGCATGGGCACAACCGTTGTGGGAAGCCGATAGTCCATTGCGTTCTTCTCCGAAGGGCCGAATGTGGGCGACCGGGAGCCCGAGGTGCGCCTGACCGCAAGGATACCACCACGGCCGCTGCTGCGTTGCGGGCCAGTTTGAGTCCCGCCGGCGGAACACTGTCGCTGTTCAATGAAAATGTCATGCTAACTGTTCCGTGAGAATGTCATCCCCCGGGATCGAGGTGAGTAGGGGGTACTGTGCCGCCACGGGTGCGTGGCACTCGGCTTGCGCACCGTCGG